>Ga0187885_10005151_pt1 | contig 10305 bp, 11 predicted proteins | sample June2016WEW_20_1_3_FD_132970 | JGI IMG/M metagenome (GOLD analysis project Ga0187885, IMG submission 132970) | Peatland microbial communities from SPRUCE experiment site at the Marcell Experimental Forest, Minnesota, USA - June2016WEW_20_100 | ecosystem: Environmental > Terrestrial > Soil >... | reverse complement strand
ACGCATATTGGATCGCCATCCGAACCAGGCGTTTTGTTCCAAAACGGCTGATGGGCTTGATTCCGATTCCTGAATCTTCCCGAATCTTTATACCCATCTCTTTCTCAAGAAACATCCGCAGTCGCAATGCTTCTTCTGATCCCTCTTTCCACTCGATCCCTGCGTAAACATCCTCTGTGTTCTCCCGAAAGACAACCATGTCCACTTTTTCTGGGCGCTTTAATGGGCTCGGTGTGCCCGGAAGATACTTCACGGGTCGAATGCACGCATAGAGATCGAGTCGTTGTCGGAGTAATACATTGATGCTCCGAATCCCCCCGCCTACAGGGGTTGTCAAAGGGCCTTTGATGCCAATTTTGTGTTCCCGAATCGTCTCAATCGTCTCTTCCGGAGCCCAGTCCTTCTTCAGTTGAAATGCCTTCTCTCCCGCATAGACTTCGAGCCAATGCAACTTTCTTTTGGCTCCGTAGCATTTCTTTACGGCGGCATCAAAAACTCTTACGGATGCTTTCCAGATATCCGGGCCCACTCCGTCTCCCTCGATATACGGAATGATCGGTTCATCAGGAACATTGAGCTTTCCGTCTTGCCCGTACTGAATTTTTTCTCCATCCATATTTTCTCGCCTCACGGTCTGCGTCACCTCAAAGAATATAGGTGATTTTTTGGGTTTAAATCGGCAGTGAGAGGTTGTTGCAGGCCTTCCTACAAACAAGAAATACTACTTCAGAGAGGAAAACCTTCTTTTTTCAGAATCTTTCGAACGGTCTGTCTGACTTTAGTAGCAATACCAACGGCTCGGAGAGCTTCCCTCTTGGTAACCTTTTCATCTTCACCAGGATAGCGGGCTGTGATAGCAAAAGGGGTAAGTTCCTCAGCCTCATAGATCTTCCTCGGCCAGCTGGAATTCTCCTCACATAATTCCAATAACCTGGATATATTGTGGGTATAAGGAAAGTCAATACGATGATATACCAGATAAGCTTTCAAATATTTTTCAGTACATTGCTGTGCATGATAGGCAATAAGGCGATAGGGGCAACCACTTAATAGAGTCAAAGCATGACGGGCTAATCGTAGATCTTCATCCCCGTAAATCATCCACTGTTTTGCTTTACGGAAAATCTCTGTATTATAGGGATTCATAAATTACCTTGCCCTCTTGCCAGGCAGGACGGGCAACCGTACCAGGAATATAGCGATCTCGATCAAACTCCTCTGGGGTAAGAACGATAATATCTCTTGCAAACCCAAGACCCCGCAGGGCTCGGTCCATAGCTACCATTAAATCTCGCCGATTCCCTTTAATGGGGCAGATAACTAACAGATCGACATCGCTATGCTTGTCCGCCATACCTTTTGCTTGGGAGCCGAAGAGGATAATTTTCTTTGGCTGAAAGTTGTCGGCTAATCGCCGTGCTGCCTTTTTAAGCGTTTCCTCAGTGATCAATGAAATCCTCTCCTCTGTTTACCTCGATATTCTAAAGAAAAAATAAGAATAAAGCAAAATATTTAGACTCTGGGAGAAAATATTCATAGGCCGTATTTCTTAAAGACCAAGGTGGTGCAGTTGCCGCCAAAGGCGAAGGAGTTGGAAAGGACGATCTTCACCTTTGCTTCGCGGGATTTTCCCGGGACATAATCGAGATCGCAATCCTCATCCCCCTCCTGGTGGTTGAGGGTAGGAGGAATAAATTGATGAATGATCGAAAGAATCGAGGCAATCGCTTCGATGGCTCCCGCAGAGCCGAGGCAATGGCCCACAGATGATTTAATGGAGCTGACTGGAATCGAGTAAGCCCTTTCACCAAAAACATTTTTGATAGAAAGTGTTTCGGCTTTATCGTTGAGCGGTGTGCCGGTTCCGTGGGCATTGATATAATCGACTTCGGTCAAGGGTATGCCACTCTCTTCGATGGCCTCCTTCATAATGCGGGCGCCTCCCATTCCAGTGGGTTCAGGGGCCGTTATGTGATAAGCTTCGCCTCCGATTCCGTATCCCAAAAATTCGGCATAAATCCTTGCGCCTCTTTTTATGGCTTCATCCAAATCCTCCAAAATGAGGATGCCCGCTCCTTCGCCCAAAGACATGCCGGCTCTCTTTCGGTCGAAGGGCTTGCAGGGAGAAGGGTCAGTGGCCTTCAAAGAATTGAACCCGCCAAATGTGAGCTCGCTCAGTGCGTCACTCCCTCCGCAGAGAACGGCTTTGGATTTCCCAGCTCGGATAAGGTCCGCTCCATAACCAATGGCCGTGGCCGATGAACTGCATGCGGTAGTGATGGTGAATTTCGGCCCTGAAAACCCAAATCTTTCTGCGACACGATCAGTGGTATAGCTTGGTATAAAAGGCCAGATGAGAGAAGGTCTGGACCTTCCTTTGACAAGGGTTTCCCGATGATAGATCTCTGCTTCAAACATTCCTCCGGCACCTGCTCCAAGACAAACCCCCACTTCTTGAGAAGGATAAAAGTCAATCCCGGAATTCTTCACTGCCTCCTCCGAAGCGATGAGGCCAAATTGGTCTGTTCGGGAAAGCTTCTTCAGTTCTTTCTTGTTAAAGAATGCCTCTGACCGATGATCTCTGATCTCCGCTCCGATTTTACATGGATATTTGGAGGTATCAAGAAGAGCGATTGGTCCGATGCCCGTTTTTCCCTCCTTTAAAGAGCGACAAAATTCCTCTACATTCTTTCCGGTCGAGCAGAAGACACCCAACCCTGTGATAGCCACTCGTCTCGTATTCATTTCCAATTGCCTAAAAAACCAGAGCTTTATTCCCCTCTCCCCTGGTGGGAGAGGGCGGGGTGAGGGGGACACCCTCCTGACGAACAGTTACTTATATCACTTTCAAATGGATACTCGCAAGACAAGATCTTCCCTTTATTTACAAACAATTATGATTGATCGGGTACCCGAACTATGATATGGTAAGCGCAAAGATTGGCGATAAACGCGTATTCCGTATATTAATTGTTGGGCGTGAAGGAAAGAAAATGAGATTCACAAACTGGACGAATGCAGAGATCGAGAGATGGTTGTTGCTGCGTGCGGTCGAATGGAGTGCTTTTCCTGCTTTTGTCTCTCAGCCATTGGTGCCCATTATGTTCCTCTTATTCTCGTGGTACTGGGTCATAGCCACCGTTATCGCACTCAATATTCTATGGAGTACGATTAGGTATTCTTATGTCAATGTTACTGTTGCCACGGTGGCCTGCCATTTTGTGGTTTTGGCCAAGTGGCCGTTCGCAATCGGAAGTGGTATTTATCTCTTTATCCATCATCAGTTTGTTCCAGCTCTTATTACCCTGGTTTGGCCATTACTTGCTGGGTGCATCACCATTCCCGGAAAAATCGGAGTTATCGAACTTGCCTTCGCCAAGAAGATTGGATATGTTCCTGATGACGCAGAGTTGTAGTTGTCTAGGACAAAAGCATTGCCCAACAAAGCAATCCGGCGGACGTCTTCCAGCCGCGGCTGATTTTATCGTTAGAACCATGATTATTTGATGGACAGAAAGGAAAACTGAAGGATAACTATGACAGCGATTACAACCATTTTGTCTGTTTTCCTATCAATGGCTATGGTTGCGATGGCAAATTCCGTTGCGGCTGTGCTGAGGAATAATGCTGAAACGCACCAGTTGCTCTTTGTTGCATTTTTCATTTTGTTGCGCCTGAAGCTTTATCTCGATGATCTTGACTATTGCAACTCTGCCGAGAGGAGATCTTACAAATTTAAATTGGAATTCTCAGCAGGCATGCTCTTTTGGTTCTTATGGATTTCGGCCGCTGCAATCCTTCCGGTCCATTATATGCTTGCATGCATTCTGCTATCATGTGCCATCCTGTTCGCTACACTTATCCTTTTCATTTTTAATCATCCAAAGAAACGGTCTTTAACCCTATTCAACATTTTATATATTGTTCTCCTGATATGCTCCGCCCTTCTCAGCAGTTCATACGAGGCATTGAGCGCTATAGCGATCTTTGGAGCATCTCTTTTAGTCTTTTGGGATATTAGAAAAAATACATCCTTTGATATCTTTCAAAAGCCATAAATGTTCTAACAAGGCTTTTGCAACGGAGCGCAAAAAGCCGAACCTGCTGAAAAGCAACGTTCGGTCTAGAAAAGAACTGGCTGTTGTATGGCATGAGGTGAATATGGATGCTTGGTTGACAATCCTGATTTCATTCTTGACCTCGGCGGGCGTGACGTCTGGAATAATGAAGCTAATCAGTTCCCGTGTTGAGCATAAGCACCAGAAGGCTATCGAAGCCTACAAGCACGAACTTAATGCTATTAACGAACAACAGAAATTCAACTACCAAAGATGGATCACAGATTTTGGCCTATTCACACAGAAGAAACACGAAGCATACGCAGAGCTTTACAGACTTGTCCTGGTAGCTGATGGAAGCCTCGAAGGCCTTTACGGGTTCCGACAAGTCCCCTCATTTGACGAGTATACAAAGGAGGACATGAAGAAGCATCTTCTTAACCTGAATATTGTCGAAGGCTTTATACCTCAACTACTGGAGGGATGGGAAACGTCCCGCGAAGAATGCATCAGGAAGATCCGTGAGTATCAAACCATGATTGAGTTCCAAAAGGCAGATAGAGCGAGAACCGATGCGAGTAACTACTATTTGCTCAACAGTGTCTATTTGTCCGAGACTGTGGAGAAGATCACTACCGAAATCTTGACTCTCCTTGGGCACCAATATGTTTTCGATTATCAAAGCCGTGTAGAACATTACTCAGATGAAACAGGTCGAGCAGAGCGAAAGCAAATCAAAGAAAAGAAGCCAGTTCTCATCAAGGAACTCAAGGCCACAATTAGGAAGGAAATGTCGGTAGGCTACTACAGCGAGAATCCAGGAATTGCTCCATCTGACGCAGGTACGAAGGGATGACCGAACAAGTCAATGCAGCCGACTCGTTACACTCGCGGCTGATTTTGTCGTTGTGCATAAAAATATGAATGAAAAAATTAGGAAAATTGATGCAGCTCAACGACAACTCGATTCCGCCATTACGCTTTGGTTTAGGGACGGAGATTCCGTTGCTATCCATACCTTGGCATGCTCTGCCTATCAGATCATTCACGACATAAATCGCCACAGGAAGGGCCGCGATCTTCTTTTGGATTCTCTTGTGATCAAAGACGAATACAGACGTGATTTCATTTCCTTTATGAAAGGTTCTTACAACTTCTTCAAACATGCTGCTAGTGACCCTGATCCTGAAGGCACGGTTGAATTCCAGCCTATACTTACGGAGCTATTCATTCTGTTCTCTATCCTCGGCCTTGAACTGTGTGGCATCAAGAACAACCTCACAAGGTGGACTTTTATATTCTATAATGGTCTTCATAACCCCAATATTCTCACTGAGCAAGGTCGCAAACTGATCTTGCAGAATGTCCCACCTGAAGAGATCGACGACGCTAGGAAACTCGCCAAGGCGAACTTCTTTGACGATTCCTTTATGCTTTGGCGTAGGTTTGCGAGCCATTGACATGATTCTAATCTCCTTTCAGAAAAGCCCGTGCATAACCACGGAATGCACCAGATCGCCTACGCTCCCGATGATTCCCGGCGTTATGCACATGAACAAAACCAAATCATTAATATGGGTGATTGCATCTGTTACTGTCGGTACTGCACTTTATATTCTTCTACCCACGTCAGTCTTGTCCAAATTAGGTTTTGAGACCTTTGTGTAGAACCATGTCATCAACGGTCCACAGGTTAATCAATGGCGATGCCCGGGATTTGTCCTTTTTGGATGATGAATCTGTACACCTTGTTGTTACATCACCACCCTATTGGAATCTAAAACGCTACAACGAAAACCCTGACCAGATGGGGCATATTCAAGACTACGAAACCTTCCTGAAGGAACTGGAGAAGGTCTGGCGGCATGTCTATCGTGCTCTCGTTCCAGGAGGTCGGCTAGTGTGCGTGGTCGGCGACGTCTGTGTGGCCAGGCGTGATTTCGGACGTCACCTGGTATTCCCCCTCCACGCAGACATCTGCGTGATCTGCCGTCGGATCGGCTTTGACAATCTAAATCCGATCATTTGGCATAAAATCGCCAATGCATCCTATGAGGTGGCTAATGGGTCGAAGTTTTTGGGCAAGCCGTATGAACCCAACGCCATCATCAAGAACGATATGGAATTCATCCTCATGCAGCGAAAGCCCGGAGGATACCGGAAGCCTTCTGATTCACAGCGCAAGGCAAGCAAGATTTCCAAGGATGATTTCGACCGCTGGTTTCAGCAAATCTGGAATATCCCGGGAGCATCAACGAAACAGCATCCAGCCCCGTTTCCGTTGGAACTCGCGTCCCGCCTCGTTCGCATGTTTTCTTTCGCAGATGATACGGTGCTTGACCCGTTTTGCGGATCTGGCACGACCATGATTGCCGCTCTTAGAACAGGTCGGAACAGCATTGGTGTCGAAATCGAGCCGGAGTATTGTCGGATGGCAGCTCGATATTTAAAGGCTGAAAACGCCGACCTATTTTCAAGTGAGAAGCTAATTTTCGAGAAGACGACTACAGAGCGCGCATGCCTTGTCAGAGAAGATCAGGCGCTTTACGAAGTCCGCCCTGCTAAGAAAAAATTGGATTAGGCCAACAAACTGTCACTCTAGTGGATGATTTACCCGCTCAGGTTATGCAAATCGTCGGCAAGATGGCTGGGAAAATGAATCAGAACGACCGGGCTTACTACCTTGATTGGATCAGGATTGGAGTGATACTTCTCCTTGTGCCGTTTCACAGTGCCATCACATTCACTGCTCGTGGCGATGGCTTTATCAGATATCCACAATCCGTGCCGGTCATGGATATCGGCCTGTGGTTTCTGTCGATATGGATCATGCCGGTGTTATTCGTAGTATCTGGGGTTGCCTCCTACCACGCGCTTCAATACAGAACACGCAGGGAGTACTTGAGAGAAAGGCGAGCGAAACTGCTGATCCCGTTTCTCGCGGGCCTGCTTCTGGTCTGTCCTCCCATGGCCTATCTCAGGGCGCTCTTCATGGGCTCTTTCGAGGGAAGTCTTCTGCAATTCTATCCCCATTTCTTTACCGGAGGGGTCTATCCGAAAGGGTACTTCAACTGGGGCCATCTCTGGTTTCTCATCTATCTGTACGTTTTCACATTGATCCTGTTGCCCCTGTTTATGCGAATGATGAGAGAGCGGACCAGAGCCTTGGTTGTTACTGCATCCGCGATTCTCGAAAAGGGCATGTGGATATACCTTGCCGCGATTCCCCTCATGTTCACCCAAACAGTGCTCAGCCCATTCTTTCCTGGACATTATAATCTTTTCTGGGACTGGGCGTACTTCACGCTCTATTTGGGGCTTGTCCTTTACGGTTTTCTATTTGCAATCAATGACAGGATACTCGATAACATTCAGCGGATCCGGATGGTCTCACTTGGTTTGGCAATCCTTCTTTTCGTGCCGGAGGCCTTTCTCCGAATATCGGGCATGGGAACCGCGCTGGGTCCTATTTCCCCCGCATACAATGTCCTGATACTCTTCGCTTCAGTGTTTGCCGCGCTGGGATATGCCAGGCAGTTTCTGAACCAGCCATATCGCTTCTACCACTATCTCCACAATGCCTCGTTTCCCTTCTACATTCTCCACTTCTTTCCGATTACGGTGGCGAGTTATTTTATAGCCAGAAGCGACTTGAACGTGTGGCTGAAATACCCGATCATCGTTGTTTTTGCCTATCCTTCCACTTTGGCGCTCTACGAAATCATCAGGAGAGTACCGGTGGTCGGATCTTTGTTCGGTATAAAGCCGTTTGAAGAGGGGATTTTGAAAAGGGACGTTCGTGCAGAGCGTGCTTGACAGCAGATGAAGACGATGACTGAACCGAACAAATCAGCGGATGGCATACAGCCACATATTAAAAATAGGAGGAAACAAAATGGAGATATCGAAAGAAGAATTTGTAGAGAGGATTAAGGGGATTCGTGAGGTGCTCAAGACGGACGAATGTTCCGAATGTTCATGCCCAAATGTGAGATGTGAATGGCATGGAGATTGTCATAGCTGCATAAGAATATACCGTCACTTCGGCCACCATGTGCCGAGGTGTTTACAATTCGTTTTGGACAAAAAGATTGCAAGGATTACGCAAGCCGCAAAAGATGAAATACAAAAGAGGCCAATAACGCCGGATGAATATTACGACTATCTAAATTTAGTTGCGCCGAAAAGGCGGGGATAACACTACTCTACATCCATAACTCTCAACTCATAACTCCGTATCATTCCATCCTCAACGACTCCACCACGTTCATTTTGGCGGCCCGGCGGGCCGGAATAAAGCCCGCGCCGACGGAAGTGATCATTACAATCAACCAGGATTCTATCAAACTCCAAAGGGGAATGGAGAACTGGATGGTCCATCCGAAGGACTGTTTATTGATGACGTAGATGAGAAGGACAGAGAGGAGAAAACCGCAGAGCAGGCCGAGGATATGGCTGAAAAAGCCGATCATTCCTGCCTCGATGAGGGTGGTCTTCTGAATCTGCCTTTGGAAGGCGCCCACAGCCCGGACGATCCCGATATCCCGCTGCCTTTCGATGATCAGGGCATTCAAGGAGTTGATGATTCCAAGAATGGCCACGACGATGGCGATGAACTCGAGGGCATAGGTAATGGCAAAGGTCTGGTCGAAGATCTTCAAAACCTCCCTTCGCAATTCACGGTGGGAGACCACAAAGAGGCGATAAGGTTTTGAATATCTTTCCCGGATCATCTCCTTGAAGGATTCTATGGAAAATCCTTCTTGAAGATAGATGCCGGCGCTGTGGATCGTCTCGTCCTTCCACAGAGTTTGAAAAAGTTTCTTCTCCAATAAAACCATCCCCCAATCCGAGGAATAGTCGTAGAAGACGCCGGCGATCAAAAATTCCTTTTCGCCCTCCGGAGTGTTAAGCGTTATCCGATCCCCGGCTTTCACGTTGTGTCTGAGAGAGAAACTCTCTGTGACAAGAATGGCTTGCCCTGCGGCGAACTGCCGGAGGATCGCCTGAGAATTTCCTCGAGTGAAACGAATGACTTTCATGTTGAGAAAGACCTGTCCATCCACGGAGGCAATTATTGCAGGCTGGCCTTGATATTCAACCTCCAACGCCCTGAAAGAATCCACAGCCTTAACTCCCGGGAGGGAAGGCAGCTGCCTTGAGACCTCAAGAGGGAGGAGGGCGGAATAACCTGTGATGGAGTAGGAGCCTGGAAAGATGAACACATCGCCGTTGATCGATTGCTCCACCCAGAGGTCCACCGTCTTCCGGAAACTCAGGATCATGATGGAGATGCTGATGAGCATGGAGAGGGCGGTCATCAATGCAGCGATGGTGATCGCGGTTCTAGCCATGGAGTCATGGAGATATCGGCTCGCCAGCTTTCCCTCCGATCCAAACAGGCGGTGGAGAAGCGGGGCAAGGAGACGGTTGAGAAAAGTGGTCACAGAAGGGATCAGGAAAGAGACTCCGATGAGGATAAGAAGTGCAGCCAAGAAGCCGAAGATAGGCTGATGATCGATGGGCCTTTGCAGAGCAAGGATGAGAGACAGGATGAGAAGACCCACGCCGATGAGATTGAAATACCCAAGGCGGATTTTTATTTTTGTTTCAAGCGTCCCAAGCGCCAGGGCCTCCTTGGGTGCGATTTTGGAGGCTTCTCTTGCAGGACCGATTGAGGAAAGAACGGAGGCAAGCACGCCCATACCGAACCCTGCTACCAAAATGTAAGGGGAGATCACGAGATGTTCCGCTTTGACCAAGATATAGAGGGCAGTAATCGTTCTGGAGACCAGATAGAGCATGACCTTTGCCAGTCCTATCCCGACTCCTATTCCGATCAAACTTCCCAAACACCCGATCCATGCGGCCTCACCAATGAAGAGAGTGAGGACCTGAGGCCGGGTGAGCCCGATGCTTCGAAGAATTCCAATCTCCCTCCTCCTCTGGATGACGGAAACGGAGATGGCGTTGTAGATCAAAAACATCCCGACGATTAAAGAGATGAAGCTAAGGGCGGTGAGGTTGAGGTGAAAGGCAGAGACCATCTTCTCGATCTGACCGCTCCGGGTATCGGATCGACGAACTTCGACCCCCGGAGGGATCACTTTTTTCAGTTCTCTCTCCGTGGCCTCGATGGGCCGGGACTTGTCCACGATCAGGTCAATTCGGTCGATGAGGCCGACCTTCTCCAGGGCTTCCTGAGCAGAGGCAATGTCAATGAGGCCAAAATTTCCTTCCAATGATT
>Ga0187885_10005145_pt1 | contig 10317 bp, 7 predicted proteins | sample June2016WEW_20_1_3_FD_132970 | JGI IMG/M metagenome (GOLD analysis project Ga0187885, IMG submission 132970) | Peatland microbial communities from SPRUCE experiment site at the Marcell Experimental Forest, Minnesota, USA - June2016WEW_20_100 | ecosystem: Environmental > Terrestrial > Soil >... | reverse complement strand
GTGAAAGGGCGATGTCCTAGGCCAGGCTAGACGACGGGGACGGCTGCAAGGTGGGTTGCTTGGCGCAACACTTGATCGTAACAAGCCCTCATAGCCGTGTCAAAAGCTGGCTAGAATGTTTGCCGTCGCTCCCGGCATTGGCGCGTGGCAACATCCACGATGATTCCGAAAAAGTGTTACTGGAAACTGAGAAAGACGCGTTGCCGCTTAGATCCCGTGCACACTGTTTCCCACGCGCTATTCTGTCTCCTGCCATCCCAAGACAATTTAGAATTGTGAAGGCCGCCTACAGATGCGCGGCCGAAGAGAATTCGAGGCTAACGTGTCCGATCCAGTCTATCTCAGCCTGTGGTTCCGCGATTTTTCCGGACCGGAGATGTTGCCACACGCTTTCGCAGTGTTGCAGCAGTTCCCTTCTTCGGCACTGCGTCCAGGAATCAGTTACTTCGCCGTGCATCCTGTGTCGTGGGGCGAGGCCACAGTGCTTGAGCGCCGCTTCCCTTCCGGGATCGATGCGGGGCAGGCCACGCTGATCGTCGCCGAGTTGATTCACGACGACTACGCTTATGTCTTCGAAGAGTACTGGGATCTATGGACGCCGGATGAGTCGAGAGGAAACTGGGTGCTTGAACCCGCGGCCGTAAAATTCATCGTTCAGGGGGAAGAATTTGACGAAGGGGCCTACCAGCAGACGGGTCACATCCAAGTGGACTTCGGTTTGGATTCGTACTTTCTGCAACCTGAGACTGAACTCAGTGACCAGACGCGCGCCAAGATTCGCGACAACGTCGCAAAACTGGTCGAATTCTCGGTAAACGTTGAGAAAAATAGCGGTACCAGTTCGCGATTGCTCTGGTCGGAATCGGAAGAAAGCCTGGCGCAGAAGCTGATAGCCCGCTTGCAGAAAGTGCAATAAACCACCGAGGACACGGAGTCAAATGAGATCGCTCAGCGAACAGCGGATCATGCGAGCCCGTGTGGCCTCAGTGGTGAAACTCTATTTCGTTCGTCCGCCCTCAACTTTCAGCGTATCCGATGCGCCTGCCTGCGCCGCCGCTAATCGTGCCGTCAGCACGCGGAACGGAGAGCAAGACACGTAATCCATTCCCACCTTATGGAAGAACTCCACTGACGACGGGTCTCCGCCGTGCTCGCCGCAAATTCCCACTTCCAGTTTGGGACGCGTCTTGCGTCCGCGCTCGATCCCGATCTTCACCAGCTCGCCGACACCCACCTGGTCGATCGCAGCAAACGGATCCTGCTTCAGAATTCCTTCCGCCAGATACGTGGGCAGCACTTTGTTGACGTCGTCGCGTGAGAAGCCAAACGTGGTCTGCGTCAGGTCGTTCGTGCCGAAGGAAAAGAACTCCGCTTCCTTGGCAATCTCGTCCGCGACCAGGCAGGCGCGGGGCAGTTCAATCATCGTGCCCACAAGGTAGTGCACGTGCCTTCCTTTCTCCTTGAACACTTCTTCCGCCACGCGCCGGACGATCGCTCCCTGATTCTCCATCTCTTTCACCGTCGAGATCAGCGGGATCATCACTTCGGCGTGAGTCTTGATGCCTTCCTTGTCTACGGCGACGACCGCCTCAAAAATGGCCTGCGCCTGCATCTCGGTAATCTCCGGATAGGTGATCCCCAACCGGCATCCGCGATGTCCCAGCATCGGATTGAACTCATGCAGTTCTTCCACTCGCGCCAACAGTGTCCGCAGTTCTTTCAGTTTCGGCGAACGGGGCTTGGTAGCTTCGAGCACCGCGATTTCCACCATCAGATCCTCGCGCTTCGGCAGGAACTCGTGCAGTGGCGGATCCAGCAACCGGATGGTCACGGGCAAACCTGCCATCGCCTTGAACAAGCCGATGAAATCGGCACGCTGCATCGGCAACAGCTTCTTCAGCGCGATGCGCCGGTCCTTTTCATTGTTGGCCAGAATCATCGTCCGCATATGAGGGATGCGATCTTCCGCAAAGAACATGTGCTCTGTGCGGCACAGACCAATGCCTTCGGCGCCAAATGCCCGTGCTTGAATCGCATCGCGTGGAATGTCAGCGTTCGCGCGCACGCCGATCTTGCGGAACGGCTCCGCCCAGCCCATCAGCTTCAGGAGTTCGGGATCATCCGCCGTGGGCGGAATCGTGCTTAGCTTTCCTTTGATCACGCGGCCGGTCGTGCCATCGAGCGAAATCCAGTCGCCTTCTTTGAAGGTTTGCCCCTTCACGTGCATCTCGCGCTTGTTCTCGTCGACTCCGATGTCACCAGCGCCAGCGACGCAACATTTCCCCATGCCGCGCGTGACTACGGCCGCGTGGCTGGTCATTCCGCCGCGCGAAGTCAAAATACCAGCAGCCACTTCCATGCCCTGAATATCTTCCGGCGTGGTTTCCGCACGTACCAGGATCACCGGATTTTTCTTCGCTCCGTGTCCAGCCTTCTTCACCGCTTCTTCAGCGGTAAACACAATTTGGCCGACCGCTGCCCCCGGCGACGCCGGCAGACCCGTAGCCAGCACCTCGACCTTCGTGCTCTTCTCATCCAACCGGGGCACAAGAAAGTCATAGAGCTGATTCGGTTCCACGCGGAAGATTGCTTCTTCCTTCGTGATCAGTCCTTCGTCCACCATTTGGATCGCCACGCGCACCGCAGCCAGGCCCGTGCGTTTGCCGTTGCGAGTTTGCAGCATATAGAGCTTGCCGTCCTGGATGGTGAACTCGAAATCCTGCATGTCTTTGTAATGCTTTTCCAACCGCGTAGTGATTTCGCGGAGTTGGTTGTAGACATCGGGCATGATCTTTTGCAGTTCGAGGATTGGGACTGGAGTGCGCACGCCGGAAACCACATCCTCGCCCTGCGCATTCATCAGAAACTCGCCGTAAAACTCCTTGGCGCCAGTAGCTGGATTTCGCGTGAAACCTACGCCCGTGCCGCTGGTATCGCCCAGATTGCCGTACACCATAGCTTGAACGTTGACCGCGGTGCCGAGCATGTCATCGATGTTGTTGATGCGACGGTAGTGCTTCGCGCGCTCGTTCTGCCAGGAACGGAACACGGCGTCGCGCGCCATCACCAGCTGTTCATGAGGATCTTGCGGAAAGTCGCGCTTCGCCTGCTTCTTGACGACCTTCTTGTATTCCTCGACGACTTCCTTCAGAGCTTTCGCATCGAGATCGGTATCGAGTTTGGTCTTTTTCTGTTTCTTCTTGGCGTCAAACACTTCGTCGAATGCGGACTTTGGAATCTCGAGCACGACGTTCCCAAACATCTGGATCAGCCGCCGGTAGGAATCCGCCGCGAAGCGAGGATTGTTGCTGCGCTTGGCCAGCGCCTCAACGCTCTTATCGTTCAATCCGAGGTTGAGAATCGTATCCATCATGCCCGGCATGGAGAACTTCGCGCCTGAGCGCACGCTCACGAGCAGTGGATTCTCGCCAATACCGAGTTTCTGACCCTGCAGGGATTCCAGCTTCGCCAGCGCCTCGTCCATTTGGCTGTCGACTTCCTTCGACACAGCGTTCTGCCGCATGTACTCTCGGCAAGCCTCGGTCTGGATCGTAAATCCAGGCGGGACAGGCAGGCCGGCGTTGGTCATCTCAGCCAGGCCAGCACCCTTGCCGCCCAGATCATCTTTCATTTTGCCGTTGCCTTCGGCCTTACCGCCGCCGAAAAAGTAAACGTACTTGGTTGGCGCATTCTTTTTTTCGTGAACTTCAGTTTCGGGGAGGGTCAACGTTGCCATAACTACCAGTCCTTTGCTTCGAGATTTGCGAATTTCAGTTTAGACTTTGCCATTTCGATCTTCGGTGGTGCAGCGCTTCGGTAATGCACCAACATTGAAACGTTAATGAGTTTCCGTTCTAATTCTTCTCTTCCGCTACGATCTCGGAAAAGTCCGCAATGGTTGAGAACTCTTTCAATAAGGTGCGCAGTAGTGCCAGCCGGTTTGCCCGGACTCTCTCATCTTCCACCATTACCATGACCTTGTCGAAAAACTTGTCGACCGGTTCCCTGGCCGTCGATAACAGAAGCAGGGCGTCTAGATATTCCTTCTTGCTCCGGTGTTCTTGGACTTTCGAGGCTGTCTTTTCCATATAAACCATCAAGCTTTTTTCTTCGTCGGCACTTTCCGGCAGATATTCAAATTTGGCGGCGGGCCCAATATTCTTCTCCGCACCTTGTCTCAGGATGTTTCTCATGCGCTTGCAAGCGGCGCCAATCGCTTGAAATTCGGGCATGTGCATCACCTGCCTAACTGCCTCGGCCCGGGCCACGGCATCCACTACATCGTCGGAATCCGCCGCCAGAACCGCCTTGACTACATCATATGCATACCCGCGTACGTCCTTTAAATAAAACTCGAGACGCTCGTGTAAGAACGTACGGACTGCCTCGAGGAACTTCGCGTCGTCAACAAATTTCTTCTCAGCTTCCGATCCTTTATATCCGGCACGTGCATCGCGCATCAGATCCGACAAACGCAACGGCAGCTTCTTCTCTGCGATTACTTTCACAATTCCGTTCGCCTGCCGCCGCAGAGCAAATGGATCCTTCGACCCACTAGGAACAAGTCCCAGGGAGAACATTCCCGCAATCGTGTCTGCCTTGTCGCCAATTGAAAGCACCGCGCCTTCGATCGACCGCGGCACATCATCTTCAGTCGACCCGGGCTTGTAGTGATCGTACATGGCGTCGGCGATGGCAAACCGCGTAGCTTCGGGCAAGGTGGAATCCAGTTGTTGCGCCCGCGCGTACAACCCACCCACAATTCCCTGTAACTCCGTAAACTCCTTCACCAGTTCGGTGGTCAAGTCAGTCTTCGACAGGCAGGCCGCCTTGTGGATCACTCCCGGCCGCACCACAACCCCGGCCTGCTTGATAATCTCGCTCAACCAACTGCACAGGCGTTGCACGCGCAGTGTTTTCTCATAGTAGCTGCCCAGGTCCTTCTGGAAAGTAACGTGGCGGAGCGACTCCAGACGCTCCAGCAGGGATCGCTTCTGATCCGTCTCCCAGAAAAAACGAGCGTCGTTGAAGCGCGCACGAAGCACGCGCTCATTGCCGTGGCGGATGAGCCCCTGCGGATCTCCATCGGTATTCAGCACCGCCAGAAAATGCGGAAGCAACTTGCCGTCCGACTCTTCCACCGCAAAATATTTCTGATGGTCGCGCATCACCGTCACCAAAACTTCTTCCGGCAGCTCCAAGAACTGCGGATCGAATCCGCCAAGAATCACCGAGGGAAATTCCGTCAGATTCACAACGCTGTCAAGCAGTGACTTATCTTCCCTCCAGCGCGCTCCAGGAATCGTGCGTGTAGCTGTATCGAGAGCCTTGCGAATCTGTTGCTCGCGCTCCCCGCGTCCCAGGACCTTCGCCGTCCGCAGCGCGTCGACATACGCAGAACCGGCCCGCGGAATTGACACGTCGCGACCGGCCAGAATGCGGTGTCCCCGCGAAACATTTCCTGCCCGGATTCCGTCGAACTCCAAAGGAATGGTCTCACCATCCAGCATCGCCACCAGCCAGCGCACCGGACGCACAAACCGTTCACTCGCCTTGCGCCAGTACATATTCTTGGGCCAGTAAATCGAGGAAATTTCTTTCGGAAGATTCTCAGTGAGGATCTCAGCGGCGCTTCGGCCTTTCTTAACGACTTTCGCGGCTAGGTACTCGCCCTTCGCCGTGGTGATCGTTTCCAGTCGCGAGACATCCACGCCAGCTTTCCTGCCAAACGCGTGCGCGGCTGGCGTTGGCTCACCATTCTTATATGCGACGGTCACGGAGGGCCCGGTGATTTCTTCAGTGGCGTCAGGTTGCGAAGCAGGAATTCCGGAAATCATCACAGCCAGGCGCCGCGGCGTCGAGAATGGGTTGACGCTGCCGTACTTCAACCTCTCATTGCCCAATAGTCTAGTAATGCGCCACACGAGATCTTGCTCAGCGTCCATCAACATCCGCGCCGGAATCTCTTCGCACCCGATCTCTAGTAGGAAGTCTGGCATGGCTTCAAACCATCAAGCTTCTCAAATCCAGGCCGCCGCCGATGTGATGCGCATCACATTCGGCCTGTGCAAAATCTAGAACCTCGGATTCGCAACTCACAGAGCTACCGGCAACAGCTTCTCTTTCTGCGCTTTCCGTTCTCGGGCAGGTTCAGGTTCGTCTGATTTCTCCGGCGCAGCCGCCTCGCTTTTCTGCCGATCGACCCAAGCCCTCGCGATGCCGACCGCCAGCGCTCTCACGCGCGCAATCACGCCGACGCGCTCCGTCACTGAAATCGCACCCCGCGCATCGAGGATGTTGAACAAATGCGAACACTTCAAACACAGGTCGTAAGCCCCCAGTAACGGAAATCGAGCTTTTTCACTTACAATGTGATCCCGTTTCGTTTTATCCTTGGACAAAGCGGCGTACCTATCCAGCAGCGCCTTGCACTCGGCCTCGCAGAGTTCGAAATGTTTCCACGCGTTCTCCACATCTGCCGCCTCAAAGTTGTACACGGAGAACTGCAGCTCATCGGCCAGCCGCACATCGCCATACTTCACTTCGTGTCCCGTCTCCGGATCGCGCGCCCACACAATGTCGTAGATCGAATCCACATCCTGCAGAAACGCGCTGATACGCTCCAGGCCATACGTCAGCTCGACCGAAATCGGGAACAAGTCCACGCCGCCGCACTGCTGGAAATAGGTAAACTGCGTGATCTCCAGTCCATCGAGCATCACCTGCCAGCCCACGCCCCACGCGCTCAATGTCGGAGCTTCCCAGTTATCTTCTTCGAACTTGATATCGTGCTGGCGGAGGTCGATTCCAATCGCGCCTAGCGACTCCAAATACAACTCCTGCACATTCTCCGGCGGAGGCTTCAGGATCACCTGCAACTGCATGTGCTTGAACAACCGGTTCGGATTCTCCCCGTACCGCCCGTCCGCCGGACGGCGCGAAGGCTGCACATACGCGACCTTATAAGGCTTCGGCCCCAGCACGCGCAGAAACGTTTCCGGCGCCATGGTGCCGGCTCCGACTTCCACGTCATAAGGCTGCTGCAGCACGCACCCGCGCTCGGCCCAAAATGCCTGCAAGCGCAGGATGAGTTCCTGGAACGTCAGCGAGTTGGACGAGGATGGATTCACAGATTCGGCCCTTGGCTCTTAGCTTTTGGCTCTTAGCTCTAAACCCCAGAATGCGAGTGGTCATTCGAACTCCTACAGCGCAGCCGGAGACCAGAAGGTTAAACCACGATTGTAATGGAAGTTGTCGTCCGTCGTCAGCTTGCTGATCCGGGCAACTTCGTCGCCTGAATGGTTTGGTCGACCTTCAACTCTTTGCTGGATTCACCACCGTACAAAGTCTGGGTGAATGCGCCCAGCGTGATGTTGCCAAACACTTCCTTGAAGGTGAACTTCTTTCCGTTGATCTCGTAGTCCTCGACCAAGATCAGCTGCTCGCCTGCCCAGCGGGCAACATGCTTGAAGTTGATGCATCCCCCGGGATTTGTGCTGTCGCACCAGATTGTGCGGTAACCCTGCACCGCCTCGTCCCACCAAAATACGCCTAGCCCGGTGATCTCCCGCGAGCCTTGCTTCGACTGGTAGTCTTCTATTACAGAGAAACCTCCCGGCCCGCGACGCCAAACGATCTTCCCCTCGCCCGTCGCGCCACGCGGCGAGGCCGCATCAGGCGCAAGTTTTTCCTTGATCGACCAAGTTCCTCCCAGCGCTCTCAACAATCTCTCTATCTGCGGGTCGGGCTTCGGCTCTGAAGCAGGATCCGCCTTGGTACCGTGCGCGGAGGGTTTCGCCTCTGGAGTCTCCGGTGGCTTCTGATCCGTTTGACCTACGGCGAACCCAAGCGCGCTGAGCACAAGCACTTCAATCGCAATGATTCGAAACCACCTCATTCAATATTCCTCCGCACTCTGCGATAAAGAACCCCGACTAAAATGCGCCCTTCTCCAGCATTCCCGCCGTGACCAACTTCTTCTCAATCTGCCTCTGCAATGTTTGAATCAGAAACTTGCGCAGGTCGGCGCCCTGCATCTTAGGCCAAGGCGCTTCCGAAAAGCTATCCACCGGGGCGCGAAACATCTGCGCGGCCAGCGTACGGGATTCACTTGAAATCTCGGACGACGCCAAGCGTTTGTCATCGGGGCACATCAGGCCGTCCGCCAGCGCATGGAAGTAGGCGCGGCTGCCGTTCAGGCTGCGGCCGCAGACGATGCACTCCGTCAGTTCGGGCAAGAACCCAACCAAGCGCGTCAACCATAATTCGAAATAGGTGACCGGCATCCACACGTTAGAACCTCTCATCGCGTGCAGTATCGAGATGGTCAGCCGGAATATTGCGTCGTTCGCCTCGCGGTCGGGAAGCAACTCGTCCACTAACTCGGCCACGTGCGCAAGCGCTACGGCCCGTGCGTACGTCACTTCGGTGGCCATGGGAGACTCCAGCACTTCGCAGGAATCCAGACGGACAAGTTCTTGCCGTTCGTGAACATCGTAAAACGCGCGAACGTAGGTCATCGGTTCCAGAGCGCCCCCAAACCGGCGCTTCGACTTCTTCGCCGATCGCGCCACGCCGCGCACTTTGCCTTCCGCGCGCGTAAACAGTGTGACCAGCAAATCGGCTTCACGCAGCGGATAGGTCCGCAGAACGATCGCCTCAGACTCCTTAAGGGCCATGCAAGCTCAGCCGGGTGGAGGGTTGATTGTAAATGTAGCCGGGAACAGATGGAAAGAATCGGGACCGCTGGGTAGTGGTGAAGTTTGAATTCCGGAAGGCTCCCTTCTAGGGCGTCATCCTGACCGGAGCCGTTTTTCAGGCGGAGGGAAGGTCTGGCGCGCAGACCGGCAGTGCGTGCCGGATGAGCTCCCAAGCTAGACCCTCACCCGGCTGAACTGCGCCGGGATCGGGATGACGCCTCCAAAACGGGTCCAAAGATTCAAACTGCACCACTGCCGACCGCTGATAGGTGCGCAGCCTCAGGTGACTCATGCAAAACGCTTGGCTCGCTGCAAAATGCAGTGGCCTGAAGGGTCACTTCCTTCCGATTTTTGCGCGTAAGTCCATGTCCTGCAACAAATCAGACCACAAAGTCTCATTTGCCCCTTAAGTGCTCTCAGTAAAGACGAAACCGGGCGCTAAAGAGGCGCCGCAGCATCAAGCGGTGCGAGTCGAACCCGAGAGGAGGGTCTATGTCAATCCTGTTTGTACTGCTGATGTTCTTGCTGGTCATCAGCGTCAGATATTTCATCGAGCCACATCCTCAACCTGCGCTGGAGCAGGAAGTCATGGCCAAACCCCAATCGCCGAGGGTGAAGCGCGAGTACGGTTTCGAGATCCCGCAGGATTATGCCTTTCATCTTGGACACATGTGGGTCATGAAGGAAAGCTCTGACGATGCGCGGGTTGGCGTGGACAAATTTGTCACCAACCTGATGGGAAAGATCGATCACATTGATGTATGCGGAGCCAATCGCTGGGTGCGTCAGGGACAGAAACTCATCACGCTGCACAGTGGTAAGACCAGTGTGGATTTACTCTCGCCCGTTGAAGGCGTGGTCACGGCAATTAATAACGATGCGCTGGGAGATCCCAGCCTGGTCGCGAACGATCCTTACGAACATGGCTGGATCGCGATGGTGAAGTCCCCAGACCTGGCCGTCAACCAAAGAAATCTGATTCAAGGCTCGATGGTTGCGCCCTGGATGCAAAACAATGTAACCCGGCTGAATGCAATGTTAACCGAATCCTCTCCTGCCTTGGCCCAGGATGGCGGATCCCCCGTCAGTGGTGTGCTTCCGCGGCTTACCCCTGAGTTGCGGCAGAAAGTGGTGAAAGAGTTCTTGTTGTCGTAACGGAACTCTGACTCGGAAAGGACAAAAGTCATGGCAACCACGAGAGGAATTCTGGTCGATATCACGAAGTGCATCGGCTGCCGGAGTTGCGAGCAAGGTTGCAAACAGATTCACGGATTTCCGACGGACACCGAGTTAAAGCTTTCAACCACCGCGCTCACCATCGTGGAAGAGCACGGCGATCGCTTTGTGCGGCGGATGTGCATGCATTGCCAGGATCCAGCCTGCGCATCGGCGTGCCTGGTGGGTGCACTCAAGAAGAGCGGTGCTGGGCCTGTTACTTATGACGCGGGCAAATGCATCGGTTGCCGCTATTGTCTGGTGGCGTGTCCATTCAGCGTGCCGCGTTACGAGTGGACGAAGCTGGTGCCCTACGTAAAGAAATGCGACATGTGCGCGGAGCGCCAGGCAAAAGGCCAACTGCCGGCCTGCGTGGAAGCTTGTCCCGTGCAGGCTTCGATCT
>Ga0187885_10005139_pt1 | contig 10326 bp, 8 predicted proteins | sample June2016WEW_20_1_3_FD_132970 | JGI IMG/M metagenome (GOLD analysis project Ga0187885, IMG submission 132970) | Peatland microbial communities from SPRUCE experiment site at the Marcell Experimental Forest, Minnesota, USA - June2016WEW_20_100 | ecosystem: Environmental > Terrestrial > Soil >... | reverse complement strand
CTGCGTATCGAGGACACCGATGTAGCGCGCAGCACGCCCGAGTCGCTTCGCACCATCTTGGACGGCCTGCGTTGGCTCGGACTGGACTGGGATGAAGGCCCTGAGAAGGGCGGTCCGCTCGGCCCCTATTTCCAGTCGCAACGCGCCGACATCTACAAACGACGTGTCCGGGAGTTGATCGACAAAGGCATGGCCTACGAACGCGAAGGCGCGGTCCGTTTTAAGATGACACGCGAACCGATCGAGATTCCCGACCTCATCGTTGGCGACGTTGTACGCCCACTCAATGAGACCGAAATGCTCGATCCCGATTTCGTCATTGTCCGCAGCGACGGCAATCCCGTGTTCCATCTAGTCAACGTCGTGGACGACATCGAGATGCAGATCACGCACGTCATGCGCGGCGAAGACCATCTCTCGAACACGCCGAAGCACATCGCGTTGTTTCGCGCGTTCGGTGTTGAGCCGCCCAAGTACGCTCACATCCCGATGATTCTCAACCTTGACGGCACGAAGATGAGCAAGAGCGATCCTGACGTCGCCAAGGCGCGCCTCGCTTCGTTACAAACCTACGTTGACGACGGCTATGTTTCTGAGGCCGTGCGCAACTACCTTTGTCTGCTCGGCTGGTCGCCGAAAGACAACCGCGAGGTCATGCCGATTGACGAAGTGATAAAGCTGTTCGACTTGCCACAAATCCTGCGGACCAATGCCCGATTCGATGTCACCAAGCTCACGTGGATGAATGGCGAGTACATCCGCGCGATGCCGCGTGATCGCTTCATCAAGCTGGCGGGGCCGTTCATAGGTGGCCACGATGACGCCAATGTGCTTGGACTCGTCCAGGAAAAGGTCAAGCTACTGAAAGAACTTCCCGATCGGGTCAGCTACTTCTTTAGCGATGATTACCCGTTCGATCCCGAAGCGGTAAAAAAGTCGTGCAGCACGCCGCAGACCAGCGAATGGCTTACTAAATTGACCGACAAGTTTGCCGGGGTCGCCAAGTGGGATACCGCTAGCATCGAAGCAGCATTGAAGGCGCTGGCGACGGAGTTGGGAGTCAAAACTGGTGAGCTGATTCATCCGTGCCGCGTGGCCATTTCCGGCAAAAGCGCCGGGCCGTCGCTGTATCACATGCTGGAAGTGCTCGGGCGTGATCGCGTCTTGTCGCGGCTGCGAAAAGCAGCGGAAAGATTTCGCGCATGACAACCGCCAATAAAATCACCATCTTCCGCATCCTGTTGATCCCCGTGTTCATCTTCGTGACACTGGATTACATCCACGATTGTCAACGTGGCCAACAGAAGGAACTGCAACGCTTTCTAGCTTGTACTATTTTTGCCCTCGCCACTGTTTCCGATGCTGTGGACGGTTACATCGCGCGGCGTTATCACCAGAAGAGCAAACTCGGCGTTTACCTAGATCCGCTGGCCGATAAAGCGCTGTTGATTTCCGCATTGGTAATGCTCAGTTACGATTCGCACGGCGTCTTCGCCAAACTGCCCCTCTGGTTTCCCGTGCTGGTGATCAGTCGTGATGTCATTCTGCTCGTAGGCACGATCCTGATTCACATGATTGTCGGTCATGTGATAACGCAGCCGCGTTTTGTCGGCAAGATTGCCACGGTTTTCCAGATGATCACGCTCGGTTGGATATTGCTGGGCATCGACCGGCCGCCGTACCAATGGCCGATGATTGCCGCCGGCTTGTTCACGTTCGCCTCCGGCATCTGGTACATCTTGGATGGCGTCAACCAACTCAACGTCCACGAAGCAAAAAGGGTGTAAGAAAACCTTCGCTTACTCCAATGATTATTCTGAGCGCATGAAAATTGTTCGCCTGCTTTCTTCCGTCGTCGTTCTGTTCATTCTCCTGGCCTTTACGGGAGCGATTGCTCAAAACGCCCCCATCGTTAACGTCGGGGTGAGCCAGTCTTTATCGGTTTCCACGAACCCGGTTGCCGGGAACACAGCTATCAACCCGGTTCCGCGCGATGATAAATGGGTGAAACGTCACGAGGAATTCCTGGAAGAAACTAAGAAGGGCGGCATCGACCTGTTATTCCTTGGTGATTCCATTACCGACTTTTGGCGCACCAAAGGCTCCAACGTTTGGAACAAATGTTACGCGCCTCGCCGCGCAGCGAACTTCGGCATAGCCGGCGATCGCGCTCAACATGTGCTTTGGCGCATCGAACATGGCGAACTCGACGGCCTTAAACCCAGAGTCATCGTGCTAATGATCGGCACGAACAATACCGGCAAAGAAAGGAACAGCGACAGAATCCGCAACACCACGCCCGAAGTCATTGAAGGCGTGATCGCCATCATTAAACAACTTCGCAGTAAACTCCCCGACAGCAAGATTCTGTTTCTCGCCATCTTCCCACGTGGCGCTCTGGACGATCCGCAACGCGCCCAAGTCGCATTGATAAACACCGTTCTGGCCAAGCTCGACGATGGCAAAACGGTAAAGTTTCTCGATATCGGTTCAAAGTTTCTCGAACCTGACGGCAGGCTCTCCAAAGACATCATGCCGGATTTGCTGCACCCGAACGAAAAAGGTTATCAAATCTGGGCCGATGCCATGGAACCCACGCTTGCAGAAATGTTGAAGTAAACCAGCGGAAAGCCAGGCCGCTTGTGGTCACGCGCGGTCTCTATCGTTCACCTGTCAAACGTCAAGCACCGCCCCCGACATTTATTGGGATTTGACGATCAGGCTGTTGGCGACGGACTTGACGCCATTAACGCGGCGGGCGACTGCCTCCGCCCGAATCTTTTCGGGGAAGGTGTTTACAAAACCACTCAACTGCACCGCACCCCTGTACGTTTGCACACTGACGTCAAACGCTCTTACCACCGGATCATGCACAAACGCCGCTTTCACTTTGGCGGTGATCGTGGAGTCGTCAAGGTATTCGCCGGCTGTTTCCCGAGTCGCGGTGCTGGCGCACCCCATCCAGGTCATCGGCATAAACCCGACGGCCAACATCAGCCTAATAACCAGGATTGCTTTGCTGTTTCTTGCTTGCATGACCTTCCTCCTTCTATTCGGGACAATTATAGCGACAAGGTGCTGCGAATCAAGCGTTGACCCATTCGACATTTAGTATGGTTGTGGATGATCTGCGCGGAACTTATTTACGAGGGACCTTGTCACAGGGTTCTCCGGCTCTAACTGAAGAGACTTTTCATAAGCTTCCTTGGCCGCTTCAAATTTGCCCATCCTCTCATAGGTTCGAGCCATCACGCCGTAACTTGGGCCGGGGAAAATCCCGAGGTGGATGTTCTGGCGACATTGAGCCAGCGCTTCGTTCCCCATGCCAAGCTCATCATAAAGAGCAGCCAGATTTATGCTCACATCAGGATCCTGCGGATTATCAGCAATAATCGCGCGTCCAACTTGGACGGCCTCCATCTTTTGACCTTCCACAAGGTAGCAATTCATGAGCATCCGCTTAACTTCGTCCATGGAACTGTCCTGCCGTAGTGCGGTTAGAAAGCAGTCGATGGCCTCCTTGTAATTACCGCGTTGTGCCATGTGATATCCTTGGTTGGCATAAGCCGTGGGACTATTCAGTGCATCAGGGTACGCGACAAATTGGCCCCTTTTACTGCAATCAAAGAGCATATACCCTGTGAAATCTGGTGCTTGGATCATGGTGAAATGGGTTCTTGCATAGCGATACAAGGTAGGTGCATATCTGGAAGCGTCGTCCACGAAGACCACAAATCTGATTTTGTTTACTGGATCTCGGAGCAGTTCCCAAAAGGAGGGCGCGCTATAGTAGCGGATACCCAGGCGCCGAAATGACAGTAGCAACGGGTCGGTGTAGCCCAGCCCGGTTACAAGCAATCCCTCGTCGTGCGCCACATGATTTGCCATCCAAGTTGTGATCGCACGTGAGGGCCACCCTGAAGGTCGGTCGAGAACGGCGGTCGAACGGTCCGACCATGAGATGCCGTACTCGGGGCCGGGTACTCCAATCAGCGTCAAAACAAGGTACACCACCAGAACGCCACCCAAGGCCAATGCTCTGCTAAGGGAATGCGAAAAGAACGTTACCGATAATCCAAGTACGGGCCACAATGCGGGGACCAAAAAAACCAACTCCCGGATGTTCGTCCGGAAAAAAGGCACCACGATCACCAAAGATAAGGCTGCCAGACACAAGGGCAGTATCAATCCCAGTAAATCGCGGCGCTTTCTTACCAGAATCCAGCCGCCCACTCCCAAAAGGATAACCACGCCGGCATAGAATCGCCAAAATGAGCCGATTTGAACAGCAATGCGACCGAGATTCAGACCGAATGCTGCAGTTGCATTTTCTTCCTCGAAAAAGTGGATTCGACCCCCGTTCATCTTGGCGGCAACTACCATTGCGATCACGGGCAAAAGCGACGAGAATAGGGACAAGTATCCCCAAAGCCGATGTCGCTTATCCGTGATCACAAACGGGAGACCTAACAAGAAGAAAAACCACAGACTCAGGGATGTCAGCTTGGATAATATAGCCAATGCCATCGTACCGCCGAATAGCCAGAACCTGAATGTTGACGCCCCGGGTCGTGAGATATGAACAAGTTGTATTAGGGCGCAAATCAGAAAAAAGACAGCGATGACGTCCGGAGTGACCTTGGTGCTGAGAAAGACATGCAGCGGAAACACTGCGAGCAAGCAGGCGGCCCACAGGGCGCTCCCGAGAGAATTCGTCAAATGCCGGACCAACACGGCGATGGCAGCAATCGAGAGTGTACCGAACAACACCGGCCAAATCTTGACGGCAAGTTCATTTGGTCCGAGAAGATGTACCGATAGAATCTGAAGCAGCACGTATAAACAATCAGGGCGAGCGTAGTAGTACGGATAATCGTTTGTTATCAGCAGAGACGGACGGAGTGCTTGAATCAGAAAATGACTCTCATCGTTATTAAGTATCCATCCGGTTATCCGGTAAACGCGAAGCGCAAAGCCGAGAGAAATGATTGCCAGTAGCAACCAAAGACCCCATCGAGAAGCCGTCCTTCCAGCGATCCGGGGGTTAAATTTTGAAACCTGAAGGTTCATCAGTTCTCTTGCTTCTCTCAATCTCAGTCAACGAGTCTTCCGGCGTGATGGTGCGATTGTAATGTGGCAGTCGTTTATCTCGTTCAGCGACCGGTCATCTGCTCCAGCTTTTCCGGATACCGAGCCCCTTGCACCTTGATCTTGGAGGCGGCGTGTTCGATTTCACGAAGGTCGTCGGGTGTTAGTTCGACTGCCACCGCTCCGATGTTCTCGTCCAAGCGATGCAGCTTAGTGGTACCGGGGATCGGAACAATCCACGGCTTCTGAGCGAGCAACCAGGCGAGCGCGATTTGAGCCGGTGTCGCCTTCTTCCGTTCTGCGATGCTGCCTAGCAGTTTAATCAGGGCTTGATTCGCCTTGAGCGCATCCGGCGTGAATCGGGGGAGCGTGCTGCGGAAGTCAGAGCTGTCAAACTTCGCGTTTTCGTCAATCTTGCCCGTGAGGAAGCCCTTGCCCAACGGGCTGTAGGGAACGAGGCCGATGCCCAGTTCTTCGAGCGTCGGTATCACTTCCTTCTCGGGAGTTCTCGTCCACAACGAGTACTCGCTCTGGAGAGCCGTGATCGGCTGGACTGCGTGTGCGCGACGGATGGTTTGCACGCCGGCTTCAGAAAGGCCAAAGTGCTTGACCTTGCCTTGCTGAATTAGCTCCTTCACCGCTCCCGCCACGTCTTCGATGGGCACGTTCGGGTCAACCCGATGCTGATAGAGCAGATCGATTGTCTCGACCTTGAGACGCTTGAGCGAGCCTTCGACGGCCTGCTTGATGTGTTCCGGCTGGCTATTCAAGCCCGCCGCACCGGGCCGCCTGTCGCTGCCAGTGAGGTCGAACCCGAATTTGGTGGCGATCACCACCTGCTTGCGGAACGGAGCGAGGGCTTCACCCACGAGTTCTTCGTTGATGAACGGGCCGTAAACCTCAGCGGTATCAAAAAATGTGACGCCACGTTCTACGGCGGTCCGAAGCAGTGCGGTCATCTCCTTTTTATCTTTGGGCGGGCCGTAGGAAAAACTCATTCCCATGCAGCCCAAGCCGAGCGCCGACACGCGCAAACCGCTTTTCCCTAGTTCTCGTGTTTTCATGTTGCTCCTTTCGTCAATCCAAGGCCGCTAATGCCCTACGGGGAAATGCTCGCACAGGTGACCCGGGTTTTCAATAAATCAACCCGCGCCGTTGAACACACCGGACCAGCAGACGTTCTATGCCGATGGTCCGAAAGGATACACCGATTACCCGGCCTTAACGGCAACGCAATCGCGAGCAGATTTCAAGTTTCACGAGCTGACTCTGGCGACAGACCCAAGATTTCCCACTTATTGAGATACTTTTCTGCGATGGCTTCGTCATAGATTTCAAAAAGGCGCATCGTGGTATCATTGTGCTGTTTTCCACCGCGACCGGGTTTCTTGAGCCATTCTTGATGACTCCTTTTTATGTAGTGGGCGACTTCTTTGCTTGGGACAATGTAGAAGTCAGGTTTTTCATTTGTGGGTTTGAGATCCACAAAGACGTAGAAGAAATTATCTGAAGCGACATCTTCATGCTTCTTCTGCATTATCCAGCTTCTTGTAAATCGGGAACGTTGTTCTGCGCCGCTTGTCTTTACTTGAATGCTGACGGTTCGTGAGCCATCGGCGCTTGATGCAAGAATGTCAATCCCTTCCGTATTGCGCGAAGTCACGGTGGCAACATATCCTCTCTGTGACAGTTCTGCGGCTGCAAAATGAGTACCAGCTAGACCTACAAAAGCAGTGCGTGTTCGGGGCATACCATTCTTCATGCTATACATTTCCTATCTACTGGCGTTTCGTATTGCTCGAATGAAGTAGTTAGGTCTTGGAACTTGGAACTCATCAGTTTGCCTTCTTCACTTCCTTGGCCCACGTGTCCTTCAGTGTAATCGTTCGATTCAACACAAGCTTGCCGGGCTTGCTGTCGGGGTCGAGGGCAAAATAGCCGATGCGCTCAAATTGATAGGCCGTGTCCGCCGTAGCCTTGGCGAAGGAGGATTCGCATTTGGCAGTGATGGCTTCAAGGCTGCGCGGATTCAGTGTAGTCCGGAAATCCTCCGCCGCATCTGGTTCCGGCACGGTGAACAAGGTGTCGTAAAGGCGAACCTCGGCATCAATGGCGTGCACCGCTGAAACCCAGTGGATCGTGCCTTTGATCTTGCGATTAGCAGTTGCACCTCCGCTCTTACTTGTTAGATCGGCGATGCAGCGGAGTTCGGTCACCTTCCCTGCCGCGTCTTTCACCACTTCATCGCACTTAATGATGTAGGCATACTTCAATCGGACTTCGCCACCGGGTTTTAACCTGAAAAACTTCGGCGGGGGATTCTCCATGAAATCGTCCTGCTCAATGTAAATCGTCCGGCTGAACGGTATCTTGCGCGAGCCGGCAGATGGATCCTCTGGATTGTTGACGGCATCGAGTTCCTCGAAATGGTTCTCAGGCAGGTTGGTGATGACAACCTTAAGCGGACGGAGCACGGCGAGCCGGCGCAGGGCGCGTTTGTTCAAATCTTCGCGGACAAAATGTTCCAACAATGCCAGTTCGATTGTGTTCTCGCGTTTGGCGACGCCGATCCGTTCGCAGAAGGCGCGCAGGGCTTCTGCCGGGTAACCACGTCGGCGCATCCCCGAGATGGTCGGCATTCGCGGGTCGTCCCAACCGTGCACCTTCCCCTCCTCCACCAGCCGCAACAGCTTGCGTTTGCTCATCACCGTGTAGGTCATGTTGAGCCGGGCGAACTCGTATTGGTGCGGCAACGGGCGCGGTAAATCGAGGTTTTCGAGAATCCAATCGTACAGCGGCCGGTGCACCTCGAACTCCAGCGTGCAGATGCTGTGTGTGATGCCTTCGATGTAGTCGCTCAGACAATGAGCGAAATCGTACATCGGATAGATGCACCATTTGGCGCCTGTGTGATGATGTTCCGAGTGGCGGATGCGATACAGGATCGGATCGCGCATCCAGACGTTGGACGACTCCATATCAATCTTCGCTCGCAACGTCCGTGTGCCGTCCGGGAACTCGCCATTCTTCATGCGAACGAACAGATTGAGGCTTTCCTCGATGCTGCGATTTCGAAAATCGCTCGATTCGCCGGCTTTGTCGGGCGCGCCGCGCATCCGGTCCACTTCCTCTGGCGTATGATCGCAAACGTAAGCCAACCCTTTCTTGATGAGTATCAGGGCGTATTCGTAGATTTGATCGAAGTAGTCCGAAGCGTAGAAGGGCTCGACGATTGCGGATTGCGGATTGCGGATTGCGGATTGAACGACAGCCGGCAGATAGAAATCGGGTTTGCCGTTGGTAGTGATGCTATCCGGTGTCTTGCCGACGGGTTTCAAGCCGAGACAATGGTCGGCCCAGCCTGCGATCAGCCATTTTACGTCGGTGGTGATGGAATCAACATACTCGACGTCTTCCTTGGTTGGGTTGGTGTCGTCCATCCGGATATTGCACTGACCGTTGAAATCTCGGGCGATGCCGAAGTTGAGGCAAATGGATTTGGCGTGGCCGATGTGTAGATAACCGTTCGGTTCCGGTGGAAACCGCGTGACGATTTTCTTGTATCTGCCTTCCGCGAGATGTCCTTTGATGATTTCCCTGACAAAATCGAGTTGCTCTGGCGCGGGCGACTTCGGATTTACGTTCTCATTCGACATGACGCCACTAGGAAACAGCATTTTTTGACATTTGTCCACACCGTGGATAGTGCAGAGACTGCAATTTACTGTGCTGGACGGAACCCTCACCCTGCCCCTATGGAACGGGGCACGCCCTCTCCCCTAGACGGCAAGGGAGAGGGAAAATCTCCTCTCCCCCGAAGAACGATGGAGAGGATTAAGGCGGGGGGCTCATCCGTACCGTCTCCTCTCTCCACCGAGGGAGAGGATCAATCCCGCTCAGAGCGGGATCAAGGTGAGGGGGTTGAGTTAACCGCTGATGAATGCAGATTGACGCCGATTCTATGGGCGGCGATAGGCTTCGGCGTCCATGTGGCGGACGGCATCCTGCTCTTTCGCGGTGAGCGGACGCGGTTTACCGGCTGCGATTGCGGCAACCTGTATTTTTGCCTGATCCTCGATGATGATCATCCGCATAAGCGCCTCGCGTGTGCTGCGGCCAACTGTTATGACGCCATGGTTACGCAAACCGACGGTGTTGACCCCTTTTGCGAACGCTTTCTCGACGGCGACAGCGAGTTTGTGTCCGCCGGGCGTAATGAATGGCACGTACTTGATTCGATCTACTGACGCAACGAATTCGGGCGTGAACGGCATGATCTCCATGCCGCCGGAGATAAGACCCACGGCGGTGGCGGGGTGCGCGTGGCACACGAACCGGACATCAGACCGCGCCTTGAAGATGCGCAGGTGCATCTCGACTTCACAAGTCGGCTTCAATCCGCCGAGCTGTTTTCCGTGGTTGAGGTCAATGACCGACCATTCCTTCGGTTTAATGCTGTCGAGGCTGTAACCGGTCGGAGATAAAAACACTAACTTGCCATCGCGCCCGCTGATGTTGCCGCCGGAGCCGACGACGAGTCCCTTCTCGACCATCGCCTTCCCCAACTTCGTCAACGCCTTGATAATATCCGATGCCATGTTGTTTCGCCTTACGCCAACGCTTCTAATTTCCCGGCCTTTACCAGTTCCTCTTCCACTTCGACGATTTCTTTTATTTGTTGGATAAACCAGGGGTCGATGTGGGTGAGTTTATAGATTTCTTCGAGGGAAAAACCGGCGCGGATGGCGTGGCGGATATAGAAAACGCGTTCGGCACAGGGAGTGATAAGTTTGCGCTCGATCTCGTCACGCTCTCGGATTTCGCGGGCACCTCCCCAACGTCCGCCGTACAACCCGCTCACGCCGATTTCGAGTCCGCGCAAAGCTTTCTGCAAGCTTTCCTTGAATGTGCGACCGATGGCCATGACTTCGCCAACGCTTTTCATTTGCGTTGTCAATGTCGCGTCGGCCATGGGGAATTTCTCAAAAGCGAATCGCGGAATTTTCACGACGACGTAATCAATCGACGGCTCAAAACTCGCGGGCGTGCTCTTGGTAATGTCGTTGGGAATTTCGTCAAGCGTGTAGCCGATAGCCAGCTTCGCCGCAATCTTGGCAATCGGAAACCCGGTGGCCTTCGACGCGAGCGCGCTGGAACGGCTGACGCGCGGGTTCATCTCGATGATGCACATCCGTCCGTTCTCGGGGTTGACCGCGAACTGGATGTTCGAACCGCCGG
>Ga0187885_10005135_pt1 | contig 10337 bp, 10 predicted proteins | sample June2016WEW_20_1_3_FD_132970 | JGI IMG/M metagenome (GOLD analysis project Ga0187885, IMG submission 132970) | Peatland microbial communities from SPRUCE experiment site at the Marcell Experimental Forest, Minnesota, USA - June2016WEW_20_100 | ecosystem: Environmental > Terrestrial > Soil >... | reverse complement strand
GCGTGCGGACCACCATTTCGGCGGCGGCCGAAGGCGTGGGTGCGCGCAGGTCGGCCACGAAATCCGCGATGGTGACGTCGGTTTCGTGTCCCACGGCCGAGACCACCGGCACGGAACAGGCGGCGATGGCCCGCGCCACGGCTTCTTCGTTGAAGGTCCATAAGTCTTCGAGCGATCCGCCGCCGCGGCCCACAATGATTAGATCCGGCCACTTGGACTGGCTGAAGAATTGGATGCCGCGGCAGACTTCCTCCACCGAGCCCTCGCCCTGCACCAGCGCGGGGAAGAGGCGGATGTGCAGCCCCGGGAAGCGGCGCGAGAGAATCTGCACCAGGTCCGCAATGGCCGCGCCGCGCGGCGAAGTGACGATGCCGATCCGCCGCGGAAAGCGCGGCAGCGGACGCTTGCGCTCGGCAGCGAACAGGCCCTCGGCGGCCAGCTTCCTCTTGAGCTGCTCGAAAGCCAGTTGCAGCGCGCCCACCCCTTGCGGCTCGAGCGTCTCCACCTGCAACTGGTATTCGCCGCGGGGTTCGTAGACATCGATGCGGCCGCGCGCCAGCACCGCCAGGCCGTCCTGGGGCTTGAACTTCCAGTAGCGGTGCGCGGAGCGGAACGCCACGCATTTCACCTGCGCTTCCGGTTCCTTGAGGGTGAAATAGTAGTGGCCGCTCGCGGCCAGCTTCAGGCCGGAGATCTCACCCGAAACCCAGATGTCCCGGAATTCCGCATCCAGCGCCGCGCGGATGGCCGCATTCAGCTCGGTGACGGTATAGATGCGGCGCTCGGGCGCCAGCTCGAATTCGAGCGCGAATTGCTCCACCGAGCCATGGTAACTCAAAGGATTCCGGCCAGTTTCAGCGCTTTTCGAGCCGTGGTACTGAGAGGGATTTGAGTGAGTGCCGCTGGGTCGAACCATCGAAACTGGGGGCTGGCCGGGCCTGGAGGGCGCCGTGCCGCGGCGGCCAGCACGGTAAAGGTGTAGTGGTGATGCGTGATGGTGTGGCGGAATTCACCGAAGCGGGCCGCGGTCCGCCAGCCGGGCAGGTCTTCGGGCGCCGGCAGATCCCAGAAACCGGCCATGCGGCGCGCGCCGGCCTCCCTTTGCCGAAGAAGGATGCGCCGGCCCTTCCGTACCAGCAGAAGGACGCCGGCGATGCGCACCGGCCTGGTCTTACGGAGCTTGACCGGCAACTCGAGGACGGTGCCCTCCCGCCGCGCGCGGCAGAGCGAGGAGAGCGGGCAAACCCGGCACCGCGGCTTGCCGGGCAGACAGACGGTGGCGCCGAGTTCCATGAGGGCCTGGTTGAAAAGCCCGGGATGGCGCGGGTCGAGCCAGCCCTGCGCCCCGGCGCGGAAGCGCTCGCGGGTCCGCGGCGAAGCGATGTCGGCGGCATCGTTCTCCACGCGAGCCACCACCCGCAACACGTTGCCATCCACCACGGCGTAGGGCAGTTGAAACGCCATGCTGGCTATGGCCGCGGCCGTCGAGCCGCCCACGCCGGGGAGGGCGCGGATGCCCTCGTAATCGCGCGGGAACCCTCCCGCGGCCACCACTTGCCGCGCGGCGCGCAGCAAATTGCGGGCGCGCGCGTAATACCCCAGGCCGCTCCACAGCGTCAGGACCTCTTCTTCGCCGGCCGATGCCAGGGCCGCGGCCGTGGGGAACCGCTCGATGAAGCGCTGGTAGAAGGGGATCGCCGCCTGCGCCCGGGTCTGCTGGAGCATGACCTCGGAGACCCAGATGCGGTACGGATCGGACACGCGCCGCCAGGGGAGATCCCGATGGCCCTTACGGTACCAGGCCAGCAGCAGGCGGGAGACAGGCGGTTTCACTCGATGACGCAAATCCACTCGGCGACTACCGCGAACTCCGTCGGCTCCGCGTCCCAGGGTTGGTGTTCGGGATTCAGCGGCACCAGCCGGATCTGTTCGTGATGCCACTGGTCTTCGCCCGTGAAAACCTTCCGGCTGGTGTACTTCTTGACTGTGTAGCGGGCGGTCTCATCCAGCACGCCGAAGCGCTCGATCAGCAGGAACTTGTTCTGCCGCGAGCCGGCCGGATGGAAGCGGAACAGGTTGAGGCTGCCATTGGGGATGCGCGGCTCCATGGAGTCGCCCACCACGTGCGCCACGAACAGGTACGGGTCGAGCCGCATGCCTTCGGGCGCGCGCACCCAGTCTTCCACCTCGGATAGCATTTCTTCACCCAGCCCGCCGGCGGCCGCTTTTAGGCTGTAAAGCGGCACATGCGTGCGGAACGGCTCGACGGCGAGCTTTTCCACGTGTTCGTCGTAGAGGTGGTCGACCACGCGGGAAAAAGCGTCCACCGCCACGCTTTGCCGCTCGCTCACGCCGAGCGCGTTGGAAAGGGAATCTTCGAGCGACCGCAGGTAGGCCTCGGCGCCGGTCTCGGTCAGCTTGCGGCGGATGTCCTCTTCCAGCGCTTCCAGAACTTCGGCATCTTCGGAACCGGCAAGATCGTGGTAGCGCGCGCGCATCCGCACCCAACCCCGGTCGCTTCCAGGGTCGATCAACAGGACGCCGATATTCAACGGCAGCCGTCCGGGCAAAGCGGCCTCCAGGAGCACGTAGGTGCCCTGACGGCGCGCGTTGATGGGGACCACCGTTGCCGGCATCGGCGAATACCGTTCTTATCCTATCCTCTTATCGGCCGCAAAGCTATCGCCCCTTAGCCGATAACGAGGCTTCGCTTGGGAATATAATGAAGATAATGCTCCGATTCATCCTGCTTGCCATCTTTGCCACGGGATCGTTTGCCCAGAACGCCGGCGACCCCTTTAACAAGCCGCCCGCCGATGTGGATCAGGCGCTTCGCGCGCGCATCACCGAGTTCTACGATCTGCACGTGAAGGGCGAATTCCGCAAGGCCGAGGCCTTGGTCGCCGACGACACCAAGGACGTCTATTACGACAGCAGGAAAACCAAGTACCTCAGCTTCGAAATCGGGCGCATCGACTATTCCGACAATTTCACGCGCGCCAAAGCGACGGTGCTGTGCGAGCAGAACATCATGCTGCCCGGCTTCTCGGGTCAACCAATGAAAGTTCCGATGCCCAGCACCTGGAAGCTGGTGGATGGCACCTGGTATTGGTACGTGGACCCGGAGGCTTCGCTCATGACGCCCTTCGGCAAGATGAGGTCCGGCCCCCCCCGTGAATCCGCATCCGCATCCATCCCCCCGATTCCCACCACCGTCCCCGACTTCATTAACAAGCAAGTGAAGGCGGATAAGGCGTCGGTCACCTTGAAGGCGGGCGAATCCGAGCAGGTGACCATTACCAACAGCGCTCCGGGAGCCCTGAACATCTCCCTGACGGGATCGGTCCCCGGCGTGGAGGTGAAGCTCGACCGCACCGTCCTGGACGCGGGGGAAAAAGCCGTGCTGACGGTCCGGGCCGGCGATAACGCCAAGCCCGGCGTCCTCAGCATTCAGGTCGAGCAGACCAACCAGGTCATCCCCATTCAAGTCGCCATCAAGTAGGAAAAGGGGACAGACGCATTTTTGAACCCCGCAAAATGCGTCTGTCCCCTTTTCCCTTTTCCTACTTCGCCGCCGCGTCGCCCAGGAATGCCGGGTTGGTGAAGTCCACTTTCGTATCTTTGTTGGTCTGGTCCAGCCACTGGCTATAGTGCCGCTGTTTCAGTTCCGTGAAGATCTCGTCGCGAACCTGCGAGAGGGGGCGGTAGCGCACCTCGTCGGCGCGGAGAAGGTAAAACCCGTTGGGTTGCCGCACCGGCTCGGTCACTTCGCCCTGCTTCAGGGAAAACACCGCCGCGCGGATGGCATCCGGGATGTTGTCGTTCCGGCGCAGCGTGGCGAAATCGCCGTCCTTTGCCTTGGAGGTCTCATCGTCCGAGTTCTCTTTCACCAGCTTCACGAAATCCGCGCCGCCGCGAATGTCGGCGAGCAGCTTGGTAGCCTTGGCCTTGGCCTCGTCCTCGGTCGGCGCTTTCCCGCCTTTGCCGAACGACACGTAGATGGCCTTGACCCGGACCTCCTTGAAGCGGTCCTTATCGGTGTCGTAGAACTTGACAATTTCCGCCGGTTCCACCGTTATCGAATTCACGGCCTCCGCCAGCTTGGCTTGGCTCAGGATCATCAGGCGGGAATACTCCAGTTGCTCCCTGGCGGGGGATTCCTGATCGAGCTTCTGCTTTTCCCCCATTTGGGCGAGTTTCCGCATGAACGCCCACTGTTGCAGAAAAACCTTGCGGTCGCGCAGCGCCAACGGCTGGTTCTCCCGCGGCAGCACGGCGAAGATCTTCTTGAAGTCTCCCATCGTGAGCTTCACGCCATCGTCGAACACGGCGATGGTGGTCTGGTCCGGGATGTCGGGCATCTGAGGAGCCGGGGTGCCCCCTGGGCCCGGCGCTGGTGCGGTCTGCGCCCACAGAGCGCTGCAGCACGCAAATAGGAACACACTTAGAACTTTCATAGCAAGATTCGACGTTTCCCCTCAGTTTATCACGTGGCGGTCAGCGGCTCGGCGGCTGGCTCGAATCCGAGCGCGCGTCGCCGCGCTTGATCTGCGCGCGTCGCCGTCCCTTCTCGAGATTGGCCGCCGCTTTTTCCTTGGCCGCGTCGCTGACCTGGATATGATTGTTCACCGCCAGCGCGCCGCCGGTTTTCGCCAGACGCGTGGCCACGCCTTTGTGCTGCGTCACGTCCGTGCGGCCTTCGATGGTGGCAACCCCGCCCTGCACATGCACCTGGAACTTGTCCGCATTGATTTTCGACTTGGCGAACTTGGCGCGAATTGCCGCCTCCAGCTGCACATCGGACATCGCGGGCTTGGCCGGCTGCTGGGTTACGGGTTTCGGTGCGGCCTCCCGCTGGTGCGGAGGCGCCGGACGCGTCTGGCCGGCGCAATCGTTTCGGGGCGCCCACTGGGCCAATCCCGCTGAAATCAGCACAACCGCGGCTGTTACTCGCGCACTTCCCATAATGAATACGGTTGCCCGGCGCCCCCGATGTTCTCAAGATTCTGTGCTAAAGTTAGGGTTTCTCAAGGCTTGTCCGGTTCGATGCCCGAACAGATCCTGCTGCAAGGTAAAATCCTGGGTACGGAAGAGTTCCTTTTGGCCCCTCCCGCCGAAGGACGTTCCGCGCGCTGGGCGCCCTCTGGGGTGCCCTCTGGGCCCGGCGAAGATCTTCTCGCCGGACGGTCGCAGTGGATTACCTTGCTGTGCGAAGTGCTGCCACGGGCGCTGCTGGCGGAACTGGGGCTGGCGCGTATCCTGCTTGGTTCCAGCGGCGGCGGCCAGTTCCTGTTGGTGCTGCCGGGCGAATTCCGCGAGGCTGCGGAGAACTTTTTGACAGCGGCGGCGCTCCAGATTACCGAACTTAGTGGCGGAATCGTGGAACTCATCTGGGGCGTCACCGACAACCTGGGCGACTGGGCCGTGATCCGCAAGCGTCTCAACGACGAGCTGCTGGGCAAGCGCAACGCCCCTCTGGCCCATGCCGGCCCCGAAGTCTTCCAGCCGCGCGTGCGCGCGTCCGATTCCGCGGCCGACGCTTATTTTGCGAAGGAACTCGGCGCCAGGCTGCGGGAGGCGTCGCGCGTCGCCTGGTCGCCGGAAGCTCCCGGCAAGGTGACCCCCGGAGAAGGGAAGCACGCCTGGAGCCTCACTTCCAATCTTTCCCCGGATGGCATCATGCTGGCGCGTCACGCGGCGCCCTCCGACGACGGCAAGGCGGCCGCGCCGGTGCAAACCCTGGCCCGCCGCGCGCAAGGCCGCTCCATCTGGGGCGTGCTGAGGGGCGACGTGGATAACTTCGGCCTGCGCCTCCGCCGCGTCCACAGCATTGAAGAGCACGTGCCCCTCTCCGTGCTCTACAAGCAGTTCTTCGCCGGCGAGCTGGAAGTCCTGTGCTCGCTGCCGGAGTTCTGGCGCAAGGTCAGCATCATCTATTCCGGCGGCGACGACTTCGCGGTCTACGGCTCCTGGGACGCGCTGATCGCTCTGGCGCGCGAAATGCAGCGGCTCTTCCACCGCTTCACCGAAGAGAATCTGAAGGATTATCCGGGCGCCGAGGGCAAGACCATTTCCATGGCCATGGCGGTCGCTCCCGAGACCTACTATCCGCTGGCTGCGGTGTACGAGGAGGCCGGCCGCAACCTCGACCTGGCGAAATCCGCGGACAAGGACTGCATCTACCTGCTGGGCCGCATTTTGGAATGGCGGCGCCTGGCGGACGCCGCCGAGCTCAAGGACACCGTGACGCGCCTGGTCCATGATTTCCGCATGTCGCGCCAGTTCTTATATCAATTGCGGAGCTTTTACCGCCGGGAAGCCTACGGCGAGGGCGCCGGAGATCTCCAGCGCACGTGGCGCTTCCAGCGCCGTTTCAACCGGATTCTCAGCGGCACGCGCGATCGCGAATTCCAGAAGCTGCGCACCCACCTGATCAGCGAGATGGTGGGACGCAGATCGGCGGAAGTGAAGCTGCGGCCCGCGGGCCTGGTGGCCCTCGAGTGGGCCAGATTGGTGACAGAGGTTTAGCACATGCCACAAGAGCAGGAGCAAAAGAAGGAAACGCGTCCCCCGCGGGAAGGTCGCGGCCCGCAGGGGGCGCCCCATGGTCCCGGTCCACGCGGCGACCGCCCCGCGGGCGATCGTCCCGGCGGCGAGCGCGGGGAGCGCGGCGACCGCCGCGGCTTCGACCGCGGCCGCCTCGAGGGTCCGCCCGAAATCGAGCTCGAAAAGCTCATCGGCGACAGCCTCTACCTCGACAACCAGGCGCATGCCATCGTCAGCCGCATGCGCGACATGGATTCCGGCACCAAAAGCCAGTTGCGGCGCCTCTACAGCGCCGTGCGCCGCGCCGTCCGCACGCCCGAAGGCGAGCGCCAGCACGAGTTCGTCATGCTGCGCGCGCGCCTGGCCTACACCATCGCCCGCCACGGCCTGCGCAGCCTCGATCAGCTCGAAAAGCTGCTGCTCCAGGTCACGCGCAGGAACGATATCCGCGGTTACGAACGCTTCAAGGACCTTTTCGAGGCCATCGTGGCCTACAACGAGTAAAGCATGAGCGCACATACCACCCAAACCGAGTTGAAACTCATCGGCAAGCTGATCCTGGAAGGCGAAATGCGCTGCGAAACCGGCCTGCACGTCGGCGCAGGCAAAGGCTCGCTCGAGATCGGCGGCTCCGATAACCCCGTGGTCAAGGACGCGTTCGGCCGGCCCTACGTGCCGGGCAGTTCCCTGCGCGGCAAGATCCGCTCCCTGCTCGAGCAGACCTCCGGTCTGGCCGTGCCCGCCGAGTTGGTTTATCTTTCGCGCCGCAAGGGGCAGGAAGTGCGCATCCACCAGAGCGACCGTCCCGACGACGAAATCTGCCTCCTGTTCGGCCGTAATCCCGGCCGCATGGAACGCGTGCAGGGCGAGACGCTCGAGACCACCCAGGCCACGCCGGCGCGGCTGGCGGTGTTCGACGCCCCGCTCGACCCCGACAGCATCACGGCGCAGATGCGCGAGAACCTGGATGACGAGCTCACCGAAGTGAAGAGCGAGAACGCCATCGACCGCATCACCTCGCAGGCCAACCCGCGCACCCTCGAGCGCGTGCCCTCGGGTGCCCGCTTCAAGACGCGCCTGGTGATGGACGTGCTCTGCGAAGAGGACGCGCCGTTGTTCCTGCGCGTGCTCGAAGGCCTGCGCCTCCTCGAGGACGACTCCCTGGGCGGCGGCGGGGCCCGCGGCAGCGGGCGCGTGAGCTTCTCCAACTTGCGGCTGGTCTGGCGCGGCAAGAACTACTACGCGTCGGGCGCTCCCGAAAAGGAAATCGGCTCGGGTCCCACCCTGGCCGTCATCCAGGCCGCCGTGGCCGATTCCGCCTTCTCATTCCTGCGCGAGGAGTAATGAACCCGGGACTGGTCGTCAAACTCCGTCCCGCCGGCCCCTGGCGCATCGGAACCGATTCGGGCGCGCGCAACCGCGTGGACACGATCTATCACAGCGACTCGCTCTACTCGGCGGTGGCGTCGGCCATGGCGCGCCTCGGCTCGCTCGATGAGTGGCTGGACGCGACAGCGCGCAACGGCGCGCCCGCGGTCTCGTTCAGTTCCTGTTTCCCGTTTCTCGACGAAATCGGCTTTGTGGTTCCGCCGCGCACCATCTGGCCGCCCACTTCGCCCGCGCTGATGTCGGCGCGCGTGCGATGGAAGAGCGCCCGCTTTGTGCCGCTGGGCGTGGTGCAGGCGATGCTCGCGGGCGAGGCGCTCGATGGGAACCATTGGAGCCTGGATGGCGCCAGCGAATGTCTGGTGCCCGCCGGGCGTCCCGGCCCGTTCCGCACCGGCGTCCGCTGGAGCGCCGCCGTCGACCGCCTCACCGGCGCCGTCGAGCGCCACTCCACCGCCTGCATCGAATTCCGCCCCGGCGCGGGCCTTTGGACCATCGTTTCCTTTCAGGACGAAGCCGCCCACAGCCGGTGGCTGGAGCCCATCAAGGCCGCGTTCCGCCTCCTGGCCGACACTGGTTTCGGCGGCGAGCGCTCTCGCGGCTGGGGCCGTTCCGAGCCACCCGAATTTACTGACGGCGCCCTGCCGGACCTGGTCCTTCGGCCCCCGCAAAAACCTGCTCCTGAACCGCTCGCCCCCGAACCGCCTGCCCCCGAGCCGGCGCTTCCCGAGCCCGAAGTTCCGATTGCCGCTGAGTCCGTTACGGCCCTTGCTCCCCTGGCCCTTGGCCTTTGGCCCCCGACCCAGCCGGCCGAGCCCGAAGTCCCAATTGCTGCTGAGCCCGTTACGGCCCTTGCTCCCCTGGCCCTTGGCCTTTGGCCCCCGACCCAGCCGGCCGAGCCCGAGGTTCCGATTGCGGCCGAACCTGTCGCGGAGACCGCTCTCCCGGCCCCTGGCCCCTGGCCCCCGGCCCCTGGCCCCTGTTCAGGCCCACTGGCTGCTCTCCCTGTTTACGCCCGCGCCGGACGATTCCGTGGATTGGGGGCGCGGCAACTATGTCGTGCTGGCCCGCCGCGGCCGCGTGGACAGCCCCGCCGGTTCCGGCGAACTTAAGAAGGAAATCCAGATGGTGGCTGAAGGGTCGGTGCTGTGCGCCGCGGCCCCGCCGCGCGGGTCGGCCGCCGACGTCGCTCCCGACGGCTTCGCCCACCCCGTCTTCCGCGCCGGATTCGCGCTTTCCATTCCGCTGCCCGGCGCTATCCCCCTGCCCGGCGCCACCGAGGTGAGCTGATGCGCTACCGCCTCAAGTGTCTGACCCCGCTGCTGGTCGGTGATGGCCGCAAGCTGTGCCCCATCGACTACATGGTCTGGAAAGACCAAGTCAACGTGCTGGACCAGTGGCGCATTTTCCGGATCCTGGCCAAGGGCCCGCGCCTGGACAGCTATCTCGCGCAGCTCAAGAACGCCGAGAAGCTCGATTTTGCCTCCTGGGGCGGCTTCGCGCAGAATTACGCCGGCCGCCGCATTCCGTTCGAAAATGCCGCCTACCCCACGTATTGGAACCGCGCCGCCGGCGAGAGCCTGCATATTCCCACTTTCGCCACCGGCGCCGCCGGGCCGTATCTCCCCGCCACCGCCATCAAGGGCTCGCTGCGTACCGGCATGCTGTTCGCGCACTGGCGCGACGGCATGTTGCAGGACGCGCTGGCCCGCGTGCGGAGCGAACGCGCCGCGCGCCGTCCCGCCGAAATCGTGGAAGACCAGGCGCTCGGCCCCAGCGGCTCGAACCGCATGCGCTTCGTCGGCGCCGGAGATTCCTCCCCCATTGCGACTTCGCGCTTCCAGATCTACCTGCTGCGCACTTCCACGCTCCAGCCCCGCGGCGGCGCCTTGGCCCTCGGCTGGAAGCAGAGTCCGCGCGGCGCGGTGGACGGCTCACGTCCCGAGGAGAGCACTCCGACGTTCGCCGAAATGGCCGTTCCCGGCACCACCTTTGAGGGCGATTGGCAAGAGAAGACGTTCTTCCTGCAGCCCGAAGTGCGCCGCTCGATCCGCTGGCCCGACGGCTTCAATCGCGCCAGGATGTTCGAAGCCGTCAACGTCTACGCCGCGGGCCTGCTGGCATTGCAGCGCCAGTACGCCTCCTGGGCCGGTCTGGGCCTGCTCGACCGGAGCCTGGACGAGCTGGAGCAGTGGCTCGGCGGCGCCCGCCAGAGAGGTTCCTGTCTGCTCTCGCTGGGATGGGGCGCGGGGCTACCCGCCAAAAGCTCCTGGCTGGATGCCAGCAACCCGGATTACCGCCAGATCCTGGAGCAATTCGGGTTCTACAACCGAGCGCTGGCTTCGAACCTGCCCTTCCCCAAGACCCGCCGCATCGTCTTCCTGAACAACAAACCCGCCACGCTT
>Ga0187885_10005128_pt1 | contig 10350 bp, 19 predicted proteins | sample June2016WEW_20_1_3_FD_132970 | JGI IMG/M metagenome (GOLD analysis project Ga0187885, IMG submission 132970) | Peatland microbial communities from SPRUCE experiment site at the Marcell Experimental Forest, Minnesota, USA - June2016WEW_20_100 | ecosystem: Environmental > Terrestrial > Soil >... | reverse complement strand
GCGCTTGGGCAGGCGCCGGTGCAAGGGCATTTGGCCGCCTTCGAAGCTGGGTCGAACCGAGGTTCCAGAGCGGGATTTCTGTCCTTTGTAGCCTCGGGTGGATGTCTTGCTGTGGCCGCTGCCGATGCCGCGTCCGACCCGCTTCGACTTGCGGTTGGCGCCCCGTGCCGGTCTTAGACTATTCAGTGTCAATACCATTTCGATTCATCCTATTCCGAATCCACGATCGCAACCAGATGGGGAACCTTAGCCACCATCCCCCGAACCGCGGGAGTATCCATACGGGTCACAACTTGATTGAGACGCTTGAAACCGAGGCTCTTTATGATCAGTCTGTGTTTCCCGGGTGTTCCTATAGCGCTCCGGATATATTTGATGCGCAACGTCGCGTCTTGTTTTGTGGCTTCCATGTTCATAATTCCTCGACCTGCTTGCCGCGCAGCTTGGCGACCGCGGATGCCTCCTTCAGGCTTTTCAACCCGGCGATGGTCGCCTTCACTACGTTATGGGGATTCGTGCTCCCCAGGGACTTGGTCAGTATGTTGGAGATTCCGGCCGACTGCACCACGGCACGCACCGGTCCTCCGGCAATTACTCCCGTTCCTTCCGATGCAGGCTTGAGCATCACCATGCCGGCGCCATAGCGCCCGACCACGGCGTGAGGAATCGTGCGCCCGCTCAGCGGGACCCGGATCAGGTTCTTGCGAGCCTGCTCCACGCCCTTCTTGATAGCCTGGGGAACTTCTTTTGCTTTCCCCATGCCGTATCCCACCAAGCCGTTCTGGTCGCCGACCACAACGAGGGCGCTGAAACTCAGATTCTTGCCGCCCTTCACCACCTTGGTAACACGGTTGATGGACACGACCTGGTCCTTCAACTCTTGCCCAGTTACATCGATCTTTTCCAATCTTCCTCCTAGAACTTCAGACCGCCCTCGCGTGCGGCTTCGGCCAGCGCCTTGACGCGGCCATGGTACAGGTACCCGCCGCGGTCAAAAACGACCGCTTCGATCCCTTGCGCCTTTGCCCTTTCGGCAATGGCTTTGCCGACAAGCTTGGCGGCAGCAATGTTACCCGCCTTGCCTTTGTTGGCACCCACTGCGGACTCGACGGTCGAGGCCGAGACCAGGGTTTTCCCTGCCAGATCGTCAACGACCTGCGCATAGATATGCGCGAGACTGCGAAAGACGCACAGGCGGGGCCGGCGCCCGCTGCCGGAGAGTTTCCGGCGAATTCTCATATGAATCCTGCCGCGCTCCCAGGCGCGGTCAATAGCACTGATCATTATGCACCCTTCTTTCCAACCTTGAGCCGGACGATCTCGTTTGAGTACCGGATCCCCTTGCCTTTGTAGGCGTCCGGCTTGCGCAGCGCCCGGATATCGGCAGCTACCTGGCCAACCAACTGCCTGTCGGCTCCCGAAACGGTGACGGTCCCGATGTAGTTCTGGATGCCTTTCTGCTGGCGTTCCACCTTTATGGAGATGCCATCCGGAATTGGGAATTCGATCGGATGCGAATATCCCAAGTTGAAAGTAACCGCCTTGGGTTTGGCTTCCGCCTTGAACCCTATTCCGACGATATCCAGCGTCTTGCTGAAACCCTCGGTCACTCCGTGCACGTTGTTGGCCGCCAGAGCGCGTGCCAGTCCATGGTAAGCGGGAAGAGGCTTCTCATCAGAATCCCGGGTGACTTGAAGCTGATCCCCTTCCAGCTTGAAGTGAATGCCGGGCGGAATTGGGCTGGCCAGCGTGGCTTTTTTGCCCTGGACTTCCAGAATCCCATCCTTGATCGAGATCTTGACGCCGCCGGGTACCTTTATGGGTTTCTTGCCAACTCGCGACATAACGCACCTTTAACCTATTAATCCGAAATTGTTTCTCAGCTGACCGTGCAAAGCACTTCGCCGCCGAGGCCCTTCTCCTGTGCATGTTTGCCGGTCAGCACGCCTTGCGAAGTCGAAACCACGCACACTCCCATGCCGCCCAGGACCTTGGGAATGCGGGCCTTTCCTGCATACACGCGGCAGCCGGGCCGGCTTACGCGGGCCAGATTGCTGATCACCGAGACCCTTCCCGGCGCGTAACGCAGCTGAATGCGGATGGTTCCCTGATATTTCCCTTCCGCCACGGTAAAGCTGGAGATGTACCCCTCCTCTTTCAATATCCGGACAATCTCCAGTTTCATCTTCGACGTAGGGATATCTACCGTATCGTGTCTCGCAGCGATGGCGTTGCGGATCCGGGTCAAAAGGTCGGCAATCGGATCGGTCATAGTCATAAGCTCAAGTCTCCAGGGTGGGCCGGTACGGGCGCATCGGGCGTTGCACCGCCCGATACCGCGACCGGCCGCTCTCTCTACCAGCTCGATTTGGTGACGCCCGGAATCTCGCCCGACAGCGCCAGATTACGGAAGCAGATGCGACAGAGCTGGAATTTTCTGTAGACCCCACGCGAGCGGCCGCACCGCAGACAACGGTTGTGGGTACGCACCCGAAACTTGGGTGCTTGCCTGGCTTTTGCCCTCAAGCAGGTTTTTGCCACATTCACTCCTTGGCAGGCAGCACGCCGCCTGGAATCACAAATCTATTGTTCCTTCTTTGCAAACGGCATGCCGAGCAGGCTAAGCAGCGCAAAGGCCTCATCATCGGTTTTTGCCGTCGTCACCACCGTAACGTTCATGCCGCGCGCCTTATCGACCTTGCCATAGTCAATTTCCGGAAAGATCAGCTGGTCGCGCAGCCCCAGCGTGTAGTTTCCACGCCCATCGAAGGAGCGGGTGGAGACACCGCGAAAGTCACGCACCCGCGGCAGGGCGACGTTTACCAGCCGGTCCAGGAATTCGTACATCCGGTCGCCGCGCAGAGTGACTGTAACGCCGATCGGCATGCCCTGGCGCAACTTGAACGCTGCGATCGATTTTTTTGCCTTGGTGACCACGGGCCGCTGCCCTGTGACGGCAGCCAGTTCCTCAGCGGCAATGTCGAGAAGTTTGGCATTGGCGATCGCCTCTCCCAAACCCATGTTGACGTTGATTTTCACGAGCCGCGGCACCGCCATCACGTTCTTGTAATTGAACTGCCGCGTCAGGGCAGGCACCGCCTCCTTCTTGAACATCTCACGCAATCTACTCATGACTGGATATGCCTTTACTCATCCAATGACTCGTTGCACTTCTTGCAGACCCTGACCTTGCGCCCGTCCTGCCTGGTGCTGATTGTGATGCGCGCGCGCTTATTGCAGCGTTTGCAAACCACCATCAGGTTGGAAAGGTGGATCGGGGATTCTTTGGGCAGGATGCCCCCCTTGATGTTCTTTTGCGGATTCGGCCGGGTGTGCTTCTGAATGAAATTCAGCCCTTCGACGATCGCCCGGTTGTCTCCCGGGAAAACCTTCAGCACCTTCCCTGTCTTTCCACGCTCCTTGCCCGACATTATGTAAACCTGATCGTTTTTCTTGATATGAACCTTGATCATGGATTCCGATCCTCGTTCGAGCGCCTCTAAATCACTTCCGGAGCCAACGAAACGATTTTTAAAAACTCCTTGTCCCTGAGCTCGCGGCTCACCGGACCGAACACGCGGGTGCCTATCGGCTCCTTCTGGTCATTGATCAGCACGGCCGCGTTGTCATCGAAACGGATGTAAGTGCCATCCTTGCGGCGGTGTTCCTTGCGCGTGCGCACCACCACCGCCTTTACGACGTCGCCTTTTTTCACGCTGCCGTTGGGTGAAGCTTCCTTCACGTTGGCGGTAATGATGTCCCCCAGCGTGGCGACGCGGCCCACCTGGTTTCCCAGCGGATGAATACAGGAGATCCTTCGAGCCCCTGAATTGTCTGCCACTTCCAAAATCGTTCGCATCTGAATCATGGCTGCAATACCTCAACTGTCACGGCCGTACCTTCCGCACTCGGAACTCGTATGCGGACGGCCGCGAATGAGCCTGCCTAAGTGGCTTTGGACAGAATCTCCGTCACGCGCCACCTTTTGCGCGCACTCAAGGGACGTGTTTCCACAATACGCACCCGGTCTCCGACATGGCAGGAGCCGTTCTCATCGTGTGCCAGAAAAGTCGATGTCTTCCGCAGGGTCTTTCTATAAAGCGCGTGTTGGACCAGTCTGTCCACCGCAACCTTTACGGTTTTCTGCATGGCCGTGCTGGTTACCACGCCAACCTGTGTATGCCGGATGCCCCTCTTCTTATCTTCCGCACTCGTCATTTTCCCGCCCCTTGACTCTTGGCCTTTTCCGCCAATTCCATCTCACGCAGAATGGTTCTGACCCGCGCGATGTCCTTGCGGACGCCATTCACACGGGAAGCGCTTTCGAGTTGCCCGGTCGCAGTCTGGAAACGCAGTTTGAAGAGCTGCGCGCGCAGCGCGCGTTCCTCCAGAACCAGATCGTCCTTGGACATGTCTCTCATCTGGGAAGGTTTCATGCCTCCTCCATGCCGAAGCGTTTGACGAACTTTGCCTTAACGGACATCTTGTGCGCTGCCAGCCGCAACGCTTCCTGAGCAACACTCTCGGGCACGCCTTCCATCTCATAGATGATCTTGCCGGGGCGCACAACCGCCACCCACCCTTCCGGCGCCCCTTTGCCCTTGCCCATGCGGGTTTCCGCAGGCTTCTTGGTAATCGGTTTGTCGGGAAACACACGAATCCAGATCTTGCCGCCGCGCTTGATAAAACGGGTGATCGCCACGCGACCCGCCTCGATCTGCCGGTCCGTGACCCATCCCGATTCCATGGCCTTCAGGCCGTAGTCTCCGAATGTGACCTCGGAGCCACGCCAAGCCTTGCCCCGGCGCTTGCCCTTCTGCTGTTTTCGATATTTGACCTTCTTCGGCATCAACATGAACTTCTGCCCCTTTTAACGAATCACCGCCCGAGCTCGGGCTTCTGCATCTCGAACACTTCGCCTTTGTAAATCCAAACTTTGACTCCGATTACGCCGTACGTGGTGTGGGCTTCGGCGAATCCATAATCGATGTCGGCACGGATCGTATGCAAGGGAAGCTGCCCGTGCAGATACCATTCCGAACGGGCGATTTCGGCTCCATTCAAGCGGCCGGCGGTTCGGACCTTGATCCCCTTGGCGCCGAAGCGCAGCGTGCTGTCCACCGCACGTCGCATGGCGCGTCGGAAGGCGATGCGTTTTTCCAACTGTTGCGCGATGCCTTCGGAAACCAGTTGCGCGTCGAGTTCCGGCTTGTTGATTTCCTGGATCTTAAGATTGATGTCGCGGCCCGTGAATACCTGAAGATCCTTCTTCAGTTTCTCAATCTCGGTTCCCTTCTTGCCCACGATGATCCCCGGGCGAGAGGTGAAGATGATGATCGTAAGCTTGTTGGCAGCCCGTTCGACCTCCACGCGCGATACGCCCGCATGCGCAAATTTCTTCTTGAGCATGACTTTTAGGTTGAGATCTTCATGCAGCAGGGCGCCGTAGTCTTTACGCGCGAACCAGCGCGAACGCCATGTCCTGTTGATGCCGAGCCTGAAACCGTAAGGATGAACTTTCTGACCCAAGGTGGGACCTCCCTACTCCTCTGAATCCATGTCTTTGCCCAAAATCGTGATCGTGATGTGCTTGCAGCGACGCTGCTGCCGGTAAGCACGTCCCATCGGGGCCGGGCGGACGCGCCGGCGATACTTAGTCGGGCCCGAATTCACCACGGCACGATGTACGATGAAAGAATCGACGTCCGCCGTCGCGTTTTTCTCCTTCGCGTTGGCCACTGCAGACAGCAGCACCTTTTCGATGGGTCGCGTCGCGCGTTTCTTCGTGAACCGCAGGATCGCAATAGCATCCTGCACTTTGCGTCCGCGGATGAGATCGATCACCAGTCGAGCCTTCTGCGGCGATCCCTTAAAGTACTTTCCCGTCGCCTTAGCTTCCATATTCGAATCCTCAGTTGATTCGAGATTCGAGATTCGAGATTGAGATCGTCTCATCCCGCGAATTTCGAATCTCACCTATGCCTTGACGGCAGTCGCCTTCTCAGCGGCCTTCGTGGTGTGCCCCTTGAAAATGCGCGTAGGCGCAAACTCGCCCAGCTTGTGGCTCACCATGTTCTCCGAAATGTAAATCGGGATGAACTTCTTCCCGTTGTGCACCGCGATCGTGGCTCCTACCATCTCGGGAGTAATGGTCGAACGCCGCGACCAGGTTTTGATTACGTTGCGGCCTCCTGCCCCGCTGAGCGCCCTCAGCTTCTTCATGAGATGCTCGTCCACGAACGGGCCCTTTTTTACTGATCTAGCCATGAAGCACTCCGTCTATCGTTTACCCCGGCGCTTAATGATGAAGCGCTGAGTCCGCTTGTTGTTGCGCGTCTTATAACCCTTTGTCGGCAAGCCCCAGGGGCTGACCGGATGCCGCCCGCCCGAGGTCTTTCCCTCGCCGCCTCCATGCGGGTGATCGATCGGATTCATCGCCACGCCACGCACCGTCGGCCGAATTCCCATCCAGCGCGATCTTCCGGCCTTGCCGATCGAGATGTTCTCGTGATCGAGATTCCCGACCTGGCCGATGGTCGCATAACAATCCAGGTGGACCATTCGGGTCTCGCCTGACGGCATTTTGATCTGCGCGTAGCCAGCCTCTTTGGCAAGAAGCTGCGCCGCCACTCCGGCAGCGCGCGCCATTTGCGCACCCTTGCCCTTCTTGAGTTCGATGTTGTGGATCATCGTGCCGAGCGGAATATTCTTGAGCGGCAGCGCATTGCCCACCAGAATGTCGGCGCTATCCCCTGCCACCACCGTGGCGCCCGGCTTCAGCCCGTTCGGCGCCAGGATATAGCGTTTTTCCCCATCCGCGTAGTTCAGCAGCGCTAGGCGCGCCGAGCGATTCGGGTCATACTCCAGCGCTGCCACACGGGCAGGGATGTCCCGCTTCTCCCTGAGAAAATCGATGACCCGGAACAGCCGCTTGTGCCCGCCGCCCCGATGCCGAATCGTAAGGTGCCCTTTGTTGTTTCGCCCGGAGATTCTCTGCTTCGACTCCGTGAGTCGCTTCAGCGGACGATCCGTGGAAAGATCCTTGTTGTCGACGGTCGTACGAAATCGAATCGCCGGCGAAGTGGGCCTGTATGTTTTGATTGCCATGTTTCCAGCCGCTCCCGCCTAAATCAAACCATCTCGGAAAATTCAAACATTTTCTCGCCCTTTTTCAGCGTCACGTACGCCTTCTTCCAATCCGGCTTGCGGCCGGCAAAGCGCCCCTGGCGCCGGATCTTGCCGTGAAAATTGGCCGTGCGCACGCTTGCGACCTTCACCTTGAAAATATTCTCGACGGCGCCCTTGATCTCGATCTTGTTGGCGTTGCGCGCCACTTCGAAGGTCAGAGTCTGGAGCTTCTCCTTCTCGAAAGTGCTCTTTTCGGTGATGATGGGCAATCTCAGAATGCTGTGTGCTTCCTTCATCGGCTCAGTACCTCCTGCACCTGCAAGATCGCTTCCTTCGAGAAGATCAGCAGTTCGTGATTGAGAACGTCGCGAATGTTGACAGCCTGCCCGGGCACCAGCTTAACCTTCGGCAGGTTCCGCGAGGAGAGCGCGAGGTTCCGATTGACGCCCGAATCGATGAGCAGCACCTTCCGTCCCGCGCTGAAGCTCTTCAGCGTCTTCTGGAGGTCCTTGGTCTTATGGCTCTCGAGTTGGAACGTCTCGACGACCGCAAGGCCTTGTTCCCCGAATCTTGCGGACAGGGCCGAACGCATGGCACCCCGCAGCTTCTTGCGGGGGAAGGCGTAATCATAGCTGCGCGGCTGCGGTCCGTGCACCGTGCCGCCGTGCCGCCAGAGCGGGCTGCGGATGCTGCCGATACGGGCTCTCCCCGTCCCCTTCTGGCGCCAGAGCTTCTTGCCACTCCCGCTAACGAGGCCGCGCGTCTTGGTCGCAGCGGTTCCGGCTCGCAGCGAATCCTCATGATGCCTGACTGCTTCCCAGATGAGGGGCATATTCAGAGGAGCCTGGAATACTTCGTCTGAAAGTTCCAGCTTCCCGACCACCTCATTCGCGAGGTTTTTTACTTCGATCTCAGCCATTCGTGAACCTCGATGTCCCACCCGTGCTGCAGGGGAATCCTGTACCTATGCCTTTTTTACAATCACATACCCGCCGGTCCGGCCGGGAATCGCACCGCGCACCACCAGCAGGTTTTCCTGATCCTGGACGCGCACCACGCGCAAGCCCTGCACGGTCACGCGCGCGTTGCCCATGTGCCCGGCTGCGCGCATTCCCGGCAGCACCCGGCTCGGAAACGCCGAGGCCCCGATCGAACCGGGGGCGCGGTGAAACATCGAACCATGGGTCGCGGCGCCGCCGCCAAAATGATGCCGCTTCACCAGCCCGGCAAATCCACGCCCTTTGCTGGTTCCCGTGACATTCACCAAGTCCTCGGGTTGGAATACCTGGTTTACCAGGATCTGATCTCCCACCTTGAGGGGTTCCGCGCCGTCGTCGAACGAAAATTCGCTCAGGATACGCACCGGTGGCACATCCGCCTTCTTGAAGTGGCCTGCTCGCGGCTTTTTCACGCGCGAGGGACGAATGAACTCGACCAGGCCGAGCTGCACTGCGTCGTATCCATCCTTTTCCTTGATCTTCTTCTGAACCACGATGCAGGGACCGGTCTTGATCACCGTGGCGGGAATGACCTTGCCGTCCTCCCCGAAGACCTGGGTCATGCCGGCCTTTACTCCGATAAGTCCATCCACCATGTCTGTCGAGGGGCGTAACGAGTGTCGAGTGGCCTCTGACGAGTTGTCGCTTTCCCGCCATTTTTCACTCGTAATTCGTCACATACTGCGCCCCTTCCTTTCTCTGCTTGTGACTACTTGTGTTCCGTTCCGAAGGCCTTGATCTCCACGTCGATCGCCGCGGGCAGGTCGAGCTTCATCAGGGCGTCCACAGTCTGCGGTGTCGGCTCCAGAATATCCACGAGTCGCTTGTGCGTGCGGATTTCAAACTGCTCGCGCGATTTTTTGTCCACATGCGGCGAACGCAGCACGCAGAACTTATTCTTTACCGTCGGCAATGGAATCGGTCCGGAGACTCTCGATCCGGTACGCTTGGCAATATCCACAATTTCCGAGGTCGACTGATCCAGCACTCTGTAGTCGTAAGCCTTTAGCCGTATTCTGATTTTTTCGTTTAGCATAAGTTTTCTGCGCTATTCCAGAATTTCCGAAATGGCGCCCGCTCCCACCGTGTGGCCGCCCTCGCGAATCGCAAACCGCAACCCCTTCTCCATCGCTATCGGAGTGATCAGCTTGATCGTCAGGTTCACGTTGTCTCCCGGCATCACCATCTCCGTCCCTTCCGGTAACTCCGCTACCCCCGTCACGTCCGTCGTCCGAAAATAAAACTGCGGCCGGTACCCATTGAAAAACGGCGTGTGCCGCCCCCCTTCTTCCTTCGACAATATGTATACCTGCCCCTTGAAATGCGTGTGCGGCGTGATGCTCCCCGGCGCCGCGATCACCTGCCCACGCTCCACTTCCTTCCGCTCCGTCCCTCGCAACAGCAACCCTACGTTGTCACCCGCCATCCCTTCGTCCAATAACTTCTTGAACATCTCTACGCCCGTCACCACCCGCTTCAACGTCGGCCGGATCCCTACGATCTCTATCTCTTCCCCGACCTTCACCTTCCCCCGCTCTATCCTCCCCGTCGCCACCGTCCCTCGCCCCGATATCGTGAATATGTCTTCCACCGGCATCAAAAACGGCAGGTCTATGTCACGCTTCGGCAACGGTACGTAACTGTCCACCGCGTCCATCAGCGCCAACAACTGCTTCTCCGCCTCCGGATCCCCCTCCAACGCCTTCAAAGCACTCCCCCTCAATACCGGTACTTCATCCCCAGGAAATTCGTAGAACGTCAACAACTCCCGCATCTCCAGCTCAACCAGATCCAGCAACTCCGGATCATCCACCATGTCGATCTTGTTCATGAATACCACGATGTACGGCACCCCTACCTGACGCGCCAACAAAAGATGCTCCCGCGTCTGCGGCATCGGCCCGTCCGCCGCCGATACCACCAGAATCGCCCCGTCCATCTGCGCAGCCCCCGTAATCATGTTCTTGATGTAGTCCGCATGACCAGGACAGTCCACGTGCGCATAGTGCCGGTTCTTCGTCGAGTACTCCACGTGCGCCGTCGCGATCGTTATCCCACGCTCCTTCTCTTCCGGCGCATTGTCGATCGAATCAAAACTCCGTATCGCTACCTTCGGATCCAGCTTGTGCAGTACCTGCGTGATCGCCGATGTCAACGTCGTCTTCCCATGATCTATGTGCCCGATCGTCCCTATGTTCACGTGCGGCTTGCTGCGATCGAATTT
>Ga0187885_10005125_pt1 | contig 10351 bp, 15 predicted proteins | sample June2016WEW_20_1_3_FD_132970 | JGI IMG/M metagenome (GOLD analysis project Ga0187885, IMG submission 132970) | Peatland microbial communities from SPRUCE experiment site at the Marcell Experimental Forest, Minnesota, USA - June2016WEW_20_100 | ecosystem: Environmental > Terrestrial > Soil >... | reverse complement strand
TGAGTGCGACCGAGCCGGCGTATCGACCACCCTGATTGGGCACGTAGACGGTCAGGGTTGCATCCGTCAAGCATGATGTCGAGCAGGTAATCACGACTCCGGTCGAGGTCCAGCCGTGAAACTTGTACCCCGAATCCACCGTCCCGGAAAGGGAAAACTGGCACGAGGGAGAGTCACAGACGTCCTGGATGACACTGGATTGATGATTGCAGGACATCGCGTCCGCGTCGATCGTGCCGTGCGGGCAATTCAGAGTCAAATAGAATCCGGGATAGTCATCCGGTCCAGTCCCGTTGTTTGCGGCGAAGAGGCCGCTGGTCTGCCCCGAATTCGACGCCCGAGCCGGAGACGGCAGAACCACGAAGGCGAACGTAGCAAGAACCATCACGAGGCAGAGCCCAATCACTCCCGGCGCGAGCCGGTGCGACCGACGGCGAATCTCAACGTGCCCGCGACCTCGTGGTCTCCCCTTAGCTCTCCCATTTACGCTCTTGCAAGCGGTCATTCTTCCTCCTCTCGACGTTCGAAAACGATAGAGGAGAGCCTCGTGAAAAGCGGCGGTCGCATTCGTTCCGCCGCACTGCCAAGTGAGTCTGAGGCCGCACCCGGCACGGTCCAGACCACGCGCTCGTCGCGCGCAGTCATGTTGCTCGACCTTGGGTTGAACCCGCATGCCCCCGCACCTGTATAATGACAAACTCTAGCACGGCCTACGCACCGGTCGACCGCTTCGTGAGACTCGCCGCCGTGCGCCCGTCGCGCGCGAGCGTCTCGGCCCGGGGTGGATTCTCGCTTGCTCTACTTTGTGGCAGTGGGACCGATTCTTGGTTCAGACCTCGCCAGCGAGCGATACCTTTGTACCCATCGAGCTCCGAGAATCATGAATAGGGTCGCGATTGGCACGTCGATCGCGAGCCAACCAAGACCAGCGCTCGTGGCCACCGAATAGGCAGAGAGAAGCATCCCGAATCCCGCAATCAGAAGGCCGGTACCGGCGACCGCGTACTGCGTGCTCTCCCGCATTGCAGTCGACCACAGGTAATCGGGGCCGACCAAATATGGTTTCTGCTGACGATCAGGTCAACTACGCTCTGAACGAATGAAACGAACTTCCGCCGGGTAAGGTTACGGACTGAATCGGAGAGAGAGGCGCTCAGGTCTCGCCGGACCGGGGAAGCATAGCCGCTGCTCGCGCTTTCGCTTCGGTCACCCAGTCCACGGCGGAGGGGATGCGACTCTCGAGGTCCGTACCCACCTTCGCCGCATCGGATGGAACCCCCTGCCGGAGCTGCTCCTCCGTGATCCCGAAGGATGCGTAGAAGCGAGCCGCCTTCATCCAATTCCGCCGGAGGACGGCCTCGGCACCGGGGGTGGCTGAAATCGCGGCCCGCGCCGCCTTGACGCGCCCCCGCAGGTCCCGCAGCCTACGCTCCGCGGCACGCTCGTCCGCCTCCCGAGAGTCGTCGGGAAGGCCGCTCGTGATCTCGAAAAGGGTGAACTGCCGCGCCGGGGTCGCGACCTCCTCCGCGTCCTCGCCCTCGTCCGGTCCGCCGAACGCGACCCGCGACTCGAACCGCGTCCGTGTCTGGTTCGCATCACATCACGCCCGTCGCGCGAGAGCGGCTCGGCCCGGACCGGGGGGGTCGCGACCAACGCCCGCGCCGCCTGTGCGCGGGCGCGCTCTTACGCAATCTGGATGTGGCTGGGGATCTTGGGGCGCAACTGATCCAAAGCATCGCCGGAGAGCTCGAAGGTATCCGTCCGCTTCGGGTGCGTCGAAGGGTGATAGCTGACCCCATACTTGGTCCCCCGAGCGGTCGGCTTACCCAACGATTTGATTCCAACAATGTCTGCCCAGGGGAGGAATTGGTGGTGGTCTCTCAATAGGTATCGATTAACGAGGAGGAGACCGGAATCCTTGGCAGCCAAGTGATGGGGAAGTCGGTCGAGTGCGGGGTAAACTTCCAAGCCGAAGAACGGGATGAATAGCGAGAATCCAATGGCCTCCACGGCGATGAGCACAAAGCCAGACTGGAAGGCCATCGCGAACCCATTTCGGAACGCAACGATACACCCGACAGGCACGAGAACCGCCGCGATGGCGATGCTCGTGAACCAGATGATACGCCTGAAAGTCGAATAGGCGGCGTTGGGCACTAAGGCTCCTGACGCTTCGTTCAGATTGAGAGCCCGCATCACCGTCTGCCGACAGAATCGAGGGGCTATTCAGATGTACAGTCCGGATCGTCCACAGGGACGGCCGGAACCCCCCGCCGGAGCACCTCCTCCGTGATTCCGAAGCGGGCGTACAAGTGGGCAGCTTTCACCCAATCCCGCCGGAGGACATGCTCGGCACCTGGGGCGGCCGAAATCGTGGCCCGGGCCGCCTTGACACGTCCGCGCAGCTCGCGTAGCCTCCGCTCCGCGGCGCGCTCGTCCGCCTCCCGCGAATCGTCCGGGAGGCCGCTCGTGATCTCGATCAGGCTGAACTGCCGCGTCGGGGTCGCGACCTCTCCCGCGTCCTCGTCCGGGCCGCCGAACGCTACCCGCGACTCGAACCGCGTCCGCGAGTAGTCGCCGAAGCGGGGGCGCGGAACAGAGCGCGGGGCAGGGCCACGAGGCCGAAGCGGTTGTGGACTCGCGTCGGGCCCGCGGATCGCGGGCAGGTCGGGGAACGGGTTCGCGGTCTCGTGGCTATCGCTCTCGGTCGCGCCCAACGCGCTTGTCGCGGTCATCGGGACCGCAGGTCAGCGCGCAGGCCGACCGAGCGGCGAATCGAGCCGCGAGGGCGGCCGTGCCCTCTTGATGTTCGCGCGGGCGGCCGCGTTCCGCACGAACTTCAAGAAGGGCGCGCGCGACCGATGACGTGACCGCGACAAGCGCGGAGGCGAGCGCGACAACGCATGAGCGAGACGCCTACATACCAAGAAGCGTTCTCAAGACCCGATGAGCGCGCCGGGAAAGATTTGGATCGGATCCATTGTGATGGAATGCAAGGAGTTTCCGAAGATGATCGCCTTCTGGAAGGCAGCGCTCGGATACGAGGCACAGCGACCACCTTCCGAGGATTGGGTCATTCTCCACGATCCCCACGGGAAGGGCCCTAACATCTCTCTCCAGAAGGTGCCTGAGGGGCCCAGTGAGGACTACCGTTTCCACTTCGACCTCTACACCTCCGACCCTGAGCGGGAAGTCCAAAGACTCCTCGGCTTCGGAGCCTCTATGAAGGAACCCGCACGGGAAGGCCGCGACTTCGTGACTCTCGCCGATCCCGACGGGAACCCGTTCGACGTCATCGACACAGCCGGGTTCGCGTTTGGTCAGCGCACTTAGTGACGAGTTCGAGCCAGCCCCCGCCGGCTTGATGTGGGGCGCGCGCGGACGATGACATGACCGCAATCAGCGCACGAGCAGCGAGAGGGCGCGAGGATTCCGCGGACGCGACCTATGTCGTTGGCGACCCCCAATCAATGGACGTTGTTGTACCCCGTGAGATGAGTAACCGTATCGGAAATGACTAACCAATGTCCTACAAGGGTGGTTGAAGAGGTGGCGGTGAGGACAACCGGGTCGAATATCTCGACCGCATTGTCGGCGGTCCAGCTCGTGCCGGTCAGACTGTAGTTGGTAAGAATGGATCCATCCGCGGAATAGAGCGCGACACTCGACAAGCCCACGAGCGTTCCCGAAAGGTTCTCGCCCCACACGGTCAGATTAGTCGAATAGAGAGTAAGCGGACCCAACGGATAGACGATGAAGCTGCAGACGTAAGATCCGTTGACGAACTGGCTGTGGCCCAATTGCTCGGCCTGAAACCCCGGGTTAGCCGGGCAGGTTGTTACTCCGACTCCAAACCCCCCACTACACGGCCCGATGGCAAGAAGGTCTGAGTAGAGTACGACGGCGATAGCCCCAAGCACGACCGCGATCACGATTGCAATAACGACAGCCCACCGGAGTTGTCTCGTCCGTAGCTCCAATTTCGCGGGATTGCCGGTCGTCACGTTCCCACGCGCGAGAGTTCAACCCCGCCGCCGCTAATCTTCATATCGGTCCTAAGGGCGATGCCGCGTTCCCCACATCTGTCTCGCGAATCGCGGTCATCGACTCACAGAGAGCGCGCAGGCCGCCCGAGGAGCGATTCGAGCGACGAGGGCGGCCGTGTCGCGATAATGCTCGCGCGGGTGGCAGGCGCCGCGCGGGCTTTATCTGCGACCCGCGCGGTCGAGGGCAGACCGCGATGAGCGCGAGCGACGGAACGACTATCGATCGAACTGGCGCCAACGCTCGATCCCGTCACACAGGAGCCCGAGCGCAAGCCCCAAGCCCACGATGGCGAGCAGCGGGTAGAGATACATCCACCAATAGTCGAAGCCCCCCGGGAAGCTGAACCCCTCGCACGTTCCGAACCCGAGGAGATACCCCCACTCCGGGAACGAGTTGGAGGGCAGAGGCGAGAAGGGCGGGAGGAGAGGTATGAGATAAGGGAGCGGGGGCGGCGGGTAGTGGAGCTGTTCCCCGCCCGGATACTGACAGTCCCAGAACCAGGGGAAGGCGGAGAGGACGAAGAAGATTGGGGCCACGTCAAGCGGCACCTGGGCCAGCACCGGGCCCACCGAGTTGGGCATGACGTGGCGGACCAAGAGGCGGGGAAAGGAAGCCCCCGAAGCGCGCGCCGCCTCGACATACGGTTGGTGTGCAATAATTCGAGCCCGCTCCCGAACGGTGCGCGCCATGGTGGGCCAGAGGATAATGCCGAAGACAACGACAAAGACGGGAAGGCCGACGGCGCTCGGCGCCACAATAAAGAGTCCGGCGAATACGACGACGGCCAGAAGGAACGTAGGGATCGAGGCCAGCGAGTCACCGGTAAAGGTGACGACCGCGTCGACGGGACCGCCTTCGTCAAGGCCGGCGATCGCTCCCAGGAAGAAGCCCAGAAAGACATCGATGGCGAGAATGCTGGCGACGATGCCGAGATCCCAGGGCGTGGCCTTCCAAATCGCGTCGAACAGGTCCGTTCCGAACCCGGCCATTATCCCGAATGGGTGGGCCACGGATGGGCCGACGGGGTTTTCAAGCGGAACCCACGTCAGGTTCTCGGGGAGGTGGTCGAGCGAGCCACGAAAGACGACAAGGGCGCTGAGAGCCGCAATCACGTAGACGACGAGCATCCCGGCGCCCACCAGAAAACCGAGGCTGGGGGGTCGTCGCGCCCATCGCTCCCTAAGGGTGGGTCGTGGCTGAGCCGGTACCATGCCGGCGGGCCCAACGACCGGAGCGCCGGTCATCGGCCCGCCGGCCCCCGAGGGTCGAGCCGGAGCGCGATGAGGTCGACGATGAGGGCCCAGCCGAGGACCAGAATCGCGATCAGGAAGACCAGGGGCACAAAAAGGGAAAAATCACTCGCGGTGAGGCTCGCGAAGATCAGGTAACCGAAGTTGGACTGGTCGACGAAGGCCAGCTCGACGGCGAACTGAACGCCGAGATACTCCGGAATCGTCAGGGCGAAGACGAGAAAGAACGACGGAGCCACTGCCCGGGCGGCGTGCCGCCAGAGTAGCGTGTGTTCGGAAATCCCCCGCGAGCGGGCTCCAACAATGTACACTTCCTCTCGGACCGAGCGAGCGATTGACCGTGCGTGCCGGAAGAAGATCGCGACGTAGGCAACCGCGACGACCGAGGCCTGGATCAGCGTCTTCGTGAACGAGATCGCCGCGATCGTCCACGCGTGATGGAGGAGCGCGTCGACCAGCGGGAATCCCGTGGGTTGGGTCGCAAAGTCGTAGAGAATCCAGGAGGGGTACCCACCGCGTACGATAAACCAGGCCGAGCCCGGGATCAATCCGTCGGACGGTACGTCCTGGAAGTAGCCCAAGTAGCCGAGGAACAGGGCGTTTAGGACCAGCGTCCCGACCACGAAGACCGGGAGCAGTGCCGCGGTCAGGGTCACGAACCGGGCGGACGCGTCCAGTCCCGGGCGACGGCTCCAGCCGGCGAGCAAGCTCACCGGGTAGGCCAGCGCGGCCGCGATTGGGAGAGCGAACATGGCTAGCTGGACGGATGTCGGAATGTAGTACGCAAATACCTGGGTCCAAGGAAGTTGTAATTTCAGGAAACCGGTTTCCCCCACCGTGTACGAGGTAGTCCCCCAATTGCCGGTGAAGATGTTGAACACCATCTGAAAGAATCCCCGGTTAATTCCGAAGAGACTCTCTGGTGGGTTCTGCGTGAGGCTGATGGGCACATCGATGACGAGGTAGAGGACCAGGAGGATGAACACGAGCTGCGCCGGTACCAGGAGCAGCCGTCGCAGGGCGTATTGGGCATATCCCGAAAGGAGAGGGCGACGGGATTCCTGGGGGGAGGTCTCGACCGATGGGTGAGAGGGGTCCGTTCGCGGCCCGGACGTCGGGGGTGCCTCCTGGAGCGAAGCGGTCACGGGGTGACCCTCCACGTGGGCATCAAGACGCCTCCTCGAGACGACGAGGGTTTCGGTCGACCGTCCGAGGCGAGGCATTCTCGCGCCACCTTCGCGAAGTGGAGACACGCAACCCGCCCTGCCCGCACGGGCAGGTTCCGGGGGCGGCGCCCGGAGGGCCAGTCATCGCGCCGCTGAAGGCGGAAGTAGCTAATATCCCATTCCCGAGCGCGGGTGTCGAGGTCCGCTCGCCTCTCCAACTAATAGGCGAGGGACTCGCGTCAGGCCCGTGATCCGTGGGTCCGACGCGAGCCCGGAACCGGCTCGCCCCGCTACCCCGACCGCTGGTCGGTTCCTGCGCCCCCGCTTCGGCGACTACTCGCGTACACGGTTCGACTCACGGGTCGCCGAGCGAGCCCGACAATCTGGAGAGAGCAGAGCGGATTAAGGCGTTAGGACATTTTCTGCCTGATGTCGCCCCGTCACGCCCCGTCGGGCAGCTTCACGCCGCCGCCGGTCACCGGGTACCGGCGTTTCCGCCACGCGTCGATCTCTGCGGCGGGCCCGAGGAAGAGCCACCGAGGCCTTGCCGACGTGACTAGGCGCGAACAGGACCCGGAAGATGGCATACGGTATCGAGCGCCTTGACAAGAAGGCGGGGACTCTCTCAGTACTTCTCTTGCTAGGCGTCGCCGACGGGGTCAAGATGACCGATCTCTGTCGATCGATTCCGCTGGAGCGCGCGACTATCTCCCGCGCCGTAGCGCTCCTTGAGGAGTTCGATTTGGTGACGTTGAGCGATAGCGCGGGGTTCCCATTCACCAAGCGCGTTGCCCTTTCATCGCTGGGTCGTAGGCTCGTCCACTCCCCGATTCAGGAGTGGCCGTCTATCTTCTTCGAGCATGAGGTAGACGGTTCTCGAGCGCTCCCTTTTGTGAAACTGCCACGCGAGAGCAAGACTTCGTCCGGGCTTACTACTCACGGCCACACGACTTGCGTCTCGAAGGGGAAAGCACGTCCTCAGCCAGATTCAGGCCCCACCGACTGAGCGCCCGGACCCCACGAGAGTTCCATTGCCGGGCGGATGGGTTGGCCCACGGCCGCCATCGCCCCGGGTTCCGTGGGTCGCCCGTCGAAACCCTGGTGCGGCATTCCCGACTAACCACCGCCATCACATAGCCCATGTACCTTCTGCCCGGGTTGGGACGAATCCCTTCCCCTCTCCATTCAGACTTCATGCGCATTGGGCCGGGACGGCCTCGTACCGCCGAGCGGGTCGAGCGTCGTGAAACACTTTGATGCAGGGACTGCAATAGGGTTAGTTCACGAACCGTAGGGAGCCGGGGCCGACCAGCAACTTCCATACGGAGATCGAGGAAGGGGTTGGACTTGTGTATCGCCGGTGTCCGGCGGCCGCACCAGTCCGTCGCATGAGGAAACCTGGAACGGCTATGTGGTACTAAGTGTCACGTACCCCTGCCAGTGCTGCCCGATGTTCGGACAGGACACCGTTAGAGTCTTCCCAGAGATCGAGGCATAGCCGCTCGCGGTTAAGCTCACGAACGAGTGTCCACTGTCTACCGTATAGGTGATCGTACCAGAACACGATGGGTACACATCGCAAGCAGGGGCGTTTGTGTACTGGTCGTGGCACACTTGGACGCCCTGCCACGTGATTGTGCCGTGAGTGCATGACCAGTAAATCCACGTGCCCGGAATGATCGCCGTCTGAAGATGAGAGGAAGTTGGGCTGCTAACAGCCGAACTCCGGACCGCGGAAACCGCGGCAAAGGCTGCCAATGCAACCACGACCAGAATCAAGCCAATGGTCGTCTTCTGCGTGATTCCATGCTTACGTTCCCCCACTCTCTTTCCTAACTCGGACATGGCCCACCACTGTAGAAATCGGGGAACGGGGAGATATACCACGCGACATTCCGCCGTGGACGGCACAACCGTGAACGGAGACTTCCTCAACGCGACTCCTGCGACGATCCTGGACGCCCAGCCGTTCCGATTGTGACCAAGTGACCGCGATCCGAGGTGGCGTTCCCAGCGCATCGCCCGTCCTTGCCTTCGCGAGGAGCGGGCTAGACAAGTCTGGTGTGGGTCGATCGGGGTCCCCGTGGTGCGATAGCGTCCGCTACGAACAGAGGGCTGCCTGCTCTCGTTCCGAGAGAAGTCGTTGTCCGAGGTGGAGGCTTGCGCCTCGGCTCAGGCCGTTGTCGCTTTCTCGGATTTCCTCGGCAGGCCCACCCAGACTCCCGCTCCGGTCGCGCTCGTCACGCGATATCGCTCGGGGAGGCCGCTCATGATCTCAATTCGCGAGACCGTGCCCCGTTCGGGGCCAGGCGTCGGCCCGGTGTAATCCTGAAAAGTGCTCCCGCTCCTTCAGAAGGAGGTCAATGGACTCCGGTCAACTCGCGGATCGAACGGAGGTTAACTCCATGCTTCACCCCGCCCCAGTTGGAACGGTTCGCTGGTTCATGCGCATTCCGTCGCCGCACGCCAGCTGTAGTATGAGATCCCTGGCCTCGAGGGGGACTGCTGTCTTGGGGCCGCCGCCAGGTTCCACAATGAAGCCGTATCCTCGCGGTGGAGTGTCAGAACCTTTCGCGTGGCGAGATCGAAGGTCGTAGATATCCAAACGAAAACGGGGCTGGTTCCACTCAATCCGCACTGATGACCGGCCGGGGATAGACTCGAAAGATAGGTGAGCGGAAGTGACGACTAGCTTCCGCGCCGAGGGCCCGAGCACTAGCACGACAAACCAAGCATAGCCGAAGATGACCAGCCCGAGCAAGATGAACAGCAAGGGCCCGAACGAGTGAGGCGGAATCGCGCCCGGAGGCGGTGCGAAGTAGAAGTACGCCTCGATGGCCACGAGGGCCACTCCAATCACTCCGCCGGTCATCACCGTACGACGACGCCCACGACGGGCCCTGTCGGCGTTTTCGGCCAGCTGGGTGAGATCGAACTCCCTAGGCACTCCGTCGTTTCCGGTCATTCCTCCAATCGCGTCTCCACTTTCTCGGACACCCAGGAACGTGACTGCTCCGTGCGGTTATCACCTTCATCTCCCGGGGTGTCTCGGACGCCAGCCCGGAACTGGGTCTCGGTGATCCCGAAGCGGGCGTAGAAGAGAGCTGCTTTCTTCCATTCCCTTTGGAGAATCTCCGCCAACCCGGGCGTCGTGGACACGACCGCCCGCGCGGCCTTCACGCGGCCGCGAAGCTCTCGAAGCCGCCGTTCCACCTGCTTCTCCTCCGCTTCGCGCGAATCGTCCGGGAGACCGCTCGTGATCTCGAGGAGGCTGAACTGCCGAGTCGGGGTCGCGATGAATTCCTCCGCGTCTTCGTCCGGGCCGCCGAACGCGACCCGCGACTCGAACCGCGTCCGCGTCCGGGCCCCGTCACGTCACGCCCGTCGCGCGCGAGCGTCTCGGCCCGACGCGCGGGGGGACCCGCGAGCGGGGAGGACCCGCGCCCTACCGACGGCGACGCCAGCGAAAGAGGCTAATCGAACCGATGCAAATCAGAGAAGCACCGACCAGAATGAGGAGGACCGCCAAGGGATAGAGTGGTTCAACGACACATGAAACAACCTCGGGACCTGGGGGTGGGCTACACACAGGTTCGGCGTACCAAGTCCAGACTCCGACTGTTATTGAGGCGAGTCCCGCTCCTGTCAGAAGCGAACCACGAGCTACACGTGGGACGGACGGGGGGATGCCCATGAGGCGTACCCGAATGAACATCGCAGCACATTGCCTAATCCATTCTGTCTTCGCGCCCGGCGCGGGGTGGACCCCCGAGCGGAGCGAGGGGGGAGGACCCGCGCCACCACTCGGCTAAAGTGCGGGAGTAGTGCTAGCGGGAGGCATGACCGTTGGAAGACCCTCGACCCGGCCCCGGCGACTCACGGTCGTGC
>Ga0187885_10005111_pt1 | contig 10365 bp, 8 predicted proteins | sample June2016WEW_20_1_3_FD_132970 | JGI IMG/M metagenome (GOLD analysis project Ga0187885, IMG submission 132970) | Peatland microbial communities from SPRUCE experiment site at the Marcell Experimental Forest, Minnesota, USA - June2016WEW_20_100 | ecosystem: Environmental > Terrestrial > Soil >... | reverse complement strand
CGCAGCTTGTGCGGATCGCCTCCGCGGATGCGGATTTTCTTTTCTTTCCATAGCCAGTTTTCGAGATCCATACGAACAATCGGCGGCACATTCACCGTGGCGATTGCGCAACGCATCGAGGGGTCCGGGGACGTCCACGATTGCGCGCCACGTTTGATCATGGCATTCAGCATGTAGTCGCTGAGCTGGCGGTGACGGCGTTCGATGCGGTCCATTCCGATGTCGTTGGCCAGTTGAATCGAGGCGCGCAATCCCCACAGAGCGGGGACGTTGGAACTGCCGATGCGCTGGAAGCGTTCGGCGCGGATCTTTACGTCGTCCCAGCCTTCGGTTGCGATTGTGTTCCACAGACGGTCGATCATTTCGTCGCGCACGTAGAGAAATCCCGTGCCTTTGGGCGCCTGCAGCCACTTGTGGGGGCTTGAGGAGTACATATCGCAGCCCAGATCGTGCAGGTTCAGGCGCATCATTCCCGGAACGTGCGCTCCATCGACCGCTGAAATCACTCCTTTACCCCGGGCGAGGGCGCAAAGTTCTTTAGCGGGAAGCACCACTCCGGTAACCGTCGGAATGTGGCTAAAAAATAAAACCCGGGTACGCGCAGTGATGTAGGCGCTGACGAGATTCAATACTTGATCGCGATTGATGATCGGCTTCGGCAGCGTGATCTTCTTGACTACGATTCCGTAACGCTTGGCCCGCAAATTCCACGGGTGCTCGCCTCCGGGATGCTCCTGGTCGGTCATCAGCACTTCGTCGCCGGGCTTCAGATCGATGCCGTTGGCGATGTAGCTGTTAGCTTCGGTGGCATTTCTTAGCAGCGCGATCTCGTCGCGGTTGCAGCCTACGAAGGCCGCCAGCGGATCGCGAAACTCGTTCCAGGCGGCGTATCCCCAGATGGGGTAATCCTCGGGATCGGTCTCGTTGAGCTGCTCGCACTTCTCATAGCCTTCAAACACCGCGCGGAGCACGGGCGCGGGGCTCGATCCCACGGTTCCGTTATTCAGGTAGATCTCGTCGGCGGGAATCAGAAACTGCTGGCGCAGTTCGCGCCAGTAGGCGTCTTCGTTCTGGTCGAAAAGGGAGCGGTCGGGCAGTTTCGAGGGTAGCGATTCGAGCTGTGCCCACAGGCTTCCGCGCCAGGCGTTTCCGGGCGCAGCGAGGCCGGCGCCCACGGCCAGGGATGAGGCAAAAGATGACGACAGGAAGTTGCGACGGCTCAACATGTTCGGTACCTCTTTCCGAAAATCGTGTTTCGAAATCGCGCCCTAGTATACCGGAGGACGCATCCCGCACGACCGAGTGCGCCTACCGGAGAACGTATAACTGCGACAGTTCGGCGGCGGCGGGGGAGACACGAAAAGGGTGCCAGGCGGCTTCCAGCGGAGCGTCGGCCGCCATGTGTGCATAGATACGTGAAAATAGCTGGTAACTTTCTGGGGCAAGGTGGCGTCCAACTGAATGAGAAAGTCTGTCAGCCCGACTTGCTATCGGGAGTATAATGGTGGTAGCCGAATGGGTTTCTGCGGGGTGTCCAAATGTCGTTCCGTAAATTGCTGATCTCCCTGAGTTTATTAGCGCTAATGGCAGTCGCCGCTGTGGCGCAGGATCAAAGTTCCCAGACGCCAAACGCGCAGCCGCAGGCATCGCAGACGCAAACATCCCAAGCTCCAGCCCAAACACCATCCAAGGATCAGAGCCCGCAGCCGCCGCAGCCAACGACGGGCGCGACGCCGGCGCCACCGCAGAATGCACCGGGGGATTCTTCTTCGCCTTCGAGCACTGACACCGATGCTGCTCCTACTCCCAGCGGCCCGCCTCCCATCCAGGAGCCGCCCGACAGCAAGGTCAAGCACGATGGCGGTGAGGACGATGTCGATGCCATCGGCAATCGCAAGATCGGCGGGCGCGGATTGGGCGACTGGTACTCGCTCGAAACCGAAATCAGAATGGGCAAGCAATACGCGATGCAGGTCGAGAGCACCGTGAAGCTGGTTCAGGACCCGGTGGTGAACGAATACGTCAATCGTATTGGCCAGAATCTGGTGCGCAATTCCGATGCCCAGGTGCCGTTCACGATCAAGGTCATCGATTCCGATGAAGTAAACGCATTTGCGCTCCCCGGTGGATTTTTCTATGTGAACTCCGGCTTGATTCTGGCGGCGGACGAAGAGGCGGAATTGGCTGGGGTGATGGCGCATGAGATTTCGCACGTTTGCGCGCGCCACGGGATGCGTCAGATGACGCGCGCGAATATTGCGCAAATCGCAACCATTCCCCTAATCTTCGTCGGAGGCGGCATAGGCTATGGAATCTACGAAGCAGCCGGACTGGGCTTGCCGCTCACGTTCATGAAGTTCCAGCGCAATTTCGAAGCGGAAGCGGATTACCTCGGGCTGCAATACATGTATAAGACGGGATACGATCCCCAGGCTTTCATCAGTTTCTTCGAAAAGATTCAGGCGAAAGAGAAGAAGAAGCCGGGCACGATCTCCAAAGCCTTCGCTTCGCACCCGCAGACGCCGGACCGCATTGCGGCGTCGCAAAAGGAGATCGCGACCATTCTTCCGGCGAAGCCGCAGTACATCGTCACTACCTCAGAGTTTGACGATGTGAAGTCGCGGCTGGCCACCATTGAAAACCGGCACAAGGTCATGGACGAGAAGGACTCGAGCAAGCCCAGCCTGCGCCGCACTTCAACCAGCGACAAGACTGGTAGCAGCACGGATAGCAGCGACGACGATCGCCCGACGCTAAAGCGCCGCGATGATAGTCAGAGCCAGACCCAACAACAGTAACGGGAATTGTGGAGACAATAAAAAAACCGGCGGGCTAACCGCCGGTTTTTTATTGGCGCCTAATCCGTTCGTAGAGAGCCGGGCATGCCGCCCGGCCGCGATGCTGCTGCCCGGGCAGGACGGCGAGGACGCCCGTCGCGCCACTTACTCTGTTACGAGCCCGCGGCCACAGACTTTACCGTGATGGTGGTGCCATCCACTTCCCCGGTCACCTTTGCTTTCGCTCCCGCCAGATCGTTCAGCTTATCGAGAGCGGCCTTATCCGAGGTTGCCAGGGTATAGACTTTGTCTCCGACCACGAGCGCGTACTGCGATCCATGCTGTATGCAGCCGCGGGTGCACGCCGCGGCGTTGCCGGGCATTTCATGTTTCGCGCCGCACATGGCATCGCTGACTTCGCCGGTCATCGTCTGAGTCTTGCCGGCAGCGAGCGCCGGAACCGCCACCAGCCCAACCAACATTTGCATCCCAAGAACCGCAGCCGCAATTCGATTAGCCTTCATTTTGCTTTCTTCTCCTGTGAAATGGGTGAGGGTTCAAAAGTGGATTAACCTTTATCTTACAACTATGATCCCACAATCATAATCGCAGCGCCATCTCGCACCATCATCATGTCAATATCAAAATTCTTGCGCAAATTTCCGATTAGAGAAACACTTACAACCGCCGGTTTTCGCCGCTACTGCTGCTTGAAATGGATCTCCACGTCCACGGTCTTGTCCTTCGCGTCCAGCGTTTCATGAGTGGTGACGGCCCATTGCACGCCGCGGGGAAGGAGCTTGTCCGTATCGGCGAGAAATTTCTTGGGATAGTCGGCGTTGTAAGGCTGACCTTCGCGCAAAGCCCAGGCCTCCACCATTCGAGCTTTGGCCTGGGTGTCGAGTCCGAGGATCTCCAATTCTCCCATCTTGTAGAGGCCGCCTTCGACGATGTTCATGTCGTAGTGGACTGTGCTTTGTTCGTCGTCGAACTGGGCGTCGGACTTGATCTGAACCGTCATATAGCCGCGGCTGCGGTAAAACTTTCCCACATTCTCCAGGTCGCGGAGAAGACGCACGGCGTCGGCAGGCTGGCCGGGAGGCAGGTGGATTAAAAGTGCGACTTCGGTGGTCGAGATGGTAGAGTTGCCCTTCCAGTCGACGCTTGACGTTGCATACACTTTGCCTGGGGTCACCGGCACGATGGCATCGACCTGAATTTCGGCGGATTCTTGCGTGTCGTTGGCTGGAGCAGGTTGAGGAGCGGCTTGAGGCAATACACGCGCGTCAGATGGCGCAAATACAGCCTTCAAATATCCTCGCTGCAGGTATACCGGCAGCAGATCGAATTTAGCGGCGGCGGCGAGTGCGGAGCGGCCGTATTCGGCTCCCGTCAGGCGTTTCGCTGCGGTTGTAAGCAAAGCTGTCTGCTCGGGCGAGGCTCCCGGGAATTCGACACCGCGAATTCGTATGCTGACTTCCTCGACGCGGTAGACGATTGCTTTTAGCGCGCCACCCGACTCGTCTCCCTCGCGCAGAAAATCTACTCGGCCGGGAAAGTGTTTCTCGGTGAGGATGACTTGCAGCGCTTCGGAGACCCGGTCCGGAAGATTACCTGCCAGCGGCAGCAACTGCTGGAACAGCGGAACGCGATGCCGCACGGCGGCGAGCAGTACGTCGTCGGTGAACCAGGCGAAGTTTTCGAAGCGCGCGGGAACCAGCTTGCTCTTGTCGGTATCGGCGAGCTGCAGTTCGAGTTTCACTCCGGCACTGCTTGTAGACGAATACGAATAGGCGACTTGGCTGAAAAGGCCCGATTCACCCAGGATCTGCACCGCCTCTTTAAAATCGCCGTCCGCGGCGGGCTGACCGATCTGCAGGCCGCTTGCGGCAAGAATCTCTTTGTCGGAGTAGCGGGTCGTGCCGGTAACTCTTAGCGCGATGAGCTTGTTGGCGGCGGCTGACGCAGTTTGGCCGCTGCCTCGGGCGGACTGCTTCTGGGCTGGACTATCTGCAACGCGGGCTGCAACGCGGGCCGGAACGAGGGCCGAGACAAGAAGGAAGACGAAAGGAATAATCCGGGCAAGCCTCATCATTTGGATCGCTTCCCGGCTCCGGCCGTGGAAAAATTCTTTTCCCTCACCGCGATGTCCATGAAAGTCTTGGCGGCGCGACTGAGGGACTTGTCTTTGCGGAAAACGAGTGCGAGGTCGCGCCGGATTTGCGCGTCGGCAAGCGTGATCGCAACCAGGGCCTTGGCACGGATGTCTTCCTCGATATTGGAGCGGGCGATGAATCCCACTCCGACGTTGGCGGCCACAAAACGCTTCAGCAGTTCGCTGGAATCGAGTTCCATGGCCAGTTTCGGCTTCAAGTGATGGTCATAGAACAGCGCATCGAGTGCGTCGCGGGTGTGGCCGAGTTTGGGCAGGACGAGCGGATAGGTCGCGACTTCGGCCACGGTCACGGTCTTTTTTCCTGCGAGCGAGTTCGTCGCGAGCGGATGAGTTGGGGCAGTGATCACGACAAGTTCATCGCGATGAATCATCTGCGCTTCGAGCCGGTTGTCGTTTACGGGCAGTGAGACCACGCCAAAGTCGACCACATTTTCGATGATCGACTCCAGAATTTTGGCGTAGTCGGAGCGCTTGATATTTACGGCAACGTTTGGATAGTCGCGTTTGAATTGCGCGAATACTCCCGGCAGAATGTGCAGGCAGGTGCCTTCATTGGCGCCCACGACAATTTCTCCGCGGGGCACGCGCTCGGTTTCGGCGATTTCGTTGAGGATGGTCTTGCGGCGCTCCAGCGTCTCTTCGGCATACTTGAAAAACAATTTGCCCGAGGCGGTTAGCGAGACGCGGCCACCGGAGCGGTCGAGCAGGCGAGCTCCCACTTCTTCTTCGAGCGCACGAATCTGGGAGGAGATGGCGGGCTGGGTGCGGAAACGCTTCTCCGCCGCGCGGGAGAAACTGGAGAGGCGCGCCACTTCGAGGAAAATTTCGAGCTGGTCAAAATCCATGCTTACTGGCTTCAGAGTGCTGGCCCCAGACACTATAGCGAGCCTGAGGCGATTGCGGAAGGGGAATCAGAGAGGCACGCCATTCTCGCAGAGACTCGCCCGGCCTTCCCCGTCGACCGCATGCAGAGGATGGTGGCAGTAATGCAAGTTGTGCTGGAATATTCATCCGGCAGATGTGATCGGTAGCACTATGGCCACCAGCAGGCGCCTCACTGGACCACGGAAATCCCGATGGTGAAGGTCCCCTCCCATGCTTCGCCCATCGTGCTTTCTGAAATCCTCATTTGGTACTGGCCAGTCTCGGGCAAGGCCTGATCCAGAATGGTGCCGCCTGGACCTCCTTCGTGGCTGCCAGAAGGAAACGTGACCTCACCTCGCAATGGCCCCGCTCCAGTCAGCTCGATCTTTACTTTCGTGCCGCTGTTTCCGCGAAAAGTAAATTCCTTGTGATCCTGCATTCTGAGCAATTTGCCTTCGATGCGCACCCTCTGGCCGGGCGCGGGAAGCTTGATTTTTCGCAATGTCTCAGCCGACGCAATGGGGAGCAAGAGTCCAAACGCGACAATTATGGCGAGCCTTCGACCCGGTGCATTCGCAAGGTTCACTGGATTTTCCTAGGTGTTTCCCAAACCCGCTAGCTGATTGAGGTCCGCCGGACTCCCGTTAAACCAGTCCAAATCCACATTGCCCGTGATCCCAGCCACAGATCCCGACTCGCTGTACTGCCAGAAAAGATAGTCGGAAAATCCTGTCGGGACATTCGGCGAAGGATTGCTGGTGTACTGCGCGACCCACAGAGGATAGCTGGCGAAAGCGGAGGTTCCGCCGAGCGCTGTGTTCCAGAAACTTGCATAGGTGTAGATCATGGGAGTACGGCCAAGAGTATTCTGCACCAGGTCCAGCCATTGCTGTATCCCGGACGCGATGGCGCCAGGAGATTGCTCGCCACTGATCTCTACATCCAGCACGGGCGGCAGATCTCCCGGAACCAATTGCGTGACGACACCAAGGAAGTTCGAAGCCTGGGCCTGGGCATCAAGCTGGGGATAGAAATAATGGTAGGCCCCTCGCACGATCTGGTTCTGCTTCAATCCGGCATAGTTCGTGGAGTACAGCGGGTCCTTGGTGAGCCTGCCTTCGCTGGCTTTCACATAGGCGAATGCTACTCCCGCAGAGGCCACTTTACCGAAATCAAGGGAGCCATTGTAGTGTGAAACGTCAATACCGTTTATCATTCGGGCCCTCCTCTTTGACTTCACGAACGGCACCGATGATACATCCATCCCGCTGGTTCGCAAGCCGCATCTCTACGGGTGCTGTATCCACGCGGTCAGATACCCCGCTTAGACGTTGATCACCGCAATCAGTTCTTTCACGGCGGCTGCGCTCTTGTCGAGAGCCGCTTTTTCTTCCGCGGTGAGTTTGATCTCGATGATCTGCTCGATCCCTTTGGCGCCGAGTTTCACCGGGACGCCGACGAAGAGCCCGTGGATGCCATATTCTCCGTTGAGGTAGGCGGCGCAGGGTAGAATCTTTTTCTTGTCTTTGAGGATGGCCTCGACCATCTCGGTGGCGGCGGCCGACGGCGCGTAATACGCCGATCCGGTCTTGAGATGTTTGACGATCTCGGCGCCGCCGTCGCGGGTGCGCTGGACGATGGCATCGAGGCGGTCTTTCGCGATCAGTTCGGTGATTGGAATGCCGGCGACTGTGGAATAGCGGGGAAGCGGGACCATAGTATCGCCGTGTCCACCGAGTACGAAGGCAGTTACGTTTTCGACGCTGACTTTGAGTTCCTGGGCGATGAAGGCGCGGAAGCGGGCGGAATCGAGTATACCGGCCATGCCGATGACGCGCTCACGCGGAAAGCCGCTGATTTTGTAGGCGGCTTGGGCCATGGCGTCGAGCGGGTTCGAGACGATTATGAGGATGCAGTTCGGCGAGTGGTGCACGACCTTGCCGACCACGTCGGTCATAATTTTGTAGTTGGTGTTCAGGAGATCGTCGCGGCTCATGCCGGGCTTGCGTGGAATTCCGGCGGTGATGACGACGATGTTGGAGTTGGCGGTGTCGGCATAGTCGTTGGTACCGACGATCGCAGAATCGCGTTTCTCGATCGGCATGGCCTCCAGCAGGTCGAGACCTTTGCCTTGCGGGACGCCTTCAATGATGTCGATGAGAACGACATCGGCTAGCTCTTTCGCTGCAATCCAGTGAGCGGCGGTGGCGCCCACGTTTCCGGAACCGACGATGGTTACTTTATTGCGCATGAAGTTTTCCCTCAGGGGCTAAAGCCCTACATTATCTTGTAACCTGACAGCGCGGCTGAAGCCGCGCCGTTCAAAACAAAATCGAAAACCGGACCAAGCAAAGTCGAAAACGAGAGTTATTTCTCACTCAGCGGAGACGGGGCAAGCCGCGTCTCTACCCTAAAGCGATTTTTCAGTCGGCTGCCACGGCTACACTCATGTTTTCGATCATGCAGGTGGCGAACTCGCTGGTCTTCACTTTGGTGGCGCCTTCCATCAGGCGCTCGAAATCGTAGGTGACTCTTTTCTGCTCGATGGTGCGCTCCAGGCTTTGTTCGATCAGATCGGCAGCCTCGGTCCATCCCAGGAAGCGGAACATCATGACACCCGAGAGAATGACGGAGCCGGGATTGATGACGTCTTTGTCGGCATACTTGGGAGCAGTGCCGTGCGTGGCTTCGAAGATCGCGTAGCCGTCGCCGATGTTCGCTCCGGGAGCGATGCCGAGGCCGCCTACCTGCGCGGCACAGGCATCGGAAATATAGTCGCCGTTCAGGTTGGGCGTGGCCAGAACGCTGTATTCATCGGCGCGCGTTACCACCTGCTGGAAAATGGAGTCGGCGATGCGGTCGTTGATCATCAGCTTTTTCTTCCACGCGCCTTTACCGTGCGTGGCGTAGATGGAATCGAGACAGTCTTTTACTTCTTTGTAGACAGTCTGGCGGAAGTCCTCTTGGGCGAATTCGAGGCCGGGTTCGATCAGGTTCGCGTTTTCCTCGACGGTAAGATTGGGATTCTTATCCTTGTTGTCGAGGATCCAGCTCTCGCGTTCGGTGACGACCTGGTCGCGGAATTCGTCAGTGGCGAGTTCGTATCCCCATTTGCGGAACGCGCCTTCGGTGAATTTCTGGATGTTGCCTTTGTGGACGAGGGTGACCGCTTTGTTTTTGTTTCTAAGAGCGTGCTGAATGGCCATGCGCACCAGGCGTTTGGTACCGGTGATGGAAATCGGCTTGATGCCCACTCCGGAATCGAGGCGGATTTGCTTTTTGCCGCTTTTCAGCATGTCTTTGTTCAGGAACTCAATCAGCCGAGCGCAATCGGCCGTGCCTTCTTCCCATTCGATGCCGATGTAAACGTCTTCTGTATTTTCGCGGAAGATGACGATGTTCATGCGCTCGGGATGCTTCACGGGCGAGGGAACTCCAGAGTAGTACTTTACCGGACGCACGCAGCCGTAGAGATCGAGGATCTGGCGCAGGGCGACGTTGAGGGAGCGGATGCCGCCTCCGACGGGAGTGGTCAGCGGACCCTTGATGGCGACGCGAAATTCGCGGATGGCGCTAACCGTGTCATCGGGGAGCCAATTCTCGAAACGAGCTTTGGCTTTCTCGCCGGCAAAGACTTCGTACCAGGCTACGGAACGCTTGCCTTGATATGCCTTTTCGACGGCGGCGTCGAAGACGCGAACGGAAGCTTTCCAGATATCGCGGCCGGTGCCGTCCCCTTCAATGAATGGGATGATTGGGTGATCGGGAACGCGGTACTTGCCGTTGCTGTACTCGATCTTTTGTCCGTGGGATGGGATCGGGACTCCGTTGAACGACGCCATGCACTTGCCTCCGGAACTTGGAAAAGAACTAATCATTATAGATTGGGAGAAGGGAAGGTAGGCGGACAATCACAAAGCGATGTGACGACACTCACAGTGGAACACATCGGACGGAGCGACCGGCGTCCTGACGGGCGAGGGCGCCCGTCGCTCCATTAGCAAGCTATTCGCGTTCGATTTTTACCGACTTCACGACTACGTCTTTGTTGGGGCGGTCCTGGCGGTTTTTGGCGACTTTCGAGATTTTTTCCGCGACATCGTATCCCTCGATTACCTCGCCGAAGATGGTATGTTTGCCGGTGAGCCAGTCGGTGTTGGCGACCGTGATGAAAAACTGCGACCCGTTAGTGTTGGGGCCGGAGTTGGCCATGGCCAGCTTCCCTGCCTTTTCGAAACGGTGTGGAGAGGCTTTGGTTTCGTCTTCAAACTGGTAGCCAGGACCGCCAAAGCCTGTACCCATCGGGTCACCGCCCTGGATCATGAAACCGGGAATTACCCGATGGAAAATAGTCCCGTTGTAAAGGGGGTCGCGGGTCTTTTTGCGGGTGGTGGGGTGTGTCCACTCGCGCTTGCCTTCGCTCAGTTCGACAAAGTTAGCGACAGTCTTGGGTGCATCCTTCTCAAACAAGCGGCAAACGATGGTGCCCTCGCTGGTTTCGAGCACGGCATAGGTTCCGGGTGTGCGGGTCATAGTCTCCTCTTGAAT
>Ga0187885_10005103_pt1 | contig 10382 bp, 9 predicted proteins | sample June2016WEW_20_1_3_FD_132970 | JGI IMG/M metagenome (GOLD analysis project Ga0187885, IMG submission 132970) | Peatland microbial communities from SPRUCE experiment site at the Marcell Experimental Forest, Minnesota, USA - June2016WEW_20_100 | ecosystem: Environmental > Terrestrial > Soil >... | reverse complement strand
TGCGCTGGTGCTTGTCGTCGCCTTAGCGGCGCACTGAGCTGAAACTGTGCCTGTCGCTGCAAGTGCCACAAAAGCGAGCACTAATAGAGACACGATAACTTTCTTCATGATTCATCTCCTTTTTAGGGAACTAAGTTTTACCTAGCGTTTTTTAACTAGAGCAAATTCTTATAAGGCTTTTTCGATTTTCACTCATTTGCTCAGTCTTGCGGGATTTTGAACCCCCGGAGCCGCGCTCGCTCCCGAGGGAAACCACAAATCGCCCCCGGATAAAAGCTAGAAGAAATAGGAACTAAACGCGCTCAAACAGTGGATTAAAAAAGCCAAAAAGGGAAAACAAAATAGGAACGCGAACTCTGTTGCGAAATTCGCGCGAAATTGAGATGTTCAGGTTGTTGAAAGAGCCCCATATTGAGATTGGCGTTAAAAAAAGATTCACGAGTAATGAACCATTAGCGGACGCTAAACGACCCCATCATTAGTGCGGGGCTAATTCGTGAAAACTGACCAATAACGTGGATCGAAAAAGAAACTAACGTTGAAAACGCCGGATTATTACCACAAAAAGGCCAATCGGCTGGCCTTGTGCAGGATAGTGGCCTAAGTCTTTTAGATCTGGCTGTTTTTTCTCTCTTATATTCAAAAACTCTTGAATGGCACTTCACATTTGTGAAATCCTTATTCTAACAAACGTTATTATTGAAAAGTATGATCTCTCTTCTCAACGGGGCCCGATTTGGCGCTTTCGCTCAGTCGAACTTAAATAGTCCCTTTTGGTGAATGTTTGATTAGAGTTAATAGGCCACAATATCGGAACATTAAACCTTTTATATCGACCAACTCTTTCTCCCCCGCGCTGGCCCACTGAGATCCAAGGAATCCCTCCCGAAGAAAAGCCTTTCGAAAGAATACGAGTGGACAGAATAAGGGGGGACAGTCGGTAAATGCCTACAATGACCCGGCACGACGTCGCGAATACGACGCGGCATACAAGCGGAGGCACGGGCCGAGGGATTGACGAAAAAAAGGATTGACACACATCTAACCGCTTTGAAATTGAAACTGCTAAAAATCTGCGCGACCTATTTAATAAGATTATGAAGGAGGTCTCAGAAAAGGTCAGCCGCATCGTCGCACGGCCCCCTTCCGAGTCGACTACGTGGGACTTAAGGGGGCCGTCTCTGCTATTCCTTGACTAAGCAGCACAGGTGTGGAGCTCTAACTCGGCGAGGCCGACGCTCGCCGTTTCACAGGGCGGGAATCCTTCTCAGCACGGCACACGGCAAACAGCACATATTTTGGCACGGATGGGACTAAGAACCGGACTCGAAGAAGGTCAAATGACCGCGGACTAATGCCCCCGCAGCAGTCAGCGATCCCTATTGTGTGTCTCGTGACATATGACCTGAGCCAGTAACTGATCCGCTTTCTCGGTTAACCTGGCATCGAATATAGCTACGATCGGGATTTGGTATGAAGGTGGAGATCCTTCGGTGAGCTTCTAACGGGACACCTCTTTTTTCGATTTTCTTTACTAGCTGCAACCGAAAAGGCACTAAGAAAACAAACTACTGTATAAGAAAAGGACCTCTTTAAGTCTTATAAATTGCAATTAGAAAATCGACAGGCAAGCCGTTTCTACGCTATTCCTTCGATTCGTGGCACTTTCCGCCATCTTCCGTTTCCGCATCGTTTGTTTTGCTTGTTTGACCTATCCGAAATACGCGCCAGAGATAGCTCACAATAGCGGCGATCACGGCTACTGCGGCAACGGCTAGGGCTATCGTGATTCGTTTTCTCATTACTTCGTTTCCTCTTCTAAGCTTTTCTTCCGTACTCTTCTGTACCATTGAACTCCGGAATCTACTCAAACATCACTGCTTCATACCTTTGGCGGCGGCGCATTTGGGTCTTCGAATCCGTCGCCCTTGGGGCCGCATTGTCTACGATTAAGCGCGTGTCCCGACGTCCTAGATCGAAACGATCCCAAGGGGTTGGAGACGGATAGCTTTGTTGGGCTCTCCATCGGTAGCATAGCCTGCCGACCCGCTTGAGGTTGCTCATTTTACGGCCTTGACTGAAACTGAGCGGCAAGCGTCACGCCACTGTCCAATCCTAATCACTGACGCCTTCAGAAGTTGAATCCAGTACGTGCGCTACTTTCTTCAAATTTGCAAGCATTCATGTCTTCGTTCGGCTGGCACGCGATGAGTCGACACAGTCTCGTTACGTGTCTGAGAGTTCAGCGCCGACGACGGTGTGGGTGGTTGTAACCCCGGGCACATCGCGGATCACGTCCACCGTCTTGCTGAGCAGGGGCAGACCGTCGACTTCGATGATCACTAAAAAATCATACTCTCCAAACACGTGATGCAGTTCTCTAATCCCTGGGATCTCGCCGAGTTTTTCAAAAACGCGTCGCTCTTGTCCAGCAACCACGTTTACTAAGGTAACTCCGACTACCATGGGTATTCCTTGATCTAAGATGGTGTGTGTCTATTTAGAGCTAACTCGCAAAAAAAGGCGGGTTTAGGTCGGTCGTTGTGAAGGCGAAGTGCTTTGCATCCTCTGGCCTCGGTGTGATAGTTGCCGTTTTTGAGTCGCACTGGCTACACTGATAACCTATTTTTAGCCGCGCGGTACTTGCTCGCACGACGATGGCTTGATTAAAGTACCCGTAGGCGTTTAAGATAAGGCGCACAAACGGGCGCGCATCGATATTTGGGGGCCGACACATTTGTTGCTCCGTCACCGTGCCTCGGTCGTTTGGCTATCCTCAGGTTAACCTTGACAGATTGTAAATCGTCGCGAGCTTCGGCAGGTCGTTCACGACGTACACAAAAGCCATCCACGTCCACTTGCCCCAGCGGCCACGCACGGCTTGTGTCACTGCGTTAATTTCTTGTCTGGGGTGTTTGGGCTTGCGTCCGAGCAAAAGCTCGCTCATGATGACCACGCTCCACGCGTCTAGCGGGACGGAGCCCTGACCAACGATCAGGCCTGCCGAGTACGCCCCAATGCCTGGGATTTTCATCACATTTTTTATAGCCTCTGTCTCGGGCTGCTGGTGCAGCTCTTTTAGTGACATTGGATGTTCCATTAGATAGCGCGCCGCCTTAACGAGCCGCTCCGCTCGGTACCCGAGCTTTGCTTCTCGCCTCAGCTCGGTGGGATCCCGCTTAGCGATATTGGAAGGTCGTGGCCACAGGACGATCTCGCGACCGTCGAAAGTAATCTTGGTCCCATATCGCTCGAGTAGTCTTGCCATCATGTCTTGGCTTCGTTTGAGCGGGGCCATCTGCAGGGTTGTAGCAAGAATCACCCGACCGAACAAGTCATCTAGCCGCCCGACGCGCATGCCGTAGAGGTCTTGAACTGCGGTTGAGAGCACCTCGTCATTGTGGGCGAATCCATAAAAAGCGCTAAGGTCTTCGTCCTCTCCCAGCCCGATTCTGATCGACATCTGCAGCGCAGCTTCTTCGTTGTTAGTGAGATGCGATTGAACGTAAACACTTACCATCACACTCTTGTTGACTGCGGACAGTTTCAATCCGACCGACTTGCTATCTAGATAGGTGCCGCTCCAAAGCGTGCCGTTTCTAAAAACTTCTCTCGGAGTTGACCAATGCCAGCCAGCCGGTTTAGCGACAGTGAGCGAAAAATCAAACGGCTCAGGCATAACGATTTCAAACTGGTCGGAAGCGCGGAAACTACGGGGCGTATTCATGGTCTCTACTTGGTACTTAGCGCAGGCCTGCTAATTATACGTTACATGTTGTTTTGTGTTTTGCTGAGTTCGAGCTCCACGGAGCTGAGGTCGTAATTGCGTTCATGATTGCTACTCTCAGGCTAGGCTTGCCTTCGAACCCGAGGCCCACCCGGCAACTAGCAACGGGGCAACTGCAAGCACGACTGTGATTAAAGCAAGTATCTTTTCACGATTGATCTCGTTGTACACTTGTTGAAGGTCAAGAAGCCAAAGCGTCGCCTTAAAATAACCTTTTGCGGCTTTTTGCGTGAAATGCTGCATTCGAGGGGCTTAACTTGCGATAGTCTGCCAAATGCGCTTGATCGTTTATCCAGGTGTGTTAGTGACTCTGGTTTCTCACCGCACTTTAAGAGAGACTGAGCTAGCACGCTTGAACTCCTCGTCATTCGATAAATCATCGCGGTGAAAAAAGGTCGAGCGGGAGAAGTGAGATGTGCGCGCGCGATGACGAGCAATTCTCGCGCTGCCCTTGTGACAACCCCCTGTTTAAAAGCTTTTCAGGCCTCGAAATTGAAATTAGCGCCGAATGTATTGACGAGCGACAATTCAGCGGAGAAACTTTATTAAACGCACTTTGCATAACAAAGCGGTTAAGCGCTGGCACGCCTAGCCCATCGCTTTCTCCAGATAAGTCAGCAGATACACACACAAGCACCGGTCCTTGTTGCCTCTTGCTTGTTGGATATGGTCGATTGCTGTTCGGCGCCCTAAGCGATATGCATAAACCCTTGACAGCGCGGTGTGCGCCAAAGAAGGGTTATGGTGTTTAGCACGTTGAATCCTCGTCATGAAGCTGCGTCCTTAGAGCTGGGTCGAACTGTTTGGGTGAAGATCCGAGTCACGTGTAGTAGACTGTGAGGTAAAGGATAATGCCGAGAGCGAGGGCGACCAGCCATACCCCGAGAGCAGTCCACATAGCGTCCTTGCGTTTGACGATGGGCCTGATGACGTGTCCGACTTCGAGGTTGACGTAGATGAAGATCGCGATCAGCACAAGCCCCAAAATGTGATGAATGAGGAGCTCAGGGTACAGGAATGGAATCGGCGGAACGTTTGCAACATATCCGAGCAGCGAAGGCAGCATCACTATCAATATCGCAATGATTTGGACGACGACGGCTCCTCGCACGATTGTGCAATGTCGTTTTATCCTTCCCCTGCGCGCAAGATAAACGGCACCTAGGATAAGCGCGATGAGCACGAGCTGAACAACCAGGTTCGCTGTGGCCAATGTTCGTATATCAATTGGCATATAGCCCCTCGCTCTTTTCTCGCGCACCTATGAAAGCGTTGCGTTTCGACATTTCGTAGAGCCTGCGGACGGCCAAATTGCTATCACAAGAGCTGGGTCTATGTCCCAGCAGCGTCGGTGCGATGATTCAGCGGGCAAACTTCATTAAACGAATCATGCATAACAAGGCAGCCGAGAAGCTGCAGGCAGTTGAGGGAGAAAGAGAAAATGAAAAAACACCTCATTTTAATGCTCGTTGTGATAACGGGTGCAACAGTTAGTATTGCGGGGTGCACATCATCATCCTCAAATCCGAGCCCCGGTCCGGTTACTAGCACCGTTACTAGCACCTCGAGCCAGAATTCCGTTGCTATCCAGAATTACGCCTTCAACCCGTCGACGCTCACAATTCAAAAAGGGGCGAATGTAACGTGGAAAAATTATGATTCGGTGCAGCATACGGTTGTTTCAGATTCATCGGCGTTTTCATCGCCACTTCTTAACACCGGTAACACTTACACGTTTCAGTTTAACGACTCAGGGTCGTTTCCTTATTACTGTAGCATACATCCCTATATGAAAGGAACGATCGTCGTCAAATGATACGATTCACGATGACTTCACTTTCTTCAAACGAAAATCGATCGACTGTGGCTCCGTTCTGCAAAGCAGGTAGTCCACGTAACGGAAACATTTCACAAAACAGTTTGTGCCCTCTTTCGACTTGTGACCTGACGAAAAAAGGGCTAAGGCTAAGCGATGCACTGAGTTCCTTCGAAGCCAATCCAAAATGACTGTGGCCGTGAGAAATCCTCTGGCAAATATGTGAGCGCTTAGAAAAAAGCGTTGCGAATTCAGACCGACTGCGTGGCCTACGTAAAAGAAGGTACTCATCGTGTCAAAAAGGCGAAATTCGTTGTCGAATGACCACGCTTCAGATTCATTGGTCAGCAGTTTTATTAAGGCACTGCACGACTACTTTAATCCGCTCCTTCAAGTGATAGAAGAACTTCAGAGCGATGCCAAGAAGACCAGCAAAAAGTGAGCTAGGTCAGCGGAGTTTCATCAACGCTACACTTCCACGCGATCTAGCCACTCGTTGACTAAGCAGTTAAACACAGTCTCTTGCTCGACTTCCAGGCCGTGCCCGGCCATATCCAAGATAGCAACAGTCCCGCGGGAGTAATTCGCAGCGATTTTTAGTGAGTCACGATACCCCACCGATGCATCTTGGCGGCCAACAAGGATGAGGGAAGGCCGGTCGAAGGGATGCGAAAGCTCATCTATGTCGAAGGAAAAGCTGTACCCGCGGTTTTCAAATCGCTCGAGAAACTCCTTATCTTTTGCCTTCATCCCTGGAATAATATCCTGCGTGAAGCGATCCCATCGCGGTTTGTCCTGCACCACGAGTACGCGTTCAAACAATTTTTTCTGGTCGTCAGAAGCGATGCTAGCTAAGAACGATTCATCCCTGACGAACACACGTCGGGGGGGCAGATCGCGCTGTTTTCGCTCGGCCACGACAACAGGACAGATGAGGAGGACTCCTTTGAGGCGTTCGGGTATGGAACGGACCAAGCCGCGGGCCAGGTACCCTCCATAAGATTCGCCTGCCACCAGGAACTGGTCGTTGGGAATAACGTGTTCACAAAACTTTCTGATAACGTCCAGCATCTGGTCTGCATCGTTCAACCAGCTAGGAGCGCGCGTGCGACCCATGCCTGGCAGGTCTAAGTAGATGCGCTTCCATCCCGCGCGTTTGGTGAAGATCGGTTCCATGCAGCCGGTCATCACGTGGTGATCGATGCCAAATCCGTGGATCGCTAGCACGGGGGTGCCCTCGCCGCACATCTCGTAATAAATCCGCAGATCGTCCATTTCGCATATCATGGATAGTGAAGAGAGAGGATGAGGTAAAAAAGATGGCGCCGTTTTTTTTAACACAGTCGGCAAGGTTTTGGTAAACTTCAATGGCGGCGCACTCAGACATCATCGAGGAACTGCCAGCGCAGGCATCGAACCGCCGCTCCGCGCCATGCCATTCTGCGAGGTTTTTTGACGCCTAAAGTGGTGTACGCACCTCAGGAACGTCTGCTAACGAGAAGGTCCGATGGGACTCTCTAAATATGATGAAGAACATATACACAAGCAGCGAGTATAACGGTCTCGCAGCTTTAGCATTCACTTTTGCTGTCTTGAATTGCTGTTGGGAGGCGCTGCCGCATGGCTCCAAAATGAGGTAGTCAAGCTCTGTGTGAGACACGCAGCTTTCAGTGCCTTTTCCCAACTATTTTTCCCAAGCACGAGGTACTACTTTAACTTATTGGATTAGTGGCAGCAGCTCTACAGCAACTCAGCGCGAGCACCGTTTAAGGCGCTTAGCCAAAATACGCTGCTGGGTTGTCCTTATGCCATTTGACCTACCCAGCTTTGAGCTCTGCTTAGAATTCAGAGATGTCAGCCTGCGCAACATCTAATCTGGTTTGCTGACCTCGCGCCTTTACCTCGAACGTCGCAGCGGAATAAGGATCCTGGGGCCAGTCAGCGCCTCTCCATTTTGCACGATTTGTTGTTTGGGATCAGTTCGACGGTCGTTCTGGAGGGCCAGGCACCAAAGGCACTAAACTCCCCCTCATTTCCGTCCGTATCACTGCCGGCGAAGGCGTAAACTCTGAGTGCTTCCTGGAATCTATAGGAGCCTCATAGACCTTTTGAGGAGTTGTTTTGAGAAAAACTGATCGATGAAGGGTTTTGGTTTTTCATTTGCATCACTATTTCGCGAAGACGTGCTGATACTCTCTACGCAGCACGCCAAGGTTTTCCGTTCGAACGTAATGACGTAGCTCCGGTCTTAGTGCTTTGAATTCAAGAGATGAAAGGTTTGCGCACGGAACCGGCCACAAATCGATGCTGTCGCGGAGAGGGCCCCGTTTAGGCTTAGCTGGCGCTTGTTCTCTCCAATGCGCGAAGCTATATATGACATAGGCATACAGATACGTATTCAAGCAAAAAGGAGGTGACGCCGTGTATAGAGCAAACACAAGAAACAATTTCAGCGGCGGCTACAAGAGCTACGATAGCAAGCCAAAGGCTGCTCCCGTGGATGTCGGAAAGCAATACGACGTGAAAATCGAAGATATTGCAAAACAGGGCGACGGGATAGCTCGCATTAGTGGTTTCGTGATTTTCGTTCCACACACCAAGATCGGTGACGAAGTTAAGATTGAAATCAAGGCTGTGAAGCGCAACTTCGCTTTTGGTGAAGTAGTCGAAGAGTAACCAAGCTAGTTTGAGTTACGGATTGAACTGAATTGATGGATTAACTGCATTATTGTGGGAAGTTGCGCTGCGCACCTTGACTAATATGTTGTTCTTCCATCTACCTTTTTGATTAACTGGTGCATTTAGAGCATGTTTGACCCAGTGCGTTTCTGCATGCCTACTTAAAAAACGCGCCTTTTTTGAAGTACATTTTTCAGGTGTTCAGAGAACAAGACGGGCTCCGCAATCGTATATTGCCGTCTTTCGAACGGTCCCGAATTCACTGAGCGCATTAGACGGATCTATGCCATAAACCGCATCCCCGAGCATCGCCATCGAAGCGCACCCGCCGCTCGCCTCTACGGCTTCGACCGCGTCTCGCGCTTTGTGACTCAGTAGTTCGGTGTCACGCGCAAATTGCCGAGACAAACGCATGAATTCGCTAAATGTGGGCCTCGTGATCAGCTTCTTAAGCGCGGCTGATCCAAACTTCTCTATTGCAGCGAGCGCGCTTCGATCTGCCAAGATTTCAGGCGTTGAAAGTGGTCCGAACACAAGATACGAGATTTCAAGCGGCGGGGTGGGAATTCGATCTACCGAATTTTGTCGCCTGATGACGACACCTCCGACAGCTTGAGCGATAACGTCTCCGACTCCGGTCTTGTTGACAATTTCTGCGCGCTGGGCGGTTTTGCAAAGCGCGTTAAAACTGAGATTGAGCCCGCATAGATGGTTAAGGGAAAGTGCAGTGCTTAAAGAGCCGGCACCACTCGTGCCGAGGCCGCAGCTGATCGGCCCTGCGAGCTCTGTCCTTATATCAACTTGCTTCGCAGATAGAGAGGAGATGACCGTCTTTGTGGTAGGCGCGAGAGAAGGCTCTTTGTTGATATACACGCTGCCATCACCAACGAAGGCTTCAGTCGTTGCACCATCGGCGATAACAATGCCGCACCCTACCGAGGAGATCTCTGCACGGTCGGGCTTCAGCGCGAAAAACCCCGTTATGTGAAATGGGCAAAACGCTTTCATGAGTCATTCATTCGACGAACTATAGCATCTACGATCTTCGCAGCGAGGAATGCCTTGTCGCCCTGGTGCCGCTCGACCTGTGAGTTGACAATGTAAATTTCGTTATCTTCGGTGCCCATACCTCGGAACGTTACATCGTTAGCGACTACCAGATCGACCGGGATGGATCTGGCGCATTCAATAAGAGCGTCAGGAGTTGTGTGTGTTTCCGCCTTGAAACAAACGATAAAGAGGTTCGGGTACTTCGCTCTGACGATGTCGGTGAGTTTCGGTACATTCTTCAGCGCGAGATGTAGCTCTTGACCTGATCTTATCTTCTCACTGTGTTTATCGGCTGTATAATCCGAGATGGCCGCCGCATTGATGAAAACGTCGCACCCTTTCTCGAGCTCAGAAAGCACCGCTTGAATCATCTCCGTGGCGCTTTCGACACGTACTTGGTTGACGAGCCGTGCTTCGCCGTTGTGCACGATAGTGACGTCCGCGCCCCTCCTAAAGGCTTCATACGCAAGCTCTCTGCCAGTTCGTCCGGAACTCCTCGTAGTAAGAATGCGAATGGGATCCAATGATTCTGTCGTTGCTCCGCTGGTTACTAAGACCCTCTTTTGTCTGAGCTCACCTTTCGAAACGAGCCGTTCGACCACGAGCACGATGTCATTGAGTTCAGCAAGCTTTGCTTTGCCCTCTTCCAGGCGTGGCGATATGAGATGCACAAGCGCTTTCAAGCGATCGAGGTTCTCAGCAATGAGCGGATGAGAGTACATGGACCCATGCATCGCCGGGACGATAACTACGGGCTTTCCCGATCCCAGCGCCGTGACGGCGCAAGTCGTGACTGGGGTGTCGTCGATGCCGTGTGCCACCTTGCCAATGGTGTTTGCCGTACACGGAGCAATCAGCAGCAAATCTGCCGATCCACCTTTACCGAGAAGTGTCACATGTTCCACGTTTCCAGTGAGCTGGGTTATCACGGGCTTTTGTGTAGCGTATTCCAGCGCGGTTGGATGGACTATCTTGCAGGCCGCGTCTGTCATCACACAATGTATCGTTGCGCCTTTCCTCCGGAGCTCGTGGATGAGCTTGACTGTTTCG
>Ga0187885_10005101_pt1 | contig 10384 bp, 10 predicted proteins | sample June2016WEW_20_1_3_FD_132970 | JGI IMG/M metagenome (GOLD analysis project Ga0187885, IMG submission 132970) | Peatland microbial communities from SPRUCE experiment site at the Marcell Experimental Forest, Minnesota, USA - June2016WEW_20_100 | ecosystem: Environmental > Terrestrial > Soil >... | reverse complement strand
GATAGCGTGGTGATCGTCGGCGGTGGGACGATTGGGTTACTTTGCCTGCAGGTGGCATTGGTCGCGGGTGCGTCCCTCGTCCACGTAGTTGAGCTCGAGGATAGGCGTCGAAAGCTTGCCAGCGAGCTGGGCGCCACGCTGACCGTGGACCCAATCGCCACGGATCCCGTTGAGGCCATTATGGAAGTTGCTGGTGGCAGAGGAGCTGATATTGTCATCGAAGCGGGCGGGAACGAAAAAACAATGAGGCTAGCTCCGCAATTGGCGCGTCCCCAAGGCACCGTCGTGGTTATTGGTCTTCACAATGAGCCGGTGAGAATAAATCTCTTTCCCGTAGTGTGTAAGGAAATCGTGATCAGAGGTTCGTTCTCGCACATTTACGACGTGGATTTCTCCGAAGCGGTCGCCTTGCTGGGCGCCGGCAAAATCCAAGCCGATCCTCTCATTACATCCCGCCTTGGCATTGACGGTCTCATCGATGAAGGACTCGAAGAATTGCTTCGGAACAAGTCCAAGCACCTGAAAATCCTTATTTCACCGCACCTCTAGCCAGAGGTAAATTATGTTTCCGTGTGCGGTGGGCCCGTCATCGCACCGTCGCTTTCTAGGAGAGGTCCTACCAACAGCTCGATAAGAATGTCATCAACATCTTCGCCGATGGGCCCATAGTCACCCATGCCATCGGATCTCCCCACCAGTTGTGGCCGGAGGGCATGTTTTGCGGGACTGCCTCCTTCCGTGAACTCCTTCAGCCACTCGTAGCAGACCGTGGGATGGAGGCCTTACCGAAGACAGAGTTGGGCCACGGATACCACCGGCCGAATTCTTTCCAGCAGGACCCGGACCTTCTCTTCCGAAGGGAATTATCGGCGAGTTGCTTGGCAGGGGCGGCAATTCACTTCGCGCTGCTTCACTCGCTCAGGTGAGTGAGGGCGCTTGTGTTCCGGCAGGTTTTTCACTCATCGTTCGCTGCCTTGGAGTACCGGACAATTTAGCGCGGGTCAGGGGGGCGAACCAAGGCGGAAGCTATGGCATTGCGAAAAATTGTTTTTGATCTGCATTGACAGCTGAAAGTAAGTTTAGTAGCCTTGGTAGCGTGTTGGCTCGTGGCTCGGTGGCCCGACACGTACAAGCACAATGATGCCAACGAGAACGAACAACTTCTGTCGGACCGAGGCATATGTGTAGTGGGGTGTCATTCAGCCATTAGGGGGTGCCGATTTTACGCTTTCTACCTCGGCGCAGAAAGTGGACGACCAAGTTCGGGCTCTTCCGATGAGGAGTGGGTTTTCGCGGGGAGATTTACCGCTTTCCGACCGATCCCGGGAATGTACGTGGCACGCCGCATTCCCATTCTCGGCCCTGCCACCAACTTTGGGATGATGCTCGCAATCCCGGGGTCCTTGCTGACTGGCGTGAAGAGTTGCGAGAGAAGTCCGGCAATTATGACGTGGCTCTGCTAGCCGCAGACTCAAAACTGGTCGGAAGAGATCTTCGCCGCTTGTGGTGTGCTACGCTCCATCATGCCCCCACTGGAGAATCCGGGCACAATAGTGGCGGAGTTGTCTGAGTCCGTGGCACGGGATACAGGCCTGAGGGTGCCCTGCTGATTTCCCCGTGCACGCATGATACGGGTTCCTGAATACCAAGGATAAGGAGGGCTGGAAATGTACGGCAAAGGGCTAGCGCTGGCGTGTGTGCCATTTTATCCCTGCGGAGACCGCTTTGTCCCCAGGGGATATCGCGACGATCCGCACACCCTGGAACAAAAACTCGGGCTCATCGCAAGCTTGGGAGATGTGACAGGAGTTGAGCTGAGTTACCCGGCGGAGTTTGAGGATCCAGTGCCCATAGCGGAAGTCCTAAAGCGCCTGGGCTTGAAACCCTGTAATCTCGAGGTAGAAATCTTTGGCTCCCCCAAATGGAAATACGGCGCCCTGTCTTCGCGCGACGACGCTGTGCGAAATGACGCGATCAGGCTCGCTTGTCGGTGCATGGACGCAGCCGCAGAGCTGGGGTGTGAGCAGATCAGCCTGTGGCCCGGGCAGGATGGCTTCGATTATCCCATGCAAGTCGACTACCGGGAGGCTTGGAAAAGAACAGTCGATGCAATTCGCGAAATAACTGCTCATCGCCAGGACGTTAGAATCGCTATTGAGTACAAGATCAAAGAACCGCGCACGCACATCCACCTGGCAACGGTTTGTAAGGTTTTGCTCGTCACATTCGAGCTGGGCGCTTCAAATGTCGGGGTGATGATCGATGCCGGTCATGCCTTGATGGCCTACGAGAATGTGGCTGAGTCTGTTGTGCTGGCAAGCCGGTATGGCAAGCTGTACCACATGCACCTGAACGACAATTACAGAGTGTGGGACGACGACATGATTGTGGGCTCGGTGAATCTCTGGGAAACGTTCGAGATGTTCTATGCTCTGGAGGAGGTTGGGTATCAGGGATGGTACAGCCTGGACATATTTCCATATCGAGAGGATAGCCTGAGGGTAATTCGAGCCAACCTGGATATGGTCAAGAAGCTGATCGACACAGCGCGTAGAGTCGACCGCACGCATATCGCTGATCTTCAGAGGAAAAGCGATGCGGTCGGCATAGCCGAGTATTTGAGGGAGGAGCTGCTGAAGTGAACCGAATCGCATCGAAGCAAACGTGAGATAAGGCCTGTGTTGATTTGCATTTTTCACCTTGATGGGATCGGCTTGCAAGCGAGGACCGAAAGCTGTGGCGGGCGAACTTTTGACAAAATTGAGTTCCACGATTTGCCTGGCATTTGACCTGGGTGCGTCGAGCTGGCGTGCTGCTCTGGCATACCAGGACGGAGCGGGAGTGTGTCTGGATGAGATCTACCGTGAGGAAAACTCGCCGATACAACGGGGAGACGGTCTGTTTTGGGATATCGATAGAATATTCAGTGGAATAAAGCGGGTTATGAAGGATGTTGCCTACAAAAGGGTCCGCGTTTCGTCGATCGGAATCGACTCCTGGAGCGTCGACTATGGACTCCTGGATGAGGCGGGCGTTCTGCTCGAGCCGCCCAGGTGCTATAGAGACCCGCGCAACCAGGGCATGCTCCAGGAGCTAACGGCGAGCATCGGCCTTGATGCCCTGTTTGCGCGGACGGGCGTTCTAGCCGAAGATATCACGACGCTGTGCCAGCTTCTAGCCACGAGAAAGCAAACGCCGGCAATCCTGGAGCGGGCAGCAACTCTACTTTTCATACCTGACTTGCTGCGCTATTGGCTTTGCGGCCAGCGTGCGACCGACTTCACATTGGCGACAACATCGCAGATGTACAATCTCCAGCAACGGGCCTGGGATGAGGAATTGCTGGCTCTGGTCGATCTGCCTAGCCGTATGCTCCCGAAGGTGTTTGACGCCGGCACCGTGCTTGGCTGCTTGAATCCGCAGCTGCAAGAGGAAACAGGCCTGGGACACGTGCCTGTAGTAACCGGCGCTTCTCATGATACCGCGGCTGCTTTCCTGGCAGCTTCTGGCGACCAGGACTGCGCGATCCTCAGTTCGGGTACGTGGTCCATCCTCGGAGTCAATCTGACCCACACGCTGCCTTCTGCCGGCATTGACCCACGGCGGTTTGGCTACGAGGGCAATGTAGACGGTTCATTACGCCTCATTCACAACGTTCCTGGGATGTGGTTACTGGAGCGTTGTCGGACAGAGTGGAACCGAGGGGGTGTCGAGTGTACTTACGACGCGTTGATTCAAGAAGCGCGCCGGCGGATCGATTTTACGGGCCGTATAGACCCTCATTGGCCGGGATTTGTCTATCCCGAGAGGATGCTGGAGGCGATTGGGGCTTATATGCGGGAGACCGCCCAACCGGAGCCGCACTCGCCGGGCGAGTTCACGCGTGCGATACTCTCGGGATTGGCGGAGAGTTACGCACAAACTCTTGACGAGCTCCGCGCTCTAACGAATAGGAAACTCGAACGTCTCGTCGTTGTTGGCGGCGGCGCTCAAAACGAACTCCTCAATGAGCTCACTGCCTGCCGGGCCAATGTCGTTGTATCTTTCGGTCCCATTGAGGCCACAATTCTCGGAAACGTGCAGAACCAGCTGCTTGCCATTCAAACGGTTCAGGAAACGCAAGGTAGCTGCCGGGACCAAATAAAATGACCGACCGAGGTTCGGCCGCCCGTGATGGAGAGGCGTATGTGCCAGCTTCGGGCGGTTCCCTAAAGCCGAAGGATCACCCAGTTCAGCCAGAAAGGAGAGGTGTCATGAAAGCTTCCGAAACCGCTATTGTCATGATTGAATTTCAGAATGAGTTTTGCAAGGAGGGTGGAAGGCTCTATGACGTGGTCAAGAGCGAACTGGCTCGGCAGAACACCCTCGCGAACGCGGTCAAGCTCCAACGCGAGGCGAGGGCGAAGGGATGCCTGATCGTTATGGTGCCGTTCGTCTTCGATGAGGAATACGCGGGCTTTTGGAAACCCGAAGGGATTGTCGGCAACGCGGCGTCGTCGGGCGCGTTCCGCCCGGGAGCCTGGGGAACTGAAATCATCGATGAATTGAAGCCCGCCGCAGGCGACGTAGCGGTCCATGGCAAGGCGACGCTGTGCGGATTCAATGGCACCAACCTGGAAATGATCCTACGGGGCGCCGGCATACGGAACTGCGTGTTGTCTGGCTTCCTCACCAACGTGTGTGTGGAGTCCACTGCACGCACCGCTTACGACAAAGGTTATCGCGTTATCATTGCCAAGGATGCGTGTGCTGCACTCTCCCAGGAACAGCAGGAATACCCCGAGAAGTGCATCTTTCCGCTGCTCGGCAGCGTGATGACTGTAAGTGAAGCGCTGGCAAATATGGAGGCGGAACCCTCGCGTGCCAAGCCAAAGGCCGCCTGAACGGAGGCTCATCGATGAGATTGACGGGATTGTTTTTGTTGGGGGGCGCCCTGCTGGGAGTTTGCCTGGAGGGAAACAACTTTGCCGCGGCTCGTCCCAGCGATTTTTACGCTTCCACCGGGCGCTCCGAGAACCCCGATCCGATCGTCGCCGCTCGGGAGGCGACTCGGATGGCGCTCGACCGCCTGGGGACCAAGGCAGTTAAGGGTGTGATCTTCTATGAGAACTACCTTGCTCACCCGTGTGAGAAGGAGATTGGGAAGAGGGTGGCTGAGACGGCCGGCAACGTTCCCAGCATCGGCGTACGCGCCATTCCCCACACGGACGCGGGCACGCTGTGGGAACATTCCCTGGCAGTATTAGCGATTGGGGGGGAAGATGCCCGCGTGAAGGTCTCAAGCCTTCCGCTTTCCGATGACCGCCTGGCTATGGGTAGGACGCTTGCGGGAACTCTCAAGTTCGTGCAGGATCTCAAGCTTGTCATGGTGCTGTCTGAACCGAACCTTTCCTTTGCTCCCGAGCGTGTTTCTGTCGAGGACTTCCTCCATGGTGTCCGCGAGACGCTCGGCCCCAAGGTGATGGTTTTCGGAGGCAACGGGCTACCCGACAACGCCGGGCACTGCGGTGAGTTCATCAATGGAGAGCATCTGGAAGGCTCAGTGGTGGTCATGGGGATTGGCGGTCCGGTGCGCTTCATTGGAACGAATGCAAACGAGTTCGCTGCCTCTAAGGAGACAGTCACGGTCACCAGGGCGCGCGGCAAGTGGGTAATGGAATTCGATGGGAAACCCGCTTCCAGCGTCTACCGGGAGTTGAGCGCCAAAAGACCCGGCGAACCCATCACGTACGATGAGGTGGACCCCATCGGCGTCGACCTCGGCGAGGGCCAGATCTACCTGCGCATGGTACTCTTCGAAAAGAAGACCGACTACAAACCGGAGGAGGCCAAGCAGCAAGGGTACATTAAGGAATCTCAGGATCTGCCTATCGGCTCACTGCGTTTCGTTGCCGAAGTGCCCGTGGGAACAAGAGCCCACATCATGTTGTACCAGAAGAGCGCGAAGTGCATCCTGGACAGCGCCACCGCGGCGTTCGAGCGTTCGCTCAGTTTGCTGAAGCCAGGCGAAAAGCCTTTAATGGCTCTAACCAGTTCCTGCTGCGCGCGTAGAAGCCGCCTGCGTCAACTCGATCCGAAAGCCGACGAAGTTCGCCAAGGCATTCATCCCGCCATGAAATCCGGGATCTTCCCTCTGTTCGGCCTGGATGCCTTCGGCGAACTGGGCCCGATTAATAGACCCTATAAGGGCCTGCCATACCAGTATCAGCAGCATACGTTTGTGTCCGGCGTCTTGGTAGTAACCGGCGGCTCTTGAATTGCCCCTGGTTGAGACGCTGAACCGACAATCTGAATGGACAGCAATTCGTTTGCTGGGGAGGATTGAGATTGTTGCGACGGATAAGTGTTGCGATCGACAAGCTGGGAGTTTCCGCGAATGAATGCGCAGGGCGGGGTGGCCATGGTGGCGAGTCACAGGATTACGCCCATAGGGCGTCCAGTCTGCGGGCTTCGTTCAAACCCCTTCATAAGGGAGACCAGCAATGAAACATAATCGCCGAGAGTTTCTGGAACTGAGTCCGAGATTAGGAACGGGAGCTCTGCGCTCAGGTGTTTTGCAACCTGTGCTGCATGCCTCGCCCGGCGGGCCAGAGGCCGCAACCACGCCTGATGCCGTGTGCCCGAAATTGGCCCCTCCTTCAAGAACCCTTTTGGCTCTGCGCATTCGAGACCTGGATACCCTGAGTTACGATGAACCTTTCCAGAACCAACCGGGTGAACGTTTACCCCTCACATGCCTCCAGGGTCTGGTCAACCAAGAGAAGCCGCGTACCTTTCTTGTGTGCGATCGCTTTGATGAGGTCTGGCTCGATTGGTTGAGGGAGCGCGGTGACGTGAAGGAAGTCCGTTGGACGGGGACAGAACAGCTCTATGAGCAATTCCTGCCGCTTGTGAAGGGACTTATCGTCACTGACCCGAATTTGCCCGCTAGCAGCACCCCCAGTTGCCAGGCCGCCACCTCCTTTCATCCCGTCTCCGCGAACGGGAACTGAAACGTACCCGCCTCCAGCCGCTTGTACCAAATCGCCCACCCGTCCCGCTCCCAATACAGTATCTTCACTCGGTCACTCCGCCAGTTACAGAACACCAGCAGGTGGCCCGAGAACGGATTACACTGGATCAGGTGTTCGGCCATCATCGACAGCCCATCGAACGAGCGGCGCATGTCGCACGGGATCGTGCACAAGTACACCCTGATCGCCTCCGGAAAGCTCAGCACGGCTGGAGCTCCAGGGCCGCCAAGACCGCTCGTAAGGGCTCCTCATCCACACCCTGGCGGATGCGCAGCCGTCGCCCGTCGCCCAGCACCAACTCGATCCAGGCGTCCATCGCTCCGGCCTCGTCACTGACCAGGGCAAAACTCGCCTGGTTCCCGTTGACGCTTGGCCTCCGCAGCCCCCGTTCCTGCCGACCGGCCCTGAGCTTGCGCTGCCACCAATAGAACTGACTCTCCCCCAGCCGGTGCTGTCGGCAGAACTCTCGAACCGACACGCCACTCCGCACCGCGTCCCGAATGGTCCTCTGCCAGTAACGTGCCTTGTCGGCCTCGCGCTCCCGACGCCTCCTCCCACACCTCCGGCCTCAATCCGTACGAACACCTCGTGGGCGTATGCGCACATGTAGTGCTCATCCGTGGGGAAGTATCAGCCTTGAGCTTCAATCGGGAAAGATGGGTTCACCGGACGGTTACTGAAATCCGGCAGTACGGTCGTATACGGCTTGTGTACTTAAATCCGTGGGATTACCTTACCGGTGCTGAGAATCCGCAAGGGCTTCAGGAGAAGAAATCGTGGCCTCAACGGCGTCTTGCACTTTTTCTTGCTGCTTGAACAGATAGAAGTTTTCGTAGGCTTTTTTCGACATTTCATCTAACCCTAGGTGATGATAGACGCCCCCGAGGCTGTAGAACGCGGCGGCGAGGCGAGGGTTGAGCTTAACGGCAGTTTCCAATTCGGTTTTGGCTTCGCTGAAACGTTCCTGCCGCAAGTACAGGTTCCCAAGATTAAAATGGGTAAGGGCATAGTCAGGATCCAACTTCTCGGCAAGTCGGATTTCACCCAAGGCAGTCGAGTACTCCCCTAGCCGGCTCAATAGAACGCCATAGTGAAGGTGGTAGAAAGGATTCTCGGGACTGAGCTCAATGGCCCGTTCAAAGTATGCTTTCGCTTCGGGCAGCGCAAATTTCACGACCTTCACAACTCCCAGCATGAATTGCGCCTTACTGTATTTGGGGTCCAGTTGGACGGCTAGCGTGAAGTGTCGTGCCGCACGGTCATAGTATTTGTCATCACTGTTGTAGTATCCCAGCGTGAAGTAGCTCATCCCGATGAAGTAAAGCGGAACCGGAGAACGAGGTTCGAGCTGCTGCGTCTGCAGAAACGAGTGGATCGCAGAGACCTGGTCTCCCATTCTTTGATAAAGCTCACCCTCCAGAAGAAAGCATTGAGCGTCCTTGGGATCCTTTTGAATTGCAAGCTTGACCGTCGCTAAGGCCTCCGGATATTTGCGCTCCAGGGTTAGCATTCGGGCCTTGAGGTCTAAGAATTCGCGGCTCTGCTGCAGTTCCTGATCCCGAATTTGGCTCAAAGCTGCCTCCGCACACGCCGCGTCCGCTCGGTCTAAGCACTGACGGGCACGTACGAACGCCGGATTACCCGCACTATGGATCCCGGGTAAGGGGGTTCTCACGGTTGTGTGCATAACATTTCCGGATTCCGTGCCAGATGTTCCTTCTTGGCCTACGGAAGGAGCGGGCGTGCTCCGGGTGGGCTCGGCAGCCTTCGCGCCCGGCTGCTGATTTGCTTCCGCCAACTCTACTTCTTCAAGTGTTGCCTGGTCATGCCTGGACTTTTGCATGCTCAGCCTCTGGGCCAGCTCGGCTTCACTTTTTCCCTCCTCCACACGTCCCAGTTTAGTCAGCAGAGTGGCCAGTTGAGCATGCAAGGACTGCTCATTTGGAAAGCGCTTGATGGCTGCCTTCAATACGCGCAAAGCCGCGTCCGGCCTGTTTTCTTCGACCAGTGTCGCACCCAACTCTCGATATGCAAGAGACGAATTGGGGTCATGAGCTATAGCCTGCTCCAAGACAGGGAGGGCTTCCTTACTTCTCCCTAACTTACGAAGGCAAGCTCCGAGGTAGAGATAGGACTCGGGGAAATCAGGATCGAGCGCAATTTCCTTGCGGAAGAGTTCGACTGCCACGGCATCGCGCCCGCCCGTGAACTCGATATAGCCCAGTTTGAAGTGGACAAGCGGCAGGTCCGGGTTCAGCTTCGAAGCTTCCCGATACTCATGTTCGGCCTCGTCTGTCTTGTGCTTGGCCAGATAAGCGTCCCCTAAGGCCAGGTGTAGGTAGGGGGAGTCAGGAAACCGCTGGTCGAGCATCTGAAAATCCTTCAACCCGTCTTCCTTTTCCCCAAGGGCACGATCCTGTTCAATCAGAGCATAAAGGACGTATGGGTCTTCGTAACCTAACTCGAATGCCTTCGCCAGAGCCTGCCTTGCGGCCTTGTGATCCCCCAGGGTCCGATAGGTCATACCCGTGTAGAACTCCGTCTTCGGCCCCTTGGGAAGTTGCTTCAAAACTTTCAAAGCTTCTTCTGCCCGGCCGACCGCCAGAAGAGCAACGCTTAGATTGAGTCGGAGTTCGGTACTTGTTGGTGCTGCTTGTAAGCCGCGGTGGATCCACCGGAGAGCTGCATCAAAATCGTGGTGCTGCAGCAAAAGAACCGAGAGAACGTTGTAGAGACCGGGATCGGCAGGGCAGAGGGTAATCGCCTGCTCGAGAGCAGCCCGCCGCTCTTCGTAAGGATTCTTCAGGTCATTGCCCCGCTGGATCCGTGTTTTCACTCCGGGCTGATCGTGACAGGTTGCTTGTTGAGCAGCTCTAGCGGCTTGAGTCCTGAACAGGCAAAAAACTACAAGAAGCCGTAGACCGATCCGCCATCTACGAACCGTACTGGTACGCTTTTTAGCACACACTCGAACGTTTCACATCCGATCTGACTTCCGCGAAGCAGCGTAAATATACATCCACCCGGCAACTCCGTCCTCACACTACATATCCGAGGTGCTTTGAGCCTTCGGTAACCAGATGTTTCCAAATCACCCAGAATCAGTAGCGCCGCCTCCTGGCACTCTTGCCAGTGTCGCTCCCTCGCGTCGGCCAGACTGAAGGGGCCGGGCTCGATCACATTCGACCCTACTCCATGCAAGCAACTCTACCACGCTGCTCTCATGAGCGAAAAACTTGTTGCCCGGGGTCACGTTCCTCGCTCACGTGGCCTGACACAAGATACGCAACCCCCCTTCCGCTGCGCTTTACGCGCATGCTTGCCCGCCAGCAGGAATTAACCTTCTCAGACCATTCTTACATTAGAATTCG
>Ga0187885_10005086_pt1 | contig 10405 bp, 9 predicted proteins | sample June2016WEW_20_1_3_FD_132970 | JGI IMG/M metagenome (GOLD analysis project Ga0187885, IMG submission 132970) | Peatland microbial communities from SPRUCE experiment site at the Marcell Experimental Forest, Minnesota, USA - June2016WEW_20_100 | ecosystem: Environmental > Terrestrial > Soil >... | reverse complement strand
CTTTGAGGGCGGCCATTTGCAGACACCTGGTTGGCAGCATAGCACGGCTGATCGCTGACCGCTGAGAGCTTCCCTACGCCCGCCGCCGCATCTCCGCCCGCGCCTCGGCTTCGGCGGTTCGCGCCCGGTCGGCCTCGCGCTTGTCATACAGCTTCTTGCCCTTCGCCAGCGCCAGTTCGCACTTGATCTTCCCCTTCTTCAGGTACATTTTGGTGGGGATCAGCGCCAGGCCCTTTTCGCGAGTCTGGCCCAGAAGCTTGTCGATCTCCCGGCGGTGCAGCAGCAGCTTGCGGTTGCGGATGGGGGGGTGGTTCTCGCGGTTTCCGTGGGAGTACTGGCTGATGTGGGCGTTGATGAGCCAGGCCTCGTTGCCGAGCACGGCGCCATAGGCGTCCTTGAGCTGGACCTTGCCGTCTTTGGCGGCCTTCACCTCCGTCCCGGTCAGCACCAGCCCGGCCTCGAACCGCTCCATGAGGAAATAGTTGTGGCGGGCCTGCCGGTTGTCGCGCAGGATCTTGAGGGAAACGTCTCTGTCAGCCAATTGGATCTCAGCCTTTTTGTCTCCACGCGCGGAAGCCTGGCGTCGTCAATGACTTTAGATGATCCCAGACCGGATGATTCGACTTCATCTTAGCATAGGGCTTCCGGAAGGCCGAGAAAGTACGGAAACATGCCTTTTTTCAATCGTTTAACCGCTGTCGTGCTGGCCGCCGCGTTGATTGCGCCGGCGGTTTCGCTGGAGGCCCGCACCAAGAAAGGCGACCAGTATCTGACCACCGGCCGCAAGAGCGAAGCCAAGAAGGAGTGGGACGCCGCCCTGGAGTCTTACGAAAAGGCCCTCTCCGAGGACCCCTCCGACATGGTCTACCAGATGGCTGCCGAGAAAGCGCGCTTCCAGGCCGCCCAGGGACACGTCGATAAGGGGCTGAAGATCCGCTCCCAGGGCTTGCTGGGGGAGGCTCTCCTCGAATTCCAAAAGAGTTACGCGATCAACCCCGGCTCCGCGGTTGCCGTACAGGAGATCCGGCTCACGCAGGATATGATCCAGCGCGAGCGCAAACGAGTGGAAGAGACTGGCAAAGAGGCCCCCGCCCAGGAGCGAGCCCTGACGCCATCGGAGGAGGCGAAGAAAGAGACCCGGGACAAGATCGACCGCATGTTGCCCGTCCCCGAGCTCAAGCCTCTCAACCCCGAACCCGTCCGCCTCAAGATGAACAGTCAGCCGGTCAAGGTTCTCTTCGAGACGGTCGGCAAGCTGGCCGGCATCAACGTGGTGTGGGACCCGGAGTATCAGCCGCCTCAAAAGAACAGCTTGTCGGTGGAGTTCGATAACTCGACGATCGATCAGGCTCTCGACGCGCTGGCCGTGCTGACCAAGTCTTACTGGAAGGCGCTTTCGCCCAGCACCATCTTTATCACCAACGACACCGTCAACAAGCGGCACGACTACGAAGAGCAGGTGGCTCGGATTTTCTACCTCTCGAACGTCACCGCGCAGACCGATCTCCAGGAAATCATGAACGCGGCGCGCGCCGTGTCGGACTGCCAGCGCATGTTTCCCTACACCGCGCAGAACGCCATCATCGCCAAGTGCGAGGCCGACCGCATGGCTTTCGTGGAGAAGGTCATCAACGATCTGGACAAACCCCGGGCCGAAGTTGTGGTGGACGTTCTGGTGCTCGAAGCCAGCTCGACTTTCAGCCGGCAAATCACCGCGGCGCTGGCCTCCACGGGGCTCAACGTTCCAATCAGTTTCACGCCGCGCTCCAGCATACAGGTGCCGATCAGCTCCACCAGTTCCACCGCGACAGCCAGCACCAGTACCACCAGCACCACAACCGCTACCACCACCCCCACGACGACCAGCTCGGGCACCAGCGCCTCCTCCATCCCGCTGTCCAACCTCGGGCACCTGGCCAGTGCGGACTTTTCCACGACCCTTCCCGGCGCCCTGTTGCAGGCGGCGATGAGCGACGCGCGGACCAAAGTGCTGCAAGCTCCGCAAGTCCGCTCGGTGGATGGGGTGAAGGCCACGCTCAACATCGGCGATCGCGTCCCCACCGCCAGTGGCAGCTTCCAGCCGGGCATCGGCGGCGTGGGCATCAACCCGCTGGTCAATACGCAGTTCCAGTACATCGACACCGGGGTGAACGTGGAAATAACGCCGCGCGTGCATGACAATGGCGATGTCAGCATTCACGTCGACCTGAATATCAACAGCGTGAGCTCGTACGTCAACCTGGGCGGCATCAGCCAGCCCGTCATCAGCCAGAAAAAGATCTCGCACGATATCCGCATGCGCGAAGGCGAAGTTGGCCTCTTGGGAGGTCTCATCAATGTGCAGGAAACCAAGACCGTCACCGGCATTCCGGGCCTTTCCAGCATTCCGCTTCTCAGGCGGCTGTTCAGCGGCGAGAGCTCGGAACACGACCGCAGCGAGCTGATGATTGTGCTGATCCCGCACGTCATACGGCGGCCGGACATCACGCCGGAGAACCTGCGCGCCATCGCGGTTGGCAACTTCACAACCGTCAAAGTGAACTACGCGCCCAAGCGGGCTGAGCCCGCGGCCGCCGCACCCCCAGTCACTGCGCCGCCGGTCGCCGCGCCGCCGGCCACTGCGCCGCCGGCCACTGCGCCGCCGGCCACTGCGCCGCCGGCCACTGCGCCGCCGGCTACCGCGCCGCCGGCCACCGCGCCGCCGGCCACCGCGCCTCCGGCCACCGCGCTGGCGGGCCCAGGGTTCGCCCCTGCGCCACCGGGCCCAGGGGGCGCCCCCGTGCCGCCGGGCCCAGGGGGCACCCCCGCACCGGCAGGCAACATGCGCGTTTACTTCGCGCCTTCCCAGGCGACTGCCAGCCCGTCGGAAAGCATCACCGTCTCCCTGTCGATAGACGGCGGCGCCGATGTGGCCTCAGCGCCCATCGAGATCCAGTTCGATCCCAAATTCCTGCGGCTGAACGACGTGTTTCTTGGCGACTTCCTTTCCAAAGACGGCCGGCAGCCGGTCTTCACCAAGAACATTCTGAATGACACCGGCGTTGCCATCATCCAGCTCAACCGTCCGCCCGGCTCACCCGGCGTGGGCGGGTCGGGCACGCTTGTCAGTTTGAACTTCCAGGCAGTGGCCCGCGGCGCCACCGTCGTCACGATCCCGCACCTTGCCGTGAGAAATGCCCAAGGGACGGTCGTTTCGAACTCGACGCCCCAACTCAGCGTCACTGTGAAGTAGGCAGGTATGAGGCGCCGGAGACAGGGAGGATTGACGCTGATCGAGCTGATCGTGGCCTTTACGATCATGCTCATCCTGACGGCCATGGCCGTCCCTCTGGCGCGCAACAAGGTGCGCGCGGAGCGCGAGCGCGACCTTCGCTACGCCCTGCGCGAAGTGCGGCAGGCCATCGACAAGTTCAAGGACAATTGCGATATGGGCTACCTCGGCCCCCAGAAGTTGGGCGCGAACTGTTATCCGGAAACCCTCGAGATGCTGGTGGAGGGCGTGAAGCTGCCTGGGCCCGAAGGCAAGAAAATGCGCTTCCTGCGCCACATCCCGCGCGACCCGTTCACCGGCAAGGCCGACTGGGGCCTGCGCAGCGATCAGGACGACCCTAAGTCCACCACTTGGGGCGGCCAGGACGTTTTCGACATCTACACCAAGACCGCCCAAAAGGCTCCCGATGGAACTTCATACTCCGAGCAGTGGTAGTCCCGGCAGCCGGCTGGGTGTGCGATGGCGCCTGCGAGGCTTCACCTTCGTCGAGCTGATGGTGGTCATCGCCATTATCGTGATTCTGATCTCGATGGCCATTCCCATTTACAGCCGGTCCATCACGCGCGCCAAGGAGAGCGTGCTCAAGAACAACCTGTTCACCCTGCGCACCGTCATCGACAACTATACCTACGACAAGCAGAAGGCCCCGCAATCTCTTCAGGACCTCGTCACCGATGGGTATCTGCGCGACATCCCCATGGATCCCATGACCGGCTCCAAGGACACGTGGAAAATCATCATGGAGGACGCCACTCAGAGTGTCAACCAGTCGGAGCCTGGCATCTTCGACGTGCTCAGCGGATCTGATAAAATAGGACTAAATGGGACCCCATACTCCGATCCTTCTTGGTAAGCGGGCCGTCCTGCTAGTGGCCTTGTTTGCCCTGGCGGGTGGTCCCACTCTTGCTCAAACACAGTCCCTGTGCGTGGTTAACGGCGTGCCTTTTCAGGTGCGCGCGGAAGGCCTCACCGAACGCATGGGCGACATTCTCCTCGAATGTTCCGGCGCCAATCCCGGGGCTGCGTTGTCGGGCAACCTCACCATTTTCCTGCCGGGCGTCAATATCACGAACCGGGTAGACTCCAACAACCAGACCCAGGATGCCGTGCTCTGTGTGAATTATGGGAGCGGCTTCGTGCCCACCGGAATTGCCGGTTGGGTGACGGGCGGGAGCATCGCCTTCAACGGCATCAGCTTCACCGTGCCGCCGAGCGGCAGTCTCGGTATCAGGATTTCCAACATCCGCGCCGCCATGCCGCAGTTCGGGGCGGGGCTGACGCAATACGTCACAGCGTACATCAGTAGCTCCTCCATTCCAATCAGCCAATCGCAAGTAGTTGTGGCTTACCCGCGGACGAGTCTGTTCGCTACCCTGTACAGCACCGATATTCCGTGCACCGGCTCGCCGCTGGCTTCCACTGCGAGCCTCTCGGCCCTCTTCGCGGCGGGGACCGCTTTTGCTTCCACGCGCCTCACCGGAAGTTTCGCCAACGCGTTTGCGACGCGCGCCGCTGGCGACGACACCGGCACCCGCTTCCTCATCGGCTATTCCGGCTTCCCGGCAAATGCGCACGTCTACATCCCGGACATGGTGGCCGGGTCGAGCGCGCTGGTCCCCACGGCTGGCGGCGACCTGGGCGTGTCGCAGGCAGTGGGCCAGTACCTTCCCGGTAGCGGCACATTGCTGCTGGTGCGCGTCCCGTACGCCGATGCCACCGGGGCCGGCGGTTACCCGCCTCCGGCGCCCTCGGGCTTCGGCGCAGTGCTGCTCGATTCCGTGAGCGAAGTGCCGCTCACCAACGGAGCCGGCTACGCGGTCTATGAGGTTGCGGACGCCAGTCCTAACCAGATCGAGAGCGCGCAGTTCCCCACGTTTGTTTCAGTTTCCAACGCGACTGCCGGGGCTGTGGCGCGGGAGAGCATCTCTTACGCTCCGGTGTCCACGGTCATGAGCGCGTCAGTGAGCGCGCCGGTTCCGCGGTTCGCCGCGGGAACGGGAACACCGCCGTCCGACTGCACCTTGCTCAACGATTGCCAGGCCGGTTACTTCCCGAAATTGTCGATAGATCCCATGTCCATCCAGCTCACCGCCATCGCCGGCGGCGCCATGACCAGCGGGCCCGGCTACATTCCGGTGCAGAATGCGGGCGGCGGCATCATGAACTGGACCGCCCTCGTCAGCTACACGACGGGCTCCGGCTGGCTGACCCTGGATAATACGTCGGGAGAGAACAACCGCAGCGTGCGGGTCTTTGCTGTGCCGCAAGGCCTCGCGGCAGGCACGTACCAAGCCAGGATCGTCATCGATGCCGGGCCGCTCGCGGGGAGTGCTACCATCCCCGTGACCTTGACGGTGCAGTCGGCGCCGGTGCTGCCTCCCACGCCAACGCCAACCCCGACGCCCACTCCGCCCGCGCCGGTGGTGACGGTGACCGCGGTGGTGAACGCCGCCACTTTCGCGGTGACGCCGCTGGTGCCGGGCTCTCTAGGCACGCTGTTGGGCGCCAACCTGTCCGGCAAGAACGTAGCGGTGACCTTCGATGGCAGCGTGGCCACGCTGCTCTATGTCGGAGCCAGCCAGATCAACCTCCAGGTTCCGGCGAACCTGGGATCCAAGACCTCCGCCACCCTGGTGGTGACGGTGGACGGCTCGAGCAGCGCGCCGCAAGTAGTGGCGCTGGCGCCCGTCTGGCCCGCCATTTTCGCGCATGGCGTACTCAACCAAGGCAACACCGAGAATGCGGCCGCGACCCCCGCGAAGGCCGGAAGCACCCTTCAGATCTTCGCCACCGGCATCCCCACGAGCGCCACGGTGTCGGTGCAAATCGCGGACCGGAAGAACCTGATCCCGCCGTACGCAGGCGCGGCCCCGGGCCTTACGGGCGTGCAGCAGGTCAACGTGACAATTCCGGGTGATCTCGCCGCCGGCGCCACTCAACTGACCATTTGCGCCACCACCGGCTCCCAGCAAGCCTGTTCTGTCGCGTACCCGGTGGTGATTCAGTAGTCATGTATCGAGTTCTCCCCGCGCTTGTGGCCGCGGCCGCGCTTTTGACAACCGGCTGCGGTTATACCGGGGATCCTCTGCCCCCGCTGGCCAACATTCCGACCCGCGTCCTCGATCTTGCCGCCATCCAGCGCGGTGACCGCATCATGGTCCAGTTCACGGTGCCACCGCGCACCACCGAGGGCGTGGCAATCAAAACGCCTCTGAAGCTGGACCTGCGCATTGGCACTGCGGAGCCGCCTTTCAGTCAAGAGGGATGGGCGGCTCGCGCCACACCGGTTCCCGAAGGCCCCGTCGCCAACGGGGTGGCTCGCTACGAAATCCAGGCGGCGGTGTGGACCGGCAAGGAGGCCACCCTGGCGGTCCGCGTTTTGAGCGCCAGGGGCAAGACCGTAGGCTGGTCGAACTTCGTGAATCTTCCGGTGGTTGCGCCTCCCGAGAGGCCCGCGGAAGTGCACGCCGAGGCGACGGCCGAAGGCGTGCGCCTCACCTGGCGGGCGCGCGGCGACAGTTTTCGCATCTACCGGCGCACGGGCAGCGACCATTTCGCGCCAGTGGCCAACGCGCCGCAGCCGTCCTGGACCGACTCCGGCGCGGAGTTCGGCAAGCACTACATCTACCAAGTCCAGACCATTGTCAAGCTCCCCAACAATACGGAAGCGGAAAGCGACCCTTCCGAAGAGGCCGGCATCACGCCGGAAGATCGCTTCCCGCCCGCCGTGCCGGCAGGTCTCAATGCCGCCACCGCACCGAATTCCATCGAGCTCTCCTGGGAAGGCAACACCGAACCGGACCTGGGCGGCTACCGCGTCTACCGCTCCACCGGCGCCGGTCCGTTCGAGAAGATCGGCGAGATGGTTGCGGTCCCCGGCTACTCGGACCGCGACGTCGAGCACGGCAAGACGTACCGTTACGCGGTAAGCGCCATCGATAAGTCCGGGAACGAGAGCGCGCGATCGGGGCCGGTGGAGGCGGCGCTCCAGTAACGTCGGCGGTCTTGCCGCCGGTGGTTATCCGCACTGGAACACGCCGGCGGTAAGACCGCCGGCGCTACGTTGGTGTATACTCGTATTTCGATGTCGTATCCCTTCGCCAGCTCGTTTACCTACCGGCTCAGCCGGTAGGGTGGCGTTGGCGGAGACAACACTTGCAACCAGCCCACTCGCGAGAGTGGGTTTTTTGTTTTTGGGGGAACCATGATCATCTCGATGCGGCCACATGCCACCAGGGAAGAAATCGACCACGTCTGCGAACGCATTCGCGAGTTCGGCTATAAGGTCCACTCCATCGAAGGGGAGGAACGCGTGGTAATCGGGGCGGTGGGCATGGGAGACGTCACCGCCTGCCTCGAATCCCTTGAAGCCACGCCCGGGGTGGAGCGCGCCGTGCGCATCTCGGCGCCGTACAAGTTCGTCAGCAAGGAATTCAAGAAGGGCCGCTCGCTAATCAAGGTGAACGGCCTGGAAATCGGCGGCGGCGAATTCATCGTGATGGCCGGCCCCTGCTCGGTGGAAAGCGAAGAGCAGATCATGCGGACCGCCGAAAGCGTGGCGGCGGCGGGGGCGCGCGTGTTGCGCGGCGGGGCCTTCAAACCGCGCACCTCGCCCTATGATTTTCAGGGTCTCGAGCTGGAGGGGCTCAAGCTTCTGCGCAAGGCCAAGGAGGCCACCGGACTTGGCATTGTCACCGAAATCATGAGCGACCGGGACGTCGGCCTGGTGGCCGAGTATGCCGATTGCATGCAAGTGGGCGCGCGCAATATGCAGAACTTCGCGCTGCTGAAGTCGCTCGGTTCCTGCGGCCGCACGGTGCTGCTGAAGCGCGGCATGAGCTCCACCATCAAGGAACTGCTGATGTCCGCCGAGTACATAACGGCCCACGGCAACCCCAACGTGATACTGTGCGAGCGCGGCATCCGGACCTTCGAGACCGCCACCCGGAATACCTGCGACATCTCCGCCATCCCGGTGCTCAACGAGCTGACGCACCTGCCGGTGGTTCTCGACCCGAGCCATGCCGCCGGCAAGCGCAGCTTGGTCCCGGCCCTGGCGCGCGCCAGCGTGGCGGCGGGGGCGGACGGGTTGCTCGTCGAGGTGCATCCCTGCCCCGAGAAGGCCGTCAGCGACGGAGCGCAGTCCCTGGCGCTCGAAGACTTCCGCGGATTGATGCGCGGCCTCGCCCCGTACATACGGTTGTGGAAGGAAGCGCGCGCCGCCGAAAGCGTCGCTGTGTGATACTGCTTGGGTGAGCCAAAAACCTCCGGCGTGGCTGCTGATCGTGGGGATCGCCGCCGTCTGCGGCGTCTCGGTCTGGGGAGTGGCGTGGTATCGGTCGCGCTCCCTCACCACGGCGTCGCTGCTCAAGCGGTTGCCGGCGGAGGATGCGCTGGTGGCGTATATCGATTTCAGCGCATTGCGCCGCGGCGGGATTCTGCAACTGCTGGACGGTTCCAAAGCCGGCGAGGACGCCGAGTACCAGAGTTTCGTTCGCCAGACCCAATTCGATTACAAGAAGGATCTGGACACGGCGATCGTCGCGTTTGCCCCCACCGGCAGGTTCCTGCTGCTCAAGGGGCGCTTCGATTGGAAGAGCCTGCGCGCTTACGTCGAAAGCCAGAACGGCAAGTGCCACAACTCGTTTTGCCGCATGACCGGCAGCGCTCCACAGCGGCGCATCTCGTTCTTCCCCGTGCGGTCGAACCTGATGGCGCTGGCGGTGAGCCCCGACGAATCGGCGGCCCTGCGCCTGGAGAGCGCCGTCTCAGGCCCGGACCTTCAAGTTCCCGCCGCGCCGGTGTGGCTCTCCATTCCCACTTCCGTGCTGAAATCGAGCGACAGCCTTCCCGCCGGCACCCGTATGTTCGCGCGCAGCATGGAGCGGGCCGAAACCGTGACCCTGGCATTCGCCCCCGAAGGCCACGGGCTGGCGGCCCGGCTGGAGGTCCGCTGCCGCGATGAGCGGGATGCGGCGGACCTGGCATTCCAACTCACGCGCACCACCAGCCTGTTGCGGGAGATGATGGATCGGGAGCATCGGAAACCCAACCCCGCCGATCTGAGCGGCGTCCTGACTTCGGGCGCCTTCCGGAACGAAGGCCGGCGCGTTCTGGGATACTGGTCCATTGAGCCGGTGTTCGTCCAGAACGTGCTGGGCGGTCCGCTCGCGCATTGAGGCGCGGCCGTCGGAGTGCGGAGGTCTTGATGCAAGGCGTCATCGTCCAAGTCAGTATTTCATTCGGAGGTCTCCCGAAGCGCGCCATTTCGGGAGGCCTCATCACTCCGCTGGGCATCGAAGGCGATCTTCACGCCCACGCCGTCATACACGGCGGTCCGCGCAAAGCCATCCTCATGGTTGCTTCCGAAGTGATTGAGGACCTCATTGCGCGCGGGTATCCCCTGTTCCACGGAGCGCTGGGCGAGAACCTCACTACGCGCGGCATTACCATCCGCGACATCCGTATCGGCGATCGATTGCGCGCCGGCGGCGCCACCCTCGAGATCACCGGGCCGCGCAACCCCTGCTCGGCGCTGGATATTTACGGCGAATCGCTCAAAGAAGAAATCTCGGACGAACGCGTGCGGGCGCTCGACCACACTTCGCCGCGCTGGGGTATGAGCGGTTTCTATGCCAGCGTGGTTGCGCCCGGCCCGGTGCGTCCGAACGATATAATCGCAGTCGTGGCCAAGTTGGCCTGAGGCATGCCGAGTTCGCTCGAAGGGGCAATGGCAATCCGGCTGGGGGCGGCGCTTCCGGAGCGCATCGCCAGGCGCATTCAACTGCTGTTGGGTTCGGCCCCGGACCCGGACGCGGCCATGCGCTTTCTGGAACGGCTGCGCCACGATTCACCCTCGGCTTTCGACCGCATCTCGAACTCGTCGGCCGCGCTCCAGTGGGCGGTGAGTCTCTTCTGCTATAGCAACTTCCTCTCAGAGGCCGTGCTGAAGAACCCGGAACGCATCCTGGAAGTGGCCGCCTCGGGCAGCTTCTACCGCGTCCACACGGTGGACGAGTACGAGGAGCGCCTCTTTGACTTTTTGGGCGCGGAGTACGTGGGCGTGCCCTCGGCGGTGGATCTGGCGCGTTTCCGCCGCCGCCAACTGCTGCGCATCGTTCTCCGCGACGTGCT
>Ga0187885_10005078_pt1 | contig 10411 bp, 9 predicted proteins | sample June2016WEW_20_1_3_FD_132970 | JGI IMG/M metagenome (GOLD analysis project Ga0187885, IMG submission 132970) | Peatland microbial communities from SPRUCE experiment site at the Marcell Experimental Forest, Minnesota, USA - June2016WEW_20_100 | ecosystem: Environmental > Terrestrial > Soil >... | reverse complement strand
CTCGGCCCACTCCGGGGTATAGGGCTCCACAAAGGCTTCCAGCTCTTTGAGCCCCGTGACCCATTGCTTGACGTAGGCCTGGTCGTAAAGACGCTCTTTCAGGATGGTCCGGATCAGGGCATAGTTGAGGGCCAGATCGGTGCCGGGGCGGATCATCCAGTAGCGGTCGGCCTTGGTGGCGGTGACGCTGATGCGGGGGTCGATATAGGTGAGTTTGGCCCCCTTCTCCATGGCGCCCAGGAGATTGTTGATAGACTTGATTTCCAGGGCCTCAAAGAGATTGCGGCCATACATGATCATGTGCCGGGTGTTGGCATAGTCGACACCCACGTCCGCCGGGGCATACGGGTAGCCCGTCAGGGTGTTGATAGCCGTGATCACCGAGCCCCTGCACAGGGATTCATGAGTGACATGGTTAGGGGAGCCCAGGGCGTTCATGAAGGCCTTGACAATGTGGGTGTTGAGATTGTTCCGCTCTGCCCAAATGAGACTCTGGGGGCCGTGTTCCCGGACGATGTCCTTGAGTTTGGCGGCCACGAAATCGAGGGCCTCGTCCCAGGTGGCTCGCTGCCATTGGCCGGCGCCCCGGGGACCGACGCGGATCATGGGATACTGCGGCCGCTCGCTGTCGTGCAGCAGCCCCAGACCGGCGGAACCCTTGGCGCACAGCGCTCCCTCGATGCCGGCCACGTGGGGATTGCCTTCGATCCACTTCACATCGTCATTTTCCACCAGGATGCGAATGGGGCACCGCTGCGTACACATAAAGCAGATGCTAAAAACTTCCTTTGCCATAGCAGCCTTCCTGTAAGTTTTTTAATTTGATTGTATCAATCTTTTGTTTAACCATCACTATTTCCATAAGAGCATTAACTGGTCAGGCGCAGGCCGGCCCTCCACCTTCAGGGCTTGCCCTCGGCGCCCGGAGTTAGCGGATCGACAAAAATTGCCGTTTCCGAGGCCTTGCGGCTGGAGGCGTCCAACATCACTTTGATGCCGCGGAAGCAGGGAATCCTGCACTTAACCCGCTTAAAAAGAAAGTAAGCCAAGATGTAAAGGATGATAAAAATCCCGACAAAACCCAGGGAATAGGGGACGACCACGAGGGGGATCTCAATCCGCAGGAAACGTTCCTGCATCCAGGCCAAGGCCAGAAAGATCGGCCACAGGAAACCGGCGGACATGCCCGCCTGCAGGAAGAAGGATTTACCAAAGGCCTCGTTGGCCAGCCGGTTGGCCGCCTGATAGGCTGGTTGGTCCCCCGCCTTCAGGGCCTGAATCGAAAGCTCCTGGTACCTGGCGGCGGTGGCGGTGTCCTGGCCGAGCCGGTTCCTCAGAGCCAGGTGGGCGAGCGAGCTGGTAAGGTGGCCGAGGAGCACGGCCAAACAGGCCAGGGTGAGGGTGCCCAGGAAGAAATCTACCGGGGCGCAGCCGGTGATCCGGTAACAGCGGATCAGGTAGGAGTCCAACAATTGGCCACAAGCCGACCATTCCATGACCGTTAACCTCCCACAGGCGGAGCCGCGGCCGCCGCCGCCGCCGCTTTGGCCCCATGAACCCGCCCCCCAGAGGAGGCGAAACCTGGCGGCGCCATTTCTCCGCTGAAACGGTGTTCGTCCATGCTAGAGCCCAGGCAATATGGAGTGGCCCAAGAAGCCCTTGGTCAGGTAACCGACGCCGACATAACACGCCAGGACCACGAATATGCGCTTCAGCCAAATCTCCGGGATCTTCTTCGACGTCATCGGCCCCAGGATGGAGCCGATAAAAATTCCCACCAATTCACCGGCGATCAAGCCGAAATCGATGGGTATCTGCCGCACCAGCATGAAGTTGATGATATTGGTGACCATGCCCACCAGCACGGCCAGGGCGGAGGTGCCGGCCACGATGAACATGGGCAGCCCGGCCACCGAGGTGAGGTAAGGGACATAGAGGAAGCCACCACCCACCCCGATCAAGGCGGAGATGCCATTGATCACAAAACCGCCCAAGATCGGATAGAGCGGATTGAAGGAAAATTCCTGGCCATAAAAGGTGAAGGTGATCCGGGTCAAGCCCCAGTGGCGGACTTCCACCCCCCTGGCATGTTCTGCAGAGACCTCGCTGGTCTTCCTGATATGGGCGTCTTCAAAGGCCTTGGCCGCGGCCCGGGCCGATTTCCGCTTCGCCTGACCTTTGGGCGTGGTTTCATAAAAGAGCACAAAGGCGACGGCAAAAACGATGAGTCCGAAAAAACCCACGTATACGTGGACATCCATCTTGCCGGCGGTGAGCAGGGGCACCAGGTAACCGGCCAGGATGCCGCCGGCTGCCATACAGAGGCCCAGGGGCAGCACCAGCCGCCCCATGCGGTAGTAAGTGATGGAGGAAATCAGGGCCGAAAACCCCACGGGATACTGGTTGGAGGTGCGGATGGAGTCGGTGAGCAGATTGTTCATGGGGGGGCTGGTGTGCCTGAAGCTGCCGGCGTAATCGGCCAGACCGAAGACGGTGATGTGCCCCACCCCGGACATGATGCCGCCGAAGGCTCCCACCGACGAGAAGATCCAGCCCACCCAGGTACCCCAGAGTATGGCCCACAACCAGAAGGCACGGGGGGCCCCGGGAATCCCCATGAAGCCCTTGGGCGCCGCGGGGTTGATCATGCCGGGGCCGGTGCCCTGGGGCGTCTGGGCAATGGCCTCGGACAGTTTGCCGGCGAAAGACGGCGCGGCCCAGAGCAGAGTGGCCGCCACCGTGAGCAGGGCAATCAAACCCAAAATTACCAACCCTTTTTTTCGCATGAAATCCTCCTGAAATGAATTGGGGAATATGGCAAAAAAATCTGGATGCAGCAACCCGCCGGCTCCGGGTTCAGGGAATGCCCCGGTCGAGCAGGTCCAGGAAATCTACCTTGGTTTTCGGCGGTTTAATCCCCAGCACCCGGAAGAGCAGCACCGGCACCGTGGCGTGGCTCACCACCTTTTCGGCCACGCTGCCCAGGACCCAGGCCACTTCGCCCCGGCCGTGGGTGGCCATGGCGATCAGGTCCAGTCCGTCCTGATTGGCATAATTGATAATTTCATGGGCCGGCGTGCCTTGGACACAGGCCACCGCGGTCTTCACCCCCTGGGCCTTCAAATCCTGAGCGGCCTGGGCCAGAAATGCCTCGCATTGCTTTACTTCGCCCTCGATGAGTGCTTTCACTTCCGGGGAAGTGGCCTCGCCCCAGTCGGGATAGACGTTGAGCAGGACCACTTCGGCATTATGGCTCTTGGCCAGGTCCGCCACCTGGGGGATAATCCGGGCGGCCAGCACCGAACCATCCAGCGGCACCAAAATTTTCTTAAACATGCCTTACCTCCTTGATTGATTGCCTGAGGGCCGGGTGTTCTTCCGGGCCAACTCCCCCTTCTAATGCTCTCCGGGGCCTCCGGACGGACAATATTTTCGGGATGAAAATGTCTGTTCCGCTTCGGCAATGGTCGATTCCAGCGCCATTTTTGTGGTTAAGGAAGGTCTTTTTACACAAAGTTTGGCGGCTTGCTAAATTTTGTTCAGGACCGCCAAGTCAGTGACAAACAATCCCGGCTCGGGGTTCGGAGCTTTCTTCAGGGCTCATATAGGTCCTTTAGATAGGATATTTTCTAAGAAATTTCCCGGGGCCTTTCCCGTCGTAGGTTGGCCCGGCGGGGTGTGGTCTGGGGCAGTAGTTCAACCCGGGCTTCCCCGTCACGGATGAACAGCAAGAAGTCTGCCAAGGTTAAGAAATGGTTAATATTTGATTAACATACTGTAATTACTTAAAATAATTGTAGATGCCCCTGGAGCCAGTTGACAATGTTAATGGTTTATGGTTAACATCAGTTAAGGGCTGCAACGTCAACATTTAACCTGGGGCATTTGGCCTCCCTCCCCAGGCGGAGGACTTATGAGCCATGAGACCCCCGCGGACTCCCTGGCGCACCTAAAGGAAAATCTATTCGGCCAGGAACCGGAAGGGTTTTGGAAGACCGTCATTGATACCATGATGGACGGCCTGTTGATCGTGGACCCCCAGGGCGCCATCCTGGCGGTCAATGCCGCCATGGAGGAGCTCACCGGCTACCGCCGGGAAGAGCTGGTGGGCCAACCCTGTACCATCCTCAGGTGTCCAAACTGTCTGGATGCGGTAAGCCGGGGAGGGAGGAAGGAGTGCGAGCTGTTCCGGGGCGGCTCAGTCCGCCGCCGCCAATGCACCCTGGAGCGCAAGGACGGCAGCCACATCCAGGTTCTCAAGAATGGCGCCGTCCTGCAGGATCAGGCCGGCCGGGTGGTGGCCGGAGTCGAAAACCTCACCGACCTTCGGGAGATAGTGGCCAAAGAGCGGGTCATCTCCCACCTGCGCCGGGAGCTGAGCCGGGAAGACCTGGGCCGCGCCTTGCCGGAGAAGTCCCCGGACATGATGCAGCTCTTCATCTCCAGCCTGCGCCGGGAGCTGGGACAGGAGGAAGCCTTTCACGGGATTATCGGCAAGTCCCCGGTGATGGTGCAGCTCTTCACCCTGATTTCCGCCGCCGCCCAATCCCAGGCGCCGGTGATCATCTACGGCGAATCCGGCACCGGCAAGGAGCTAGTGGCCGCGGCTATCCACCGTCTCAGTCCCCGGCGCCAGGGGCCCTTCATCAAGGTGAACAGCGCCGCCCTCAACGAGTCATTGTTGGAAAGCGAACTTTTCGGCCACGTCAAAGGGGCCTTCACCGGGGCCGACCGCACCCGCTTGGGGCGCTTCGAGGCGGCCAACGGCGGCGGCATCTTCCTGGATGAAGTGGGAGACTTGCCCCTGGCTACCCAGGCCAAGCTCTTAAGGGTCCTCCAGGAAAAGACCATCGAAAAGGTGGGAGACCACCTGCCCATCGCGGTGGACGTTCGGGTGATCACCGCCACCAATAAGGACCTCCACCGCCTCATGGCCCTGGGCCGCTTCCGGGAGGACCTCTTTTACCGCATCGGGGTCATTCCCGTCCATCTGCCTCCCCTCAGGGAGCGGCGGGAGGATATCCCTCTGCTGGCCAAGGCCTTCATCGAACGGGGCCGCCGCCAGACCCGCAAGCCCATCACCGGCCTTGACCCGGAGGTCCTGGAGCTTTTGAGCTCCCATGACTGGCCCGGCAACGTCCGGGAACTCATCAACGTCATTGAATACGCCTTTGTGCTCTGCCCCGAAGGCCTTATTGGCAAAGAGCATTTGCCGGCCCTGGGCCGCCGGGCCAAGGAGGGGCCGGGGAAGGCCCGGGTGACCGGGTCGCCGCCCCGGGCCGCCCTGCCGCGGCAGCGTCTCCTGGAGGCCATCACCAAGACCGGCGGCAGAAAGGGCGAAGCGGCCCGCATCCTGGGCATCAGCCGGGTCACCCTGTGGAAACTGCTCAAGGCTCACCAGATTCAGGTGGAGAAGACTATCAGCGGCTAGTATTGTGTCCCACGGAAACGTTGCCTAAATGTTTTGCCTTTTTTCCTCCCCCTTGAGGGGGCGACACCGGGTGGGGGTGGTAATTTATTGTTCACTTACCAGATGTTGCCACCCTCCCCCCAACCCCCTCCCCTCTCAGGGAGGGGGGGGTTATCTCAAATCTTTTGGCAAGATAATTGTGGGACATAGCACTAGGGAGGCGGTTTGTAAACAGCCCGGCATTAAGTCAATTACGGTTCAGGCCATCTAAAAGAACCCACTCTTGCAAGTTGACACCTCTGGGAAGGCCCCATTTTTGTCATTCTGAGGGAGCGAAGCGACCGAAGAATCTCATAAATACTGAAGAAATACGAGACCCTTCGCTTCGCTCAGGGTGACAGCAAAAGCGGTTTTGAAATAGCGGTTAGGGTCGGATTAGAGAGCGGCGACCGGAAAATTAGCTGGCCGGACCGGTTTCCGCGGGCTCCCGGCTGCGGCTCCATTCGATCCAGGAGCCGGCGTAGAGGTGCAGCTTCTCCAGGGGATAACCCGCCAGATAGAGGCTCACCAGGCTGAAAGCGGCGCAGCGTTCGTGGTGGGTGTAGATGTAAATGTCCTTATCCGGGGTCACCCCCCTGGAGGCATAAAGATCCCGAAGTTCCCCGGGGCTCTTCCAGCAGCCTTTTAGAGGCCCCGAGGCCATCCGGTTCTCCTCCCAGAAGACCGACACCGCGCCGGGGATACGTCCGGGCCGGGCCGCGCCTTCTTTGGTCCCCTCTCCCGAAAAGAAGGATTGACGCCGCGCGTCCAGGATGACCCGGTGGGGCCCCTCTCGAGCTCCTCTGACCTGCTGCAGAGTGGCCAGCAGGGTGCTTACTCCGGACTTTGACGGGAACCGGAAAGATACCGGCTTGAACTGGGGCGAAGTGAGCTGGGTGGGAAATTCTTTGGCCTTCCAGGACTCGAAGCCGCCGTCCAGCAATCTCATCCGGTTGGGGGGCAACCCGTAGTAAGCCAGGAGCCACCAAAGGTGGGTCTGGTCGCATTGGTCCGAGTAGATGATGAGGGTGTCCCGGTTGCCGACCCCCAGGCGGCCCAAAAGGGTCTCCAGTTGCTTGGCCGCGGGCGGCTGGCCCGGAAAGGACTGGTCCCGGTTTTCGGTTTCGGGCCGCCAGAGATGGATGGCGCCCGGGATGTGCCCCAGATAATAATTGGTCAGGGGGCGAAAATCGATAACGCGGAGATGGGGGGCCTTTTTATCGATGAGGACCTTCAGTGGCTCCGCCTTGATCAGGACCCCGGGCGGAACTTCATCCGCCGAGGGCGTCCCCCCCGCCAGGTGCGGCCACCAGGATAGGGCCCACCAGGCCGACAGCAGCATCATGGGAATTAGCCAGAGAAGCCGCCTCTGCCGCCATTTACCAGCCATTTTTATCATCCCCGCCTGCGCCCTGCATCAGAGTTCCACCGACTCTCCCTGCTGCGCCTTGACTCTCCGGTAAATCACCGGCAGCAGGCCGACCACCATCAGCAAGAGGACCCCCAGGAGCAACCATATGGAAACCTGGCCCCGGAGGAGACCCAAGAGGTTGCTGGACACCAATACAGTGGCAGTGATGGAAGGGAGCAAGGCGAACAGGGTGGCCAGCGCATACGGCCAAAAACCGACCCGGGTGAGGCCGAAGGCGTAATTGAGCAAGAAAAACGGCAGCACGATGATGAGCCTCGAGACGGCCACGATTTTCCAGCCGTGCCGGCCCACCAGTTCATCCAGGTGAGCCAGCTTGGAGCCGCTGATTTTGGCCGCCACCCAGTCCCGGGCCAGGTAGCGGGACACCAGGAAGGCGAGCGATGAACCGGCCGAGGCGCCCAGGATGGAGTAAACCACTCCCCCCACGGAGCCGAACAGGATACCACCGGCCACGACCAGGGGCAGCGCCGGGATGAACAGCGACGGCGCGATGGCCCAAATCAGCAGATAGACTAACGGCCCCCACATCCCCGAAGAGGCAATAAAGCGGCTCAGACGGTCTTGCTGGAGATACTCCTGGAGATGCAAGGCCCGGCCGATAATGAACAGGACCGCCAGCACCAGGAGGAAGATTAAGGGGCGCAGCCAGGGGACCGCCCCCTGAAAGCCGTTGTCTCTATCGGAGTTTTCTGTTATCGGTCCTGGCATTTGACCCCGGGCCCCCGATAATGGAGCCATCCATTATTATTGGAAACACTTGAGAGGGGCAAAACCATCAGGAAAAATAGTTAATCAGTCGAGTTTCGCATCCCTAAATGACGCGGTAGCATAGGCCTCTGGCCTGTGTGGCTCCCCGTGATTTTAAACTGTTTCACAGGCGGGACGCCTAGGCTTCCCCCTTTCCGCCAACGGGGGTGTTTGAACCGGAAAGAGGCTGAGGGTGAATACCGGCCAACAATTCCCGGGCGATCCGATCACTGCGCCAACCGGCCCGGGGGGATGGGTGCGGCCTCTTCAGGAAAGCCATCAGATCCGCATAGTTATCGATATCCTGCCAGTAACGCAGAAGATGGACGCCCAGGGAGAGTTCCCGGGCCCGGCTCAGGGTGTCGGCCAGAACCGTGTCGCTGGACCAGGAAATCCCAGCAAATAGCTGCGGCTGCGGGTCCCTGAGCCCCACCAGGTAATAACCGCCGTCCGGGGTGGGTCCCAGGACCACCCTGGCTGGCCCGGAGGCCAATCTCCGCATGGCCTGCAGCAGGGTGGCCCCGGGAAGGTCCGGGGTATCGCTGCCCCGGATCAGAACGTTTTGAAAACCGGTGGCCGCGCCCCAGGCAAAGGCCCGGGCCTGGCGCTCTCCCAAATCACGGCCCTCCTGGGGAAACCGCCGCACTCCGGGCGCCAAATCCTGGAAAAATTTCCCCGCTCCGGCAGGGTCATAAGCCAGGGCGCACTCCATTTCGGGAATGCAGGCTGTCTCCTCCAGGACATCCGCCAAAAAAGCGCCATAGAGGCGGGCCGCCTCCCCAGGGCTGAAAGGTGGGGTCAGGCGGGTTTTTACTTGCCCCGGGACCGGCTCTTTGGCGAAAATGATGCACAGGCTGCTCATGATTCAAGCCGGAAATTTTGCCGGAGAGTTCTGGGTCGGGGCAGGGATCACAGTGAGCCGATGAATCCGCGTCTATCCATCATTTTGCCGGTGTTGAACGAAGCGCCGCTCCTGGCTGCGACCCTGGCGCGGCTCAGGCCCGCGTCTGACCTGGAGATCATCCTGGTGGACGGCGGCAGCGCCGACGACACCTGGGAGGTGGCGGGCCGCCATCCCCTGGTCCACCGCCTGCGGGCTCCCCGCGGCCGGGGCTGCCAGATGAACGCCGGGGCCCGCGCCGCCCGGGGCGGCCTCCTGGCCTTCCTGCACGCCGACAGCCTGCTGGCTCCCGCCCATCTGGCGGCATTGCGCCGGGCCGCGGCGGATCCAACCTTTGCCGCCGGAGCCTTTGAGCTAGCTCTCGACCCGCCCCTGCCGGCGCTCAGATTTATCGCCCGGGGGGCCAACTGGCGCAGCCGCCTCCTGGGCCTGCCCTATGGTGACCAGGTCCTCATCCTGAAACGGGAACTGTTCCAGGCCCTGGGTGGCTTTGCCCATCGCCGGCCCGAGGACCTGGACCTGGTGATTCGGCTCAAACGCTTTACCCGCCTGCGCCTGCTAAGCCCGCCGGTAATCAGCTCCGGCCGGCTTTGGCTAAAGCAGGGTTACTTTGCCACCAGCGGCCGCCACTGGCTGGCCCTGGCCCGTCACCTGGCGGAGCGCGCCTTTACCAGCCGCTGGCCGCCCTTGGGGGAATTGTGAGAACGGGGTCCCAAAATGAGCCATCCCAATTAAGACAGGGGCGGGTTGTTAACCGCCCCTGCCCCCTCCTGGAGATGTCCCTCTTCAAAAGCGGGTGAAACCGGCGAACCGGTACATGTCGCCCATCAGCTCCTCATATTCCCCTTTGAGTTTCTGGTACATGCGGGCATTTTCCATGGCCAGGGCCGCCTGCTCCGCCAGTGAGGAGATGAAGGTGATTTCATCGTCCGAAAAATCCTGATACTTGCCGGTATAGATGCGCATCACCCCGATGACGGTGCCCTTCAGGGTGACGGGCACCGAGAGGATGGACTTGATGCCTTCCTCGCCGGCCTCCTTGGGATAGGTGGCCCGGGCGTCGCTGGCCACGTCGTAGATGGAAACCGCCTGGCCCATCATGGCCTCGGCGATGGACTTGTCGGAGAGCACCGGACCCTTGTTGAGGTAGCGGTCACTCAGGCCGTAGGAAGCCACTAATTCCAGCTTCTGGCGAGTCTCATCCAAGAGGCGGACCGCCGCCGCCTTGATGTCCAGGGCGTTGACCGCGGTTTTCACCAGGAGATGGAGCACCTTTTTGACCTCCAGGGTCGAATTCACCGCCTTGGAGACCTCCAGCAAACCTTTAAGGAAGTTGAGTTCCCGGACCCGAGCTTCATAGATCCCGGCGTTGCTGATCAGTTGGGCGCCGATCTCCGCCACGGTGCTGGCGAAATCGATTCCCAAAGGCGGCGGGGGCTCTACTGTGAATCTGCTGATCACGCAACCCTACGGGCGTGGGCGCACCGCGATTTTCGCGACCGCCGGAAGCTGGCGCTGGCAGATGCTGCAACCGGTGGCCGATAAGAGCCATGAAATTTTCTATACGCAACTGTTACGCTGGCTGGTGAACGATACGCCGCGCCGCGTGGTGGCCTCGACGCCGCAGCAGGTTTTAGAGGATCAGCCGGGCGTGAAGCTGCGCGCCGAGGTTCGCGATCACACCTATCTTCCTTCGGGCGATGCGACGGTGGAAGCGCATATCCTGGGACCGGATGGATTCGCCGAATCCGCAGAGATGCGTCCCGATCCGGTGGAACAAGGCGTGTATACGGCGGACTGGACGTCGCCGAAGCCGGGATCTTATCTGGTGGAGATGGTGGCCAAACATGGCGGAGAAGAATTGGGCCGCGACGTATTGACG
>Ga0187885_10005075_pt1 | contig 10414 bp, 10 predicted proteins | sample June2016WEW_20_1_3_FD_132970 | JGI IMG/M metagenome (GOLD analysis project Ga0187885, IMG submission 132970) | Peatland microbial communities from SPRUCE experiment site at the Marcell Experimental Forest, Minnesota, USA - June2016WEW_20_100 | ecosystem: Environmental > Terrestrial > Soil >... | reverse complement strand
ATCACGCCGGCTCTGATTACGGGCGCATTTGCCGAGCGCGTGAAATTCAGTTCCATGGCCGTGCTTCTGTGTCTCTGGTCTCTCGTGGTCTATTGCCCCATGGCGCATATGATCTGGGGCACGGGGGGACTGCTGAACTCTAATACGCACGGCGTACGCTGGCCGGTCTTCGACTTCGCGGGCGGCACGGTGGTGCACATCAGTTCGGGCGTGTCCGCGCTGGTCTGCGCGCTGGTGCTGGGCAAGCGCGATGGTTACCCGCACGAACCGATGATGCCGCACAATGTGGTGTATTCGCTCATCGGGGCCGGATTGTTGTGGGTGGGCTGGTTTGGATTCAACGCCGGCAGCGCGTTGAACGCGGGCGGGCTGGCCACAAGCGCGTTCGCCGCCACGCATTTTTCGGCGGCAGCGGCGGCATTGAGCTGGACCCTCACTGAATGGCGACTCAAAGGCAAACCCAGCGTGCTCGGCGCGGCTTCCGGCATGGTGGCAGGGCTGGCGACCATCACCCCGGCGTCGGGTTTCGTGTCCATCCCCTCGGCATTCTGCATCGGGCTGGTGGCGGGCGTGGTCTGCTACCTCGCTGTCACGAAACTCAAATCGCGCTTTGGTTATGACGATTCGCTCGACGTGTTCGGCGTGCATGGGGTGGGCAGCTCGACCGGCATGTTGTTGCTGGGTTTCCTCGCCAGCCAGAAGGTGAACCCGGCCCTCGTGAGCACATTCAAGGTCAATGGCGTGACCACGGCCATCGCGGGTGGTGTGCACCAGTTTTTCAATCAACTCCAGGCCGTGCTGGTCACAGTGGCGCTGGCGGCATTCGCCACCTGGGTTTTGTTGAAGGTGGTTGACCGGCTTATCGGTTTGCGCGTTGACCAGGAAGATGAGAGCGTGGGTCTGGATCTTTCGCAACACGGCGAGCGCGCCTACAACGAATAAACGGGAGACGACACATGAAAAAAATCGAAGCCATCATCAAGCCGTTCAAACTGAACGACGTCAAGGAAGCCCTCAACGGCATCGGCATCCTCGGCATGACCGTCATGGAAGTCAAAGGGTTCGGCCGCCAGAAGGGGCACACCGAAATCTATCGCGGCAGCGAATATACCGTGGATTTTCTGCCCAAGATCAAAATCGAAACCGTGCTGCCCGAAGCGTTGGTGGAGTCCGCCGTCGAAGCCATCCTCAAAGCCGCCAAGACCGGCAAGATTGGCGACGGCAAGGTCTTTGTCTCCACCATTGACGACGCCTGGCGCATCCGCACCGACGAACGCGGCGACGGGGCGGTGTAAGCTCCATTGGCGGCGCACATGTCCTTGGGCAATTCGCCCTTGAGGCGGTGACGGTGCCGGGATGGAAGTGAATTGAGCTTCTGCGCGTGCCCCAGCCGATGGGTCAGGCTTGTCAATTAATCACCAATAATTCTGCTTTGACACTCCGGGGCAAAGGGATACAAAAGCCGGTGCAGTGGACGCAAAACGACCAGACATCGTAAAAATGAAAATGTTTTCCAACCGGAGGCTGACATGGCTGACATAATTTCCTTCAAACTCAACGGCAAGCCCGCGCGCTTGAATGTGGATGGCGACCGCCCGTTGCTCTGGGTGTTGCGAACTGATCTGGGACTGACCGGTCCCAAGTATGGCTGCGGCCAGGGACACTGTGGCTGTTGCACGGTGCTGGTGGACAAGGTGGCGTTCCGCTCCTGCTTGATGCCCGTCAGTTCGGTCAAGGACAAGGAAGTCATGACCATCGAAGGGCTGGAACAGGACGGGAAACTCCATCCGGTGCAAAAAGCGTTCATGGAACACGACGCGTTGCAATGCGGATTCTGCATCCCGGGGCAGGTGCTTAACGCCGTCAGTCTGTTGAACAAAAATCCGCAGCCAACGCCGGAACAGATCGTCCAGGGCATGAACAACAACTTCTGCCGGTGCGGCGCGCACACACGCATCATTGACGCCATTCAATCCGCCGTGGTGGAAATGAAAGGAGGGCCGGCCAAATGAATGCGAACGATTATCTGGCGCTGAATTTCAAGGACATCAAGGATTTCTCGGACCTTTATCCGCAGAGCCGGCGGGAATTCCTCAAGCGGCTGGGCGGCGGCATCATCATTTGCGTGGCGATGAGCGAGTTCCTGGCGGCGCAAGCCCAGGAAGCGGGGCGCGGCCGCGGTTTTGGCCGGGGATTGCCTTCCGATTTCAATGCGTTTCTGCGAATTGGCGAGGATGGCCGCGTGACCGGGTTCACCGGCAAAATCGAGATGGGCCAGGGACCAATCACCTCCCTGCCGCAAATGCTGGCCGAGGAACTGGACACGCCGCTGGACACTGTGGACATGGTCATGGGCGACACCGACCTGTGTCCGTGGGACATGGGTACGTTCGGTTCGATGACCACGCGCATGTTCGGCCCGGCCTTGCAAGCCGCTGCGGCGGAAGCGAAGGCGGTGTTGCTGGACCTCGCGGCGGAAGCGCTCAAGGTTCCACAGGCGCAGTTGACGGCCAAGGACGGCGCCATCTTCGATAAGGAAAACCCGGAGCACCGGATGACTTACGGCCAATTGACCAAGGGGAAAAACATTGAAAGACACATCGAGGGCAAACCGTCTTTGAAGGACCCTTCCCAATTCACGATTATCGGCAAGCCTCAGTTGCACCGTGATGGCCAGGCCAAAGTCACGGGCACCGCTCACTACGCGGGCGACATTCGCCTGCCCGGAATGCTCTATGCGAAAATCCTGAGGCTGCCGGCCCACGACGCCAAACTGAAAAGCGTGGACACCGCACCTGCCAAAAAAATCCCCGGCGTGCAGGTGGTTCAAGACGGCGATTTGCTCGCCGTACTTCACGAGCTTCCCGATGTGGCGGAAGACGCTCTGGGCCGGATCAACGCTGAGTTCGACGTTCCCGAGGCCAACTTGGATGACAAGAATATTTTCGATCATCTGTTGAGCGCTGCGCCGCCGGCCAATGTTTTAAAATCGGGTGGAAACCTGGAAGCGGGCAGGAAGCTGGCCGCCAAAACCATCGAAACGACCTATCTGGACTGTTATGTCGCTCATGCGGCCATGGAAACTCACACGGCGATCGCCCAAATTGAGGGCGACAAAGCCACGGTATGGGCTTCGACGCAAAATCCTTTTGGCGCCCAGGGAGAAATTGCCCGGGCGCTCGGGTTCCCGACGAAGAACGTCCGGGTCATCGCGCCGTTTGTGGGCGGCGGGTTCGGCGGCAAGACCTACAATCAGCAGGCCGTCGAGGCCGCGCGATTGGCGAAAATTGCCGGCAAACCCGTCCAGGTGATGTGGAACCGCGAGGAGGAATTCTTTTTCGACACCTTTCGACCGGCAGCCATCGTCAAGATTAGTTCCGGCGTTGATGCGTCTGGAAAGATGGCCTTCTGGGATTACGCCGTTTATTACGCCGGCGAACGCGGCGCGCAACAATTCTATGCCATTCCGAATCATCGCACCGCGGGCCATGGCCGCGGCTGGCAGGGGCCGGAGCATCCCTTTCACACCGGCGCCTGGCGCGCACCGGGCAATAACACCAACACTTTTGCCCGGGAATCACAGATTGACCAGATGGCCGCCGCCGCCGGAATTGATCCGGTGGAATTCCGCCTGAACAATTTAGGCGACGACAAAATGATACGGGTTCTCAAAGCTGCCGCCAAAACTTTCGGTTGGACGCCCGCCAAAGCTCCGAGCAAACGCGGTTACGGCGTCGCGTGCGGCATTGACGCGGGAACGTATGTGGCCGCCATTGCCAAAGTCGTCGTGGATGCCAAAACGGGAGCCGTCCAGGTCAAACGCGTCGTCTGCGCGCAGGACATGGGCCTGGTGATCAACCCGGAAGGCGCGAAAATCCAGATGGAAGGGTGCATCACCATGGGCATGGGCTATGCCCTGACCGAAGAAATCCATTTCAAAGGCCGGAAAGTCCTGGACACGAATTTTGACAGTTACCAAATCCCCCGCTTTGCCTGGGTGCCGAAAATCGAGACCGTGATCCTCGAAGCGAACGACAAACCTCCGCAGGGCGGCGGCGAACCGGCGATTGTCGTGATGGGCGCGGTCATCGCCAACGCCATTTACGACGCAACCGGCGCGCGATTGTGCCAATTACCGATGACGCGGGAACGGGTCAAGGCGGCGCTGCAAAAAGTCTGATTAACGGCGGGCCGGTTCAATTTACCGTTCATCCGGCGCAACGTGCAGTTCACCGGCTCGTTCCAGCCGCAGGATCTCAGCGGTGTAGCCCTTGCGAAAGTTCGGATATTTGAACTGATAACCGAGTTCCATCTTTAATCTCCGGTTCAAGACGCGTTTGTTCGTCACGCCGCGCTTGCGGTTTTCTGCCGGGTTCTCCGGCACGGACGGCGGCGGATATTTCCCGACAGTGGCGGCGAGCCACTGGAAAAAATTCGCCTGGCTTACCGGCTCGTCGTCCACGGCATTGTAAATTTCACCGGCGCGCCCGTTCTTGAGCGCCGCAATGATGCAGCCGATCAAATCGTCGCGGTGAATCATGTTCAGGAACCGTGAGCCGTCGCCTTCGATGCGCGCCTCGTTTTTCAGGAATTGCTTGAACCAATAGCCGCGGTCGGGACCATAAATGCCGGCCACGCGCAAAATCACCACCGGGATCTTGCGGTCGGCCACCGCTGTCAGCAGCAGTTTTTCCGTCTCCACGAGAACTTTCGCAGTTTCTGCTGCCGGTTCGGCTGGGCTGGTTTCCTTGACCTGCGAACCGTCCGTCTGGCCATAGACGCTCGTGCTGCTGGTATAAACGAGTTTCTTTGGCGGGTTGGTGGAAAGCCATGCGATCAAATTACATGTGCCTTGGAGATAGACCTGCCGGTAATCTTCCGCGTTGCCGCCGGTGGAAGAAACGCAATGAACGACCCAATCAAATCCACACGGCAATTTCGTCAGCGTTTCCGGCTGGGTGATGTCAGCGATGAGCGGTTTGATGCCCGCCGTTTTCAATTCATTTTCCGCCGACGTGCTTCGGCGCAACCCGACGACTTCGTGTCCGAGCCGGACGAGTTCCGCCCCAAGAGGCGATCCGACATAGCCGCAGCCCACGATCAAAACACGCATGCAAAAAAGGTAGGGACATCTCGCCGGGAAGTCCGCAAGAATGTTCGGATGGCCTTGCGCAACTCAATCCGGAAATGGGCGTTGCGTGTAATAAATCGGCCAAGGTTCTCCTCCGAGTTTAGTCAAACCGGGTGACAGTTCTTTGTTTCTTTCACTTTTGCCTTGAGTGTACAGCAGGTGAATGACGTTGTTTAGCAACACAACCTGCGGGTAGCCGGCTGTAATTCCATCTTTGGCGCCATCGGTCACCTTGAATGGCTCTGTCCAAGTCTTGCCGCCGTCTTTGCTCGTGACGTAGTAAATATCATTGGGATCCATATACGTGTGTTGCTTGTCGGCGGTTTGAATACCAGCCCATGTGACGACCACTTTGTCGCCTTCCGCCGAAATCGTCGGTGCGTAGGCATAAAGCAAGCCTTTCGACAGCAATATCTCCTCGCTCCAGTTCTGATCCGAATCCTTGCGCCGACGGTAGAATATGTCGTCGTTCTCAATGGCCGGCCCGTCAAAGTTGAACCGCCATTTGTCGTGCCGCCGGTCCATCCAGCAGATATGCAAGGTGTCACCTTCTCCGGCGGCACCAAAGCGTCCATACACCGTGGCGAAGGTCTTCGTAATGCCCTGTGGCTTTTCCCACTTCCCGCCTTCGATTTGTCTTCGGCTGGTCCACAAAGAATAGTCATCGGGATGATAGGAGAGGCTGGCAAAGTAATAGAAACATCCCTTCGTTTTGCATGTTTTCGGCGCCCCAGAATGCAAATCAGAAATCTTTTCCATCTGCCATGTCTTTCCGGAATCGGACGAATGAAAAACGCCGTCAGCAAATGGACCGTTGCCCATGATACGGCCTACTTTATTTCCTCGTGGGATCACCTCAGCTGCAGTCAAACAAAAAGGAATACATACCTCCGAGCCACTCCAAACGCCTGGACCAAGCCCTACGTCCTGTCGTCCTTTGCCTAAATCGTTCAACCTCACCTTCGGGTCAGTTTCTCCGAGTAATGATATTTTGTCCGTGATCCACTCTTTTTCGATAATGTCTCGTAAACCAACATTTTCCGCGAACGTTCCCATGAGAACCTTCGTCACAAGCTGCTCATTCTCTGCATCGCATCGCGATAACATGGTTCTTCCAGTCTCCGGGTCTATGGTCGCGTAGCTCCAAACATAGCCCTTCGGAACGTTCGGGAAAGGCATCTGCGACCAAGACTTTTGGTCAGGGTTCAAGAACAGACCCTGCGCCGATCCATCGCGTTGCACACTAATACCTATTATGGTTTCCTTGCATCTGTGCAGAACAACCCAGCCACCTACGCCGGATATGCTGGATGCGACTGCAACGGGCGGCGTCCATTTTGGGTCAAGCTGGGCAGCCGATTTGCCACAGCCTGCTAGGGACAAAACAATCCCCATCAAAAAAATCAGGAGGAGAATCGGCTTTTTGTCGGGTTTCATCGGCTTTGCGGGTAAGTCATATCAGATTTCCGGAGTCCACTGCGAATTGAAAAATTGCGGGTGGGCATTGGTCTAAACAATGCCGTCCTTGCTCGTGCTTCGGGCAAGTGCGCCGCGCTGTCCACAAGAGTGTTCGGACGCACAGCGAAATTCCGGAGGGGCGAGTTATACGAGCCCCTGATTTTTCCAAAAAAGTGGGACTCGCAGGGCGCGTCCCTCCGAAAATGAAGATTATTCCATCACGGCGGCGAACCGCACGCCGCGCGTGCTTACGCGGAGCTGTTGGAAGCCGAACTCCGTCATCACCATCTCAAAAATCACCACCCCGGTAAGAATCACGTCCGCCCGCAGTTTCGGCAGGCCGACGATTTCCTTGCGCTCGGCCAGCGGCAGACGCCACAGACGCCGCCGATGCGACGTGATCCGCTCCAGGCTGAGCCGGGTGGCCTCAATCCGTTCCCGGTCGTAGCGGTCGAGTTTCGCTTCCATGCGCGCGAGGATGCTCGTCGTGCCGCCAGTTCCGACGAGCAGGACTTCCCGTGAATGATTTTCGCGCCGCAGCGCCGGTTCGAGTTTCGGGCGGACTTCGTTTTGCAGAAAATTCTTTATCCAGTCGCGGCAGGCATTGAACTCGCCGCGCGTGGGCGGGTCGCTGTGCGGAAATTTTTCCATGAGCCGCACCGTGCCCAGAGGAAAACTGCGCGCGAAATGTTTGTGCTCGCCCTGGCCGAGGATGAATTCCGTGCTCCCCCCGCCGACATCCAGCAGCAACAGTGGCGGTTTCGCCAGTTCCGTGTCCGTGGTCACACCCTGGAACACCCATTCCGCCTCCTGGTCGCCGGAGATGATTTCGACTTTGAGATTGGACACACGCTCAATCGTCGAGGTCAGGTCGCCGGGATTTTTCGCGTCGCGCGCGGCGCTGGTGGCAATAACGCGGATGGTCTCGGCATTTCGCTCGCGCGCGGTTTCGGCAAATTCCCAGACGGCTTCGGCGGTGCAGGCGATGGCTTCCGGCTGGAGCCGGTGCGTTTCGTAGAAGCCCCGGCCCAACCGCGTCTGGCGGCTTTCCTCATGGACCGGCTTCACGTGATGCCCCAACACGTCGGCCACCAGCAATTTGATCGAGTTGGTGCCGACATCAATGACGGCCCGGCGAACGGGTTCCATGCGGCGGAAAGCTACAAGGCACTGACGTGGAAACCCAACCGAAAAATGTTACGTTTTGCGGACATTGCGCCGGGCGCGGCAGTGTGTATTTTTCCCGCATGAAACTCTACATTCTACGCCACGGAATCGCGGTCGTGCGCGACGACTTGAACGCCGATAACGACTCCAAGCGTCAAATCACCCCCAAGGGCAAACGCCAGCTCCGGCAGACCGCTGCCGCCATGAAGAAAATGGGCCTGCGCTTCGACCTGATTCGTTCCAGCCCGTATTTACGGGCCAAACAAACCGCGGAAATCGTCGCCGAATCCTTGAAAATGAAAAAGCAGCTCAAATTTTCCGATGCCCTTGCGCCGGACGGCAGCCCGAAAGATCTGCTCCGGGAATTGAACGCGTCAAAACCTGCGCCGGAAAACGTTTTGCTGGTTGGCCACGAGCCTTATTTGAGCCGCCTGATTTCCCTGCTGACGACCGGCGGCATGGACCTGATGATGGATTTCAAAAAGGGCGGCTTGTGCAAATTGGAAACGGAGCAACTCCGTTACGATCGCTGTGCGACGCTCGCTTGGCTGCTCACGCCAAAGCAAATGAAGTGGATGGCATGAAGTGGTAGGGACGGCCCGCTGCGCCGTCCGGTCATCGCGGCGCAATGACCCCACCTTTATCCGACGCGGAACGAGATTCGTTGAATTAAATTCTTTCCGAAGCTGTGCTGCAAGCGGTCGAGAATTTCCTTCCGGCGATAGCGGACGATTTCAGCGAGCCACACGTTGCTGTCCACGTTCACGAACAGCGTCCCTTTGCGCACGCCGGCCGGCTGGGCGTGCGCCACGATGTTCGGATCAATCAACGAATTCCACACCTTGACGACCTCGGCTTCAGCCCGACGAGTGTCCAGGTGCAAATCCGCCGCCACCTTCGGCAGCACGTCACCAATGCGCCGGGCGCGCACGGTCCGCGCGGCTTCCAGCGGCGATAAGTCCACGCCGCGCCATTGCGCCAGCACTCTTTGACGGGCAGAAATCCTGCCCGGTCTCAGCGGCGGAATGTATTTCGGCGGCAGCATCGAGGGGAAAAGCATCGGCCGAACCGACGGGGAAAGCAAGCGGACAGGATATGAAACCTCTCCAGAGCTCCCCAGTCGTCGTAGCGGCGCTTCGGCAGAGCGCCGCAAATTAAAAAATGAAAGAGTGGGCTTTCTGCCGAAAGCCGCGACGCTGGTTTCCGGCGGTTTCAGATTATTTTCCGCTTGCCAAAACTGGCTTTGTGATGCAAAGTAGTCACATGAATCCGAATTGGGCCGAAGAAAACCTGCAAACGATTCGCACCCTGATGGAGCGTTCCGCCGTGTATCGGCGCGCGCTTGCACCGATTATGCTCTTTGCCGGCACTGTAGGTGTGCTGGCGGCGGCCATCGGGCTGATCCTGCATTGGGACTCGAGCCGGGCCTTCGGTGCGCTTTGGCTGGGCACGGCGGTCATTGCCGTCGCCGGCGCTTTTTTCATCACCCGGCGGCAAGCACTCAAAGACAACGAACCGTTCTGGTCGCCGCCGACACGTCGGGTCACCCTGGCTTTATTGCCGCCGTTAACTGCCGGTATGGTTCTGGGTGTGATTTTGGCGCTGCTACCGATGGGCGGGGTTGTTGATTTCACCCTTCTGCTCCCCTTTTTGTGGGCGTTGTTTTATGGTTGCGCGCTGCATGCAGCGGGATTCTTCATGCCCCGCGGCGTGAAATGGTTTGGTTGGATTTACGTTGGATCGGCCTGCGGCATCCTGTGTTTTTTGACGGCGATTCAGCCGCAAATTGAAATCAGTGCGCACTGGTTGATGGGCTTTTTCTTTGGTGTGCTGCATCTGGCATATGGCGCTTATTTGTATTTGACCGAGAAAGGAAAGATTGCGGCGTGAATCCGGAACACTTTCTACAGCTCGACCGCGTGATTCACGAGAAAGGCCGGCTGGCGATCATGTCCATGCTCGCCGCCTCGCCGGAGCTGTCGTTTACCGAACTGCGCGACGCCCTCGCCATGACCGACGGCAATCTCACCACGCATATCCGCGCGTTGCAACAGGAAGGTTACCTGGCCGTGGCCAAGTCGTATCAACACAACCGCCCGCTTACCACCTGCTCGCTTACGGCGGCGGGCCGCAAGGCGTTCGCTGAATACATCAACCTGCTGGAGCAAATCGTCCGTCAAAATCGGTCCAAGTAAAATTTTTTGAACAAAGCGCAACCATGCTGGTCTTTTACTTTGTATCACAAAGTGATTATGCCGTACCGACTATGAAAATTATCCGTGCTGAACATCTGGGCATGTGTTTCGGGGTGAAAGACGCCGTCACCCTAGCCTTGGAAACCGCGCGGCGTGAACCGCTGACCATTCTGGGCGATCTTGTCCACAACGAAACGGTGGTGGCGGAATTGCGGGCAAAGGGCATTCGCGTGGCGCAGCGGCCTGCCGACATAAACACACCGACCGTGATGATTACGGCGCACGGCGCTTCGGAACGCGCGATGAACGAAACACGTGGACGCGGGTTGAGCGTGGTCGAGGCGACCTGTCCACTGGTACATGTGGCGCACCGCGCGGTGGCGCGGCTCGTGCGCGAAGGTTTCCACCCGATTATCATCGGCAAACGCGATCACGTCGAAGTGCGCGGCCTGACCGGCGATCT
>Ga0187885_10005073_pt1 | contig 10418 bp, 17 predicted proteins | sample June2016WEW_20_1_3_FD_132970 | JGI IMG/M metagenome (GOLD analysis project Ga0187885, IMG submission 132970) | Peatland microbial communities from SPRUCE experiment site at the Marcell Experimental Forest, Minnesota, USA - June2016WEW_20_100 | ecosystem: Environmental > Terrestrial > Soil >... | reverse complement strand
TGGACCCCGGGCCACCGCCTGACCTACTGGAAAGAAATCTGGGATTATGAGGACGGCTACGAGCGCATTGTCCTCAAGCACTGGCGGTGTTTGAAAAAGAAAGGGGACTGAGGTATATTTATACGTGCAGTTACACGCACGAAACATTCAATCTTCCCGCCCGGTGCCGGGGCTCCAAACCTCGGGTGTAACCGCTGGGCGGGAGCTTTGTTTATGAAACTGTGCTCAAAATGTAAGACCAACCCAAAGGCCCCCAATCACAACTACTGCCGTCAGTGCCGAAATGAGGCAGTTAGGAAGTGCATCAATGCCAAAGGAGGGGACTGGGCCTATGTCCTGGCCGATGAAGAAAGGCACAAGAAGGCCCTTGCCAGGAAGTTGGTGGCCAACTGGTTGAAGCGCGGGAAGATGGTTAAGGGGCCATGCGAAGTGTGCGGTGTCATCAAAGTAACCGCTCACCACGAAGATTATGGAAAGCCATCAGAGGTCCGTTGGCTATGCGTGGTCCATCACGAAGAGGCCGATAAGCAAAAAGAATTAGTTGACAGCCTGAATAAGGGGGTCTAGTTGTTCATTGTGGCCACCGTCCACGTTAATAACCGGCGCGGTCATAAAGGCCAAGCGGGCCGAAGCGACGTAAGCGACCGCCACTAGCTTCAAAACGCAGAACGGAAGAAACGCCCAGCGTTTGCTGAGCGGGGATTCTTCCGAGCCGTAACTGTAGTTTTGAAGAAAGTGAAATATTATGTCGTGTCCCACACCCGGGATTATTAAAGCCTGTGACTTCGGGCAATTCTTCATTGACCAGACGCCCAAGTTTGATGAGCTCATCATGGAGGATATCCGACCGACCGACGGTTGGCTCCTCAACGTGTCCACCGGCACGACCCCTATGGGTACGCCGGTTGAGATCACGCAAGACCGTTTCCGTTCCGTATTCCCCAACACCACGAAGCCGTGGGAAAAAGTCGTGGCCAATGGCCCCGGCTGCCAGGGTTCCCCCTGCGATCCCAAGGAACACTGCATCGGCTGGGGCGCGGATCGGCTCACTTACTACGCCGAACAGCAGACCTGGGCTACGCCGCTTCTGTGCTATGACCAGGACATGCACATCACCCATGCCGAGCAGCACATCTCGCAGTTGATTAACGAGATCCTGCGCCCGGCGACCACGGACATCTCCAGCAATTACCTGCGGAAGCGGGCGTTGCTGTGGGCCAAGCAGCACAACACGGCCAACGCCGCCCTGACCCAGTTCACCTTCACCTGGAGTCTGGACGCCAATGGCGACGAAGCCTTCTTCGATTGCTCGGTGGACCCGAACAACGTGTTCATGCTGGTGCCTCAGATGCTCCAGAACCGCTTCAGCCCGCTCATGCGGCGAGGCTATGCGGGCAAGAATCCGTTCAAGGACACCGCCCCGTTCATCGAGCTGGTGACCGACATGGATACCTGCTGGAACCTGGAACATCTGGGCGGGGACAAGGGCGTCGGTGGTGGTGACAGCCCGAATGTGCTGGGCAACTGGCGCTTCACCAACTTCAACGAGACTGAGAAGTACTGGCGGTATGGCTTCAGTGGCCAGATCGGCAACTTCATGGTGCGCGTGGACGAAATGGGGTTGCGATTCAACTTCGTGGCCGACCTCGGCGCGGGCTCGGCTCCCAACCGTTATCGCTACGAGGTGGTGCTGCCGTATGTTAACGGCATCACGACCGGCGCGGGTGGATCGGCAGGGCTCGGTTCCGACGAGAATCCCGACTTCGACAAGGCGCACTACGCCATCAGCTATATCTGGCACAAGAAAGCGATGGAGCTTCTGGTGCCGGATGCGCGCCCTCTCAATCCCGAGATGCCGTTCGGTCATCGGGACTTCGGTGGGAAATGGCGGTTTGCCATGCACGACCTTGGCGCTGACGCCTCGGGCGTGGCCATCAGCAACAAATGGGAGAACAAGGGGCAGTTCATCGCGTGGTTCAAGTACTACGTGCGGCCGCTCCACACGGAGTTCGCCGAGGTGTTCTTCCACAAACGCGAGCAGTTCTGCATCCCGCAGATCGAACCTTGCTCGCCTGACCCAGGCTATCCTGTGCAGAATCGCAATAGCTGCCTGCCGGTTTGCCCGCTGCCCGCTGGTTGGCCGGAAGAGCTGGGCGTTCCCGCTGGAACGACCAGTCCTCCGCCGCCTCAGGGCACTGGAGCTGGCCCGTTAGGCCCGCAGGAACCCCAGGCTTCACCGCCTGAGACTCCTACCAATCCACCCGACCAATAAGGATTTCTTATAGGTGAGGTTTGGTTGTGGTTATGAGGGTGTTGGGTTCTGGTGGTTCCCAACACCCTCAGTTAAATGCCTCCACGTTTTGTGGAGGATGATGGAACTGATGGTGGCTTGGTTAATGCCAACCCGATCACCAAGTTCCTGTTGGCTGTAGAGACCAGTATGATACAGAGACCGAATTTCAATAACCTGCTGGGCCGTAACCTTGGCCTTGTGGTTTCTTTCACCGATCAGGCTTCGTCCTTTGGAAATCATATCGTTAATATTGTCTCGCCCAGTCCCCAGCCACAGGTGATCGGGACGAACGCAGAGCTTGCAATCGCATCGGTGCAGAACGAACAATCCTTCAGGAATGGGTCCGAAGTGAATAACCCAGGACAGTCGGTGTGCCCTGACGGGGTGGCTGTGAGAGGTGCTGAATTGGCCATATCCGGTATCCTTAAAAATGGCCCCGCTCCAAAGCCAACACCCGTCTGGTTCCTGGCTCTTAATTACTCTTTGCCAAAAGCGTTGAAGAACGCTATCATTGATTATCATAGTTCAATTTGCGCGTTTGGGTTACAGGCCCGACGCGCATTCTTAATTTAACCCAGGACCCTATTATGGCAAGCCAAGATTACTATTCCGATGCGGCCGCCCCGGCGGCCACGGCTCCTAAATCCAAAGAATCTGCCGAGCCCAAGGAAGGTGAGAGCGACAACCAAACCGCCGAACTGCCTAAGGCCGTCCTGGGCGGCAAAGAGTTCAAGCCCGGCGAGGAAGTAGTCCTGCAAGTCGTGCAGGTCATGGAGGACTCGGTCCTGGTGAAGTACGCCAGCGCAGAGCCCGAAGAGAAAGAGGAAGAGCCTCCCTCGGCACCCCCTCCCCAGGCCGCTCCCGGAGGCGGCGGCGGACCGATGAGTTCGATGCTCGGTTAACTAAAGGAAAACTATGGCAATAGAATGTAATATAGCTGCTCTGGCCTCGGAAGGATCAGAGTTAAACACTTTGATGGACAAACAATCCTTCCAGGCGGTCAAGACCTACTACCTAGCCTTGATACTAAAGGCCGTCACTGGAGGATTTCAACCAGGATCTGATAATCTGTTTGATTACACAAACTGGTGCGAACTTGCCACTATGCTAAAGCAGTATGACTCTCTCCCTGACTATGCCCAAAGAGCGGCCTACATCGAAATGCTGGCCCAAACGGCGGAAGCCGCAGGGGTCCCGGATGATACCGTCAGCGAGACAGCCATTCGCAAAGCCTTGTCCTGCCTGTGCTGCTCGGTCGATCCCAAGACTATGCTGAACATGGAGATATTCCTACTCTGCAACCTGATGAATCAGTCTCAACAGTTGTAACCTATGGCCATCGACTGCGATCCCAACGCGCTGCTGGAAGCGTCCAAGTGCATGAAGTGCATCCCTAACGGGATGCAGCCAGAGGTCATTATCTACCTGCTCAACCAGATCCTGGGCACCGGCTTGACGCCCCAGCAGTTGATGGATGCTGCCAAGTGCTATAGGTGTATCCCGAACGGTATGCAGCCGGAGGTTCAGACTTACCTGCTCTGCCAGATCGTGAACAAGTGATCTCCTGCGATCCCAATGACCTGATGGCTGCGGCCAAGTGCTACAGGTGTATCCCCAAGGGATCATTGCAAGAGGTGATGATCTACTTGATTTGCCAGTGGGCCAATGGTGGCCCTCCCGTCCCTCAATTCTCCTACGAGCCTCCCACCGCTCAGATTAATTGGACCGACGCGAACGGCAACTTCGGTCCCGTTGACCGGGCGACGTTCTTTGCAACGGCGGATATTGCGAGCGTGTCAGACGTGAATCTGGATAATCAAGGAGTCACTTCCATCACTGCGCCACAGGCACTCCCGGCACTTATTAACTTTTCAACCCGCTATAATGCGACCAACTCACTCACGTTCGTTGGTTGTGCAAATCTACAGCTTCTTCGCGCCGACCTTTCAGGGATCACGTTCCTGACAGTAAGCAACTGTCCGGGGCTTATATCTATTCAGGCTTCCAGTAACCTATTTACTACAATGAGCGTGGGCAGTCTGACTGCTTTGAATTTTGCGAACTTCAGCAGCGGGCTATTGACGATTCAGGCAGTTAATACCATTTTGACTCAGCTAGTAGCTCTGGGAAATACGGGCGGATTAGTGAATCTGAGTTTACAAACCCCTGCCGCTCCTCCCAGCGTTGGCCCACCCGATGGGATCGCTGCAAAAGCGGCACTGCTGGCCGAAGTCCCTCCGTGGGCTGTGGCAACTGATTGATGAAACGCGCATTGCCGTCCTTAGTGTTCTGCGCCCTCTGCGTCAGCGCATGGAGCATAGCCACCGGACCCCCGCCAGTGCCGACCATCAAACGACCACATAAGAGCGCGGCGGTGCATCAGGGGGCGGGCTCGGCGAAGCTGATTGCCAAGATCGTGCCCGTGGTTGTTGCGACCAATACCACTGTTTGGGCGTATCCGCCCTCGATCAAACCCTCGAACTACTGGTGGAACATCGAGTGGAGCGCGGATTTCCAATCCTGGTCGGTCGTGGTCAGCAACGCCAGTGGGCCTTGCGACATCCATGTAAACAAGCTGGAGCCGATCATCTTTTACCGCTTGGCAGGAAGGCTGAGCCCGTGATACGTTGCGCCATGAAACGCTTATGTCCTGTCGTTCTTGTAATGGTCGTCGCCCTGCTCGCCTCAGCACAAAACCTTGTTTTGACCAACCCGCCCCCGGCTTATGTGGGACTGGCGTGGGACGCCGAACCAGCCAGCAACAACATTGCTCTCTACAAGCTTTATTGGGGTGTGGCATCCAGGACGTACACGAACTCTCTTCCGTTCACAAACAATACAGGAACGGTGTCCAACTTGATTCGTGGGGTGACGTACTATTTCGGGGCAACGGCAGTCAATACGAATGGTCTGGAGAGCACCAACTTCAGCAACGAGGTCTCCACCAACTCCCCTGTTCCCCCACCTCCGCCAACCGTGCTCAGGCTTATCAACGGGAACTGACCATCACCGAAGAATTGATCGTAGGATGGACCGCAATGGGCTGCACCCGCAAGCAGATCGCCGAATTGTTGCACCGCGCCCCCAAGACGATTGCTTGGTATTGTATGTCCATCAATCGCAAACTGGGATTCATTGACCCAGTTCGGTTGACGCACTACGCTATAGACTGTAAACTGATAGAGCTAAATCAAATCATATGACCGACACCGTTCAAGTTGCGCTGATCGTTACAATTGGCCCCACCATTATCGGGGCTTTGAATCTTCTCCATCAGATCATTGTGGCAAGAAAGGTCTCTGAAGTGGGAGACCACCTAAAAGCCGAGACAAAAGAAATCAAGGCTGCGACCAACGGCATGAAGGATGCCCTCGTGGCGGCCACAGCTAAAGCCTCGCACGCCGAGGGAGTGCAGGATGAAAAGAATCGGGCAACAGAGGCTGCCATTAGCAAACTGGAAAACGGAAAACAAATATGAACAAATCACTTATCGCAGCATCACTGGCCTGCATCCTGTTCACAGGCTGCTCCACCACTCCCTCCATAAAGACCACCGCCGCCGTCACCAGAGATGTTGCCGGACTGACCCGGATTGGACTGGACGTTTACCCTCAGGCCACGCCGGAGGTGGCTCTGGCGCGTGATGTCATTTGTGGCGCTGCATCGGTGACCAATGTGAACCCGGCCGCTATTGTGGCCGACCTGTCAAAACTCACCACCACCAACGCCGAGACCAAGATCATTGTGGACGGTGCGATGTGGGTGTACGAGCAGGTGTATGACCAGATCGGAACCAACACCACCTACCAGATCCAGCCCTACCTCCAGGCTGTCTGCGACGGACTGACCCAGGCCCTTCCGTCTGCTTCGCTCATGACGGTTAACGGCGTGCCGCGCAAGGTTCTGCTGCCGCCCCATTGGAAGTGACCATCTCCAACGGCATACCGAACTTGTTCGCCGTCGAGCAGGACATCCTGCGCGGAGGACAACCCAGCTCGGTTGGATGGGATTACCTCAAGAGCCAGGGCATTACCGACGTCATCAAGCTGAACACCGAAGAGGAGGGAGTTGATCCTGACGGTGCCGGATTCTCCATCCACCGCCTGCCCATTCCTTGGTGGCGGCAGATGATCTTTCGGCCGAGCCAGTCGCTGATCGTGGCTGCCGTGTCCTTGATGCGTCCACACACCTACGTTCACTGTGAGCACGGCGAGGACCGTACCGGTCTCATCGTGGGATGTTTCCGTCTAAGCCAAGGATGGACCAAGAACGACGCCTACTCGGAGATGCTGGCCCACTACTTTCACCCTGCGCTTCAAGGATTGCAAGGGCGGTGGAACTCCGAGATCGCTGCCAACTGGATCACCGGTAAGTAAGCTCGTGGTTCTTCCACAGAGAGCGAGCCCGATCCCGCAATTCCTGCTTCCACTTCTGGTCCCCATGCGAATGGGCGGCATTGACCACCCGGTCAATCTTGAATCCATGACGTCGGGCAATCTCCACCGCTGTCACCAGGGCATCGAACAGGTCGGGTGACCGCCCCATCTTAAGCTTGGTCTTGTCCTTAGGTTCCACCTCGATCTTGTTGGCCCCCACGATCGTCCACTCCCGGCTGCCGCCCTCAACCATCATCTCGTCGGTCATGCCCCGGAACTGATCGCCCTCGATGATGAGCCGGACCGAGTACCACAGCTCAGTCACGAACTTCGAGTAGTAGTCCTTGCAGACCACGTCGAGGCCGTTGGCCACCGGCCGATCGGTGGGCGGACCGCCGAACTCCACCGGAACCACGTTGGGCGACCACAGGCGTCCAAAGGCCGCCATCAGGCTGCCCCGGCCGGTGGAGTCGAACCCGAAGTTCTCGGGCGCGATACCCCGGCGCTCGCACTGGTCCTTGACCTGGGTGGCGATCTGATCCTCGGGCGTCTCCGCCACGGCATCCTTGATTGGAATGACCACCGTATCGACCAGGGCCAGGATCATCTTGCGTTCGCTGTCCAGTCCGAACTGCATTTCGACAAATACGCAGCGATCCCCGCCCACTCCCCGGTAGGCGGCATCGAACCCTCCGATGTGGGTGCGGATGCTGTTGAGCCAGAGCGGCTGCTCTGTTGCCCCGTGCTTAAGGCATAGCTGGCGGGTGATGACCCGGCGCGCGCCTTGGCCCCGAGGCATCCGGCCCTCGTCCATCATTGAGTACTGGATCGAGTCCTTGCCGTAGAACTTGATGTCGGAATCTATAGCCTCCTGGGTGATGAGGGGTATGCCGAGCTTTCCGTCCAGGTTGGGCGAATCACTACCTGGCAACTGGATGCAGATGCCTTTCGGGAACCGGATCTCCCAAGTCTTAGTTTTCGGTGTTTGGTCAATACCACCATCCCACCCTCCCAGATGGGCCGCTGGTTCACAAAGTACTCCCAGAGCATCGGTTGTGTCTTTCGGGTTGCCGGACCCCACGCACTTGAAGTCCTTGTTCTTGTTCATGTTTGAGATGGCATCCACGAACTGGCGCGGCAGGAACTGCAGTTCGTCCGCCACCATGCGCAGGTGACGGTTCTTGATGCCGACGTACTCCTCCATGCCCTGGAACGCCTGGCCGCGCTTGCAGGCCACGCCCACCAGTCCGTTGCGGAAGTCCCGTCCTTCGGCGGACTCGGTCTTGGGATCGCTGATCAGGCGCTGGCGTCCCTCGATCAGATAGCCCGGGAGAAAATCGTGGAGCTGCTTGGCCGACTTGTGCAGCTTCTTGATCTCGCCCCACACCCTCATCTCCAGGCTCTCCCGGGTGGTGGAGGAGACCAGTCCGGTGGTGGAGTTTGGGTAGCAGTAGTAGTCCGTGAGCAGGCAGGCGGCGGGAATGAAGGACTTGCCGGTGGAAGCCGCGCCGATCTGACCGATGATCCGGTAGTTTATCCAGCACTCGACCTGCAGCTCGGCCCAGGAATGCCACTTGATCCACGGCCATAGCAGTTTCATCAGCGCCTTGAAATGGAACTCCATCCCCTCCCCGGCCATCGTCTCGTCGTGCTTCCGCCAGCGCCCGCCCCGGAAGATCATCTCCATCTCCAGCATCACCGGGTTGGTATCGACGGGCCACTTCAGATTGTATTTCTCGATCTGAGCGCGCTTGGTGGATGCTGGCATCGGCCTCAAGATAGGCTATTGCGCTCCCGGCGGCAAGGTCGTAAGGTGGACTTGTGCGACGCGCCGCTCCGATAATCGCTTTGGTCCTGATCTGCTTTACCGTACTGGCCTCCACGCCCTCGTACTGGTTCAGCCAGTGGCAGGTTAAACCCGATGCCCAGCAGGCCCAACAGTTCTTCATGCTGCCCGGGGCCAACATCAACTTCACCTACGGCAGCAACCACGTCATCATCAACGCGACCGGCGGAATCGGGCCGCCTGGACCCGCTGGCCCGCCGGGAGCTAACGGCACCAATGGCGTGAATGGAATCAACGGAACAAACGGAGTTAATGGCACCAATGGGGCGAATGGGACCAACGCTTTTGTGAGCGGCTTGACTACCAACTTCGCGCTTCTCTTTGAGGACACCGGGCTTTCCAACACGGTCTTTTTCTCCAACGGCCTGCTGGTGGCCATCACGCCATTTGCTCCCGCCATTCCCGGCTCAATCATACTGCCAGGCGGCGGATACCTGATCCAACCCGGTGGCGGCACTCTGCTTTTACCATGAAAAAACTACTCGGTTTACTGACGCTGTTCTGCACCCTCAATTTAATGGGTGCGGCCAACTCCACGATCTTCAATCTGTCCCACATCACGGCAGTTCCCGCCGGATATTACATGCCGTGGGAGAATCCCGGCGTGCAGGACTTCTCAATATCCTGGCAAGACTTCACGAACCAACTCCTCTTCCAGATCGCCAACCAGTACTACGTCAGCAATGCAGATTGGACGGTGAGCAACAACCTTTGGATGATGTTTAGTTCAGGAGGAGCATCGACCAACTCCATCTCCCTTACTAAAACCAACGGGGTCGCTGTGACGGCAGTTTCCAATACCAACCTGGACTTTGTTGACGGGACCAACATCCACTTTACTGGCACGGCAGTTGGGGGAACGGTGAGGATTTCCGGCAGTGTCACCGGAACTGTTGCCTCGGCCTCGACGGCCACAACGGCGAGCATCGCCACCAATGGTCCAGATGGAAACGGCCTCGCCACAACAAACTTCGTCATCAACCAGATCGGGGGCATTGGGAGGTTCATGTTCCTGACTTCGACCACCAACACCGGGGCGCTCGCCGGTCGGACCAACAACTTCCAGGGATGGACTAGCGCCTCTTCTGTGACCGTGACGCAGGATATATCCGTGTTTAACACCGGCGACTACATCCGCCAGACGGTATCCACTCAGGCAATCTCACAGGTTCTTCAGGGGCCAATTTCTGTGACTTCATTTGCTTACCGAACGGGCGGAGGCGGGACCATCCAGGTCCATTATGAGATTTACGTTTACGATACGGTTTCCAACGTCCTCTACGAGCTGGGGCAGTCAGTGCCTCTGACGATCACGACGGGTCCGCCCACTGAATACGACTATTCGATCAGCACAACCCAATCGTTCTTCGCCACCAATTCCAGTCGGCTAGTTGCCGCTCTCAAGGTGGATAACGCCGGGACCGGGGCCGACGTGATTCACTTGGTCAACGGTGGCATCTACGATGCCCATGTGAACTTCATACAGGCGCTCAGTGGTATCACAATCGACGGCAGCCAAGTCAACGGCATTGTGCCTGCGGCAACCAACGTCTTCCCGGCAACCAACAGCCTCACGATCTCAGGGACCAACGTGACGGTGGACCTTTCCTTGGGCAACGCCTTCTCGCTGACCTTGAACGGGACCAACGCCTACGTTCGTGCGACCAACACCGCGCCAATGCGCTGGGCGAGGCTGGAAATCATCCAGGGCAGCGCTTTGACGAACACCGTCCTCTTTAACACCAACTACACGCAGCCAACGATCTACGGACAAACCCTCACGATGCCGACCAACACCGCCTTCAGTCGTCAGTGGGTGGACATCCAAGGTGACAGTTCGGGAAATACCAACACCCTCTGGCAGACGATCAAACCATGAAACAATTACTTTTACTGTTTTTTG
>Ga0187885_10005069_pt1 | contig 10421 bp, 8 predicted proteins | sample June2016WEW_20_1_3_FD_132970 | JGI IMG/M metagenome (GOLD analysis project Ga0187885, IMG submission 132970) | Peatland microbial communities from SPRUCE experiment site at the Marcell Experimental Forest, Minnesota, USA - June2016WEW_20_100 | ecosystem: Environmental > Terrestrial > Soil >... | reverse complement strand
CCCGCTTTGTGGCGCGAGCTTCAGCTTGCAGCATCGGCTTCAGCCGACGTCTGGCACAACGCTTCCCAGGCGTGTCCCCGCACTCGCCTTACGTCGCCAGGAGTGGCGACGCGGCAGGCAAAAGTGCCCGCGCTACGGCGAGCATTGGCGGCGCCCAGGCCGCGAGCCTGGCGCTGGCCTGTGCTAGTATAGGCTCCTTTGATGGGTCCTGGAATTCGGGGCCGCTTCTCTCCGCTGCTGTTTCGGGCTCTGGCCGGAATCGAGACGGGCGTTTTGGGAGGGACGGCCATGTTCGGCTGGCTGGCCGTCAGTTCGCTGTTGGACTTGCGGTCGGTGTGGATCCTGCCGAACATTTTGGGGTCGGTGCTCCAAGGCCGCCCGGTGATCGAGCGCGGTTTCGGCTGGCTGACGGTCTCCGGCCTCGGGCTGCACCTGTTCGTCTCGGGGCTGGTGGGCCTGGTGTTCGGGCTGGTCGTGGGCGGTTCGCGGAACCGGTTGCGGGTGACGTTGCTGGGGATCATTACCGGCCTGCTTTGGTATTACTTCTCGCAGTACCTGTTTTGGCGGCGGCTGGGGGTGCTGGTGATGGTACATAGCCCGCCGCGGCCCATGCTGCTGGCGCACCTGCTGTACGGGCTGGCGCTCGGCTGGTTTCCGGCCGGGCTGGGCGGCCTGCGGCGGCATTTTGGCGGGGAAGCGCCGAAGTTTGAAACGCCCGCCGCGCCCGGGGCCGTCGAATAAGGTTGGCGCGTTGCGCCCAGCCGGGTTTGCGGAAGCCACAGTGCTAGAATGAAAAATTCAGATCTGCGCCGAGATGGCGACCGCCAAGTGAAACTTCCCGAGGAAGCCCGACGTCGGAATAAGCGCGCAGAGTGGAGAGGGATTAGGCTTTCATGAGGTTTAACAGGCCTGGGTGCCTGTGGGTACTCTTCGTTTGCGCCTGCTGCCTCCCTGCGAGCGCGCAGCCGCAACCTGCTTCGTCATCCGAGCAGCGACGGGAGCCCCCGCCACCCTCGCAACCCCAGCCGCAACAGCCGCCCCAGCCGAAGCCGCAGCAGCCGAGCCCGTTTGAGACGGTGCCGGAGCAGGCGGAACAGCCCCAGGCGGCGCCAGCCCCGGAGGCGCCAGCCGCGCCAGGCCCCGCAGTCCCGGCGGCCCCTCAGCTCGAGGAGCCCAAGCCCGCGCTGCCGGCGCCGGTGATGCCCGGCCAGGACGTCATCGAGGCCATCGAGTTCCGAGGCTCGCGCCGGGTCCCCCAGGACACCTTGCGGGCGACGATCTTCAGCAAGAAAGGCGACCGCTACAGCCCGGACATGCTGCGGCGCGACTTCATGGCGCTGTGGAACACCGGCCGGTTCGACGACATCACGCTCGAGACCGAGCCCGGCAAGGCGGGCCTCATCGTCCGCTTCGTGCTGGTAGAGCGGCAGGTGGTCCGCTCCATCCGGTACGAGGGGATCAAGTCGGTAACGGTGTCGGAGATCCTGGACCGGTTCAAGGAGCGCAAGGTCGGGCTGTCGGTGGAATCCCAGTACGACCCGAACAAGGTCCAGCGCGCGGCGGTCGCGCTCCGGGAGTTCCTGGGCGAGCGTGGCCGGCAGTACGCCCAGGTGACGCCGGAATTGAGGCAGATCCCGCCCGCCTCGCTGGAGATCACCTTTCGCGTCAACGAAGGCCCCAAGGTCAAGGTCGGCCGCATCGAGATCCTGGGCAACCAGGTCATGAGCCAGCGCGCGGTGATCCGGGCGATGAAGAACCTGCGCCCCATCGGCGTGCCGTACTCGCTGCTGTTCGAGAACCTGTTCGCCAAGACCTATGACCTTGCCAAACTGGAGGAGGACCGGGACAGGATCCGGGTCTTCTACCAGGAGCACGGCTACTTCTACGTCCGGGTGCTGGACCACAAGGTGACGTTGCGCAACATGGGCGGCGGGAAGTTCCGCGTCCCGCTGTTTTACACGAACCGTCCGGGCATCCGCGCCGACATCCAGTTGCCGATCGAAGAGGGCCAGAAGTACAAGATCCGCAACTTCAACTACGTGGGCGTGAAGCTGTTCCGGGTGCCCGAGAGCCTGACCCCGCAGCTTTTCCAGATGGCGCCGGGCGACGTCTTCTCGACCGCCAAGCTGCGCAAGGGCCTGGACCGGATGCGCGAGCTATACGGCCGGTTCGGATACATCGACTTCGTGCCCGACCCGCAGATCGAGCAGGTGCAGGGGACGGATCGGCTCGACGTGACGATGAACGTCGAGGAGGGCCAGCAGTTCTTCGTGCGGCGCATCGACTTCTCGGGCAACACCACCACGCGCGACAAGGTGATCCGCCGCGAGCTGCTGCTGGACGAAGGCGACCTGTTCAACAGCCAGATGTGGGAGCTGAGCGTTCTGCGGCTGAATCAGCTTGGCTACTTCGAGCAGTTGAAGAAGGAAGAAGCGGCGCAGATCACGCGGGACTCCCGGAACAGCACGGTGGATATCCTGCTGAAGGTCAAGGAGCGCGGCAAGAACTCGATTGGCCTGACGGGCGGCGTCTCGGGCATCGCGGGCACCTTCGTCGGGTTCAACTACTCGACCAACAACTTCCTCGGCCTGGGCGAAACACTCAGCCTGACATCGCAGCTCGGGGACCGCATCCAGGACGTGACCTTCGGCTTCACCGAGCCGTACTTCCTGAACCGTCCGATGCAGCTCGGCTTCACGGTCTTCACGCAGCGGTTCAGCTACAACCAGGGCCGCGAGGTCTCGCTTGCCACGGGCCAAAATCTGATCCCGTACTTCCAGGCGATGGGCGCGGACAACCTGCTCAACTACGTCTCGAACGGGCATGGTTTCACGGTTTTCAGCAGCTACCCGCTGCGGCGGAGCTTCGCGCGGGTCAGCCTGAGCTACGGTTACAGCACCACGAAATACACGCCCCTCAGCACGGCCGCGACAACCTATTTCGACTACCTCAATTTCCAGGGCCTCGGCGGAGCCAATACGCTGACGGGCGTGAGGGCGAGCACCATCACGCCGTCGTACCTGTACAACACGGTAAATCATCCGATCACGCCGACCCGCGGAAAGAGCCTTTCGATCTCGTTCCCGTTCACGGGCAGCGCGCTGGGCGGCAACGTGAACATGATCCAGCCGGCGATCCAGTTCACGTATTTCCACCCGGCGCTCAAGAAGACCCACGTGATCGGGTTCCGGCTGCTGGGCTCGTTCGTGACCGGCTACGGCGGGAGGGTGGCGCCGCCCTTCAACCGGTTCTACATCGGCGGTGAGCAGGACGTGCGTGGATTCGAGAGCTGGGCCATCAGCCCGATCGTGTTCGTGCCCAGCGACGCCAGCGTGGCGGTGCTGAACCAGGACGGCTCGCCGCGCCTCCAGAAGATCCTCCAGTCGGATGGCACAACGACATTCACGGCGGTGACCATGCAGGTCCCGGTCTACCAGATGGTCTGGGCGGGCGGCGACATGCAGTCGATCGGCAACTTCGAATACCGCATCCCGATCGCCGGGCCGGTGACGCTGGCGGCCTTCTTCGACGCCGGTCTGGACAAGATCATGCGGCCGGGCCAGCTCACGCTGGCGCCGGAACGCGTCACCGCGCTGAATAGCGAGTTCCCGCAGGCCGGCTTCAAGGGGCGGGCGATCATCTCGCCGGGGACGCAGAGGATCCGGACTTCGACCGGCCTGGAACTTCAGGTGCTGATGCCGGTGGTCAACGCCCCGTTCCGGGTATATTGGGCTTACAATCCGACGATTGTGGATCAGATCATAAGCCGCCCGATCGTCTTCGACCGGGCGATGTTCCCCAACCAGGCAACGTTCGCGTCCGCGCTGTCCCAGTACGGGATGCCGCAGTCCTGGAGGGAATTGCGGCGGACTTTCCGGTTCACGATCGGACGGACCTTCTGAGCGCTAAGGACGCGGCAGGGCGCCGGGGGCGCAGGGGCGTTACTTCGTTCTCAGATCAGAGCGGTCACGCGTTGCTTCCTGGAAAGGGCGCTGGCCGGCGGCGGTTGTGCTAGTATTCAGAGCTTAAAGGAGTTAACTCAGTGAACAAGAGCTTGTTTGGAGCGCCTCTGCTGGCGCTGGGTCTTGGAGCGCTGGCTTTCGGCCAGAGCGCTGCGCCGCCCAACAGGGTTGGCATCATCCACATTCAGAACGCGATCGCGCAGACCAGGGACGGGCAGAAAGCCGCCGCCGACATGCAGGCCAAGTACGGGCCCAGGCAAAGGGAGATCGAGGGCAGGCAGGCCGAATTGCAGCAACTGGAAGCGCAATACCGCAGCACCGCCAACACCATGAGCGACGAAGCGCGCCAGAAGATGATGCGCGACATCGATCAGCGGAGGAAACAGCTTCAGCGGAACGTTGACGACGCGCAGGCCGAGCTGCAGCAGGACCAGGACCGCGTGTTGCAGGAGCTAGGACAGAAGATGATGGCGGTGATCGACCGCTACGCCAGCGAGCACGGCTATTCGCTGATCCTGGACGTGGCCACCACGCCGACGCCGGTGATCTACGCCTCGAACACGATCGACATCACGCGCGACATCGTCGATCTGTACGACAAGATGCAGGGCGCTGGCCTGGCCGCGCCCGCGGCCGCCACCAGCGGCGCCCCGGCCGCGGCCCCGAGCCGCCCCCCAGTGGCCGCTCCGAAACCGGCTGCGCCGAAGAAGTAGCCTGACGGATTACGGGCCGCCGAGACATCTGGATCGCCTCGGCGCGCCCGGCGTCTCCGCGCTTCCGCTCCTGAATCAGCGTGTCGTTCGTCTGCCCGCGCCGTACCGCTGCCAGGTGAGGAAGCCGACGAGAGTCTTGCCGTCGAGGATTGTCCCAGCCTGGATCATGCGGTCGATCTGGCGGGGTGTGAACCAGCGGCACTCGATGCGCTCGTCCTCCATGGGCGTTGCCGTGCCGGGAGCGAGCTGGGTGGCCAGGTAGACGGTCATCTTCTCGGAGACATAGCCGGGGCTGGGGTAGAAGCAGGCGAGCTTCTTCCAGCGCCGCGCGCGGTAGCCGGTCTCCTCGGCCAGCTCGCGCCGGGCGGCGGCCAGCACCGACTCGCCCGCGTCGACCCGCCCGGCCGGCAGTTCCCACAGCGAGGCCCGGGCCGGGAGACGGTATTGCCGCACCAGGAGTACGCGCCCCCGTTCGTCCAGCGCCAGCATGACGGCCGAGCCAGCGTGCCGAACCACGAGGCGGCGGACGTGAAGGCCGCCCGGCTCAACCGCCTCCTCTTCGGTGACGGCGAAGATCGGGCACTCAAAGTACAGTTTCGAGGACCGGAGCTTGATCATTTTCTACTGGGCCTCTTCCACCGACACGGCGCCCAGCGCTTCGAGCTGGCCGAGGATCTGACCGGCGTCGCCGACCACGACAATGGCGGCGCGCTCGGGGTGGATCGACCGCCCGGCGGCGGCGCGAACCGCCTGCGGCGATACGGACCGCACCCGGGCGCAGTAGCTTTCCAGATACTCAAGCGGCAGGCCCAGCAGCCTGGTCGCGACGAGCTGGCCGGCGAGGCCGTCCTGTGTCTCCAGGCGGATGACGAATACGCCGCTCAGGTAGTTGCCGGCCGTGGCCAGCTCCGCCGCGGCGACGTCGGTTTCGGCCATCCGCTGCATCTCCCCGAGCAGCGCCTCGATGGCGGGCCGCGCCACCTCGTTGCGCACCTCGGTGATCACGGCGAACGAGCCCGAGTCCTTGAGCGGCTGGATGGTGCTGTGGGCATCGTAGGCGAAGCCCTGCTTCTCGCGGATGTTCGTGAACAGCCGGGAGCTGGCGCCGCCGCCGAGGATGGTGTTCCCAACCAGCAGCGGGAAGTAGTCCGGATGGGCGCGCGGGATCCCCAGGCGGCCAATCCGAATGTCCGCCTCCACGGAGCCAGGGCGGTGGACTAGCGTGATCGTGCGCCGCGGTACGGGGAACTCCGCCGGCGGCGCGGCGGGCGCCTCCGCGCGGGCCCAATCGCCGAAACGGGCCTCGATCATCTCCAGGGTGCGGTCGCGCGGCGGCAGCGCCCCCAGCAGCACCAGCACGGCGTTGTTCGGGACCAGGCAGCGGTCGCGGAAACCGGCCAGCGCCGCGCGGTCGAGCCGGTCGATCGACTCGGGCGTCGGTTCCTGGCGCGAGTAGGGGTGGGGGCTGTAGACTGCCTGGGCGAACTTTTCCTCGGCCAGGAACGCGGCCTCGGAGCGCTGGGCCAGCAGCTCCTGCTGGCGGTTCTGCTTGCGCAGCGCCACCTCATCCTCCGGGAAAGTGGCATTCCGCGCCACGTCGGCCATGAGCTCGAGCAACCGGGGAAGGTTCTCGGCGAGCGCGTTCCCAGAGAGCAGGAGCGCGTCCGGCCCCGAACCGGCGCGAAGCGCGCCGCCGATGGCCGCGACCTCCTCGGCGATCTCTCTGGCCGAGCGCCGCGCGGTCCCTTCCGTGAGCAGCGCGCCAGTGCTCTCGGCAAGCCCCGCGAGGTTCGCCGGATCGAGTTTCGAGCCGCCCTCGAAACCCAGCCGGGCCGTTACCAGCGGGAAGCGGCGGTCTTCGACCAGCAGGACCGGCAGACCGTTGGCGAGCCGGGTTTCAAAGACGGGCGGCAGTTTGAAGGGCGGCAGGTCGGGGGTCTCGGGTGGTTTGGTTCGGTCCAGCATGGGGGGTCAGGTCGGCAGGGCGTTGTTCCCCGGCACGATGTTGAGGACGGTGCGCTGCGCCGGGTCGCAGCACTCCGCGGCGGCGGCCTGGATTTCGGCGGCGCCGGCCTCGAGGTACTCGCTCAACTCGGTGTTGATGAGCTCGGGACGCTGGTCCAGCAGCTCGTACTTGCCGAGCAGCATGGCGCGGCTGTGGGAGCTCTCCAGCCGGTGCAGCCGTGCTGAGCGCAGGTACGTGCGGGCGCGCTCCAGCTCGGCCTCCGGCACGCCCTCGTCCCGGATCCTGGCGATCTCGGCCTCAACCTGGGCGGTGATCTGCTCGCCCGTGAAGGCCGGATTGTAGAGCAGCATCATGGCGTACTGGCCGGGTTCCCGGTAGTCGACCGGGCCGGCGAACGGCCACCCCAGGTTGGCTTCGTACTGGATGACCGACTGGCGGCCCTTCAGCAGGTGCAAGTGAAAGCGCGAGCTGTCGCCGCCGGTCAGCAGGATGTCCAGCACAGCCGTGGCATAAAAACCCGGAGAGCGGCGGGCCGGGCCCGGATAGCCGATGACGATCGCCGGAACGCGAGCCAGCGGGTCCCTGTAAAGCTCCCAGCGGGGCTCCTGGCGCGGGGGTTCGGTGAGGTCTGGCGCGGGCGGCCGCGGCTGCGGCGGTATGCCGCCGAACCACTCCTCGACGAGCCGCCTGGCTTCCTCCGCGCGGAAATCGCCGGAGAGCGCCAGCACCGCGTTGTTCGGCGCGTAGTGGGTCAGGAAGAACCGCGCCACGTCCTCGACGCTGGCCGCCTCCAGGTCCGCGAAGGAACCGATGAGCGAGTGCGAGTTCTGCCAGTTGCTGAAGGCCAGCTCAGGCCAGCGATCGACAATCGCGGTGGCGTAAGGCTGATTGTCGAAGGAGAGCCGGCGCTCCTGCTTGACGGCCTCCTTCTGGTTGGCGAGGTTCTCTGCGTTGATGGCCAGCGCCCGCATGCGGTCCGACTCGAGCCACAAGCCCACAGCCAGCTTGTTCGACGGCAGGACCTCGAAGTAGTCCGTGTAGTCCGGGTGCGTCGAGCCATTCAGCGACCCGCCGTTGGATTCCACGAGCTGGAAGTGCATCCCCTTGGGCGCGTTGGCCGAGCCTTGGAACATCATGTGCTCGAACAGGTGCGCAAAGCCCGTCCGGCCGCGCTCCTCGGCCCGCGCGCCCACGCCATAGGCGATGTAGACGGTCACCACCGGAACCGAGTGGTCGGGCGAGAGTATCACCCGCATGCCGTTCGGCAGGGCGTACTTCTCGATGGGAATCTGGAGTAGCGCGCCGGCGGCTGCTGTCATGGCTGATCGGGGAGGCCGGCAGCCTGTCGCGTGCGCCCGGTGGGTCACCTCAGCCGGAGGCCGCTTCGATCCACGGGTCACACGCTACGAGCCACGAGCCAGAAGTCGTTGCCTGAACTCCTTCAATGGTAACGTATTCACCACGTCGGAGGCTTCCAGCCAGCCGCGGCGCGCCGTCGTGACGCCGTAGCGCATGTTGCCCAGGTGCGCGGGGTGATGGGCGTCGGTGGAGATGACGAACCGGACGCCGCGGGACTTGGCGGCGCGGATCAGAGCGTCGTGGAGGTCCAGACGCTCGGGGCTGGCGTTGATCTCCATCCAGACGCCGCGGCGGGCGGCCTCCTCGGCCACGCGCTCGAAGTCGAACAGGTACGGCTCGCGAACCAGCAGCAGCCGGCCGGTGGGGTGGCCCAGAATGCGCAGGCTGGGACACTCGAGTGCGCGCAGCAGCCGATCGGTCATCTCGGCAGCTTCCAGGTTCATGTAGCTGTGCACGCTGCCGATGACCAGATCGAGCTCCGCCAGCGCGTCGTCGGCCAGGTCCATCGTCCCGTCGCGGCGGATGTCGCACTCGATGCCGGAAAAAACGTGCAGCGGCATCCCGCCGCGGTTGGCCTCGCGCACGCGGGCGGCGAACTTCACCACGCGGGCCTCGTCCAGGCCGTTGGCCATGGCCAGCGCCTTGGAATGGTCGGTGATGGCGATGTAGGCGTAGCCGAGCTCCTTGGCCGCGTCGGCCATTTCCTCGAGTGAGGCGCGGCCGTCGGTCTCGGTGGTGTGCATGTGCAGGTCGCCGCGGATCTCGGACGGCTCGACCAGCCGCGGCAGGCGGCCCTCGGCGGCGCAGTCGATCTCGCCCTGGTTCTCCCGCAATTCAGGAGGGATCCAGGCCAGGCCCAGCTTCCCGTAGACCTCCTCCTCGCTCTCGCCCGCGACTCTGCTTTCGTCGTCCAGCCGAAACAGCCCGTACTCGCTCAACGTGTACCCCATCTTGAGGCAGCGCCCGCGCAGGGCGACATTGTGTTCCTTGCTGCCGGTGAAGTATTGCAGCGCAGCGCCGTAGCTTTCCCGGGGAAGCGCGCGGACGTCCACCTGGATCGATTGCGGGCCGACCTTGGCGCTGGCCTTGCTGGGGCCCTTTCCGAGGACCTCGCTCACGTGGGGGTACGCGGTGAAGCGGTCGAGTGCGGCTTCGGGCGCCGGGCCCGTGACCAGCAGGTCGAGATCCCCGACGGTCTCCTTCCCGCGCCGGAGGCTGCCGGCCGGCGTCACCTGGTCGACGCCCGGCGTCTCCGCCAGATAGGCGGCCAGCTCGCGCGCGACTTCGTCGGCGAAGTTCAGCAGGAAGCGGCCGGCGCTCTTGCGGTAGCTGGAGATCGACCGCAGGATCTTCTCCTCGAGCTTGGCGCCAAGCCGCGGCAACTGCCGCAGCTTGTGCTCCTGGCAGATGCGCTCCAGGTCGTCGATGGTGCTGACGCGGTGGTGCTCCCAGAGCAACGCGATGGTCTTGGGACCCAGACCCTGGATCTTCAGCAGCTCCAGCGCGGTGGGCGGGTACCTGGTCAGGAGCTGGTCGCGGCGGTCGAACGAGCCGCGCTCGGCGATCTGGCGGAGCGCCTCCGCGATGCCCTTGCCGATGCCCGGGATGTCGGTGACCTTTCCGTCGGGCCGGGTCAGAAGGTCCGCGATGCGCTCGGGCCAGCCCTCGATGGCGGAGGCCGCGTTGCGATAGCTCCGGATCCGGAACGGGTCCTCGGCGGCGATCTCCATCAGGTCGGCAGTTTCGGCCAGCAGCCGCGCGAACTCCCGATTTTCCATGCTCCGATTCTCGCACCGGGCGGGTCCGGATGCCCATAATCCCTACGCAGTGCTCCGTCGTTCCGCCGGCTGCGTCGGCCGGGCGCCCCGGGGCGCCTGGAACCAGAGGCCGGCGGACGTCCCCGGAGGTACCATCGGGCAACCCGCCATTTCGCTGCATTTTCGCTTGCATTCGCGCGAAATCGTGCTATTTTATTGTGACCATCGCCATGGCAGCAGCATTCAAGGAGCTCGCCCGGCGGATTACGCCCGCCCGGCTCGAGGACTATGCCCAGTTGCTCCAGCGGAAGGCGGACGAGGTCCGGCTGGGACTCTCCGCCAACCGGGTGGCCGAGATCGTCCACCGTCCTGAAGACCCGCTGGACTCCGGCGACTGGTCTCAGAAGAGCCACGACGAGTGGCTGTTCCTCAACCAGAACCGGTTGGAGATCGAGCTGTTGCGCGCCGTCGAGGAAGCGCTGCGCCGCATCCAAGACGGCGCCTTCGGCACGTGCCGGGAGTGCCGGGAGCCGATCTCGGAAAAACGGCTTGACGCCGTGCCTTGGGCGAAGTTCTGCCGGCGCTGCGAGGAGGCCGCGGGCCGGGACCCGTCCGACATCTGAGCGCGCCCGGGCCTGCGGCAGGTGCTCGCTCGCACCGTTTT
>Ga0187885_10005062_pt1 | contig 10433 bp, 13 predicted proteins | sample June2016WEW_20_1_3_FD_132970 | JGI IMG/M metagenome (GOLD analysis project Ga0187885, IMG submission 132970) | Peatland microbial communities from SPRUCE experiment site at the Marcell Experimental Forest, Minnesota, USA - June2016WEW_20_100 | ecosystem: Environmental > Terrestrial > Soil >... | reverse complement strand
GCGGCGCATGCCGTTGTCCTCGGTCGGCCGCATACCTACGGGTATGCGGCCTCCCTGCGTCCTAGGCCTGCTTGGTTTGCGAACCGCCAGACACGAACGAACTTATGGCCGCGTCCACTAGGTTCTGCCGAGTCTCGCGAGGCGTAGCGATAGGCCGACCCCCGCGTCAGGGCCTACTGGGGGAGGATTCCCGGCCCTCGCGCAGTACCCCGACTCACGGCCCGCTTCTCTCGAGAATCTCTTGCCGATGCGCCGTTTCCGGATCCTGCCGCTCCTGCTCACCGTCCTCGTCTTGCCGGGCGCGGCGTCCGCGTACCCATGGCCGTTCAAGCCGTTCGACGAGCAGCACCCGATCCGCGGCTTCTTCGGCGACCCGCGCACCGTCTACCAGAGCGGACTCGCCTCGGACGCGCTCGTCGGTCCCGGCTTCTTCTCCTTCCACCAGGGCGTCGACATCGCGGCTCCCGACGGAACGCCGATCTATGCGGTGGCGAGCGGGACCGCCCACTATCTCGGCGCCGCGACGCTCGATGTCGTCACGGGGCATCACGTGGTCTTCCAGTACTTCCACGTCGTTCCGGTGGTCGGCGAGGGCCAGCACGTGGTCGTGAGCGGGACGATCCTCGGCTACGTGCAGGCGCCGTATGGGCACGTGCACATCACGGAGATCGACGGCTCCCGGGTCGTCAACCCGCTGCAGAAGGGCCACCTGACGCCCTACCGCGACACCACGAGGCCGACCATCCGCGCCGTCACGATCGAGGATCGGCTGGGCGCAATGCAGGGGCCGCTCTGCGGCCGGGTCGAGATCGACGCGGACGCGTTCGACACGCCGCCGGTGCCGGTGCCCGGCCCGTTCCGGGGGCTGCCGGTCGCGCCGGCGTTCGTCGCCTGGTCGCTCCGGCGACCCGGCCATCGCGCGCCGATCGTGCGGCGGACCGTTGCGAACTTCCTGAGGACGCTCCCGCCGAACAGCAAGTTCTGGACCGTCTACGCGAAGGGCACCTACGAGAACTCCCCCCGGTTCGGCCGCACGCAGTACCGGTCGATGCCCGGCCGCTACCTGTTCCAGCTCGCCGGGAGCTTCAACACGAGGACGCTTGCGAACGGGGCGTACGTCATCACCGTGCGGGCGCGCGACGTGCGCGGCAACGCGGCGGTCGCGACGCGGCGCATCGAGGTCCTCAACAGGGCCCGCGGCGTGTGCCCGGGCTCGCTGACAGGTGCGCCGCCGCCGCCGGAGCTGCCTGCGAGCTACACGCCCTCGCCGTAATCAGGGGAGGCCGAGGGCGGACTTGTACGCGCGCCGGTAGATCGCCTTCAGCCGCTCCACGCGGTCGACGTAGGCGCGGGTCTCGGGGAACTGCACGGGCTCGTGGTCGCGGCGCCAGCGGTCGACGTTCTCCTGGCCGGCGTTGTAGGCGGCGAGGGCCGTGCGCTCGTTGCCGTACTTGTCGAGCAGGTGGCGGAGGTACCAGGCGCCGTAGCGCACGTTGATCTCGGGGTTGTAGAGGTCGGAAAGGACGAACTTCGAGCCGCCCGTGCGCAGGGCGATTCCCTCGGCCGTCGCCGGCTGAAGCTGCATCAAGCCGATCGCGCCGGTGCTCGACCGCGCGTCCGCGTTGAACTTGCTCTCCTGCTCGATCACGGCGGCGAGCAGTGCCGGGTCGAGCCGGTAGTTCGCCGCGTGGCCGCGGACGATCTCCGCGTAGCGGAGCGGGTACCACAGGCGCGCCCACCACGGAGGCTCGGTCCGCTGTAGGTAGACGAACGCGCCGCCGGCGGCCGCCGCGAGCGCAACGGGGAGGATGAGCCGCCTCAGGACGATGTGAGCTCCTCCACGACGCCTGCGACGAAGGCGTCGAGCTCGGCCAGCGTGCCGTCGTTGACGAAGGCGAAGTCTGCGCGCCGAAGCTTCTCCTCCTCGGGGACGAGGCGCGCCTCGCGGTCGGCGAATGCGCCACGCCGCTGCTCCCGCACCGCGGCGGGAGCGGTGACGACGACGACCTTGTCGAAGCGGCGCTCGCCGCCGGTCTCGTAGAGCAGCGGCACCTCGACCACGGCAAGGGCAGGCGGCTCGTCGCGGGCGCGCAGCTCCTCGAGCGAGGCCTCGTGCGCGCGGATGACGCGCGGGTGCAGCTGCCGCTCGAGCCAGTCGAGCTCGTCCCGGTCGGCGAAGACGATGCGGCCGACGGCTGCGCGGTCGACCGCGCCCTCGGGGTCGAACACGGCGTCGCCCCAGCGCGCGCGCAGCTCTGCCTGCAGCGCGGTGTCCTCGCGGTAGACGCGGTGGACGATCTCGTCGCTCGAAGCGACGGCCGCGCCGTGACGCGCGAATGCTGCGAGTGCCTCGCTCTTGCCTGCCGCGATGCCCCCCGTGATCGCGACCGCGAGCGGCCGCCGCGCCACTACTCGGCGGAGGGCTCGGTCTCGGCCGAGGCCTCGACGGGCTGCTCGACCGCCTCGGCCGCGGGCGCCTCGGCCTCCGGCGGCTCGCTGCCGTCGATGCTCTGCTCGACGGCAGCCACGTCGGCGACCGGCTCGTCGGCGAAGACGTTCTCGGACAGGTCGATCGACGGCGGAGCGGCGTCGTCGCCCGGCTTCGGCTGCACGGGCATGCCGTCCTCGACGCGCTTCAGCGAGAGCGACAGGCGCCGCCGCTCGGCGTCGACCTCGAGGATGCGCACGTTGACCGTGTCGCCTTGCGAGACGACCTCGCGCGGGTTCTCGACGTGATGCTGCGCGAGCTCGGAGATGTGCACGAGCCCCTCGACGCCGGGGAGGATCTCGACGAAGGCGCCGAAGGTCACGACCTTCGTCACCTTGCCCTCGACGACGTCGCCCTCCTGGTAGCTCTCGAGCACCTGCTGCCAGGGGTCGCTCTGCGTCTGCTTGAGGCCGAGCGAGATGCGCTGCCGCTCGCGGTCGATGTCCAGCACCTTGACCTGCACCTTCTGGCCGATCTCGAGCACCTCGGACGGATGGTTGACGTGGCTCCACGAGAGCTCCGAGATGTGGATCAGCCCGTCCATGCCGTCGAGGTCGACGAAGGCGCCGAAGTCGACGATGTTCGAGATCACGCCCTCCACGACGTTGCCCGGGTTGAGCTTGTCGAGGATCGCCTGGCGCATCTCCTTGCGCTCGTCTTCGAGGACGGCGCGGCGCGACAGGACGACGTTGTTGCGTGAGCGGTTGAGCTCGATCACCTTGCAGCGGAGCTCCTGTCCGAGATACTCGTCGAGGTCCTGCACGCGGCGGATGTCGACGAGCGACGCCGGCAGGAACCCGCGCACGCCGAGGTCGAGGATGAGGCCGCCCTTCACGACTTCGATCACGCGGCCGTTGACGGGCTCGCCCTGCTCGTGCGCCTGCTCGATCGCCTTCCAGGCGAGCTCGAAGCGGGCGCGCTTCTTCGAGAGGATCAGCCGGCCCTCGGCGTCCTCCTTCGTCATCACGAGCGCGGCGATCTCGTCACCGACGGAGACCTCGTCCGCCGGGTTCACCGAGCGGCGGATCGACAGCTCGCTGACGGGGATGACCCCTTCCGACTTGTAACCGATATCCACCAGCACCTCGTCCTTGTCCACGCGGACGACGGTGCCGTGGACGACCTCCCCCTCGTTGATGGTCGGGAAGGTCGACTCGTAGTCCGGAATCAGCTCGCCGTCCGGGCCGGTCGTCCAGACGCCTTCTTCGAGCCGTGGGTCGTTGATGGTCTCGTTTGCCATAGAGGCGGGGAGTATAGCCCCACGCTTCTAGACGCCCTGGGGGGCGCCTTGTTAGGCGGCCTGCCCCGGCCGTCTTGGGGAATCCACATGCATCCAATCACGATGCACGTCATTACAACGGCCCCGCGCGTCGCGCTGCGCGGGAACCGGCTGCACAGGCGGACCGAGGGACGGCTCGTCTTCGTGGTCGGCTCGCCGCCCTCCGGCACGAGCTTTGTCGGCGAGGCGCTCGGCTCGCAGCCGGGCTTCGTCGACCTCGGCGAGGTGCCCCTGCTGAAGGCCGCGGCGCCCGAGCTGGCGGCGCTGCCCGCGGCGCGGCCCGCGCCGCCGTCACGTAGCGGCGCCACGCCCAGGCCGCGCGCCGCGCGTCGCTGACGCGCTCGAACTCCTCCCGCCGCTCGGGCTCCACCCAGAAGCGCGCGTGGGCTCCGTCGGCCGCTGGCGGGACGAGCTCTCGCCGGAGCAGCTCGCGGACGTCGAGGCCGAGGCGGGCGGACTGCTCGCAGAGCTCGGCTACGGGTAGCCCCGGCAAACGCCGATACGCTGGTAAGCGTGGAGGAGCGGTACCCGATCGGGGAGACCGACGCGGTTGCGGTTGCCGTGCTGCGGCATGAGCGGCGCGAGGCCGGGTATCCGCGCTGGTCGGCGTCGATCGGCCTCCGCGGCGGCGAGGCGACGGTCAGCGTCCCGGGCCACTACCCGGGCGTACTCGCGCAGCGGCTGCGTGCGGCGCACGAGCGGTTCGCTCCCGGCGCCCGCCTCGGCCGGGACGAGTACCTCGACCTGACGGCGCTCGCGCGCGACGGCGAGGAGTCGGTCGCGCTCTCCTCGACCGCACGCTCGCCGGTGCGCGTGACCGTCGAGGTGCCGCGCGCCGAGCTCGAGCCGCTCGCGCAGCTGCTCGACGAGGCGCAGCAGCTGATCGAGGAGCTGCGGCAAGGGCTCGGCCTCGTGCCGGACTCGCTCCCCGACGTGCTCTAGCGGGTCTGGCGACGGTCGTCCCGGCGGCCTTGGCCGATACCCTGTACCTCCGTGCCCGAGCTGAAGACAGCGGACGACTACCGCCCGACCGGCGACCAGCCGAAGGCGATCGAGACGCTCGCCGAAGGCCTGCTCGCCGGCGAGCGCTACCAGACGCTCGTCGGCGCGACGGGGACGGGCAAGACGGCGACGATCGCGTGGACGATCGAGAAGGTCGGCAGGCCGGCGCTCGTGATCGCGCACAACAAGACGCTCGCGGCGCAGCTCTGCAACGAGTTCCGCGAGTTCTTTCCGCACAACGCGGTCGAGTACTTCGTCTCCTACTACGACTACTACCAGCCCGAGGCGTACGTCCCGCAGGCCGACCTCTACATCGAGAAGGACTCGTCGCGCAACGACGACATCGACCGGCTCCGCCACTCCGCCACCTCGAACCTGCTCTCGCGCCGAGACGTGATCATCGTCGCGTCGGTGTCGTGCATCTACGGTCTCGGCTCGCCGGAGGAGTACAAGGAGCGCGTCGTCTTCGTCAACGTCGGCGAGGAGCAGGATCGCGACCTGATGCTCCGGAAGCTGATCGACATCCAGTACGTGCGCAACGACACGCTGCTGGGGCGCGGCCGTTTCCGCGTGAAGGGCGACGTCGTCGAGGTGCAGCCTGCGCATTCGGAGACGGCGTACCGCATCTCGTTCTTCGGCGACGAGGTCGAGCAGATCACGCACTTCGACCCGCTCACCGGCGAGGTGCTGTCGCGCTACGACACGATCACCGTCTTCCCGGCGACGCAGTACGTCACCTCGAAGCCGACGATCGAGCGCGCGGTCGGCGAGATCCGGCGCGAACTCGAGCAGCAGGTCAAGAAGTTCGAGGCGGAGGGGAAGATGCTCGAGGCGCACCGGATCAGGCAACGCACCGAGTACGACCTGGAGATGATGCAGGAGCTCGGCTTCTGCAACGGGATCGAGAACTACTCGCGCATCCTCGACGGGCGGCCGCCGGGCTCGCCGCCGCACACGCTGCTCGACTACTTCCCGTCCGATTTCGTCGTCTTCGTCGACGAGTCGCACCAGAGCGTGCCGCAGATCGGCGGCATGTACGAGGGCGACCGCTCGCGCAAGCAGACGCTCGTCGACTTCGGCTTCCGCCTGCCGTCCGCGCTTGACAACCGTCCGCTCCGCTTCGACGAGTTCCTGGCGAAGGTGCCGCAGCTCGTGTTCGCCTCGGCCACGCCGGGGCCGTTCGAGCTGCGGCACTCGACACGCATGGCGGAGCAGATGATCCGGCCCACCGGCGTCGTCGACCCGGACGTGGAGCTTCGCCCGACACTCAACCAGATCGACAATTTGCTCGGAGAGATCCGCCAGCGCGAGGCGGCCGGCGAGCGGACCCTCATCACGACGCTGACGAAGAAGATGGCGGAGGACCTGACGGACTACCTGCTCGAGTCGGGCGTGAAGGCGCGCTATCTCCACTCCGAGATCGACACGCTCGAGCGCATCCAGATCGTGCGCGAACTGCGCCTGGGCGAGTACGACGTGCTCGTCGGCGTGAACCTCCTGCGCGAGGGCCTCGACCTGCCCGAGGTGTCGCTCGTCGCGATCCTCGATGCGGACAAGGAGGGCTTCCTGCGCGGGCGCACGTCGCTCATCCAGACGATCGGCCGTGCCGCGCGCAACGTGAACGGCAAGGTGCTGATGTACGCGGACAAGCAGACCGAGGCGATCAAGGAGTCGATCGACGAGACGAACCGCCGGCGCACGATCCAGCTCGCCTACAACGAGGAGCACGGGATCACGCCGGAGTCGATCCACAAGGGAGTCAGCGACATCGCCGAGTTCCTCTCGTTTGAATCGCCGCACGTCCCCGCGCGGCGGCGGCGCGGCGCGACGAAGGTGGAGGGGATGGACCGCACGGAGCTCGAGAAGCTCGTCGTCACGCTCGAGGAGGAGATGTTCGCAGCGGCCGAGGAGCTGCGGTTCGAGTACGCCGCGAAGCTTCGCGACGAGATCAAGGAGCTCCGCCGCGAGCTGAACGCGCTCGAGGAGGCGCCCGCGTGACGGTCGTCGCCGCGGTCGGCGCCGGGACCGTCGTCGGCGTGCTGTTCTCCGCGTTCTTCACCGGAGCGCTCGCGCGGCTCGCCGTTCCCGGGCCGGACCCGATGCCGATCTGGCTCACCATCCTGATCGGGCTCGTGGGCTCGCTCGGAGGCGGCGGCATCGCGTACGCCGCCGGCTGGCGGAGCGCGTACGGGATCAGCACGGTCGGCTTCTTCGTGGCGATCCTGCTCGTCGTCGGGTACCGCCACTTCGTCCAGCGCCGGCCGATCCTCGGCCGCGGCGCCTACCGCTTCCCCGAGCGCGGCTTCGGCGTCGACGAGTACCGGCGGCGGCTCCAGCGCGCCGGCATCGATCCCGACAAGGTCGCCCCGACCGGGCCGTTCGCGCCGATCAAGGCCGAGCCCGCCGCCGTCCGGGCTGCGGCGGCGACCGCCGCCGGCGACCATCCGACCGAGAACCCCGCGCACTACCTCGGCCTGCTCGAGGAGCTGCACGACTCCGGCGTGCTCTCCGACGAGGAGTACACTGCCGCACGCACTCGCCTGCTCGAGTCGCTCCGCGCCTGAGGAGGGCCCACCGTGCTGTGGTTCATCGTCTTCCTCGTGCTCTACGGGCTCGTCGCCGGCGCGCTCGCCCGCCTCGCCCTGCCCGGGCCCGACCCGATGGGCCTGCTCGCGACGACCGGGCTCGGGCTCGCCGGCTCGCTCGTCGGCGGCGTGGTCTCGTACTTGCTGCTCGGCTACGCCGGCGGGATCGTGATCTCGATCGCCGGCGCCATCCTCGTGCTCTACCTGTACCGGCGTTTCGTCCAGCACCGGCCGCTGACCGGGCCGGGTGCGAAGCGCCTGCCGCCCTCGTAGTCAGGAGGGGAGCGGGCCGTGCCCGCGCGCGAAGGTGCGCCGCGCGTCGAGCCCCCAGCCGCCGCCCTGCCAGATGTACGTCAGCACGGTCAGCGTTTGCTCGTCGACCTCGTAGACGTGCAGGCCGCGCGCCTCGCCCAGCCGGTTCGGCCGCGGCTGTCCGAGCCCGGGAGCGATCGAGACGACCGCAGTGCGCGCCTCGCTGCCCACGACCTCGAACTCGTGCCGCTCGCTCACCGCAGCCTGGTGGATATGGCCGGAGACGATCAGGTCGGCGCCGGCCGAGACGAGCTCGCGGAACACGTGGCTGCGGTGCGCCACCGGCCGCTTGCGCGCCGCCCGCCACGGTGCGCCGAGCAGGTGGTGATGGAGAACGGCGACGCGGAAGGCGCCGTCGGCCGCCTCCGCGAGCCGCGCGGCCGCGCGGTGCAGCCGCTCGTCGCGCACCGCTCCGGTCTGGTGCCGGTACGGCCGCGCCGAGTTGAGGCCGACCACGTGCAGCGTTGCGGACGCGTATGTCGGCTCGGTCGTCCCCCAGAGGCGCTCGAACTCCGCCCACGGGTGGGTGACGCGCGCGGGGAAGGCGTAGGGGAGGTCGTGGTTGCCCGGCACCGCCAGCACCGGCGGGCCCAGCGAGCGCAGAAGCCGGTGCGCCCGCTCGTGCTGCCCGCGCCGGCCGCGGTGGGCCAGGTCGCCCGAGGCGACGACCAGCTCCGGCTGCACCCGCTCGACGAGCGCCGCCAGCGCAGCCTCGACGTCCGGGTCCTCGCGTATACCGGTGTGGAGATCGGAAACGTGGAGGATGCGTGCGTTCACGAGTGAATGAGGCTATAGATTCAGGTATGGGCGACGAGTCCGCCGAGATCTTCGACGACGTCTACCTCGGCCTCCGCGCTGGAGGCGCGCTGCGCAAGCAGCGTCGCGGCGAGCAGCTCACGACCGAGGAGGAGGAGGCGCTCGGCCGCTGGCAGCGCCTGTCCACCTGGCGCAAGGCGCTTGCGATCGGCGGCTTCGGGGTCGGCACGTTCGGGCTCGGCTTCACCCTTGGCGGCCTCGTCTTCGGCCGCTGGCGCAAGGCCTAGGCTGCCGCGGCGGGGCCGGCCACGGACTGCGCCCACGCGCGCACCGTATCGCGCCGTACGAACGCGGTTGCGGCCCCGAGCAGCGCGAGCTCGATCACGGGATCCCAGTAGTAGAACATCCCCAGCGGGTCGAGCAGGAGTCGCACCGCCGTCGTCGCGGCCGGGATGATGAAGATCGCCGCCGGGTTCCTGCGGATCAGGCGGGCGAGCCCGCCGGCGAGGCCGACGGTGGCGGCGCTCTGCAGGAGCCGGAGCGGCCAGCCGAACGGGTAGCCGACGCCGACGATCAGGTGGATCGGGCCGCCGGCCACGTGCCACTGCCAGGCGAACATGTGGAAGTCGCCCGCGAGCACGAACGGCGCGAGCATGAGCGCGACCGTGGCCGAGGCGATCGCCGCGCCCAACGCGCTCCGGCGAAGGCTGGGCGCGAGCGCCAGCACGGTGACGCCGAGCACGCCCCAGAGCTCGAACCCTGCGGAGAGGCCGACGAGGAGCCCTGCGCGTCCGACGCGTCCGGCGCGCGCGTGGCGCGCGGCCAGGAGCCAGAGAATCCCGGCGACCGGCTCCGCGAAGTGCCCGGTCGCGTACGCGTCCGGCACGGGCCCGAGCAAGAGCGCAGCGGCGACGACGAACACGAGCGGGAGCGCGCGACGGCCGACGACCGTCCTGAAGGTCGCCATGAGCGCGGTGCACAGCGCTGCCTCGGTCGCGATCGCGAGCGCGGCGGGCGACCAGCCCGCGAGCCGGTGGAGCACGGTCGCGGCCAGCAGCTCGAGCGGCGCCGCCTGGATCGTCGGGTTGTGGAACGTGTGGGCCCAGCCGCCGGAGAGCATCGTCCTGCCCGCCGCGGCGAAGAGCACGAAGTCGCTGTTGTGCCAGCCCCGGCTCGTGTAGACCGCGTCAGCGACCGTGGCCGCGAGGAGTGCGGCGGCCACGAGCTCGAACCTCCCTGGACGGAAGCGGCGCACACGGTCCGTATCGGCAGCGCGTTCGCGGCGCATGAGCAGACGCCCTCCCGAGGGAATCCCGGCGGCGCGTCGAACGAGGGAAGCCCATGCTCGCCACTCCCGAAGAGCGCGTCTTCCTCGACGCCCGCCGGCACGGCGTCGTGCTCGTGCAGCCGCTGTTGCGCGCGCTCGTCCTCGCCGGCACCGGCGCCGTCGCCTTGCTCGGCGGCTGGCCGCTCTCGGCCGCAGGCGCTGCGCTGCTTGTTGCCGCCGCGATCGTCGCGCTCGCCGCGGTCTGGCGCTGGGACCGCACACACGTCGTGCTCACGACCGAGAAGCTGTTCGTCGTGCACGGCGTCCTGCACAAGCACGCCGCCGCGGTGCACCTCGCGAAGGTCGGCACGGTAGAGGTGGAGCAGCCGCTGCTCGGCCGGCTGCTCGGCTACGGCACGATCGTCGCAGGCGAGCTCGAGATCCCCTGCGTCGCCGAGCCGCGCGAGGTCTACGGGCTCGTCGAGCGGCTGCTCGTCTCGTAAGCGGCTGAGGATTCGGCGCTGCGGTTGCCGCTGACGAGCACGCAGCCGTGCGAGACGTCGCCGGTGAAGTTCTTCGTGACAGAGCCGCTGTCCGCGTCGACCGTCCCATGAACGACGGCGAACGACGATTGCAACGCCGAGACCTCGCCTGCTCCGACGGGGCGCCGGATACCTAGACGAACGTACGTTCGGGAAGTACAATGGCCCTCCAAATGGCTGCCGACGAGCTGGTTGTCCACGG
>Ga0187885_10005058_pt1 | contig 10441 bp, 7 predicted proteins | sample June2016WEW_20_1_3_FD_132970 | JGI IMG/M metagenome (GOLD analysis project Ga0187885, IMG submission 132970) | Peatland microbial communities from SPRUCE experiment site at the Marcell Experimental Forest, Minnesota, USA - June2016WEW_20_100 | ecosystem: Environmental > Terrestrial > Soil >... | reverse complement strand
GCCACCCGTGCCTTGAACTTTGGACTGTACTGTTTCCGCGTCGTCGTCATCGATCCTCCTCGTCTCAACGACTCCGCCGAATCTTAACTTATTGCCTGGTCCAAAATCCGGGGTCCACTATAAACCGCAGAGTAATGCGCTGCTGCGCATAACTCTGCGCTACCTGCTTCGATGACGAACCCACGGTTAATTCCAAAGACGAATTGACCGTGGCTACCTCCGGGTCACACAACCTCAGTCGCCGTTCGAACTGTAATCTCTGCGCTTGTAGCTTCCCACCTTGCGCAACTCGATCACCAAGTAGGGGTAGGGCTTGCCCTACCCTTCTAGGTTCGGCGGCAATGTACACAGAGGGGACGGCAAGCCGTCCCCCTACTGCGAAAGGCCCTTTGGACATCGGGGTTGAAGGGAACGATATTTGCACCCGCGTGGTAGCGCAGGGCCCGCTCTCCGGCCCTGCGGCTTTTCCAGCGGTGCGGGCTCTTGCCGCGCCGCAAACAAGATAATCCGAATTCTCAAGGGCCGCGCCGCCCAATGCGCGTCGCGGTGGAAGTGCCGCAAGGCTAAACCGCGAGCCTTGCGCTACATCCTTTTTTTTGCGGGCCTCCCCATGCAGTACGGACCCCCGCCGGAGCGGGCAGCCCTTGGATTCGAAAGCGCGAATCTGAGGAAGAACCGCAGACCTCAGCGATGGAGGTCTGCGCTTGCTTGCTGAACTCCCTTGCGTTTCCCCGCCGGGTTCCCAATAATGGAGGCTTGCTGACAGGCGGGGACGCCATCCAGCAGACCTCCCAATGAACCCGACAGCCCAATCCGCAGCCCTCGCGAAACTGGACTATGCCCACGGCAAGGAACTGGCCCGGCAGGTTTTCCATGAAACCATGGCGGCCATTGACGTGCGTCACACCCTGCTCGCCAAGCTGAAATTCCAGGACGGCGTGCTTGAGGCGGGGGAGGTTTCATACCCTCTCGGCCGGCCGCCGCGCGTGGTGGCGTTCGGCAAAGCCGCCAATCGCATGGCGGCGGTGCTGGAGGAAATCCTGGGCGGATATATTGAGGCGGGCGTGGCCGTGGGGCCGGCAGAGTCCTCGAATAAACTCGCACACTTCCGTTATATCCTCGGCGGTCATCCCTATCCCACCCTGGGCAGCTTGGAAGGCGCGCAGGCCGCGGCCGAACTTGTTTCCAACCTGACGCCCGACGACACGGTCATCTTCCTCGTTTCCGGCGGCGGCTCCGCCCTCCTGGCGCAACCCATCGATCGGAGCATTACGCTCGCCGACCTGATTGACTTCAACCGCGTGCTCGTGACCTCCAGCCTGCCCATCGAGGAAATCAACGTGTTGCGCAAGCACGTCTCCGCCGTGAAGGGCGGAAGGCTGGGCGTACGCGCCTGCCCCGCGCGGCAGCTCACGATTTTCATTTCCGACGTGCCGGACCACTTGCCCTCGATGATTGCTTCCGGCCCGACCCTTCCCGATGAGTCCACCGCCGAGCAGGCCTACGAACTGGCCGAACGCAGCGGCCTGGTCCGCCAATTCCCGGCGAGTATCCGGAAGTTTTTTGAGGGGCGGGAACTGCCGGAGACTCCTAAGCCGGGCGACCCGAGATTTGCCAACTCACATCATTTCTGTCTGCTGGCAAACCGGGACGCGGTGGAGGGCGCGCTGGCGGCGGCGAAAAAGCTCGGGTTCGCCAGCCAGATCGACCGCGGCCCGTGGGACGCCGATTACCGGCAAGTGGTGCACGACAACTTGGTCGCGCTCGAGGCGCTCTCGCAAGAACACCCGGGCCACCCCGTGTGCCTGGTGGTGGGCGGAGAAGTGACCTGCCCGGTCACGGGCCCCGGCGTGGGCGGACGTAACCAGGCTTTCGTGCTCGAAGCCGTGCCGCAGATTGCTGGGAGGCGCCGCGTCGTGCTCAGCGCGGGCACCGATGGCCGCGACGGCAACAGCCCTACGAGCGGCGCCGTCGCTGACGGCCAGACCCTCTCGCGCGCCCAGGTCCTGGGCCTGGATCCCGCCGCCTATCTCGCGGGGAGCGATGCCTACTCGTTTTTCCGCAGCTTGGGCGACACGCTCGACACAGGGTTCACCGACAACAACGTGCGCGACGTGCGCATCTGGCTCGACTTCGGGGCGGCTTGACAGGCTGCGGAAAAACTCGTAGGCGTTGTCATTCTGAGGAGGTCGCCGCGGCGACCGACGAAGAATCTCGTATGTTCATGACAATGCGCAGGGCGAGATTCTTCGCTTCGCTCAGAATGACAGCAGCGAAGCGTTTTTCCGCAGCCTATTGAGAACCTGTAGCCCCGAGCGTTACGTCGGGACGTTGGTCGCATCATCATGGACGACCTTACCGGGAAAGTTGCTCTGGTGACGGGCGCGAGCCTCGGCATCGGGCGCGCCATCGCCGAGGCACTGGCTAAGGCCGGCGTCGATGTGGCCGTCAACTACCTTCGGCACCAGCCGGACGCCGAGGAGGTGTGCGAATCCATCCGGGGCGGTGGAAGGCGCGCGCTCCCTGTGCAGGCGGATGTCTCGAAATCCGCGGAAGTCACGCGCCTGGTGAAGACCGTGGAGGAGGGATTGGGGCCGATTGAAATCCTGGTCAACAACTCCGGGATCACGCGCCCCCAGCCGCTGGAGGAAATCCGGGAAGAAGACTGGGATGAACTCATCACGGTGAATCTCAAGTCCGCCTTCCTGGTCACGCAACAGGTGGTGCCTGGGATGCGAGGGCGCCACTGGGGGCGCATCATCAATATCTCCTCGGTGGCCGCGCACACGGGCGGGGTCGTGGGGCCGCACTACGCTGCGTCCAAAGCAGGGCTGCTGGGATTGACGCATTCCTACGCCGGGCTCCTGGCGCGCGAGGGCATTACCGTGAATGCCATCGCGCCGGCGCTCATCTACACCCGGATGGTGGCGGCAAATCCCCGCGCGCGTGTGGATCTAATCCCGGTAGGGCGCTTCGGTAAAGTCGAAGAAGTCGCGGACGTGGCCGTCCTGCTGGCGGGCAACGGCTATATCACCGGTCAGACTCTCAATGTGGACGGCGGTTGGTATATGACGTGAAGCTGTCAGCGGTCAGCGATCAGCTTTCAGCTAAGGCATTGGCGGACTGCAGATAGCTGAATGCCGGAGTCTTCGAAAGCGGGAAGTCCTCAGTCACGAGGTTTTTTAAGGAGGAAAATCATGCCCCAAGCAATTGGATTCATCGGACTCGGACTCATGGGTCAGCCCATGGCCGCCAACCTCATCAAGGCAGGCCACAAGCTGGCGGTATACAACCGAACCGCCGCGAAGGCTGCCGGGCTCGCGGCGGCTGGCGCCCGCCTGGCCTCATCCCCCGCCGACGCCGCGCGCGGTGCTGAAGTCGTCATGATGATCGTCAGCGACTCCGCCGCGGTGGAAGAGGTCGTGGCAGGCAAAGGCGGGATTCTCGAGTCGCTCGGCGCCGGCACGCTCGTCATCGATTCGAGCACCATCAGCCCCAGCGTCAGCCGCAAGATGGCCTGCTTGGTGGCCGGCAAAGGCGCAAGCTGGATCGACGCGCCCGTGACCGGCTCGAAGCATGGCGCGGAAAAAGGCGAGCTGACCTTCATGATCGGCGGCGACCGTGCTGCGTTTGACCGCGCCCTGCCTCTCCTCCAGGTGCTCGGCAAGAAGCATATTTACTGCGGCCAGCCGGGGCTCGGGCTCTCTGCCAAGCTCGCGCAGAACACCATCCAGGCCACTATGCTGGAAGTTTTCTGCGAGGGCTTTGTGCTGGCGGCCAAAGCGGGCGTACGGCCCGAGACCATGCTCGAAATCATCCAGTCCAGCTTGGCGCGCGCCGCGCTGACCGACTTCAAAGCCCCGTTTATTTTCAAGGGCGACTTCACACCCTACTTTCCGCTCAAGCTCATGCACAAAGACCTGGAATTGGCCGCCGAAGCCGGCTATACGCAGGGCGTCCCCATGCCGGTGCTGGCCGCCGTCAAAGAGGTTTACATGGCCGCCAAGGCCCAGGGAAAAGGCGACCTGGACTACGCCGCCGTCGTCACTTTTCTGGAGGAGCTTGCCGGCGTGAAGGTGCGAACCTAGCCCGGCCTTGACGATTGGGGTTTGGTTTTTTTGCGATCCCGGGCAAGAACCTGCTGACTCGCGCCGTGGCAACCGGGTCAAACGGGCGTGGGGGACTCTCTACCCGGTGCTGTGGGCGAGCGATTTTCCCACCGGGAGGGCGTCCTGGGTGGGGACATAGGCAACGCTGTAAGCAAAGGTTCCTTCGTTGCGCAGTTCCTCGATACTCACGATCCGGACGGGCGAAAAAACACTTGCCCCCTCCCGCGCAAAGGGCAACGCCGCCTCAACTACAGCGCCGATGCCATACTGGCGATGACTCTTAAAGCGGAAACCCCCGCACCAAACCGTTTCCGTCAACGCCACCTCGTTCCCGAGTTGATGATGACGAACGCACACTTCCGTGGCCAGGCTGATGCACAGTTGTTTTGACGTGTTCGGGTTGGGAGTCGGCGGCGGAGCCTCGGGGGTTTCCGGCTCCTTGGCTTCATGCAGCGATACCCGTTTCCAGGCGCTAACCCGACGGTCAGTACATTGCCGGCAGGGTCGAATGAGGCACTGATTCGCCACCAGGACTTCCAGGGCGAAGGTATCGAGGTGTGTGACCTCCCGCAGCCTGCAACCCTGGCATTCCAGAAGAACCCGGCCCGCGGCGCGATCCGCCTCATCCAGCGCGGGGAATTCGATACCCCAGACGTTTACCTGCGGATCGGCAATTCCCAGACCGTAGCAAGTGTGTTCGCCTTCTTGTCCGATCTGGCCCACGACCCGCGCCAGGGTTTCCAGTCCCGTCCGGTAACACCGCAGGGTGAGCGCTTGCTGCGGCAGCAAGATGTGACCGGAAACAACCTTGGCCCCGTGCCGGCCAACGACCAGGGTGCGCGTCTGTTCCGCGAAATTTCTGCCGGCGGCGTCCACTCCACCCAATTGAATTCGGAGTTCAAGTTCCACACGGTCGCTGCGACGTTTGTCGATGGTCACCACTCAGCACCCCTGAGGGAAGTCTCCGGGAATGCACCACGGTGCAACTGGTGATTCCGGGAGTAAGCATACAACAAGCCAAGCCGTTCCGCCACTGAACGCATGACCATGCCCATAGAGTTAATACTGTATTGATTATAATGCTCCCCCTCTACCCGACTCTTTCCGAGGTCCAGGCTTTGCGAGTACTCTCCGAACCCGCCTTGCTGTGGGGCCCTCGAATGCCGCTGGCTTCCCCTTCATCCTGTGGTATATTGCGCAGCTCAAACAGTTTAGCGAGGGTCAAATCCACCCGAGGAGGATCAAGGTGCGTAAGTTCTGCTTGCGCTTTTGCTTTCGTCGAGTCTCTCTCACGCTGGCCGCAACCGCCTGCTGTCTCGTGCTTCCAGCTGCTCTCGCTGCTGCGCCCAGCCCGCGCCGCGTACCGGACCACGTTCCGCCCAAGCGCTCGGCGCAGATGCGCGACGGCTTCGGCATTAACTCCAACCTGCCTCGCGACCCTTACCTGCCCTGGAATCGCTGGTGGTGGACCCGCATGTTCGACGCGGGTGTGAAGTGGATTCGCATTGGACAATACGAGAACAGCTCCGAGCCGACCAGTTGGGACTGGGTCGAGCAGAAACGCGGTGTCTACTCGATCTCCCCGGAGGCAGACGACTATGTGAACTCACTGGTCGACAACGGCGTGGATGTCCAAGTGCAACTGATGTACGGCAACCCCATGTACACTTCGCCCGCCGGCAAGAAACCCGACCAGATCACGCCCGAACCCGGCAGTTTCCACAACGACGACCGCAGCATCTACTCGGTCTTCTGGCCACCCACGACCCCCGAGCAGATCGCAGCGTTTGCGAAATATGTGCGCTGGACGGTGGACCACTTTCGCGGCCGCATCCATTACTACGCGTTGTGGAACGAGCAGGACATCGGCTATTGGAACTCTTGGGGGAATCCCGAGGAGTACGGGCGCCTGCTCAAGGCGTTCATCCCGGCCGTGCACGAGACCGATCCGGAGGCCAAGGTTATTTACGGTGGCCAGGCCGATCCCAGTCGCGATTTTACTCGGCGCGCCCTCGACACCTGCCAGTGCGCGGCGGGAATCGACGTTTACGCCTACCACACCTATCCCGGCTACGGCCAGAACCTGAATCCCGAGTCGATGGACTCCGGCGCCTACGGAACGGAATCGCCGGCCCAGTTGCGCGAGTTCGTCCGCAGCTACCCGGGCATCCGCAAGGACATTCCTTTCTGGGATGACGAGTTCAACTCCATTCCTTCCTGGTTAGAATCGGATGAGTCGGTGCAATCGAAGTACGTCACGCGCGGCCTGCTCTACAACTGGGCTGCGGGGGTTAAGACTTTCGTCTGGCTGCTCACCGCCGGCGTGGACGGCAACGAGTATGATGACTTCGGATTGGTCCACGGGCTGCGTCTCTTACCCGACGATTTCACGCCGCGGCCGGTGCTCTCGGCGTTCCAGAACACCAACGCCCTGTTTTCCGATACGAAGCCCGACCCGGCAATTCAAATCGAATCGAGCGAGATACCGGCGCTGCACCGCCAGGCCCGCGCGCCATTCCTGGCGTACGGGTTTCGCTCCGCTTCCGGCAAGGCCATCGTCGCGTACTGGCTGGCTGCGCACAGTAATCCCGGAAACATCTTCCCGCCCCTCGCCGCTACGCTGACCATCAAGAACTCCGGCATCGAGCACCCGGTGCTCATCGACGTCGTTTCCGGTGAGATTTCCCCGCTCAGTTGGAAGCAAGGCTCGACCGACACACTCCAGAGCGCACCCGTCCGCGACAGCGTGCTGGCCATCGCCGACGAAAGCTATTTCGATTGGGATGTGCTGCCGGAAGCGCCCAGTTCCCTGAACGCGCGCGCGGCCGGTGGCTCCGTGGAGCTTTCCTGGGAAGTGCACGGTCGGGACATTACCGGCGTCGCCGTCGAGCGCCGTCTGGGTGACCACGGCACTTGGGAACGCGTCGCCAAGCTCTCCGGGGACGCGAAGTCCTACCGTGACTCCGGCGTCACCTCCGCGCAGAAGCTTTGTTACCGCGTGCGGGCGCTTGACAACGCAGGGGAGTCCGCGTACTCCAACATTGCTCGCGTCATGATGTGACGGCGGGGTGGCGCAGACATCGTGGTGAAGCTGTGAAATAATCCCTGGATGGGCAAAAGCATTTCACGCAAAGGCGCAAAGTCGCAGAGGGCGCAAAGAAGGCAAAGCAGTTGTCCTTTGCGAGCCTTGGCGTCTTTGCGTGAGATTGTTTTTTCACAGCTTCACCACAATGTCTGCGCCACCCCCCTCATTCGCGCTCGAACCTTATCTGAACCATTGAGGAGAAACGTCCATGGGAAGACTTGCCATCACCGGCGGCAAACCTCTCCGCAAGAAACCCTTCACCGCTTGGCCCATCTATACGCAGCAGGAAGTGCGCGGCCTCGGGAAAGTCCTCACCAGCCGCAACTGGGGCGGCTATCCCTTTCCTAACAAGATTGCGGATGCTTTCGCGCAGAAGTTCGCGCGTTTCCATGGGGCCAAGTATGGCTTGGCCGTATCGAATGGCACCATCGCCATTGAGATCGCCCTGAAGGCTGCGGGCATCAAGCCCGGTGACGAAGTCATTGTGCCGGCCTACACCTGGGAAGGCACGGTCGGCCCCATCCTGCTTCTCAACGCCGTGCCGGTTTTCGTGGACATCGATCCCGCCACGTACTGCCTGGATGCGAAACTGATCGCGGCGGCCATAACCCCCAAGACGCGCGCCATCCTTCCGGTGCACCTCGCGATGCGCTTTGCTGATCTGGACGAAATCTGCCGCATCGCGAAAGCCCACAACCTGGTGGTCATTGAAGACTGCGCACACGCCCACGGCGGCAAGTGGCGTGGCAAGGGCGCGGGCGCCACGGGTGACCTCGGCTGCTTCAGCTTTCAGTCGAGCAAGCTGATGACTTCTGGGGAAGGCGGCGGGCTCATCACCAGCAACCTGGAATTTTACGAGCGCGCGCAATCCTATACGAACTGTGGACGCGCCAGCGTGACGGACCAATATCAGAACCGACTGATCGGCTTCAACTACCGCATCACCGAACTGCAAGCGGTGATTCTGGCCGCGCAACTCGAACGCCTGCCGAAGCAGGCCAAAGTCCGCCAGGCCAACATGGACCACTTCGCCAAGCGCTTGCGCGGGACACCCGGCCTCGGTTTCCTCGCGCCCGACAAGCGCCAAACTCGCGTCGCGGCCTACCAATTCGTCTTCAAGTATCTGCCCGAACATTTCGGTGGAATTCCGCGCGCGGCGTTCCTGGGCGCGCTGCAGATGGAAGGCATCCCCTGCGATGGTCTCTTCTACGAGCCGGTTTACAAGAGTGCGCTCTTCCCGGTCGCTGCCAGCGATTGGCCGGCGCTCAGTTGGGGCCGCGCCGAGCCCCTCGATTTGAAAACCAGTTTCCACTGCCCGGTCTCTGAGCGCGCCGCTTACGAAGAATCCGTCTGGCTGCCGCACCACATTTTCCTCGGTGCGAAGCAGGATACGGACGACATCGCCGACGCCGTGCTGAAGGTATGCCAGAACATTGAGGAGTTGCGTGGCCTCAAGCATCCGGCTATCGAAGTCAAAGCGATGAGCCGCGCCGAGCGTCCCCGCGTCGAAAAGCGGCAGTGGTAGGGAACGGTAACTGAAATCGGGTCATCGGGTCATTGAGTCAGCGGGTCATTTGGATTGACGATTGCCGATGGACGGTTTTCGATTCTTTCAATCGTCAATCGACCATCGAAAATCGTCAATGAAATGGCCCGATGGCCCGATGACTCAATGGCCTGATTACTCTTGGCCTGTTACAATCACCCCCTATGTCGTCTCAGCCCGGCGCCACAGAACCTGTCATCAAACTGGACGAGCCGCTCAAGCCCTACACAACCTTCAAGATTGGCGGCCCGGCGCAATTTTTCGTGTGCGCCGCGACGGCGGAGCAATTTCGGGAGGCCCTGGCGCTGGCCGCCCGGCACACCCTGCCGCTTTTCGTTCTGGGGGGAGGCAGCAACCTTCTGGTGAGCGACCGCGGCTTTGCGGGCGTGGTCGTGCATCCGGTCGAGCGCGGAATCAGACTGCTCCGCGAGGACGCGGAGAGCGCCATCCTGGAGGTGAGCGCCGCCGAAACCTGGGATGACCTCGTCCGCCATGCTGTGGAGCACGGCTGGTGGGGAATCGAGAACCTCTCGCACATCCCTGGCCAAGCCGGCGCAGCGCTCGTGCAGAATATCGGCGCCTACGGTCAGCAGGTCAGCGACGTCCTGCAGTCTGTGGAGGTGATGGACATCGCCAGTCGAGCGCTCCGGACTCTGAGCGCGAACGATTGCGGTTTTGGCTACCGGCGCAGTATCTTCAACAGCACGGCGCGAGGGCAATTCATTATTGTGAATCTGATCCTCCGTCTTGCCCGGCGCGTGCGCCCGCATCTCGATTATCCCGACGTGCAAGCCTATTTCGCCGAGCGCGGCGTCGGCCGTCCCAGGCTGGCAGAAATCCGGCAGGCCATCATCACCATTCGGGACCGCAAGATTCCCTTTCCCCGCGAGGAGCGGGGTGGAAATGCGGGCTCGTTTTTCAAGAACTTGTTGCTTTCCGAGGAAGAATACGCGGCGCTTTGCACCCACCTCGAACTGAATTTCTCACCCCGGGAACCGGCGCGCCTGGAAGAAATTCGCAAACGGTTTCCCTCCGCGGACAGGATCAAAATCCCCACAGCCTTCTTGATCGAGGTGTGTGGTCTCAAAGGTCATCGTATCGGGGGCGCCCAGGTGAACGAAACCCAGCCGCTCGTTTTGCTCAACCAGGGCGGGGCCACCGCGCAGGATGTGATGGCTCTGGCCAGGCACGTTCGGTGCACCGTGCGCGCCCGCACGGGCATGACCATCTCGATTGAACCGGAACTTGTGGGGTTTACTGAGCAGGAAATGGCCGACTTTAATAAGCTTGAAAATAGTTAATCATTAACCTGTATTTCTCCCTGCGGAATCGGAAGGGCGGGGCTTTACAGGCTACGGGAAACCCCGTAGGCGCTGTCATTCTGAGCGAAGCGAAGAACCTCTGCAGTTGCTTGAAAATTCAAATACAGGGGTCCTTCGCTGCGCTCAGGATGACAGCAACTCGGGCCATCGCTCATTTGGGCCATGGGTCGTGCTGGGACTTGGCCGGAAAGCAGCGGAAATGCACTTGTTGACAACTTTGCATTCCTCATTCGCGTTGCCGGTCTTACCGGGTGCGGCTTCGAGCCTCGCGTTCGTATGGCCACAACCGCTGGCGCCTGCGCACAATCTCGGCATTTCCGCGCTGGTCGCAGCCCTCCCCCTCGCCGTTGTCCTTATCCTCATGGGCGGGCTGCGCAAG
>Ga0187885_10005056_pt1 | contig 10442 bp, 10 predicted proteins | sample June2016WEW_20_1_3_FD_132970 | JGI IMG/M metagenome (GOLD analysis project Ga0187885, IMG submission 132970) | Peatland microbial communities from SPRUCE experiment site at the Marcell Experimental Forest, Minnesota, USA - June2016WEW_20_100 | ecosystem: Environmental > Terrestrial > Soil >... | reverse complement strand
GCGGCGTAGGTGACCACCCCGAAGGCCAGGTGCGGCCCGGCGTCACTGAGCCAGGCGGTGGCGTCCCACTCCCGCGGGTCGGTCAGGCCCAGCCGGGTCAGGGAAACGTCGGTCGCCGCCATTGCCCCCGCACCGAGCAGGGCCGGGCCGAGCACCGGGCCCAGCCGGAGCACCACCGCCCGCAGTTCACCGGCGAGAGCGCCGACGGCGACCCCGGTGGCGATCCCGGCCAGCGCCCCGAGCCCTTCAAGGCGGTTCTCCCGTTCCTCGCCGCTGCCCGGGATCTCCTCGCCGACCCGCTTGGCCAGTTCCTCCACGCTCTGCTGAGGGATGCTGCTCGCCGGCCGGCCCCGCCAGGCCATATCCAGGTACGAGGCCGCGTTCAGCGCGGTGGTGCCGGCCGCCCCGGCCATGGCTCCCCTGATGAGTCCCTTGATCATGCGCATGGGATGCCCGGGACGGCCGACGGCAAACCGTTCCTAGTCACCTGGCAGGAGCGGGTCCTGCTTAGCGGGCGGCCCCGGACGGTCTTGGGTCGCCTGGTCGCCTGCCGTGGCCCGCCGGGGCCTTCGGGTCTTAATGCCTGGTGGCTGCCGTGGGTCCGTCCGGGTGGCGGGTCGCCCGATCAGACCCGCGACTGCGCCCGCGCAGCCCAGCCACGAGGCCGAGGCCACCGGGCCCCCGGCCCGTCCTGGTCAGGCGGCGCCGTTGTCGCGCTTGCGCAGGAAGCTGATGAACTCGGCGCCCTCGCGCAGCCGCCGCCGCATCATCTCGGGACTGCGCAGCATCTCGGCGGACATCTCGGCGATCTTCCCGGCCCGGAAGTAGAACTGCCGGTAGAAGCCCTCGACGGAGTCGTAGATCTCGGTCCGGTTGAGGTCCGGGTAGCTGAGGGCCGCGGTCTGAACGCCGTGCTCGTCGATCAGCGTGGCGTTATCCTCGGGCAGCCAGCCGTTCTCCTTAGCCTGCTCGTACAGGGCGGTCCCCGGGTAGGGGGCGGCGATCGAGACCTGCAGGGAGTGCGGGTTGATCTCCTTGGCGAAGCGGATGGTCTCCTGGATCGTCTCGGTGGTCTCGCCGGGGAGGCCGACGATGAAGGTGCCGTGGATGGTAATGCCGAGCTCCCGGCAGTCCTTGGTGAACTGGCGGGCCCGCTCGACCCGGATGCCTTTCTTGATGTTGATGAGGATCTGCTGATTGCCGGATTCGTACCCGACCAGCAGCAGGCGCAGGCCGTTGTCCCGCAGCACCTTCAAAGTCTCCAACGGTACGTTCGCCTTGGCATTACACGACCAGGTCAGGCCGAGTTTGCCCATGCCACGGGCGATTTCCTCGGCGCGGCGGCGATCGTCGGTGAACGTGTCGTCGTCGAAGAAGACCTCCTTGACCGACGGGAACAGCTCGGTGATCCGGGCCATCTCGCCCAGCACGTGCTCCGCGCTTCGGGTCCGGTAGCGGTGGCCGCCGACGGTCTGCGGCCACAGGCAGAACGTGCACCGCGAGCGGCAGCCCCGGCCGGTGTACAGGGACACGTACGGGTGCTTGAGGTAGCCGATGAAGTAATCGTCCACGTTCAGGTCGCGCCGGTACACGTCGGTGACGTACGGCAGCCGGTCCATGTCTTCCAGGATCGGCCGGTCCGGGGTGTGCACCACCTGGCCCGCCTCATCCCGGAAGGTGAGCCCGCGGACCTCGTCGAAGGGCCGGCCCTCGGCGATCTCCCCGATGGTGAAGTCGAACTCCTCGCGGGCGACAAAATCAATCGCGTCCGACGCCAGCAGGGAGGCCTCCGGCTCCACCGCCACCTTGGCGCCGACGAAGCCGACTGTCAGCGCCGGGTTCGCGCGTTTGAGCGCCTCAGCCACCCGTACATCCCCGGCGAAGGACGGGGAACTCGTGTGCAGCACCGCCAGATCGTTCTGGCGCGCGAGCGGGAGCACATCGCCGAGGGCGAGCCCGGCGGCGGGCGCGTCCACCAGCTTGCTGCCCGGCACGATGGCCGCGACCTGGGCCAGCCAGGTGGGGTACCAGAACGACCTGATCTCGCGCTTGGCCTGATAGCGGGAGCCCGCCCCGCCGTCGAACCCCTCGTACGACGGCGGATGCAAGCACAGCGTGCGCATCACGGATAACCCACCTCCCTGGCGGAACGAGTGTGCGGATAACCGCCGATCACGGCGGGCTTGTCTGCCACGGCATCCGGCCGGTCATCCGGGCCAGCGCCGATGCTGTCGATCGCGGCGGCGAAGGCCTGGTCCCAGTCTGCGGCCTGCCGGCCCGGCGTCGCGGGCCGGGGCCGGTCCAGGGCGGCGAGGACACTGGCGGCGATCTCCAGCGGCCGAGGGCTGGACACCTCAGCCCCGCCCAGCTCCAGCTCGTGCTGGACGTTCTCGCGGCCATGGCCCGGCATGGCGTCCACGAGCACCAGACTGCGCCCGGCCGCCCGGGCCTCCCCGCAGGTCAGCGCGCCGGGCAGGGTAACGACGAGGTCGCAGGCGCTCATCAGCTCAGGGATGCGCGGGGTGAAGCCGAACGGCAGGATCCGCGGCGAGCTGGCCGCCAGATCCCGCAGGCGGGCTTCGAGCCGGCGGTTGCGGCCCGCGACGGCCAGCACGTGTACCCCGGCGCTGGCCAGCGCACGGGCGGCGCCCTCCACCGGGCCGAGCCCCCATCCGCCGCCCATGAGCAGGACGCACCGCGCCCCGGGCGGTATTCCCAGCGACGCGCGGGCGGTGAGCTGAGGCACCGGCCGGTAGAAGGCCGGACGCACCGGCGGCGGGACGATCGCGGTCCGGGCCCGGGGCAGGTAGCGGCGCACGCCGGCCTCCGCGGCCGCGGAAGTCACCAGGAACAGGTCGATGCCCTCGCGTACCCAGGTGGCGTGCGGGAGGGCATCCGGGCACAGCACGACGGTGTGCAGCCGCGGCATGAACCGGCCGGCGGCGGGGACGTCTCCCGCGGCGAGGCCGGCCGTGGCGGGCAGGCCCGTGGGGATGCCTCCCGCGGCGAGGCCGGCCGCGGCGGGGACGCCCGCGGCGAACACGCTGATGATCAGGTCGGCGGGCTCCTCGCGCAGCTCGCTGCGGAGGGCGGCCAGCAGCCGCGGCGTGGCCGCGTGGTCCATGGCCGTGGCGAGGCGGCTTCCCGCTCTCAGGTGGGCAAAGTGGAGCCCGTCGAAGACCGCCGGCCTGGCCATCAGCCGCCGGAAGACCCAGTCGCCCGCCCGGCCCGCGAGCGGGCCCAGCAGGCCCATGCAGTCCAGCGTCCGGCTTTCCCAGCCCAGGCCGGCCAGGCTTCCGGAGACCACTTCGGAGACGACATCGTGGCCCGTGCCCAGTGAGCCGGAGAGGATCACCGCGCGTTTCGACACCGGCCCGCACCTCCCCGCATAGTCGCGCCGGCCAGGCTGGCCGGCGCGCAGGTACCGGGACGATGGCCCTACCCGGAGCCCCCGGCGGCCAAACCGCCCGGGGGTGGCCACGGGACATGGATAGGGCCCGGCCGGGTACCACGGAGAGACGTGACCACGCTTGAGGAACTGGCCCGGGAAGCGGCGTCCTGCACGCGATGCGACCTTTACCAGCGGGCGACCGCGACGGTGTTCGGCGAGGGACGCCCGGGCGCGGCCCCGGCCCTGGTCGGCGAGCAGCCCGGCGACCAGGAGGATAAGCAGGGCCACCCGTTCGTCGGCCCGGCCGGGCACGTCCTGGACCGCGCACTGCGCCGCAGCGGCATCGACCGCGCCGACGCGTACGTCACGAACGCCGTGAAGCACTTCAGGTGGGAGGCGCGCGGTAAGCGCCGCATCCATAAGCGACCCAACGGGACCGAGATCATGGCCTGCCGCGGCTGGCTCGAAGCGGAACTCGCGGTAATCGGGCCGCGGGTCACGGTGGCCATGGGCGCCGTCGCCGGGGAGGCGATCTTCGGCCGCGGTTTCCGGGTCCGCGACCATCGCGGCCGGCTGGAGGATGTCACGGTGGGCGAGTGGGAGGGTCCGGTGCTCAGCACCGTCCACCCGTCCTCGATCCTGCGCACCCAGGATGACGACGCCCGCGAGGAAGCGTTCGCCGGCCTCGTGGCCGACCTGGTGAAAGCACGCGAGGCGCTCGCAGCATGACCGGCAGTGCGAGGCCCCGGCCGGATCACCGGGGCGCCCGCGCGCCTCACCCGGGTTAGCGGTGAGACGCGCGGCTGCCGATGAGCACGCGCCGCCAGGACCGCCGGTTCCCCAGCAGCCGCACGCGTTCGCGAAATAGCCGCTGGCGGACCGGCTTATGGATGCAGAGCGCGGTGCCGCCCGGGAGCAGGCAATCGCCCGAACAGTTGCCCCAGCAATGCCGGCAGTGGCGGATCGCAGGCTGGTCCACTCCTTCATGATGCGCCGGCGCGGGCGCCGCTCCCCCGGGCTAGCTGCCCGGCTTGGGGCTGAACAGGGCAAACATGCTCCCGTCGGGGTCGGTGAGGTAGGCGATGACCATGCCGTCCTCCAGCGTCATCGGCGCGACGACGACCTTGCCGCCGAGTTCCTCGGTCCGGGCCGCGGTCGCGGCAACGTCCTCGACCTGGACCACGAAGACCGCGTAGGGCGGGAGGTTGCCGCCGGTGTTGAAGATGCCGCCGGACGGGCGGTCCGCCCCGGGCGCGGTGATCATCGTGTACGTTCCGTCGGGCGCGAACGACCACCCGAACAGCGGGCCATAGAAGGCCTTGGCCGCCTCCACGTCGGGGGCGCCGATCTCGAACCAGGACACGCTGTTGGCTGCGGACATGACTTCCTCCATGAGGGTGACTTTCCGATAAGGCCACCCTGGGGGACGCCCGCGACACCCCTATGTCGGTGTTTCCCGGGGACTTTCCCGGCCGGTCAGACCCCCAGGTCGGGACGGCGGGCGAGGACGTCCGGGATGTCCACCTCAAGGTCACGGTAGGACCGGGGCGACGCGGGCTCGCCCGTGTCGTCGGCGGCCACGATGCGGTCTACCCGGAAGGCCCGGGCCCCGCGCCGCAACCGGCACCACGCCATCAGGTACCACTGGGTCCGGGTGGCGGCGAAGGCCACCGGCTCGACATCCCGGACCGTCTCGCGGTCGTGTCTGTCGCGGTAAGTGATCCGGAGCACGTGCCGCGCGGTGATCGCCTCCTGAATCGCCAGCGGGACCGTGGCGGCGGGCGGCGCGCCCCACCGCCGGGCGGCCCGCTCCCGCGCGGGCGACTGCCCGGCAGGCACATGCCGGGCCGGCCGCTCCTGATCCGGCCCCTCCTGATCCGGCCCCTCCTGATCCGGCCGCTCCCGGGACGGCGCCTCCCGGGCCCGCGCTGCCGGCCGGGCCCCCGGCACTGACCGCATCGCGGCCGCCTGGGGCTCCCCCGGGCGGGCCGAGCCGATCAGGCGGACCCGGTCCATCAGCTCCCCCGCCTCGGCCGTCTGCGCCGCCGAGGCGGTGGCCAGCACCTTGCGCAGCGCACTGCGGGTCGCCGCGGCGAACGGCGTGTACTCCTCCCGGGCCAGGGATACCGCGATCGCGACCATCTCGGCCGCGGTGAAGTTAAGCGGCGGCAGGGTCAGCGTCTTGTCGATCACGTACCCGCCGCACCGGCCGGTTTCCGCGTAGATCGGCACCCCGGATCCCTGAAGCGCCAGGACGTCCCGCTCGATGGTCCGCTTGCTGACTTCAAAGCGCTCGGCCAGCTGCCGCGCCGGCCGGGGCCGCGGCGCTACCGCTCGCAGCTCCTCGACCAGCGCGTAGAGCCGATCGGTCCGGTTCATGCCCGGGACGCTACTCCCGGGCGCGGACATTCTGCCGGCGGCCAGGTCAGCGGCTCCCCGCGCCCGCCACACCGCTCACGTGACCCCCGGCCGGCGTGACCTCGATGAGGCCGCCACGACGGAGCCGGCCCCGCCGTTCAGCCGGCCAGCGGGATGGTGGTGAACGCGATGCCAGGCGCCGGTGCCTGGCGCCGGTCAGAGGGCGGTTCGGGTAAGGCGCCGCACGGTGGGGGGTCGATGACCAGGATGGTGACGCATCCGTCGGTGATGTGGCGGGCGCGTGCCCAGTCGGTGAGGGCCTGGGCGGCGTCGCCGAAGTGGTGAGCGCAGGCCCGGACATTGAGCCGTACGGGCCGGGCACCGTTGGCCGCCTCCAGCCGTGCCTGGAAGCGGGGTGTGTAAGTGCATTCGCGGTCTGCCTGGCAGGCGCGCGTGCTGCGCGTGGGTGAGCATGGCATGGTGATTTCCCTGAGCGTGTGAGTGCAGTGCACTGTGGCCTAGCCGGTGGGGCCGCCCCGCCCCGCCCCGATCCGGGGCGGGACGACCCCGGGGGGGTGTTCAGCCGATGACGGTGTTGAGGAGCTTGACCGCTCCGCCGAATGCGGTGCCGCCAGCGAGGATCGCCCCGGCAGGATTGGCTGTTGCCAGGTACACCAGGACGCCGGTGGCAAGCCCGGCGATCAGCGCCGCGAACAGGATCACCGCCGCCCGCTGCGTGAGGAGGCAGCGGCCATCCCGGGTGGGAACGTGTTCAGGTTCACGCCCGCCAGGGGGTTCCATGTCTGCGGGGGCATGCTTTACGCTCATGTCGTCTTCCTCCAAGGGGTAGACACATTTGGGTAAGACGACGGCCCCTGTTCCAGCAGGGGCCGTTGCCATATGGTGGTGACAGTCCTCGACGCCTCATGGCGGGCCTTACGGGCCGGACTGGCGCGGCAATAATCCCGCTATGAGGGGTCCCCTCGCCCTGGAATGACGAAAGTCTGGCCCACTAATTTGATTCGTGGTCGCACTATTACTCCTTGTGTTTAATAGTTGTCCCGCGGCTCGCCCGGCGAGGCTAAATGGCTGGTCAGCCACTGCGGACCCGTGGCACCTCGTGCCGGAAATCTACTAGTCCCGTTAGTAACATCAGGCACATTGGCCGCAAGCGCACAATGCAATCGTTGGCGATGATGAATGCACGTGTAGTCGGCATGCGCATTTGCATGTGCACCGATTCCGGTCATTCCAGTGATCGCCGGGGCGGCCTCGGCGAGGCTGAACTCGCCCGGGTCCGGCGCCGTCCAGCCAGGTAGAATTGCCGCATGCCGGGGCCAGCCGCCGGGGGGCGCCTTGAGCTCCTTCCGGCGTGGCACAGTGAGACTCGACCAGCTACCCGCAGGTCGTGGGCTCTGGCCGGAGAGGCTCCGCATGCGGCAAGAAGTTACCGGCACCATCGTCCCGGATACCGATCCCCGGTCCGTACTGGCTGAGCGGCTCGCCGCGGCCCGGGCTGCCCTGGCGGCCAGCACCCAGCAGCTGGCTGCCACCTACAGCAGGCTCCAGGACACCCGGGCCGCTATCGCGTCCGGGCGGAGCCGCCGGGAGCAGCTGCACGAGCTGGCTTACGCCCGCCTCCGGGCGCGGCTCGAGACCATGCCCGTCATCGAGCAGGCCAAGGGCATCCTGATCGCCCAGACCGGGTGCGAGCCTGAAGAAGCCTTCGACATGCTCCGGAAGGCTTCCCAGCGGAGCAACGTCCGGGTCAGCGAGCTGGCGGCCGGGATCGTGCAGCGGACGGTGACGAGCTATCCCGCGAGCTCTGGTCCGCCTCGCCCGCGCGGGGCTCGCGCGCCGCGGCGTCCATCACCAGGATGACTCCCCGGGGAGCCCCGGCCCCGGCGAGCTGGCTGAGATTGACGGTGCATTCGATCGGCCGTCCGCGGCGGTTCACCGCCGGGGAGCAGACCTGGTCGTGCTCACTCCGTCCCGCCAGCAGGTTGCGGATGGGACCCCGCAGCTGCTCACCGGGGAGGCCGATGTCCAGGTTGAGGAAATGCTGGTTCAGTACCTCGTCACTGCGCAGGCCCCACAGGTCCTCGGCCTGGCGGTTCCAGGCGCGGACTTCCATCTCGGTGCCCAGCACCACCACCGCTGACTGGAGACTGCTGAGGATGGCCTCGAGGAACTGGTTGAGCTCGGTGACCTCCACACTCCGGTCCCTCAGCTCATTGTTGATGGTCTCCAGCTCCTCGTTGGTGGACTGGAGTTCCTCGTTCATGGTCTCGAGTTCCTCGTTCGTGGAATGCAGCTCCTCGTTGGTGGTCTCCAGCTCCTCGTTCGTGGACTGGAACTCCTCATTGGTGGTCTCGAGCTCCTCCACCGTGGATTGCAGCTCTTCGTAGGCGGTTTCCAGCTCGCGCCGGGAATCCTCCAGCTCCGCTCGCAGATTCTGAGAGCGGCTGGCATCCGCGAAAGAGATGACCAGGCCGCCCTGGCCGCCCAGCGGTGCCACGGTGATGTCCAGCGCCCGGATGCCGTCCTGCCCATTCCAGGGCACGTCGTAGATGGCCACCGGCCGACGCTCGCGCTGCGCCCGCTCGATGGGACTGCGCAGATCTGCGGGCCGGTGGTAAAGCTCGGCCTCGCGAAGATGGCGGCCTAGTTCCGCGGAACCGATCGAGAACATCCTCCGGGCGGCCCGGTTGGCGAGCACGATGTTGCCGCTGGCATCGAGCACGACCTGGGCCACGATGTTCTGCTCGAACAGCGCCTCGACGGCGCGGCGGCTGTCATACCGGCGGAAGCCGCCGGACCGCACCGCGGGCGCCTGCGCCATGGCGAGCACATCAGCACCGTTGCGTTCCCTGCGCAGGATGTGCTGGCGCAGATCGACGACCTCGAACATCTGGGTCCGCGTCACCAGGGCTTCTGACTTGCCGAGGAACAGGTATCCAGCCGGGTTGAGCGCGAACTGGAAGCCGGCCAGGATCTTGGTCTGCACCTCGGCGGTGAAGTACATCAGAGTGTTCCGGCAGGTCAGCAGGTCGATCCGGGATATGGGCGGGTCCTGCACCAGGTCGTGCCGCCCGAAAATCAGCGCCCGGCGCAGGTCACCGCGGAAGACCCCGTACTCACCATCACGGTCGAAGAACTGCTGCGCCCGCGCTTCCCCGAACGCCTCCACCAGGTTCTTGAAGCGGTAGCGGCCATATCGCGCCTCGATGAGCGCGTCGTTGTCGGCGTCGGTCGCGTAGATCTTTACCGACTCGCGGAACCGCTCTTCCCCGAAGGCCTCGGCGAGCAGAACCGCCAGTGAGTATGCCTCCTCGCCGGAGGCACAGCCCGCCGACCACACCCGCACCGGGTCATCCGGCCCCTTGGCCTCGGCGATGCGCGGGATGATCTTGTCCGTCAGCACCTGCCAGGCTTCCCGGTCGCGCAGCAGGCCGGTGACGTTGATCAGGATGGTGTTGAACAGCTGCGCGAACTCCCCCGGGTTGGCCTCCAGGATCTCCATGTAGCCCTGGTAGTCGTCGACGCCGATGGCCTGCATCCGCTTGAAGATGCGCCGGGTCAGGCTGGCTCGCTTGTACCCGCGGAAGTCGAAGTTCCGCCGCTCGTGCACGTAGTCGAGCAACGCCTCCAGCTCGCCGTCTTCAGGCGGAGTCGGCATCGGCTTCTCCATCGTGGAACCTGCTACTACCTGTCCCGCTCATCTGCCGTAAGCGGCCGCGCAGTCCGTCGAGCCAGGCAGAGATACGGTCCGGCAGCGCCGCCACTGGTTCGACGAACTGAGGATCAGCCTCACTGATGGCGGCTCTTGGCATGTTCGCGAATGCGGCCTCGGCCGGGTCCTGGACCAGGGCCAGGCCACCCATCCTGCGTACCGCCGCGAGGCCCGCCGCCCCGTCGTCCATGGTGCCCGACAGGACCACGCCGCAGCCCACCGGGCCGAAGTGCTCTGCCACGCTGCACAGCAGGGCGTCCGCGGACGGCCGGTGCCCGTTCTCCCGCGGGGTGTCCAGCACCCGGGCATGACTGGCGGACACGACAAGGTGGCGGTCGGGCGGGGCGACCAGGATGACCCCTCCGGCCAGCGCCTCGCCATCCTCCGGGTGCCGGGCCGGCAAGTTCCCGGCCCGGGACAGGATGTGCGGGAGCATGCTGGGGGTGCTCGGCCGTATGTGCAGGACCACGAGGACAGTGGCCGGGAAATCCTTCGGCAGCCCGCCCACGAACGTTCTCAATGCCTCAACCCCGCCGGCCGAGGCCACGACTCCTACCACGGCCGGCAGCCCGGCTTTCGCCTGAGTAGTCGTGCGGATCGCCTCCTGTGCCGGCCGGCCCGCCAGCCGGGCATAGGGCTGGCCGGAGATGCGGGCACCCCGACGCCACCAGCCTAGAGCCAAGGGTTCCCAGTCGCCCGGCCCGGCGGACCTCGTCCTCCAGGAGCCCGCAAGCCGGCCACGTCGCAGTATTTGACGTCGGCCAGGTCAATGCGTACCTGGCGCTCCGCCGCGCTGGCCACCTGGGTCAGCACGCCGGTGAGGTCCGGGTAAGTCCACTCGTCGATGTCGCCGTTGAGCCGCACGGTCGGCGGTGACCCGGTGAAGGAGATGCGGAGCGGGCTGGATCCGTCCCGCAGCGGCACCGGGGAGGGCCGGCCGGCCGCCGGAACTGCTGCCTC
>Ga0187885_10005051_pt1 | contig 10452 bp, 12 predicted proteins | sample June2016WEW_20_1_3_FD_132970 | JGI IMG/M metagenome (GOLD analysis project Ga0187885, IMG submission 132970) | Peatland microbial communities from SPRUCE experiment site at the Marcell Experimental Forest, Minnesota, USA - June2016WEW_20_100 | ecosystem: Environmental > Terrestrial > Soil >... | reverse complement strand
GCACTGCCGCAAAGCGCCGCGTGATCCCGGTAAGGTCTGCCATCCTCTCCAGGATACGCCAAAACAATTCAATATGGAAATGTTATTTTGTTACGAGCCCTTAGGTGGTTCCCTTCAATAGGCCGACTGGACCAGTGTTCACCAATGGACTGCACGAATTCAGCACGGACGAGCTTAGCGCGGTGATCGAGCCATCCGTCGTTCTCCTGCCGCAGATACAAGCCTTCGATGGGGCCACCGAAACGCGAGGACTCTCCTGAAAGTAGTAGTTTCAGATCCCGGATGTGGTAATGTCCCCGGCCCAGCTCCGGTACGGACAACAGCCCAATCCGTTGCAGTAACTCGTTTCGTCGTGCCGCCGACCAGAAGCGGCGAACTCTTCGATCATAGACATCAAACCCAATGAACCAGTCGGGGAGCGCATTGTAGCGGACCGAGTGGACCGCGTAGCACCATTCACCAAACAGTATTAAGTTGTCAAGCGCTTCCGTCATCGCAGCTTGGCGGCGGGCAAGCCATGGCCACAGGGGCGAAAACTGAGGATGGGCTGGGCGTCGGATGTATTCGCCGCGGCTTTGCGCGACGACGCTGCCATTCAGCACGGAGAAGCCGACGTTCGTACCATCGACTTTTTCCTCAACAACAACATCACCGTTCAGAAACTGGGCAGCCGCATCCGGGGAAAGGACCTTGTCATCCCTCGGCTGGCCAGTGGACAGCCAGGCCAAGTGAGGCGTGTGTGGAAACTTCACGAACATCCGCAACCGAACTTTTCTTCGTACTTGGCCTTGATCTCATCCGGGCACAGGAACGTAATGTTGATTCCGCATGCTTTGAAGGCGTCGCGAACCGGCCACCACTTCGTGTCAAACGCCTGGAGCACGCATGGTTTTTGGGGATGGGCTGCGGCAACCGCGATGAACTTATGATCGCTCGGGTCGAAGCCCTTGAGGCCAGGATGCCGAGGGAACTCTGTGTAGCTGCCTTCCGGGGTGGGAGTGATGCGAACACAGGTGCACCGTGTGGAGTTGCCCCGATTGGTGAGCACCCATCGGCAAAAATGATCGCCCACGCCAGGCTGACCGCTTGAGTTCAGGTTGGCGCAGTATTCGCGCAGTAGCAGGAAAGAGTCGTCGATCACCACATGGCCACGCTCGACGATCTCGCTGAGTTTCTTGGCACACGCCTCCATACACTTGGCGCCGGCGGTGCTCTTCCCGTTGGCTACCATCGGAACGTTGGTGTCTACAACGCATGGATCGAGTCTCTTGGACATCATTCGGCGGGCTCGCTTCTGCGAGCAGCCTCTTCAGTCATGGCGACCAGATCGCCCATCTCATCGCCAAAGAAACCTGCCGGCCAGTTGATAATGTTTCCGTAGAGGTCCACGGTGAGCGGTTTGAGATCGGCCCCCCCCACACCGTTCTCGCAGAAATACAAGGCAACCTCGTCCTGTCTTAGCCGCTCTTCAGCAACACGGCGTTGCAGGCGGCGGAGGAAATGCTCCGAGTGGCTCTCGATAATGAACTGCATCCCCAGGTCCACACCGTGTTCGCGGGCGTGAATGGCTTCTATGAAAAGATCGGCCATCTCCGATTGCACTGCCGGATGAAGGTGAAGTTCGGGTTGCTCCATCAGGACCGTCGTATGCGGCGCCGCATAGAAGCAACTCACGATGACAGGGAGTATTTGCGAGATGCCGAATCCAACGTCGGTGAGGTTAACCTCTTCCCTGCTGCCTTTCGTTCTTACAACGACCTCGTATTCCTTTCGATGCTCAGCGATGGACCGCGCCTCGAATGAGTCCAGCAGACCCATTTGTTTCAGCCAAGCCGCGACGAGGGCTGGGAAGCGTACTGCGCGCTTCCTGAATCCCCGGCTGATCTCACGGTCCTTTGCCGCAAGGAGAGCCTCCACCGCGCGCTCGCCCGACCAGCCCACGTGCTCGGGCACCTCGCCGGCCCACGTGTAGGCGCGCTTGGCGCGGTTGCGCAGGGGGCCGAGGTATTGAAGTCCGCGAAACTGCCTTTCCAACGACAGCGTGAAACTGGCCAGGAAGTCGGCATTCTGGTAGTAGGAGAACACTTCATCCGGGAAACCATAGAAGCGGACGGGCGGCGGGAGTTGCCAAGCCCTGCCCGGATTGCGGACCAGTTTATAACCGTGCCACGTCAGTTTGAAGCCCTGCTTGGCCGGGGCCATGCCAATGCGTAGGGGAAAGGAATCCTTGGAGCCCAGCATGTATTGGAGACTCTCCACGAAGACTTGTGAAGTCTTGGGATCTGTTCCTACGGAGGCCTCGAACCTAAGTTCTTCGCCGCTGTACGTGTTTCTGCTCCTTGGGTCCAAGAAAGATAGGGGTTCTGGCAGCGTCCACTGTACCTCGAAGGCTACACGTAGGGTCTCTTCGTGGTCGTAAACGAGGTCGCGAAATGTCCCCAGGTCAACCGGCGTATGTTCGTCGCCTGGGTGGAGGACGCGGCGCCGGTCAGGCGACTCGACCGTCTGCTTGAGCATCAGCAGAAACTGAATGATGCTGCTCTTGCCGGCACTATTGTTTCCAAACAGTACGGTAATGGGCGCCAAACGGACGGCTCCCGTGTCGCGCCACGATTTAAAGTTTTGGATGCGCAAGTGTGTGAGCATTTGTGTCTCGTGCTATGGACTACGTTACCAAACGAATGGCTATCCAAAGAAGCGGGGACAAGAGAAAAGGGGGGATCTCCACCACAACCACCCTCGCGTTCGCCGTTGGCTTTCCCGCCCGGGCCGGCCCCCCTACTTCGTAAACGCCATCCCCGCGAAGCTCACCACGCTGCGCTGGTCGATGTTCCACTGCTGGTATCGCAGCAGTTCGCCCTGCGCCTTCGGAGCCGCCTTCAGGAACGTATAGAACGGCGCCGAGCCGCACCACTTCAGATCGTCCTGGTTCTCGCGCACCAGTTCCCAAAACCCCGCCGCGTCGGAAGCCGCGATGCGCGCGATGCGCTCTTCGTCGCGCGCGCCCACTTCGCTCATGACGCCCTGGCCGGCCATCGCCGTGAACTGGTCGTGATACCGCGCGCCCATGTGCGCCATGTCCACGCCCAGAATCCAGAACAGGCGGTCGCCCTCGCGCTCGCGCAGCTCCCCCAGCGCCTCGATAAAGCGCTTCACCTGATCGTCATCCTCGGGCCGCCCGCCTCCCGAAAAGCTGCGCGCGAAGGACCCGCACAGAATGGGCAGAATCCGCACATCCGCCCCCAGCGCGTGCTGCAGGAAGATCAACTGCAACTCCACGGTGTGCTCGAAGGAGTGGCAGTAGTCCTCCATCTCCACGGCGCCGCCGCCGCGCGCGGCCAGCCAGTCCGTCAGCGGCTGGTCCGTCTGGGCCTCCCCCAGCGGTGTCCGGAACCTCTTGCGCGTCATGCCGAACCTTCCGGGCGCTCCCCAGTGCGACGTCGCCAGAATCACGAAGGTGCGCTCGCGGTGCTCCCGCTTCAGCTTGCGGTAGGCCGCGCGGTACGATTGCCAGCCGCCCTCCGGGCTGACGTGCGGCGCCGCGATCGCGAACACATCGCCATCCGCCGCTGCCGCCTCGCCGGCTTCGGCCGCCATGTACCGCAACAAGGTCTGGCGCAGTTCGTCGGGCTGGCCCGGATACGCTCCGCCCGCGTGCGCCGGCTCGCGCACCGCCTTCTCCGCGAACTCGCGGCGCCGCTCGGCCTCCATCCGCGCGAAGTTCTCGTCCTCCAGGAACCCCGCATGGCTCAGCGTCTCCGCCAGGTGCTGCGCAATCTCTCCGACTTGGAGATCGTTGGTGATGCGCACCAGCGCCGCCCGCAGGTCCAGCTCCGTCTGGCGCCCGTCGAAACACCGGAGGCACTCCACCAGCACCGGCGGAATGATCAGCATGGCATCGGAGAACCGGTACGGATCCCGAATGAAGAGCCCCGGATGCTCGGGCGCGGGCGAAGGCATGAAATCCAGGGCCGGGCGTAGTCGCGGAAGTGGCTGGGACAAGTCCCATCGTAGCGCAGTAGCGCCGGCGGTCTTGCCGCCGGTGTTAAACTGAGTATTTCCATGGCCCTGCTGTCGATCGTGATCCCCATTCACAACGAGGAGCGCTCCATCCTGCCGCTTTACGACCGTCTCACCGCGGTGCTCGAGCCGTTAGGGCGGCCCTATGAAATCCTCTTTGTGGACGACGCCTCGGGCGACCGCAGCTTCGAGCTCCTCGCCAACCTCGTGGAAACCGATGGCCGCCTCAAAGTCATCCGGTTGCGCCGCAATTTCGGGCAGACCGCGGCTTTGTCGGCTGGCTTTCACGAATCCCAAGGCGACGTCATCGTCGCCATGGACGGCGACCTCCAGCACGCGCCCGAGGACATCCCGGCCCTGCTGGGGAAAATCGACGAAGGTTATGATATTGCCAGCGGCTGGCGCAAGAACCGCGTGGACAACGCGCTCAGCCGCAAGCTGCCTTCCCGCGTCGCCAACTGGCTCATGGCCAAGGCCTCCGGCATCGACCTGCGCGATTTCGGCACCACCTTCAAAGCCTACCGGGCCGAAGTGCTGAAGGACGTCAACCTGTACGGCGAGTTGCACCGCTTCATTCCCGCGCTGGCCAGCTTCTATGGCGCCCGCATCGCCGAGGTGCCCATTCGCAGCACTCGCCGCGCCTCCGGCGGTTCGCACTACGGCATCGGCCGGACCTTCCGCGTGATGTTCGATATCCTCACCATCAAGTTCATGCTCAAGTACTTCACCCGCCCCATGCATTTCTTCGGCTCGCTCGGCCTGGCCGGCGCCACTTTGGGCGGCGGCATCATGGGCTACCTCGCCATCCAGAAGCTGCTGGGCTACGAGATCGTGGCCGCGCACGGCCCCCTCATGTTTGCCGGAGGCCTCTTGCTTCTGGCTGGCCTGATGATGTTCAGCACCGGCTTGATTGGCGAGATGATGATGCGGACCTACTTCGAAAGCCAGGATCGCCGCATCTATGCCGTGCGCGAAATCCTTACGCGCAAGCCGCACGGTGTTCCCGGCGCCGCGAAATAACGCTACAGATTCCTTCCCCTGCGCCAGTGGTCCTCGAACAATCCCCTCATCGCCTCACCCATCCCCTCGTGATCGAAAACTACCGATGTCCACATGGGACGGCTGATCACCGGGTCCAACAGCGCGATCAACCCCTGCTGCCCATCGAACAGCGCCAGCTTCATGGGCAGGGAATCGGCGATCTTCACCTCCACGCCCGCGGCCATGTACTCGCTGAGCCGCTGCCGGTGTTCCTCGTCGAGCGACGCCGCTTCCAACAGCAGCCGGCACGCGACGCCGCCCATCCCGGCCTGCTTGACCAGCTTCTCATCCAGCGGATCTACCGCGTACGGCGGACGTGAGAACTCCAGGTACTCGCGCTTCACCTCCGACAACATCCGGCGGTACTCGGCGCCAGTCTGCGCCGGTTCCGTGACGATGCGCAGAAAATCCAGCGTCCCGCGGCCGCCCTGGCCTTCCGAGTAGAGCGCCTTCAAATCGTCGATCAGCCCCACCCCCAAGCGCCCGTTGTCCGTCAGTTCCTGCTCCAGCATTTGCCGCTTGCGCGCCAGGTATCCTGGAACCGCCAGGCTCGGCTCCACCGCCGAGAACAGCTTGGTCTTCTCCTGCACCACCTGCGCGAAGCCCTTCTCCACCAGGCTGTCGAGGACTTCATAGATCTTCTGCCGCGGAACGCGCGCGCGCGCGGCCAATTCCAGAGCCTTGAACTTGGGATGGCCCAGCAACACCAGGTACGAACGCGACTCGTAAGCATTCAGCCCAAGTTGTTGCAGCCGCCGCCAGAACCGTTGAAAATCGACTTCGGCCAATTCTTCGCTCATATTCCTTTCACCTTATCAGAGCCGCAACCCAAAAGTTCGGGCAAACCCGTCGCGGCCCCACAAAAAGGTGGATAACGCCAGGTAAACACCTGATACCTTGAGAGATTGGATTTGACTTGGTACTATTAGAACTTTAGAATGAGCCTAGAGTGGAAATCGAATGTCTGAGAACGTCGTAACCAACGGTCCCCCGTCCGGAGCGGGGATGGCTTCCGGTCCCAAGATCCGGATCGTGGTAGCCGACGACCATCCTATCTTTCGGGACGGCCTCTGCAAGCTGCTCGCTTTGGAAGAAGATTTCGAGGTAGTGGCCCAGGCTCAGGATGGCCGGCAGGTGCTGGAAGTCCTGCAGCAGCTCCAGCCCGATATTCTCCTGCTCGACCTCAAGATGCCCGGACTGGATGGTCTGGCCACTTTGCAGCGGCTTCAGACGGTCAAGAACAAGACTCGCGTCATCGTTCTGACCGCCTCCGACGACAAGAATGAATTCGTCCAGGCCATGCGGCTCGGCACCTCGGGAATCGTTCTCAAACAAACCGCCACCGATCTGCTGATCAAGAGCATTCGCAGGGTCCATGCCGGGGAAATCTGGCTGGATTCCCATACCACGGCGGCCGTGATCCGCCAGTTCGTCTCCGCCGACTAACCACCGCCTCAGTTGCCGCCCACCAGCCCGGCTCGCGATCGGGAACGGTCCCCGTTGAGCCAGCGCGAGCGCGAGATCGTGGCGCTGGTGGCCCAAGGCTTCAAGAACAAGGAGATGGCCGAGAAGATGTTCATCAGCGAACAGACCGTCAAGAACCATCTGCACAACATCTTCGACAAGCTGGGCGTCTCCGACCGGCTGGAACTGGCGCTCTACGCCATCCACAACAACCTGCACATCGGAAGGTAGCCTTCCGCTATTCCCAAACCCGTTTCGGAACGCCGCGGTCGCGGTCCTTCACCCGGTCGTACAGGTAAAACGTGGAGACCGTCCCCAACGATTGGTTGTAGTAGCTCTCCTGCCCCAACCCCTCTTTGAGGTCTTCTTCGAAATCGTGGAGTGCCTTCAGATCGTCCGCCAGCGCGGGCTTCTTCCCGCCGGAGGGCGTCTCAAAAAACTTCTGGTATCCGCCATCCACCAGCGCGCCGATTTCGCCCCCCTGCGCCATCCCGGCGCGTCCGGCCAAGCCAACCTTCAGGTCTACGGCGCACCCGCCGCGGCTGGCGCGCACCACCCCGCCCGCCACCGGCGCGATCGTGAACCCCGCGTTGCGAAGCTTCTCCAGTCGTTCCGCAAAGCTGGGATTTTTGACCCGTTCCCGTCGAAAAAACATCACTCCCATTATAGTGTGGGGCAGGCAATCCTGCCTGCAGCCGCCTTTCAGGCGGCCCGTCCCCCAATACAATTCCGAGAATTCCCCCCTTCCCCTGGCACAACATGACCATGAGGCACTACGAAAGGCGCCTGCCACACTGGGACGTCGTTGAACAGCCTCTATTCGTGACCTTCCGTCTGCACGGCAGTCTTCCAGCCAGCCGTGTTTTTCCCCCGGGACTATTGACCGGCGGGAGGGCATTCGTGGCCATGGATCGCCTCTTAGACAGAGCCGCGAATGGTCCGTCATTTCTGCGCCGGCCGGATATCGCCGGGTTGGTGGCGACGGCTTTGCGCGATGGCGAGCACCGGTTTGGGCGCTATCAGTTGCATGCGTTCGTCGTTATGCCGAATCACGTTCATGTTCTGGTAACGCCTCATGTCGTAGCCACACGATGGCTGGGTCCGTTAAAGGGATTCAGCGCCCATCTCGCCAACCGGATCCTGGGGCATGTTGGCCAACCCTTCTGGCAGGATGAGAGCTACGATCATCTGATCAGGTGCGATGCGGAGTTTGGGCGCATTCAGGCTTACATTGAACAGAACCCGGTGACTGCCGGGCTGGTCGGTGCGGCCGAGGAGTTTCGGTGGTCGAGCGCACACATGGCCGCCTGAAAGGCGGCTGCAGGCAGGATACTTCTCCCCATCGCGGCATTCTGCACTTGTTGTGGGGCGGGCAATCTTGCCCGCAGCCGCCTTTTAGGCGGCCTTTTCGCGCGGTGCGCGAGTCTTCTGACCCGCAGTCGCCGGCTGAAACCCGGCTGCAGCCAGGATTGACTGCCCCACCACGTCACCCCCGCTTCCACGCGAACTGCCCGTTCACCACGGTCGCCACCGGTCCTCCGCGGAACGTTCGCCCGTGGAACGGCGAATTCCGGCTGCGCGAGAACGATTGGTTCACGTCGTAAGTCCATCTCAGATCCGTGCTGAACACCGTCACGTCGCCCGGGGCGCCGGGCGCCAGCGTGCCCCGGCCCAGCCGCAACACCGCGTCGGGGCCGGTGGTGAACAGCTCCACCATGCGGTTGAGCGTGATCTTGCCCCGGTGCACCAGTTCTTCGAGCGCCAGCGCTATGGCGGTTTCCAGGCCGATGATGCCGAACGGGCAGCGCTCGAACTCCTGCATCTTCTCGCTGCCGGGGTGCGGCGCGTGGTCCGTCGCAATCGCGCTGATAGCGCCCGCCGCCAGGCCCTCTACCACCGCGGCGCGGTGCGCGGCCGAGCGCAGCGGCGGCTTCATCTTGTAGTTGCTGTCGTACGGCGCCATGTCTTCGTCGGCCAGCGCGAAGTGGTGCGGAGTGGCCTCGCACGTCACCGCCAGCCCGTGCCGCCGCGCGTGATCCACCATGGCCACCGCGTTGCGCGTCGAAACGTGCGCCACGTGATAACGCGCGCCGGTCAGCTCGGCCAGCAACAGGTCCCGCGCCACCATCGCGTCTTCCGACGCCGCCGGGATGCCGCGCAGTCCCCACCGCACCGATTGCGCCCCCTCGTGCATATCGCCGCCCGCGCTCAGGTTCAGGTCTTCGCAGTGCTGGATCACGGGCAAATCGTACGACCGCGCGAACTCCATGGCGCGCCGCATCACGCGCGCGTTCATCACCGGCAGCCCGTCGTCGGAAATGGCCACCGCGCCCGCCGCCTTCATGGCGCCGAGGGCCGCCAGCTCCTCGCCCGCGCTGCCTTTGGTGATGGCGCCGATGGGGAACACGTTTACCACCGCCTGGCTTCGCGCGCGCTCCACGATGTAGCTGGTCACCGTGGGGCTGTCGTTCACCGGCTTGGTGTTCGGCATCGAACAGACCGTGGTGAAGCCGCCCGCCGCCGCCGCCCGCGATCCGCTTTCGATGGTCTCGGCGTGCTCGAACCCCGGTTCCCGCAAGTGCACGTGCATGTCGATGAAGCCCGGCGCCACAATCATCCCGCTGGCGTCCAGAATCTCGGCCCTGGGGGACGAAAGGTTGGGCGCGACGCCGGCGATCCGTCCGTCCACGATCAGCACGTCGGCCACGCGGTCCGTATTGGAAGCGGGGTCGATGACGCGGCCGTTCTTGATGACGATCGGCATGGCCTATCCAATCACCCTCTCCAGCACCGCCATGCGCACCGCGATGCCGTTTTCCACCTGGTTCAGAATCACCGAGCGCTGGAAGTCCGCCACCTCGGAGGACAGCTCGCGCCCGCGGTTGATGGGCCCCGGATGCATCACGATGGCGTCCGGCTTGGCCAGGTCCAGGTGCTCCAGTTGCAATCCGTAGAATCGGAAGTACTCGCTCGCCGGAAACGACGCTTCGTGCTGGCGCTCGAGCTGCACGCGCAGCATCATGATGACGTCCGCCTCGCGGATGGCCTCGCGGATGTCCGTGGTCAGGCGCACGCCCGGCGCCAGTTGCTCCAGCTCCACCGGCAGCAGCGAGGCCGGGCCGCAGAGCACGATCGCCGCGCCGAATTTCGAAAGCAGGTGCACGTTCGAGCGCGCCACGCGGCTGTGCGCGATGTCCCCGATGATCGCCACCCGCAGCCCCTCCAGCGTGGGACGCCGGTCGAGAATCGTGCGCGCGTCGAGCAGCGCCTGGGTGGGATGCTCGTGCGTGCCGTCGCCCGCGTTGATGATCGGCGTCGGCAGGTGCCGCGCCAGAAAATGCGGCGCGCCGGAAGCCGAGTGCCGCATCACAATGGCGTCCGGCCGCATGGCCGCCAGCGTGTTCAGCGTGTCCACCAGCGATTCGCCTTTCGTGACGCTGGACCCCGACGCCGTGATCGAAACCGCGTCCGCCCCCAGACGTTTGGCCGCGATCTCGAAGCTGGTCCGCGTGCGCGTCGAGGCCTCATAGAACAGGTTGACGATCATCTTCCCGCGCAGCGTGTCCAGTTTCTTGACGGTCTGGCTTTGAATGGGTTGGAAATCCTTCGCGCGCGCCAGGATGGCCTCAATCTCGGCGCGGTCCATCTCTTCGATTCCGAGCAGTCCGGCGGGCATGTTGGCTACGCCACCTTTTCCACCAGCAGCACCTTTTCCATGCCATCCACCTCCTGGAACTTCACTTCGATGATCTCGATGTCGGTAGTCTGCACCACGCGGCCCACGAACTTGGCCTCGATGGGTAGCTCGCGGTGCCCGCGGTCGATCAGCACCAGAAGCTGCACGCGCGACGGCCGGCCGTGGTCGAACAGCGCGTCCAGCGCCGCCCGGACGGTGCGGCCGGTGTACAGTACATCGTCCATCAGGAT
>Ga0187885_10005048_pt1 | contig 10458 bp, 10 predicted proteins | sample June2016WEW_20_1_3_FD_132970 | JGI IMG/M metagenome (GOLD analysis project Ga0187885, IMG submission 132970) | Peatland microbial communities from SPRUCE experiment site at the Marcell Experimental Forest, Minnesota, USA - June2016WEW_20_100 | ecosystem: Environmental > Terrestrial > Soil >... | reverse complement strand
GGCCGAGGCCTACAGCCGCAAGCTCGGCCGGCGCATCGGCGAGGGCCTGGCAGCCAAACGCCGCCGCCTGGGCGAGCCCGGTGGCCAGCCGCCCTACGGCTATATCCGCTCCGGCAAGCCGCCTGTGCTGGAGCCCGTGCCTGAGGAGCTGGAGCGGGTCCGAGCCGCATTCGCCGCAGCCGCCGAGGGGATGACCGATGCCGAGGTGTTCAAACGGACAGGCCTGCCCTTCTACACGGCAAGGCACATCCTGACCAATCCGGTCTACGTCGGCCGGCTGCGCGATGGGACCCCGACCAGGGTCCCGGCCGTGATCGATCAGCACACCTGGGACGCCGTCCAGCTCGCCCGATCCCGCTTCAGCCGCCGGCACCCTGGCCGCCCCACGACCCGCCGACCCTATGCGCTCTCGATGCTCCACTGCGCCGCCTGCGGGCGTCACCTGATCGGCCAGTCCGGCCGCTATCGCCACAACTTCCCCTGCCCTGAATGGCTGGGTGCCGGTCGGGCTGCGCCGCGGGTCTTCCGCAACGCCAAGGATCGGCGCCACAAGGGCGTGAGCTATCCGGCCTCCTCGTTCGAGGGACTCGTGCGCCAGGCCCTCGGTCATGTGAGCGCCAACGCCGAGCTTGTGGCGGCTGTGGTCGGGCGGGTCATCGATGACGAGACCAGGCCCGATCCGGTGACCCTGGCCCGCATCGAGCGTGACCGCGAAACGGCCATGGCCCGCTACCGCCGCGACCGCGACCCCGACGCCTTGGAAGCCACCATGCGGGCGCTCGACCAGGAGGAGCGCCAGGCCAAGAGCGAGCACGCCGATGGGCTCACGTCAGAGGAGGCCGTGGAATCCCTGCGCGAGCTGCCCAAGCTCTGGGACGACGCCGAGCCGTCGGGCCGTCGCCTGCTCGCCGAGGCGCTCCTCGATCGCATCGACGTTCTGGGGGCTCGCAAGGTCAAGCTGCACCCGAGCGCATCGGCGAAGGCTCAAGGGTGGGACGTGGCCTGGAATGGGGCTCGATTGGTTGTTATGGTCGGGGCGAGAGGGCTAGCGCCGACACACCGTCGCCTTCCTTGCTGATCCCAGTCACGAACGTTCCAACCTACGTTCGCCGGACCTCGGAGATCGCGTAGCCAGGCGAGACGCTCGACGCCCGATGGGACCCTGGACGCTCGATACGGGGCTCGGAATGGTCTGACTCCTGACGAAGCAGAGCCGGAGATGAGCGGTCGCCGCTAGTCTCGCCCTGGCCCCCGCTCGGCGGTCGCCGACGACCCCGACCCCGCCAGGACCTGCCGATCCAAGCTCCCTACCTGTCCGTTATACCCGGTTGATAACCCATCCCCGTCCGAGGGCTGGGGTGAGTAAGGTGGAGACGGAATCCCCGCACAGGTCAGGGTAGGCGCACGCCGCAGATCGTGAGGATCCCTTCGACGATGCACCCGACGGCGAGGATGATCACCGGGACGACGACCCAACCACGGCCCCCCTTCAGGCCAGCCAGCGGGGTGCCGATAGCCACGCCCACGAGGAGGCCATACCATTCGATCGCTGGCGAAGCCGCCGGGGCCATCTCGGCCAGGATGGGGGCTGTCGCCAACCAGACCGCGAGGCCGATCAGGGAGGCGGTGGCATACGGCCAGTGTCTCGCCCATCGCAGGACGATGAATCCATGCCCCGGATTGCCGGTGTCCCCCGCAGTAGGTCGGGCGGGGTTCGGGCCGATCGTGCTCTGTCGGTGGTCTATCTCGTCATCCTCCTGCCGGCCGCCGCGAGCGGCTCACCGGACCGACTCGAGTGTGGCCGCCGCGAGGCCGTGGGTCAAGATGCCGAGGGACCTTGTCAACCGCGTATGACGGACAGGGCTCCCTGACTCATTGACCCTCGTCCTTCAGAAGTCCCCATCCGCCGGCGGCTCGAGAACGATCGCCGCGACGGGTCTCACGCTCGGATGGTCCTCATAACCGGCGTGGTAGTCGGGGTCGGACTCAAGGTCGTGATCGTCCGAGAGCTCACCGAGATGGGCGGCCTGAGCCTCGAGCATCGCAAGTGTGCTCGCCTGAACCTCGGCGCTCATCTCAGCGGTCGGGATCTACCTCTTGCGTCCAGGGCGTCCAGCCTCCTTGTAGGAAGGCGTGTAGACGATCTTGGGCAAGTCCTGTGCGCCGTTGATGGTGTCGTAGGTCGTCGGACCTCGAGAGACGCCATTGCCCAGGAGCGTTCGGAAGGCCAACGGCAGGTTGTGCCGGCGGTTGTAGCGGAACACGAACTCATCGAGGTAGGCCGCGAGGTGGCGCGGCCAGACGCCCTTGTGAGTGCCGATCAGCCAGGCTTTATAGTTGCCGATCGCGGTGTGAGTGTGCGGCACCGGATTGACGAACTTCTTGCCAGAGCCTTCGACGATCCGGTTATGGACATATCCCGCCTTCGGTAGGCCCACATAGGCTTTCCAGCCATCCGTGATGATCATCGAGCCAGGTTCAGCGACTTCTTTCACAAAGCCGACCAAGCTCACGGCGGTATCGTCGGGCACAAGCTTGGCTCGGAGACGCTTGGGAACATTAGCGTTGGTCTCGACGGCAAATACGACCAGGGCGGCGCGACGACCAGCACGGGAGCGTCCGCCCGGCAAGCCTTTCTGCTCGCCGCCGATCCAGGCTTCATCGACCTCGATCTCGCCGTGGAGCATCGTCCGGTTGGCATTGACCGTTGCCCGACGCAGCTTGTGGAGCATCATCCAGGCGGTCTCATACCGCTTCACGCCGATCTGGCGCTTGAGCGAGAGGGCAGACAGGCCGCGCTTATCAGTGATCATCAGGAAGGCCGCGAGGAACCAGAGCCGCAGGTCTGTCTTGGTCCGGTGGAGGATCGTCCCGGCGGTCACCGATGTCTGACGACCGCAAACTTTGCACTCAAGCAACCGTCGCGACGCTCTCCGCCAGCTCTCCTTGCCACCGCAAGCTGGGCAGATGAACCCATTAGGCCAGCGACACTCCGCGAGATACGCCTCGCAAGCCTCCTCCGTCGGGAACCGCGTCTGGAACTCCGAGATCGTCTTGGGAAACCCACCCGCCGCCATAGCCCCAAACACCACATGTAGTGGTCACCGGAGACAACCGGATAGGCACAATCCTGTGATATGGGCCGTGACTCCTCATCACGAAAGCCCCACGAGCCCGAAGAGCCAACGGCGGATCTGTTCGAGCGCCTCCAGGAAGGTGATGTTGTCGAACAGGCGCGCCCAGTGCAGCGCCCATTCCTGTACCTCCTTCGCGCCGGCCAACGGGACGAGGACCACCGCGAGCTGGAGTCGAGTCCAGGCCAAGGCCGGCCGGAAGTGGTGGAACGCCGCGATGAACAGGAACCAGAACTCGAAGACGTTCGGGAAGAGGACCAGCAAGGCGCGCTCGCCGCTGAGTACGAACAGCACGAAGCCGACGAACCGGAACGCATACAGGACGACCGAGATCGTGCGCTCCGGGCCGGTCCAGCGAAGGGCGACGATCAGGAAGACGGCGAGGTAGACCTGGTCGGCGAGCTTGTCGAACATCTGGTAGTCCGGGATCCCGCCGAGACCCAGGACGTCCATCCAGAAGAGATCCGTCAGGTCGACGAAGATCGCGAGGAGCCCGCCCGCCAGCGGCCACCTGAGCGTCGGCAGCGACCCGACTACCCGGTACAGTCCGATGACAGCGACTTCGAGAGTCACCGCTGCAGGGCCCGTGAGCCGTCAGATCCACCGCGCGTCGCCGGCCATCCGATGGTTCCGTTTGTCCGAGACGCGGTCGGCGTGTCCAGGCCGTTCTGCCAACCGCTCGCCACGGTCCACCCTCGCCTACTACGCAAGTGCTCTGTCCAGCGCCTTGCGCTTCTATGTCTTGTCATACGCTCCAACAACTCGGTTGGTTCATTGGCTGGCTCTTGCTGCAAGGACTCTCCGCTCGCTGGCGGCGCTTCGCGTGTTCCGTGCGAAGCCACCGTGGGCAACCTACTTGGGCGAGTTCGAGGTCGATAAGGCTATCCCTTTCTACCTCACAGACTCCCCGAGTGTGGACGGTCTGACACGGCAGGTGATCGTCTTCAGACTTCGCCCGATCGGTCGCTTCGTCACCGGGGACCTGGGCCCCGCCGCCGGGTCGCCCGCAACAGGTGTGGTCTCGTCGTGGAGATGCAGGCCCAGCCCTCTGGCCTGAACGCTCCTCGATTGCGCACGCTATGTGGGCCACGACCGGCGATCTCTCCTGCTCCCGTCAGCTCCTCGACGAGACCTACTTACCTTCTTCGAGCCCACGGCTGCGGCTACATCTGGGAGACGGAGCGAGGCCGGTTCGAGCGGTCAAAGTCGTAGTCGCGGGTAGAGCGCGGGGACCTTCAGGCGGCGTCTCGACAGTCCACAGCCAACGCTCGAAGGCACCTAGCCAGCGATCACCCTGTTCGTTGGAACAGGGCACGTTTCCCATCGACGAGAGAAACGGACAATGGCATCGAGTGAAGGGACGCCAGCGGCGAGGCGGCGGCGATCATGCGGGGGACGTGAAGCCTGACCGCCCCGGCCTACTACTAGGGCCAAAAGTGGGCGATCCACGAGGAAAAGTGGCTCCGGCGGTAGGATTCGAACCTACGGCCAAGCGGTTAACAGCCGCCCGCTCTACCACTGAGCTACGCCGGAGCGAGTCGATCGCCAGAAGCGATCCAGTGACGCCATCGCGGCGCCGCGCGACAGGATAGCACGGCCTCGGTCGAGCGTGACGAGGCTCCAGACACCGCGGTTCGTGACCACGAATTCACGCTCCTGGGGCAGGCCATCTCAGCCGGGAGGATCGGTGACCAGTCAATCTCTCAGCGGGGCGTGGCAGTTCCGGCAGGCCGGCTCGGACGAGTGGCTCGCTGCCCGTGTGCCGGGCGGAGTCCACACCGATCTGATGGCCGCCGGACGCATCGCCGACCCGTTCTTCGGCGACGAGGAGCTGCGTGTCCAGTGGGTGGCCGAGGCAGACTGGGAGTACCGGCGCAGCTTCCAGGTCGACCCCGCCGTCGCGGCCGAGAAGCGCCTAGCCCTCGTCTTCGACGGCCTGGACACCCTGGCCGACATCCGTCTCAACGGGGAGCCGCTGGGCAGTGCCGACAACATGTTCCGGACCTGGCGCTGGGACGTCACCGAGAAGCTCCGCCCCGGTGACAACGAACTCGCGGTGGTGTTCCACTCTGCCGTTCGCCGCGGCGCCGAACTGAATGCCGTCCGGGCGCTCGACCGGCCCAGGGAAACGCTTCCCGGCGCTCCCTACCTGCGCAAGGCGCCCTGCCATTTCGGCTGGGATTGGGGTCCCAAGCTGCCCAACGCGGGCATCTGGCAGGACGTGCGGATCGAGGCCTGGAGCGTCGCGCGGCTGGAGGACGTTCGGATCGAGCAGGCGGTCGATGCGGAGCGTGCTCGCGCGCAGATACGCGCTCGCCTGGAAGTCGAACGAGCCGACGTTACCCGGCCCCGGGCGATCGAGGCCCGCCTTCGGGTATTCCATCCGAACGGCCGGATCGAGACCGTTACGGCCGCCATCCCCGCGGAGATGGCGTCCGCCGGTCTCACGCTCGAAATCGCCGGCCCGGAGCTGTGGTGGCCCAACGGGCTCGGCGAGCAGCCGCTCTATCGGATCGAGGTGGAGCTGGCCCGCGGCGACCGAACGCTCGACCTCCGCTCGTACCAGGTCGGCCTGCGGACACTCGAGCTTCGCCGCCGGCCCGACGAGTGGGGCGAGTCGTTCACCTTCGTCGTCAACGGCGTGCCCATCTTCGCGAAGGGCTCCAACTGGATCCCGGCCGACTCATTCCCGGCCCGGGTGACCCCGGCGCGGCTCGAGGCCCTGCTCGGCGCCGCGGCCGCGACCAACCACAACATGATCCGGGTCTGGGGCGGCGGCTACTACGAAACCGAGGCCTTCTACGACCTGTGCGACCGCCACGGCATCCTGGTCTGGCAGGACTTCATGTTCGCTTGCAGCGTCTATCCGCTGACGGATCGGGAGTTCGTGGCCAATCTGGAGGTCGAGGTCCGCGAGCAGGTGCGCCGACTGCGGCATCGGGCCTGTTTGGCGCTGTGGTGCGGCAACAACGAGATGGAGCGCGGCTGGACGATCTGGGGCTGGAGCCGGCCCGGCAACGAGGACCTACGCGCGGCTTACCTGCGCTTCTTCTCCGAGACGCTGCCGCGGTGGATCGCGGCGGAAGATCGGGCCACACCCTACTGGCCCAGCTCGCCCTCGTCGGGAAGGCCGCTGGAAGAGCCCATCGGCGGCAATCGCGGCGACGAGCACGAGTGGATCGTCTGGCACGCGCTCGCGCCGTTCTCCGCCTACGGCCACGAGACCTACCGCTTCGTCAGCGAGTTCGGCTTCGAGTCGCTGCCCGCGCTGGCGACGGTGGCCGCCTTCGCGCCGGATCCGGCCGACTGGAACCTGGGCTCGCCGCTGCTGGACCACCATCAGCGCTGCCCGGTCGGCAATGCCCGGATCCTCTACTACATGGCGCAGCAGTTCCGGCTGCCCAGGGACTTCCCGTCGCTCGTGTACCTGAGCCAGATCCTCCATGCCGAGGCGATGCGGGTCGGCGTGGAGCACTGGCGGCGGCAGCGAGAGCGCTGCAGCGGAGCGCTGTACTGGCAGCTCGACGACTGCTGGCCGGTCTCCTCGTGGGCGAGCATCGACTACTTCGGCCGGTGGAAGGCGCTCCAATACGCCACGCGGCGGTTCTACGCCCCGGTGCTGATCTCCGGTGAGGTGGAGGCGGACGGGGTCTCGCTGGCCGTCACCAACGACAGGGCCGCGGCCTGGCAGGGCGACGTGCGCTGGTCGCTGGAGCGGCTGGACGGCGAGGTCGTGGCCTCGGGGCGGGAGTCGGTGGAGGCGCCGGGCCTGGCGACCACCCGCGTCTGCCACGTCGCTGGACCTGCCTCCATCGAGGATCGGCGGTCAGTCGTCCTGGTCGCCGAGATGCTCGAGGTCACCTCCAGGCGCGCGTCCGTCGTGACGACTTTCGTCCCGGACAAGCACCTGGCTCTCCGACATCCGAGCATCGACGTCCAGGTGCAGGTCGAAGCCGCGGGCGCCGACGCCGTTGCCGCCGAAGCGGGCTCGGGGGCGGGCGCCGCGGCCGGGGCTGGCTCCGGAGCCGGGGCGGGCCGGCGCGCGATCCTTCGCCTTCGGTCGGACACCCTCGCCCGTTGGGTCGAGCTGTTGCTCGACGGCGCCGACGTGATCTTCGACGACAACTACTTCGACCTGCCGGCGGGCCGAGAGGTCGTCGTCGGCTTCGATGCCCCCGAGGGCTGGGACATCGAGCGAGTCCGTCGGGCTCTTGCCGTCCGTTCGGTCGTCGACACCTACGCGTAACTCGCCGCGGGGCGATCCCGGCACTCAGGTCGGTCGCTCTGCCCCGGCCGCCGGTCCGACCCGGTCTCTCCCGCCCGCCGGTCGGACTCTTCGGTTACATCACCCGTCGGCTGGGCCGAGCATGCCCTGACGATCACGCCTCGACTGGCAGATCCGGCCGGTTCCCCCACTCCTCCCAGGAGCCCGCGTAGGGTCGGACAGCCTTGAGCCCGGCCAGCTCACAGAGGACGAACCAGACCAGCGCGGCCCGGATGCCGCCCTGGCAGTAGGTCGCCCGCAATTCCCCTGGGTTTACTCCTGTGCTTGCGAGAATCGCCAGGGCGTCCGATCCGGTCCGGAGCCGCCCGTCGAGAGCAACGAAGTCATTGAAGACGCGATGCTTCGCCCCGCCGATCCGGCCGCCGCGGGCCGACCTGATGTCGATGCCAAGGAATTCGTCGATCGTTCGCACGTCGAGGATCGTCGTAGGGCCGCCCGGCAGCGTGGCCTGGTTGCTCCACGTCAGCACCTCATCCGCCGTGGCAATGAGCGAGCCGTCGAGATCGTGGAGCGGCTCCGTGGCCTGGACCGGTCTCGGCTCGACCGGCCTCGCCGTCGTCGGCAGCCCCCGCGCTTCCCACACGGTGAGGCCACCGTCCAGTACGTGAACTCGTTCGCGCGGAAAGCCGTACAGGCGCAGCAACCAGTAGCCGCGAATGGCGTGGCGGTTCAGACCGACGTCGTCGTAGAAGACGATGGTCTCGCCGGGGGCTACACCCCATGCGGCCAGGGATTCGACGAGTTCCTCGCGGGTGGGCACCAGGTACTCCCGCCTGACCGCACCCGTCTCCGGCCGCGTGCCGGGGCGGGCCAGGTCCGCGTGCAGGTCCACGAAGATCGCGCTGGGTAGATGCGCCCGATCGTAGGCATCTCGATCGACCGAGACGTGAATCGTCCGAAGATGTGGCTCCTCGAGATGGTCTGCCAGCCACTCGGCGGACACGAGCGGTCCAGCCTCGCCAACAGTCATTCGTTTCCTCCGGTTGCGCCCGCGTGTTCGGGCCGCGGGTTCGGCCTCGTCCGCCTAGCGTACTGGGCCGGTCACCGGCCATGGCCGATTGCCCAGTCGGCCGGTCCACGGCGCCCGACACGCAGTCGCGTGGGCAACGGGCCCGGCACGCAGGTCGCCGGCGCGTCGCGCGAGGACCACGCCGCTGCCTCCCGGGTCGCGCCCGGCAGCCAGAGCCTTGAGGAGCTCCGGCCCCGCGAGCGGGAAGTCCGCGGCGAAGCCCCTCGCCCCCGCGCCGCTCCTGCCCGCCGCTTCTTACTCCAGGTAGTCCCCCCGGCGTCCATCAGCGTCCGCCGATGGGCCATTCACGCTCCACACTACCGAAAGTAGTGCAAGCGGCGGGACCCGCGGACGTCGGCGCAAGCTGCCACAATCGCTGCCAGACAGAGGACCGTTCGCCCTCGATGGAGCTAATAGGCTGTATTGACACAGGCTATTTACAGGAGCAGTATGGGCGTCGTGAGTGTCAAGCAAGCCGCGGAGTTCCTAGGTCTTCACGTGGAGACCGTCCGCGAGTACCTGCGGGCAGGCCGGATCAAGGCGCAGCGGATCGGGCGCGTCTACGTCATTGACGAGCGCGACCTCCGGCGCTTCCTGGCCACACCACGGAAGCCTGGCCGCCCACGGAAGGACCCGAAGTGAACAAGACCGTCACGAATGCGCCGGCCATCGCGCCGGAGACGCTCTTTCGCCCCGTCTCGCGGGAGATAGCCGACGATCGCTGGCTCAGCCTCATGCAAGATCGGGTCAACTCGGACGAGCCCTCGGACTTGTCCGATCGCCTCGATGCGATCCTCGGCGAGCTCGCGGGCGGCATGGGCCGCGAACCCGTGAGCGGCACGGAGACCGTCTTGGACCTCGCCGATGCCATCGGCGAGTGGCTCGTGGCCTGGGCAATGGCCGGCGGCGTCTCGCCGACCGAGGCCGGGCAGCATGTCACCTTCACTGCGGCCCGGTGGCCGACTGCCGAGGAAGGCGCCGCATGACCGCGCCGACGGCCTCTTGGTCAGCCAAGCATGACGAGGCGAGGGACAGTGCGTGGGCCGCATGGCACCGGCTAGGCCTCACTACGGCCGACCTGCTGAACGCCGAGGATCACACCGCGGACCCTCTGGCCCCGATCGCCCTGGCCCTCGGGAAACCGATGGTCAAGGTCGCGGCGGATCTACTCGAGCAGATGGACGAAGACCTAGATCCAGAGACAAGACTCCGCATCATCGAGAAAGCGGTCACCCGGACTGCGAGTCATGCGGTCCGGGCTTTGGTCGACTCCATCGCGGATGAGCTGGCCGAGCCCGAGCCGGTCCCCTTCGATCCGCCCAGCGCCGGCACGTGGCTCCGATGCCGGCTGCTACCTCGAGCTGCGGTCCGGCGGCTCGGCCCGCAGCTCGTACCCGAGTGGGATGGTTGCTGGCACATCTTCTCCGGCGACCTAGAGACTCACGACCATCGAACGCACGAGATCAACGGTCGCGCCCTCTGCGGGGCCCGGCTCAGCTTGCGAAGTTTCAGCCTTTTCGGCGATGGCGAGCAGTCTCGCGATTACGTTGTCACGGAGGATCGGCCGACGGTCGACGCGTGCCGCACGTGCGCCAGAGTGGCGACGTCCTCAGCCCTGAAGGACGGCAACCGGCCCGTCTGAACATTTCGCGCGGAAAGTCTGACCCCGTAGGGGTCACCCGATCAGGAGAAGCAAGCCATGACAGACAAGACACCGCCCACGGAGCTCGCCGCCATCGAAGCGGCCGAGTACCTAATCAAGACAGTGCGGAATGAGATCACCCCGGACCTCAGGACTATGAAAGCCGCCGGCGAGACACTGCAGGCATATACCCGTCACGAGGCCGCCGTGGTGGCGGCCGAGAGGCGGGCGCTCCGCAACATAAACCGGATCAGCAAACTCGAAAAGAAACTCGGCACGGCCGCCGAACCCGTCGCCGCCCGGATGGCTCGGGAACATTGGCAGGCCGAACAGGATCGGCGGGACAAAGTGCTCCGCGACGCCGGACTTACCTGACCCCTACGGGAGC
>Ga0187885_10005042_pt1 | contig 10464 bp, 4 predicted proteins | sample June2016WEW_20_1_3_FD_132970 | JGI IMG/M metagenome (GOLD analysis project Ga0187885, IMG submission 132970) | Peatland microbial communities from SPRUCE experiment site at the Marcell Experimental Forest, Minnesota, USA - June2016WEW_20_100 | ecosystem: Environmental > Terrestrial > Soil >... | reverse complement strand
CATGATCACTGGTTTGAAGAACCGACAGCCAGGCACGCCATTCCGGCGGTTAGGTTGTGGTGGCGCCATTTCTCGAAGCACCATCCGATCTTTGCGGATGCGTTTGAGTGGAGCGCTTGCGGCGTCGTGGGCGTGGCAATGCTTGCCGGAGCCCTTATCGCCAACGCTTAGTCGTCACGTGCGGAAGCTCTGGCCAACCGCCTTCGAGCGGTTTTAGTTCGGCGGTTCCAGAATCAACGCGAAGTGCACCATTCAGCTTAACGAGCGGGTTCCGTTGCGGCGTCAAGCGAAAGCGATGTCGAGTGGCCCGGAGGACTTTCACCTCCGGGCTCTCCCAGAACCGTACGTGAACCTCTCGATTCATACGGCTCCCATTGTTCGGCCGTTTCCATGGCATAGCGACCAGTGGGCGAGGAGCTTGGGATTCGCTCGACGGAGCCGGTCGAACCAATCTCTTGCACCCTTGGTCTGATGGCGCATCCGCTTGAACTTGCGGCGTGCCCACCTGATGACATAGACGTCGATCCGCTTGAGAGTGGGACGCAATTGCGTCTTGTAGAAATGGCTGTAGTAGGTGATCCAGCCGCGAATGCACGGATTGTACATCTCGGCCAGCTCGGTCAGGGACTTGTCGCTGCGTTTGTGAAGCGTCCAGCCTCGGACTTCCTGGCTGATGCGCGTCAGCGCCTTTGGACTGGCGGCGGGCTGGAAGCTGTGCGTGAAGATGCGCGTCTCGTCTTTCCGCCACATCGTCTTCCGGGCTCGGAACTGGAACCCAAGAAAGTCGAACGAGATGACAGGAAATTCCCCGCGCCGGTTCACATCCTTGCAGTAGACGACCTTCGTCTTCACAGGATGCAGCACCAGCTTGCAGGCCGCGAGGCGGTCGCCAAGCGCGCTCCAAAGTGCCCGCGCCTCCTCGGCGCTGCGGCAGTGACAGATGGCATCGTCCGCATAACGCTCGAACGGGATGTGCGGAAACTCCCGCGCCATCCACATATCGAACGCGTAGTGCAGGAACAGGTTCGCCAGAAGCGGAGAGATGACCCCACCCTGCGGCGTCCCGGCCATTCGCGTGACGATGCAGCCATCTTCCATCTGCACGGACGCCTTCAGCCAGCGCTCGACGTAGAGCAGCACCCACGGACAGTCCGTATGACGACGGACGGCCTTGAGCATCAACTCCCAATCAATGCTGTCGAAGAAGCCCCTGATGTCGAGATCGAGAACCCAATCGTAGCGCCAGCAGCGCTCGCGAGCCTTGCCCACGGCATCAATCGCAGATTTGCCGGGCCTGTAGCCATAGGAATCGGTGTGGAACACCGGCTCCAGGATCGGCTCCAGATAGCGACGGGCGACCTCCTGGGCAACGCGGTCCGCGACAGTTGGAATCCCCAACGGCCGCGTTCCACCATCTGCCTTCGGAATATCGACCCGCAATACCGGCGGAGGAAAATAGCTCCCTGACGACAGCCGGTTCCAGAGCTTGTAGAGGTTGTTCCGAAGATCAGCCTCGAACTCTGCAATCGACTGTCCGTCTACCCCAGCCGTTCCCTGGTTCGCCTTCACACGTTTGAAAGCTTCCCAGACCTCCCGTTTGGGGATCTTGAACGGCTTCGCCTCGTCCACGGACTCCTCCCGTTTCCAGTTGGCCCTTGGCCTCGGCTGAACAACGCAGCCCCTTCGCTCCAGCTTCATTACAAAGCCTTCGTCGCTACTACAGGCTGCTCCGTCCCTACGCTGCGCGTCGGTACTCTCGCCCTCGCGGTTGGAGCCGCTTGCGGCTTGTCCCTTCACGCCACCAACGAAAATCGGCGGCGTGACGCAGCGCAGGTTCTCACGTTCCGTACGACAGCCTGATCGAGCTTCGCGCTGCCTACACGCCGGATGCCGCTCGGTCGGTATCAGGACATCCACCGAGCTGATCCCGGAGGAAGGGTCACCCCCCGGTTTTGACATCACCTAATCCGCTTTCGACGCTTCAGAAGCAGTTTGCTTGCGCTCGCCTCTCTCGACCTTGCCTGCCGGGATCATTGTCCCGACGTTTCCGCGACGCTCACCACCACGGCTTTTGACCGCAGCAGCTCGCGGTGGCTTGGGATCAGCGACCTGATCGCCGAACCCGAAGGGCCTTCCTTCATCTCTCGTACAGTTGCGCGCAGCCGTGTGGACCGGCTACGCTCGTGACACACGACCCTTCTCGGAAGTGAGGGGTGCATCGCAGCAGTAATGCCGGCGACGCGGCGGATCACGCCGCGGGCAGCCGCTTGGCATGTTTAGTCCAGCGCTCACTACTACGCTGCGAATTTTTCGCTTAAACTCGCGGTCGACCTGGTCCAGTGGCGTGGTTGGGCCACGATAAACCCGCGAGAAAGGGCCGCGATGCAGCAGATTGCGGACTGGCTGGAAAAGCTCGGTCTCGGGCAATACGCTCAGCGTTTTGCCGAGAATGAGGTTGATATTTCCGTACTCCCCCATCTTAGCGATCAGGACCTCAAGGACATCGGCGTTCCGCTGGGGCATCGGAGGAAATTACTCGCGGCCATTACTGAGCTTGCTGGCGCTGCTCGTGCAACTCCTGAACCTGCTGTGCAAACGGAACCGAAGACCCAAGACACCGCCGAGCGCCGCCAAGTCACGGTAATGTTCTCAGACCTGGTCGGTTCGACCGCGCTCTCAGCCCGCATGGACCCAGAGGACTTGCGCGAGGTCATTTCGGCCTATCAGAAAAGTGTTGCCGAGACGGTGCGCCGCTTCGACGGGTTCGTGGCGAAATACATGGGCGACGGCGTGCTGATCTACTTCGGCTATCCGCATTCGCACGAGGACGACGCCGAGCGGGCGGTGCGGGCCGGGCTCGACATCATTGGCGCGGTTGCGCGGCTCGAGACGCGCGCTCCCGAGCCGCTCAAGGTCCGCGCGGGGATTGCGACCGGGCTCGTGGTGGTCGGCGATCTGATCGGGTCCGGCGATGCGCAAGAGCGCGGCATCGTTGGCGAGACGCCGAACCTGGCGGCGCGGCTGCAAGGCATCGCCGAACCGAACCGCGTGGTCATTGCCGAGAGCACGAGGAGGCTCCTCGGCACCCTGTTCGAGCTTGAAGACCTTGGCTCGCACAGTCTCAAGGGTCTCGCCGGACCGGTTCGGGCCTGGGCAGCAATCCGACCCAGTACGGTCGAGGGTCGCTTCGAGGCCCTGCGTGGCGAGGGTCTGACCGCCTTGGTCGGGCGTGAGGAGGAGTTCGAGATCCTGCTCCGCCGCTGGCAGCGAGCCGGGGGCGGCGAAGGCCAGGTCGTCTTGGTTTCGGGGGAGGCCGGCATCGGCAAATCGCGGCTCACCGCCGCGCTTCTGGAACGGCTCGCGGGCGAACCCCACACTCGCCTGCGCTACTTCTGCTCGCCGCAGCACAGCGACAGCGCGTTCTATCCCATCATTGGTCAACTGGAGCGTGCCGCGGGCTTCACGCATCAGGATGACGCACGCGCAAAGCTCGACAAGCTCGATGCCGTGCTCGCGCAGATTTCGACCTCAGATACGGATGCCGCACTCTTTGCCGAACTGCTGTCGCTTTCCAACGATGGCCGCTATCCTGCACTCGCGCTCATGCCGCAGCAGCGCCGACAGAGAACGCTGGAAGCCCTGACATCGCAACTCGCGGGACTGGCAAGCAGGCAACCCGTGCTCATGATCTTCGAGGATGCACATTGGATCGATCCGACGAGCCTCGAGGCACTGAGCCGGATAATCGAGCGCATCCGCAGCACCCCAGTGCTGCTCATCGTCACTTTCCGGACCGAGTTCGCTCCGCCCTGGATCGGGCAGGCGCATGTGACGAGCCTGACGCTCAATCGGCTCGGGGAGCGCGAGGTGGCCGCCATCATCGGAAACCTTGTGGGAAACAAACAGTTGGCGGCGGACGTGATGGCGGAGATCGTCGAGCGCACCGACGGTATTCCCCTGTTCGTGGAGGAGATGACGAAGGCGGTGCTGGAGGCGGAGAGCGAAGGTGCGGCCCGGAGCACGGTGGCCGCGGCTCCGTCCCCGGCCCTGGCGGTTCCCGCGAGCTTGCACGCTTCGCTGATGGCGCGGCTCGACCGGCTCGGCCGGGCCAAGGAAGTGGCCCAGATCGGGGCAGTGATCGGGCGGGAGTTTTCGCATGTTCTGCTGGCCTCGGTGGCGCGCGACACCGAGGCAGATCTGGAAGCGGCGCTCGATCGACTTATCCAAGCGGGGCTCTTATTCCGCCAAGGCATGCTGCCGCATGCGACCTATCTCTTCAAGCATGCGCTGGTGCAGGACGCGGCCTATGGCACTCTGCTGCGCGAGCCACGTCGCGCGCTTCACGCCCGTATCGCCGAAGCCCTTGAGAGCCAGTTCGCGGATGTCGCCGAGAACCAGCCGGAACTGCTGGCGCATCACTACAGCCGCGCCGGGGAACTCGAAAAGGCGTTTCATTTCTGGCTGCTCCTCGCCGACCGAGCCGGCGAACGCTTGGCGTTCGTGGAGTCGGTCGGCGCGCTCAATTTCGCGCTGGGCGAAGCGGAGCAGATCGCGGATCCGGCGCTGCGCGCGAGCTTAAAGCTCGAAGCGCAACTGAAGCTTGGCCGCGCGCTAGTCTTCCAGAAAGGCCCGCAGTCGATCGAGGCAGAATTGGCGTTTACCGAGGCGCATCGGCTCGCGAAGGAAGCGAATGCCGGCCCGCAGCTCTTCCAGTCCGCCTGGGGCCTGTACGTGAATGCGGCGCGCAACCGTCAGTACGACAAGGCCAAAGTCCGGGGCGATGAGCTGCTCGAGATCAGCGAAGAGCTCGGTGATGAGGATCTCAAGTTCGAGGCCCTGCACCACCGCTGGGGCACCGCGTACTTCACGGGCCAGACCGCGAACATGCTGGCGCTCGCCGCCGAGGGGGTGAGACGCTACGAGCCCGCACGCCACCACCGGTTCTCGTACACCTTTGCCGGACACGATCCGGGCGTCTGCGCGTATTGCATTCGTGCGATGGGCTTGAGCGTCGCAGGCGATACCGCGAAGATCAAGCCTGAGCACGAGGCCGCCCTCGCACTCTCGGATCGCCTGCAGCACCCTATGTCGGTCTTGTTCGCGCGGGGCATCATGTGCAATACGCTCTATTTGACCCGCGACCTCGACGCCTGCCGGGCGTCGGCCAATGAAATGCTGCGCATCGCGACCAAATACGATCTGCCGGTCTACGGGGCGATTGGATCGTTCTGGCTGGGCGCGACGCAGGCGATGCAAGGCGACCTGACCGGCGGACTGCGGCAGATGGAGCCGGGATTCGAGCCCCTGCACGGCATTGGTTTGTTTACTTTGCTGCCCGCCGTGGTGATGGTTGATACGCTGGCGCGCGCCGACCGCGACCGTGATGCGTTGATACTCATCGCGCGGCTGCTCGGCGCAACGAGCGACCCGCAAATGGGCATGTTCGTCTCCGAGCTGTGGCGCATCCGTGGCGAGTTGGTCGCACGCGAGCGCGGCGGCGACACGGCGCTGGCGGAGCGTCACTTGCAGGCGGCGTTGCGGATTGCGCGCGGGCAAGAGGCGACGCTCCTGCAATCGAGGGCGGGTATCGCACTCGCGACCCACTTCGCCGAGCGCGGCCGCCGCGAGGAAGCGAGGACGGCGCTTGCCGATTCGGGCGTGAGCGCTCTTGCTGACAGATCGGCACCGGAGATCGTCGCCGCGGACAAACTATCAGCGGTGCTCGGCTGATGCGCGCCGACCCGGGATGCCAGACCAAAGTGGCAGCAACGCCCAGTGCTAACATAGTTAGGGACCAGACTGATCAATTCTGCCCTCGTCCCGATTGTCTACCTGCCGGTGTAACCGCCGACCACATTTGAATTCATCATCAATCTCAAAACGGCGAAATGCCCTCAAACTAACATTCCTGCCTCACTGCTCGCCCGCCCCGATGCGGTCATTGAATGCGAACGCCATTTGCTGCGGTGCATGAGTCTCTTGCTGGCCCGTCGCGTCACTTAGTGCAACGCAGCGATATGTCTGCAATTGGGGGCGAAGCGGACTCGTCGATGATCGCCTCGAAACGTCGAAAATGACCCTTCTCGGAAGTGGGAAGTGCATCGCAGCAGTCGCGACAACGTCGATTTTTGCAGCGCGGACGAGTATTCCCCCGCCACGCAGCGGATCACGCCAAGGGCACCTGCTTTGCGAGCTTAGTCCAGCGGACTACTACGCGAGGAATTTGTCGGATAAAGTCTGCATTACTAACGTCCGGAAACGCGTCATGGTCGCGATAATACGAGGGCGGAGCCGCGATGCAGCAGATTGCGGAGTGGCTTGAGAAGCTCGGTCTCGGGCAGTACGCCCAGCGCTTTGCTGAGAATGATATCAATTTTGCCATTTTATCTGACCTGACAGACCAGGACCTGAAAGAAATCGGGGTATCCTCGCTTGGCCATCGGCGTCTGCTGCTGCGCGCGATTGCCGAACTGAATATCGCCGAAAAAGGCACAACCAGACCTGGCGCTGCTACTCCGGCGTCTCTCACCCCGCCCCAAACAGACGCTGCCGAGCGCCGCCACGTCACTGTGATGTTCTGCGACCTTGTCGGCTCGACGGCACTTTCCGCCCGCATGGACCCCGAAGATTTGCGCGACGTCATTTCGGCGTATCAGAAATGCGTTACCGAGACCGTGCTTCGCTTCGGCGGGTTCGTGGCGAAATACATGGGCGACGGCGTGCTCGTGTATTTCGGCTATCCTCAGGCACACGAGGACGATGCCGAGCGTGCGGTACGAGCGGGACTGGAGCTGATTGGTGCCGTCAGCGCGCTCAAACCCAACGCTCCTCTGCAAACCCGCGTTGGTATAGCAACCGGGCTGGTTGTCGTCGGCGACCTGATCGGATCGGGGGAGGCGCAGGAGCGCGGCATCGTCGGGGAAACGCCGAACCTGGCGGCCCGCCTACAAGCGCTGGCCGAACCAAACACTGTCGTCATCGCTGAAGGAACGCGAAAACTTCTCGGCAATCTGTTCGAACTCGACGACCTCGGACCAAAAGACCTCAAGGGCATCGCCGGACCGGTGCGAGCCTGGGGCGCGCTTCGCGCGAGTTCGGCGGAAGGCCGTTTCGAGGCGCTGCACGCGAGCGGCCTGACCGCCCTCGTCGGGCGCGAAGAAGAACTCGAATTGCTGCTTAGGCGCTGGTCCAGGGCAAGGACCGGCGAAGGCCAGGTGGTACTGCTTTCCGGCGAGGCTGGGATCGGCAAGTCGCGGCTCACGGCCGCGCTTCTGGAACGCCTCTCCGGCGAACCGCATACGCGTTTGCGCTACTTCTGTTCGCCGCAACACACCGACAGCGCGTTTTATCCGATCATCGGCCAGACGGAACGCGCCGCCGGATTTGCCTACGACGAGAAACCGCAAACGAAGCTCGACAAGCTAGATGCCATGCTTGCGCAGTTTTCGACCCCCATCCAGGACGCGGCGCTCTTTGCCGAGATGCTGTCGCTGCCGAATGCTGGACGATATCCCGCGCTTGAGTTGACCCCGGAACAGCGCAGGCAAAGAACTCTGGAAGCCTTGACGGCACAACTCGAGCGATTGGCTAGACAGAAGCCGGTGCTGATGATCTTCGAGGACGTGCAGTGGATCGACCCCACGAGCCTAGAGGTGCTTGGCCGGACCGTGGACAGGATTAAAACTCTTCAAGCGCTGCTCATCGTAACTTACCGCCACGAGTTCAACGCGCCGTGGGCTGGTCGGTCGCATGTGATGAGCCTGGCGCTCAACCGGCTTGGAGAGCGTGAAGCGGCGGCCATCATCGCGCTCCTGGTCGGCAACAAGGAGCTACCGGCGGACGTGATGGCGGAGATCGTGGAACGCACCGACGGCATTCCCTTGTTCGTGGAGGAGATGACGAAGGCGGTGCTAGAGGCGGAGGGCGAGGGCGAAGCGCGGCGCACAGTTGCGGCGGTTCCGTCCCCGGCCCTGGCAGTGCCCGCAAGCTTACACGCCTCGCTGATGGCGCGGCTCGACCGGCTTGGCCCCGCCAAAGAGGTAGCGCAGATCGGGGCGGCGATCGGGCGGGAGTTTTCCCATGCCCTACTGGCTGCAGTGGCACGCAGGCCCGAAGCTGAGCTGAGCGCGGCGCTGGAGCGTCTGATTGGGGCCGGTTTACTGTCCCGGCAGGGCGTGCCACCACATGCGACATATCTGCTCAAGCAAGCCCTGGTGCAGGACGCGGCCTATGGCACGCTGCTGCGCGAACCCAGACGCGCGCTGCACGCCCGCATCGCCGAAGCCCTGGAAAGCCAATTCGCAGAGATCGCCGAGAGCCAGCCGGAGCTGCTGGCCCATCACTGCACCGAGGCCGGACTGATCGAGAAAGCCGCAGGCCTGTGGGGCAAGGCGGGGCAGCGGTCGCTAGCGCGCTCGGCGCTGGTCGAAGCCGTAGAGCAGCTCACGCGTACTCTCGGCCAGATTGCGACCTTACCCGCCACTCCCGCGCTACGCCGCGAGCAAATCAAGCTTCAGGTCGCGCTGATAACCCCACTCATCCACGTCAAAGGGTATGCCGCACCTGAAACCAAGGCAGCGGCTGAGCGGGCACGTGTTTTGATCGAACAAGCCGAAGCGCTCGGAGAGCCTCCCGAAGACCCGCTGCTGTTGTTCTCGGTCCTGTACAGCTCCTGGGCCACGAAGTTTTTGGCGTTCAATGGCGACGCTTTGCGCGAGCTTGCGGTGCAGTTCCTGGCGCTCGCAGAAAAGCAAAGGGCGACTGTCCCACTAATGATCGGGCATCGCCTCATGGGCAATTCATTGCTGCTTACTGGCGACATAGCGCGGGGCCGAGGGCACTACGATCAGGCGCTAGCGCTTTATGATCCCGCCGCGCATCGTTCGCTGGTGGCGCGATTTGGCCAAGACGTGAGGGTGTCACTCTTATTTTTTCGGTCGTGGGGCCTGTGGCTGCTCGGCTATCCCGAGGCCGCGCTCGCAGACGTAGACGACGCCCTCAAGGATGCGCGCGAGATCGGCGACGCTGCCACCTTGATGTATGCCCTGACCTGGACAAGTTGGACCCATATCCATTGCGGGGATTACGCGGTGGCAAGCGCAGCAGCCAATGAACTTGTTGCACTGGCGGACGAAAAAGCCGCCGTGATGTGGAAAGCATTAGGAATGGTGAGGCAAGGTTTAGTATTAGCTCCGACCGGCAAGGCCTCGGACGCTGTTCAAACGATAACCGCTGGGCTTACCGCACTTCGGCCCACGGGAGCCACACAATTTGTCCCGGCGTTTCTATCGTATTTGGCGAGGGGCTATGCCGAACTCGGCAAATTCGATGACGCTTGGCGCTGCGTGGGCGACGCGATGACGATGGTGGAAACCACCAAGGAAAGGTGGCAAGAGGCCGAGGTCAATCGCATTGCCGGGGACATCGCGCTATTGTCGCCCCAACCGGACGCGGCGAGAGCGGAAGCATATTTCGAGCGCGCGCTTGCGGTTGCGCGCAAGCAACAGGCAAAGTCCTTAGAACTGCGCGCGGCGACGAGCATGGCGCGGCTCTGGCGCGATCAGGGCAAGCGGCAGCAGGCCTACGATCTTCTAACTCCGGTCTATGGCTGGTTCACCGAAGGCTTCGACACGCTCGATTTGAAGGAGGCCATGGCGCTGCTCGGTGAGCTGCGCGCCTGACCAGCAAATTCGAAACCGCCCCGATTTTATTGCAGTGCATGAGTCCGTTCGTAGCCCATCTCTGCCGCGCCGACCTCGCGCCTCCGTGTCCGTTATTGGGGGTCTAGCTGCCGCGCTGGGTCGACGGCCGCGCGGCAGTTGATGACCCACAACGTCACTTCGCACCGCGAATTGACGCATTGCGAAAGGTTCATTCGCCTTCGATGTCGAAGTGTTGACCTTTTGAGACATGGCGTGTTCCTTGTCTTTGGCGCCCTTGCCAGCTTCGATCGCTGGCGGGGCAGGAGCACGGCCGTCCAGCAGCCGTGGAGGTCGGATTGAACGCACGAGGCCGGGGCAAGATACGAATGGCCGGCTGGCACCACCGGCCATTCGTTTCATCGCGTAGTGGGGGTCGTTAGCTGCCGGACCCCGAGATCACCTCGCCGAACAGCTGCCAGGTGGTGCCGTCGAACTTCTCCAATTGCATCTGCTTGATCGGGGCGAAATCGTCCGCGCTGGTCGAGACCGTAATGCCGGGCAGCAGCATCGGCAGCTTCTCGTCATGAATGCTGGCCGCCTGCTTCATCACGTTTTCGCGGGTGAGGTTGTCGCCACTCGCCTTGAGCACGGCGACCATGGTCTGCGCCACCGAGTAACCGGATACGTTGTTGCCGTCGGCGACATTGCCCGAGGTATTATATTTTTTCATCCAGGCCAACCATTCCTTGTATTCAGGCGTGTCCTGCCACTGCGGATCGGTGGGCTCCTTGAGGTAGCCCGCCGAGATGATGCCGACGCCCTT
>Ga0187885_10005033_pt1 | contig 10483 bp, 7 predicted proteins | sample June2016WEW_20_1_3_FD_132970 | JGI IMG/M metagenome (GOLD analysis project Ga0187885, IMG submission 132970) | Peatland microbial communities from SPRUCE experiment site at the Marcell Experimental Forest, Minnesota, USA - June2016WEW_20_100 | ecosystem: Environmental > Terrestrial > Soil >... | reverse complement strand
TCCCGTCTTCTTCTCGCTCTATAAAGTGCTATTCATCACGATCGAGATGCGCCAAGCGCCGTTCTTCGGCTGGATCCGGGACCTCTCGTCCCCCGATCCGACCAACCTCTTCACCCTGTTCGGGCTCGTTCCGTGGGACCCGACCGTGATGCCGATGTTCGGCCACTTCCTCCATCTCGGCATCTGGCCGCTCATCATGGGCTTCTCGATGTTCCTGCAGATGAAGTTGAACCCGGAGCCGGCCGACCCGGTGCAGAAGACGATGTTCGCCTGGATGCCGGTCATTTTCACCTTCATGCTCGGCTCGTTCCCGGCCGGCCTGGTGATCTACTGGACCTGGAACAACACGCTGACGGTGATCCAGCAGGGCTACATCATGTCGAAGGCCGGGGTGAAGGTGGAGCTGTGGGACAACCTCAAGCGGCTGGTGCGCCGGGCGCAGACGACGTGACCGCCGGCCTCGACGCCGACTTCGCGCCGGAAGCGATCGAGGCGGGCCGCAAGCTGTTCGCCGGCCCCTGCGATTTCTTCTTCGCCGCCGCCAAGTCCGACGGCCTGCCGCCGATCGGCGCGCCGGAGATCGCCTTCGCCGGCCGCTCCAACGTCGGCAAGTCGAGCCTCGTCAACCTCCTGATGGGACGGCGCGCCCTCGCCCGCGTCAGCGGCACGCCCGGCAAGACGCGGCAGCTCAACGTTTACCGGTGGGGCACCGGCTGTTACCTCGTGGACCTGCCGGGATACGGTTGGGCGCGCGCGGCCGCCGCCGAGCGCGCCGCCTGGCGGCGGCTCGTCACCGCGTATCTGGAGCGGCGCGAGACCCTCGCCGGCGTGGTGTGGCTGCTCGACATCCGGCGCGACCCGTCGCCGGACGACGCCGAGGTGGGCGCGACGCTGGCCCGGCGCGCCGTGCCCACGCTGGTGGCGCTTACCAAGGCCGATCGCGTGCCACGCGCACAGCGCCTCGCGCGCGCGGCGGCGATCGCCGCCGCGCTCTCGCTCGACCACGCGGAGTTCGTCGTGACCAGCGCGCGGACCCGGGAGGGAGCGGAGGATCTCCGTGACAGCGTCCTGGCGCACCTGGGCTGACGCCGCCGCGCTCGCGGCGGCCGTCGTGCTGGCGCCCGCGGCGCTCCGCGCCCAGGCCGCCGACCTGCCGCCCGCGGGGCTCGGGACCCTGCGCCAGGACGACGTCGCCGTCCGGATCTCCACCGACAACCTCATGGTGCGCACGCTGCCGCTCGACGAGCGGGTGATCCGGCTCCTGTCGCCGGACACGTACAGCGCCTTCCACCAGCTCTCCCAGAGCCGCGCAGCCGACATCGTGGCGGCGGCCCGCGCCGCGGGACGCGACAGCGCGCTCGCGTTCATGGTCACCTTCTTCGCGCTGCAGCCGCAGGTCACCTTCGCGCCGGACCAGCTGTACATCGCGAGCCAGAACAACTTCTTCCGGCCGATCGCCATTCTCCCGCTCACGCCGCGCTGGAGCGAGTACAGGATCGACCAGCGGCAGCAGGCGTCCGCCATCTACCTGTTCGACGCCTCGATCCCCGTGCTGCAGCCCTTCACGCTCTTCTACGGCAACGTGAGCTCGGACGCCTGGGAGACCTCGATCAGCCTGCTGGCCGGGGAGCGCGCCCGCGTGCTCGCGCGCGCGGCCCAGCGCCCGCAGCCCTGACCGTGGCGCCGCCCGCCGCGGCTCTCGCGCTGCTCCTGGGCGGCACGGCGGCGGTGGCGGCGGCCGCCCTCGCGCTCTGGCACGCCCGCCGCGCCGGCCGCGCCACGACCGAGGTCGTCGCGGACCGCGACCGGCTGGCCGCGGAGCTGTCGCGCCGGCTGGGCGAGCTGTACTCGCTCCAGGAGCTGACGCAAACCCTCTCCTCCTCGCTCCAGTTCGACGAGGTGGCGGCCGACGTGGCGCGCTACGCGACGCGCTTCCTCGACGCCGGCGGCGGGGCGGTCGTGCTGGCCTCCGCCGAAGGTGAGGCGCCCCGCGTCGTGGCCGCCGAGGGGTCGCTGACGCCGTACCTCAACCTCACGGTCGCGCTGGATCAGGGTGGCGTCGTCCTCGACGCCATCGCTCACGAGCGGGTCGAGCTGCGGACCTCCTCCGGGAAGGCCGGCCTGCGGCTCTTCGGCACCGTGGACGCGCGCACCGCGGCGGTCGCGCCGCTCAAGGCGCACGGCGTCACCGACGGCGCCGTGGTCGTGGTGGACAAGAGCTCCGGCAGCTTCGTCCTCGAGGACGCGCGCCTCCTCTCGACCGTGGCGGCCCACGCGGCGGTCGCGCTCGCCAACGCGCGCCTCTTCGACCTCGTCCGGCACGGGAAGGAGCAGTGGGAGGGGACCTTCGACGCGATCGCGGAAGGGATGGCGCTGGTGGACGACGACGCCACGATCCGGCGCGCCAATGCCGCCTTCGCGGCGCTGGTCGGGCGCCCGGTGACCGGCGTGGTCGGCGGACACCTCTGCCATCTGCTGTTCGGGGAGCACCAGACCCTCGCCGAGCTGATGCACGCGACCGCCCGAGGCGGCCATCACGCGCCCATCGTGCGGCGCTCCGAGCCGCTGGGGCGCGTGCTGCGCATCGTCGCCGCGTCCGTCGCGCGCGCGGTGGACGGCGCCTCGGCCGTCGTGGTCGTCGAGGACATCAGCGAACAGCAGATGCTGGAAGCCCAGCTGATCCAGAGCGAGAAGATGGCCGCGGTGGGGACGCTGGTCTCGGGCGTGGCCCACGAGCTGAACAACCCGCTGACCTCGATCGCCGGACTGTCGGAGTTCCTGCTCGAGCAGCCGGCCGGCGCCGAACTCGAGCGCCGCCACCTGCGGGTCATCAACGAGGAAGCGGAACGCGCGGGCCGGATCGTGCGCGACCTGCTGACCTTCTCGCGGAAGGGGCCGGCCGAACGGGTCCTCGTCGACCTGGGCGACGTGGCGCAGCGCACCGTCCAGCTGATGGCGTACGAGATGAAGCTCCGCGACGTCACCGTACTGACGAGCATCGCGCCCGGCCTGCCGGCGGTCGTAGGTGACCGCTACCAGCTGCAGCAGGTAGTCCTGAACCTCCTGAGCAACGCGGCCCACGCCCTGAGCACGCTTCCGCCCGGCAGACCGCGGCGGGTGGAGCTGAAGGTCACGGCGGAAGGCGCGCGCGCGGTGCTGCGGGTGATCGACACGGGCCCCGGCATCCCGCCCGACGTGAAGGCGCAGATGTTCAGCCCGTTTTTCACCACCAAGGCGCCCGGCGAAGGCACGGGACTCGGCCTGTTCGTCTCCTACGGCATCGCCGAGGCCCACGGCGGGACGCTGACCGCGGATTCGGTCCCGGGCGCGGGCGCGACCCTGGTCCTGGCCCTCCCCGCCGCCGAGGCCGCGGCCGCGCCGCGGGAAAGCGTGCCGGCCGCCGCAGCAGCGCCCGCGCGCCACATCCTGGTTGTGGACGACGATCTCGCCGCACGGCGCGTGGTCACGGCGCTCTTCTCTCGCGACGGGCACCGCGTGGAAGCCGCCGCCAGCGGCGCCGAAGCACTGCGCCTGGTTCGCGCGGAGCGGTTCGACCTGATCATCGCCGATCGCCTCGCGGCGGCCGAGGGCGTGCCGCTGGTCACCGCGCTGGCGGACCTCCCGGGCGACGCCTCACGGCGGCTGATCCTCTCGACGTCGGACCCGCGGTGGGGAAGCGAGGAACGGCTCGCGAACGGGCCGAAAGTGCTGCGGAAGCCGTTCGACCTGCGGGATCTCAAGAAGGCAGCGGAGGAAGTGTTCGGAATATCAGGACAGTTGCCAGACGGCAAGGACTGAAGTGGTTGCCAGTTGTGAAGTCGTCGGCATGCAGGCCCGTTGCCAGTACTGCTATCTAGTCTACCCTCTCAGGACTGACGACTGGTAACCACTGAACGCTTGCCGTCTGGCAACTGTTCCGAAGTCTGCAATCTGAGCGCTGATTCCTACAGAACCCGGAGCACGTCCTCGACTCCGCCGGCGTCGCCCGTCCCGAACAGCTGGAGGGCGTCCGCGAGGGCCCTGCGCTCACGGGGCCAGACGAACCGGCGCGAGGCCTCCTCGGGAGGGAGCCACTCGCCGCGGTCGTGCTCGCCGGACAGCGCGACCTGCGCGCCCGCGGGCACGATGGCGCAGAAGACGGGGATGAGCGCGAGCACGTCGCGCGCGTGGAGGTAGAACGTCTCGACCCGGCTCACGTTGTAGAGCCGCTCCGGGCTAAGCCCCGCCTCCTCCCGGAGCTCCCGCAGCGCCGCGGCGGCCGGTGCTTCCCCCGCATCGATGTGCCCGTGCACCGTTTCCCAGGTGCCGGCGCACCGTTCCCCGGGGGCGCGCCGCAGCACGAGCACATCCGGCGCCCCGGCCCCCATCCGGAGCACGTACACGTCCACGATGATCGTGCGGACGTCGGTCACCGCCCCGCCCCGCCCTGCTCACGCTCTCCGCCAGCCGGCGCGATCCGCGGGTCGCGCTCGGCGCCCGACGCCAGGGCCCGCGCCGCTGCGGCGTACGCCGCCTGCGTGATCTGCCGGCCCTGATCGCCGCGCACGCAGTCCAGGTGGAGCGTGACGCGTGCCTCCACGGCGAACGCCTGCCAGAACTCGGGCGTCAGCGATACGTCGTAGTCACCGATCATCTGCCAGGCTGGGGGCGCCGCGTGGTATTCGAGGATCCCGCGGCCCCCGAGGTCGCAGGCCGCCCGCACCAGCGCGCCCGCCACGGGCACGCTGGCCTCGCCGAGCGCGCGCACGCCCTCGCGCGGGCCGAGCGCCTTGGCGAACGCCTCCCCAAATGCCCCGGCGGTGGTGACGACGACCCGGTGCGCGTCGGGCTCGGAGCGATCCGCGCCCTGCGTCACCGCCTCCACGTCGAGGTCGAAGCGCCCGTGCGAGGCCACTGCTTCTAGCAGTTCGTCGAATCCCGCGATCCCGGTCCGCGCGCTGGCGCGGCCCCGCCCGTCGAGGGCGAGACGGACGACCACGGTCGTCGTGAGCGTCGAGCGGCGGACTTCGGCGGAACGGCTCACCGCGCAGGCGGCGCGGCTATTCGGAGTTGGAGCGGCGCCGGCCGAGCACCGCGTCGAGGCGGGCCGACAGGGCGCGGGCCCGGAAGGGCTTGGTGAGGAAGTCGTCCGCGCCCAGCTCGAACACCCGCACCTCGTTGTCTTCGTCCCCCTTCGCCGTCAGCACGACCACGGGGATCTCGGCGGTGGCCGGCCGCGAGCGCAGGTGCGAGAGCACGCCGTACCCGTCGAGGCCCGGGAGGTTGAGATCGAGGACGATGACGTCCGGCCCCGTCCGGTCCACCTGGTCCAGGGCCTGCACGCCGTCCCGCGCCTCCGAGACGATGTACCCCTCGCGCTCGAGCAGGTCCTTCATCACCCGGCGGAGCGAGTCTTCGTCGTCCACCAGCAGCACCTTGCGCTTGAGCCGCGTGACCTTCGGCGACGCGACGATGCTGTCCAGCAGCTCGAACGACCCGCCCGTGGTTGCCGCCTCCGCCTTCGCATCGGTCGCGGACGGCGCCTTCGCGGCCGCCGCGGCGCCGGCGCCGGAAGTCCGGGCCGCCGGCTTCGCCGCCAGCACCTGGTCCGCGCCCTCCTCGAACGGCACGTCCACGACGCGCATCAACTCGTCGAGGCTGGATTCGCCGCGGAGGATGTGCGCGACGCCGCTCTCCCACAGGCTGCGCATCCCGCCGCCCTGCGCCACCTCCGCGATCTTGTCCGCCGTGGCCCCCGCCCCGATCACGCGCTCGACCTCGGGCGTCACCGTGAGCACCTCAGTGATCGAGAAGCGCCCGCGGTAGCCGGTCATCGCGCAGTCGGGGCACCCCACGGCGCGGTAGAGCGGCGTGCCGCGCGGCACCCACTTCGCGAGCTTCTCGGGCACCGTCTCGACCCAGACCTCCTTGCACGCCGGGCAGAGCTTGCGCATCAGCCGCTGCGCCACGACGCCGCGGAGCGACGCCGCGATCTTGTACGGCTCCACCCCGATGTCCACGAGCCGCGTGACCGCGTTCGACGCGTCGTTGGTGTGCAGCGTCGAGAGCACCAGGTGGCCCGTCAGCGAGGCCTGCACCGCGATCGTCGCCGTCTCCTTGTCGCGGATCTCGCCCACCAGCACCACGTCGGGATCCTGGCGGAGGATCGACCGCAGGGCGCTGGCGAAGGTCAGCCCCGCCTTCTCGTGCACCTGCACCTGCACGATCCCCTGGAGCCGGTACTCGACCGGGTCCTCGACCGTCACGATGTTGGTCTTGCCGGTCTGGATGCTGCGGATCGCCGAGTAGAGCGTCGTCGTCTTGCCCGAGCCGGTGGGCCCGGTCACGAGGATGATCCCCTCGTGGTGCATCAGCAGCGCCTTGAACGCGGAGTGCTCGTCGGGGTTCAGCCCGAGGGCGTCGAGCGAGATCACCGTCGCCCGCGAGTCCAGAATGCGGATGACAACCTTCTCGCCCATCGAGGCCGGGAGGGTGGACACACGCAGGTCCACCGGCACCCCATTCACCGCGACGCGCGCGCGCCCGTCCTGCGGCCGCAGGCGGTCCGCGATGTCGAGGCTCGAGATGATCTTGATGCGCGAGACCAGCGGGAACCCGGCCGCGCGCGGCACCTTCATCATCTGCCGCAGCACGCCGTCGATGCGGTACCGGACGGCGAACCCGCCCTCCTCCGGCTCGATGTGGATGTCGCTCGCCCGCGCCAGAATGCCCTCGGAGAGAATCAGGTCCACCAGCCGGACCACTGGCCGCTGGGACGCCTCCTCGGCGCTGACCTGGAACTCCTCGGCCGGCGCGGTCTCCTCGAGCTGCTGCACGTCGCTGCTCGACTCCATCCCCTCGAGCAGCTTCTCGACGACGTTCTCCGGCCGGAAGATCTCGTCGGTCAGCGCGGCGATCTTCGACGGCGACATCAGCTGCATCCGGACCTCGCGGCCCGACGCGAACGCCAGCCCCTTCTCCGCGTCGATGTCGAACGGGTTGGCCGTCGCGATCTCGAGCACCGAGTCCGTCGCCCGCATGGGGACCACGTGGTAGCGCCGGGCGACGGCCTCCGGAATGACTTCCTTGACCTTCGAGTCCGGCTTGGGGGCTTCCGCCACCGGGATCCGGCATCGCTTGGAGAGGGCCGCGAGGATCTGATCGTCCGTCGAGTAGTTCTTCGAGACGACCAGGTCCCACAGCGTGGCCGTGGGCTCCGCCGACGCGCGCAGCGCCGCCACCGCCTCGGCCGTGATCATCGTCGAGATGGTCGGGACCAGCCACTCGTCAGAAAAGACCCGCTCAGCCACTCAGCCGCTCCCCGCCGCCATCGCTGCACGGAAGCATCGCAACGGTCGCTCCGCCCGGGAATATGCCGCCCGGTTGGAGGGCTGGCAACGCGTCACCAAATCGAGATTTGGGGCCAGCTTAGAGGATCTCCCAGAAATCCCGCGTGACGTCGAAGGAGGCGCCGAACCGGCCGGTGCGGAGCCCATACCCGACGTCCACGCGCAGCAGGTCCCGCAGCCACCCGAAAGCGAGGCCGACGACCGGTCGGACGCCCCGGGAGGGAGCGCCGAGGGCGGGGAGGATGGCTCCGCCCGTCCAACCTGCCGCCACGAAGGGGATGAGCGTCGCGGTGGACCCGGTGCCCGCGTACGAGCCGAGGGGGATCTCCGGGACGGCGACCGGGAGCCGGAACTCGAGCGACGCCCAAGCCGCCTGCCGCCCGACCAGGGACCGGAAACCCTCGCCGAGCAGCGTGCCCCGCCCGCCGAGCACGAACGCGCGGTGGTCCGGGAGGCCGGCGGTGCCGGCGCCCGCGCTCGCGCGCGCGACGATCCAACCGCTGCCGGCGGGCACCTGCCAGCGCAGGTCGCCGTATCCGCGCAGGTAGGTGTCGTTGAGGCCGGCCTCCACCTCCAGCCTGCCCGAAAAGCTGCGCACGGTCGTGAAGGCCGGCTGGAGGCGGCGCAGCGACAGGCGGAGCCGGCTCCAGTTCCCCGGCATCACGCCCACGTTGGGACGCGAGAAGGTGCCCCGCGCCCAGCGCGCGTGGACCGCGAGCGAGTCGATGTGCTCCCAGAGCGCCGCGACGGCGAAGCTGGTGCGCCCGCCCAGCGCGAGGGTCCCGCTGCCCTCCGCGCCGCTGGCGAGGTAGTAATCGCCGTAGTCGGTCCCTGCTTCCTGGGCAAGCAGCGAGTTCACCACGCCCGATATCACCGGCTCGTCCCCGAGGTCGCGAACCGCCCGAGCCGCGCCGAGCCGCCAGGTCCAGGCGCCGCGCCGCACCGACAGGTCCGCACCTCCCGTCACCAGGGTGGTGGCGGTCGCGGTCCCCGCGCGGAGCCGCAGCACGGTCGCGTCGTTGCCGGAGCGGATCGTGGTGCCGAGCCCGAGGGCCAGCCCCTCGACCCGGTCGAAGTGCGCGAAGTCCGACACCGACGAGCCGCCGAGCTGCGCCCGGCGGAGGCCGTCGAGCACGTGCCCGGCGGCGACTTCCCGGACCTGCGCGCGCACCGCGGCGAAGTCCTCGAGGCGCACGGGCTCGGCGAACTCCTTGATCGCGGAGCCGAGCGAGTCGGTCCACGGGAACGAGTCGCGCACCGCCGGCGGCGCGGCGACGATCTCCGGCCCCGGCAGCGAGGCGAACACGCTGTCCAGATTCTCGTTCAGCCGGTAGGTGTCGATCTCCCAGCGCCCCTGGATGATCCCGCGCACCGGGAAGTCGAGCCAGGTGGCGCGCCGGCGGATCGCGATCTCCTGCCGGTACGGCAGCCAGTACCGGCCCTCCATGAGGCTGTTCTCGATCGCCACCGTGATGTCCTCGAGCTGATCGTCGAGGTAGGCCGGGCGCGTGAACTGGAACGCCATCCGGACCAGGTCGGCGGTCTGGACGTCGAGGAAGACGGAGCCGACGATCCGGGGCGCGCGGTAGTCGCGCGGACGCACGGCCACCTCGTAGACCAGGATGTCGCGGTCCGGGAGGTGGATCGAGGTCGAGTCCTTCAGCGCGAACTGGTAGAGACTCGCCCCGATGCGCGAGAGCGGATGGGGCACGTCCCGCACCTCGTCGCCTTCGCCGAGCCTGATGCGGTCGGGGAAGTTGTTGAGCGCGATGCCGAGGTGGTCGCGGTGGTAGGAGATGTCGGTCGGAAGATCCATCCGGTTGCGCCAGCCGATGATGCGCTGCTTGCTCCGGTCCGGCGCCTTCCAGTAGACTTGCAGCTCGAGTTGGTCCGCCTTGACGAGGCGCGGCGGCTCCGAAAGCCCTTCGCCGATCTGTCCGAGGAAGAACACGAAGCCGTGTGCGCGCGCGCTGAAGCTCTTGAGCCCCGTATCGGCCAGCGCCGCGGTGCGCCGCTCGATTGCGCGCGCCACCAGGGCGCGCACCTCGGGCGAATCCCACTCCTGGGCGGCGGCGGGACGCGGTGCGGTGGCGAACGCGAGCAGCGGCAGGGCGGCGAGCCAGGGAGGGAGGCGGTGCGGCATGCCCCGGCAATATCGCGGCCGGTAACGGGCCGAACAAGCAGGTGCAGCCGGTGAGCGCGGACACGGCGGGGCGGCGGGCGTTCGTGGCGCGCGCCGCGGCCGGCGGCATCGTGCCTGTGGTGCACGAGTGCCTGCTCGACGCGGACCAGCCGGTCGCGGTGCTCCGCAAGGTGGCGCGGCCGCCGTTCGCCTTCCTGCTCGAGTCGGCGGTCGGCGGCGAGCGCTGGGCGCGCTACACCTTCCTCGGCACCGAGCCGCGGGAGGCGTGGCGCTACCAGGGCGGTGCCGTGTCCCGGTGGACGCCGGAGGGCGGCTGGGCCGACGCGGGCGGCACGGCCGACCCGATGGGCCACCTCGCCGAGCGCCTGCGGCCGCTCGCCGCTGCGGCGCCACCCGACCTCCCCCGGTTCTTCGGCGGGGCCGTGGGGTTCTTCGGGTACGACGTCGTGCGCACCCTCGAGCGGCTGCCGTCCCCGCCCCCGGACGATCTCAGCCTCCCGGACGGGGTGTTCATGGTCGCCGACACGGTCGTCGTGCTCGACAACCTCCACAACCGCGCCCGGATCGTCGTGAACGCCGACGTCCCCGCCGGCGCGCCGGAGCGGGAGCGCATCCGGCTCTACGAGGGCGGCCGCGCACGCATCGCGGAGATCCTCGAGCGGTTGAAGCGACCGGCGGACCTCGCGCCGCTGGAGCTCGACCCCGACCTCCCGCCCGCGGCCGCCACCAGCCCGTACCCCGCGGACCGCTACGAGCGCGACATCGAGCGCATCCGCGAATACATCGCCGCCGGCGACATCTTCCAGGCCGTGCTCTCGCGCCGCCTCGAGGTGCCGGGACGCACCGATCCGCTGCTGCTGTACCGCTATCTTCGGGCGCTGAATCCAGCGCCGTACCTCTTCTATCTCGCGCTCGACGACTTCGCGCTGGTCGGTTCCTCGCCCGAGGTGCTGGTGCGCGTCGAGGATCGAGAGGTCACCGTGCGGCCGATCGCCGGCACGCGGCCGCGGGA
>Ga0187885_10005032_pt1 | contig 10484 bp, 8 predicted proteins | sample June2016WEW_20_1_3_FD_132970 | JGI IMG/M metagenome (GOLD analysis project Ga0187885, IMG submission 132970) | Peatland microbial communities from SPRUCE experiment site at the Marcell Experimental Forest, Minnesota, USA - June2016WEW_20_100 | ecosystem: Environmental > Terrestrial > Soil >... | reverse complement strand
TGCCAATGCGGAGGCAGCTTGTACAATGTAGGTTCCGCTTGGCCTTCTGTTGCGGCTTGGCAAACCCACCTCGGGGAGTGTGGATGAAGTTCTTGCGCGAAACCGGCTTCTTGGCGTTGACTACTTTCCTGCTACTTTTCCTGCCGGCGTGCGGAAATCAATATCGCCCGGTGGCGAATCCCATCGTGAGCCCGGGTGGCCAGCCTCAGACTGGCCATTTTGCCTGGGTGGTCAACTTCAACCCCTCGGGCCAGGGGAGCACGACAGAAATCGATGTGTCGGGCGATAGCAATCTGGCCGTCAATTCCATGGGCGTCGGCTCCATTGCGGAAGCGTTTCCAGCCAATTCTCTGGCGTTGTATGTGGCCAACAAAGGCGACGACAGCGTTAGCGAGTACTTGCCAACCCTGGCGGGCGCCGTTACCACTATCAATCTGCTGTCGGGATCGCATCCGGTAGCGCTCGGCTCCGTCCAGAATACCGCCATGTACGTCGTTAACTCGGGCGCTAATTCGGCATGTCCCAATGGTGGATCGATCAGCACCATCCACACCTCGAACCTTACCGTGACCAATACCACTTGCGTCGGTCTCAATCCTATTGCGCTGGCGCAATCGCCGACCAACGGATTCATCTATGTGCTGAATCAGGGCGACAATAGTATTTCGGTGTTTAATCCCGCTGGTCCAGCGGTGACCGGCACCATCACAACTGCAAACGGACTAGGCAAGAATCCCGTGTCCCTGACGGCGAGTCTGGATGGCTTCTGGATTTTCGTTGTGACTCAAGGGGAAGCGGGCGGCCCGGGCACGCTCGACATCATCTCGGCTGGCTCTACATCGATCGTTGGCTCGGTGCCTTTGGGAGTGCAGCCGACATTCTCCATGATCGACCCCAACCTTAACCGTCTATATGTGGCCAACACCGGCGATAACAGCGTTAGTGTCTTTGACGCAACCAACGTAACCAATACGGGTTCGCCGCCCATTCCGCTGCTGGCGAAGGTTCAGGTTGGAACATCGCCAATTGGCGTGGCCGCGTTGCCCAATGGGAGCATGTTCTATGTAGCCAACTCCGGATCCGACGACGTTACCGTCGTTAGCTCCAACAGCTTCAGCGTGCTAACCCCCGTGGCTCTCCCTGCGGGCGCCAATCCGGTGTGGATAGCCTCCGAGCCAACGTCCAGCAAGATCTACGTTGCAGATAAAGGGACCTCAGAGACCACGATCATCCAGACAGTCAACAACACCATCACACAGAACATACCGGCGCCGTCGCAAATCACAAATTGCAATGTGTGCGCGCTGCAGCAGCCAGTCATGATTGTGACGAAATGATGAGGGCGCGAGAGGACAGGATCGGTTCCGGCCTGATAATCGCTCGCATGGCTCCGGTCCCAAGCCAGGCAACCCGTGGTCTGCAAATCTATTCAATCCGAAGCTAGGTAAACATGAATTCCTTGGTGCGCAGCTCGCGAATGGTGTCGCGCAACTTGGCCGCCTGCTCGAATTCGAAGCGCTTGGCTGCCTCCCGCATGTCGCTCTCAAGCTTCACGATGTAAGTATCCAACTCCTCCTGCGAGCGAAACTCCGGCATGCCCTCCGCTTCATTGGTGAGGTCCGCATAGTCTGCATTGGCCACCGCGACCAGCGTCATGTCGAGCGGTCGCACGATGCTCTCCGGCGTGATGCCATGTTCCTCGTTGTAAGCAGTCTGGATGGCCCGGCGGCGGTAGGTTTCATCGATCGCCTTCTTCATCGAGTCGGTCATGTTGTCGGCGTACAGAATGGCGCGGCCGTTCAAGTTGCGGGCGCATCGGCCCATGGTCTGTATCAGCGATCCCGCCGAACGCAGAAAGCCTTCCTTGTCGGCGTCGAGAATGGCCACCAGCGAGACCTCCGGCAAATCGAGACCTTCCCGCAGCAGGTTGATGCCGATCAGCACATCGAATTCGCCCTTGCGCAAATCGCGCAGGATCTTGATGCGCTCCAGCGTCTCGATTTCGGAGTGCATGTAGCGGCAGCGCACTCCGACCTCGCTATAGTATTCGGCCAGATCCTCCGACATGCGCTTGGTCAACGTTGTGACCAGCACGCGCTCGTTTTTCTCCGCACGACTGCGGATCTCATGCAGCAGGTCGTCAATCTGGCCTTTGACGGGGCGCACCTCCACTTCGGGATCAATCAGGCCTGTGGGCCGGATGATCTGCTCTACGACAACGCCGGCCGATTTCGTCAACTCATAAGGCCCGGGGGTTGCGGAGACGTAAATCACCTGGTTAACACGGTGCTCGAACTCCTCGAAGGTAAGCGGACGATTGTCCAGGGCGCTGGGCAATCGGAAGCCGTATTCAATGAGGTTCTGCTTGCGCGAGCGGTCTCCGTGCCACATCCCATGAAGCTGCGGAATCGTCTGATGTGACTCGTCGATGAACAGCAGGTAGTCGCGTGGCACGTAGTCCAGCAGCGTCGGCGGCGGTTCGCCCGGCAAGCGGCCGGTGAAGTGACGCGAATAGTTCTCGATGCCATGGCAATAGCCCATCTCCTTGATCATCTCGAGATCAAAACGCGTGCGCTGATGCACTCGCTGCGCCTCCACGATTCGCCCCTGCTTCTCCAGTTCGGCCTCCCACCACGCCAGCTCCTCCAGAATTGAAGTGACGGCAGCATTCTTGCGCTCAGGCTTCATCACATAGTGAGTCTTGGGATAAATAGGCAGGCGCGCGTGTTTCTGCTTCACCGTGCCGAACAGCGGATCGATTTGCGCCAGCGACTCAACTTCGTCGCCCCATAGCTCGATGCGGTAGGCGGTATCATCGTACGTGGGAAAGACCTCGATGATATCGCCGCGCACGCGAAACGTTCCCCGGCGGAACTCGCCATCAGTGCGCTCGTAGAGAATTTCGACCAGCTTGCGAACGATCTCTTCGCGCTTGATCTTCTGTCCCTTTTCCAGGAACAGCAACATGCCGTAATAGGCTTCCGGCGAGCCGAGGCCGTAGATGCAGCTCACCGAGGCGACGATGATGCAGTCGCGGCGCTCGAACAGCGACTTAGTCGCCGACAGGCGGAGCTTGTCGAGCTCGTCGTTGACCGTCGCTTCCTTCTCGATGTAGACGTCGCCTGCGGGAATATACGCTTCGGGCTGGTAATAGTCGTAGTATGAGACGAAGTACTCGACGGCGTTATGGGGAAAGAACGACTTGAACTCGTGATAGAGCTGGGCCGCCAGCGTCTTGTTGTGCGCCAGAATCAGCGCCGGACGGTTGACCTCCTCAATGACCTTGGCCATTGAGAACGTCTTACCCGATCCGGTTACGCCCAGCAGAACCTGGTGCTTGTCGCCGTCAAAGACGCCGCGAGTCAGCGAAGGTATAGCGGTCGCCTGATCGCCCTGCGGTTTGTAAGAACTAACCAGCCGGAATTCCATGACAATGGTGCCCGCCCCCGAAACCCAAATCTATATAGCTCTCCTTACCCAATTCATTTGTAATGTTAGACTTGGGGTCGTTGTAGCTTGATAGACTTGCTGAGCGGAGTGCTTCCTCCTTCTGCTTTTCTGTGTCAGCGATCTGCTTCTGCAAACTGGCGAGCTTGTCATCCGATTGCTTGGCAACTTCTGCCTGAAGCTTCTGCGCCTTCGCGTCTTGAGCCTCATTGAGTTCGTTGGCCCTAAGCATGTTCGCGAGCTGGCTTGAAACCAGGTCCTGTAAACGCTTGTAGACATCCGCCGATTTCGCCGTCAGTTCAGTCAATTGCTCAGAGTTCTCCTGCAGAGCTTTGCGAAAAAGCCTGCTAAACTGCCTCCTCTTCTCCCGCCATATTCCACGCCAGCTGCGGATTGTTTGTCAATGACGACTTAAAGTACGGGCGCTATCTCTGTGCAAAACCAAAACGAACCACCACCTTAAAGTACGGGCGATTGACAAGCGATCGGCCGCGTGGCCCAGCCAGAGATTTATCGCGAAGTCCGGTGGGACGGCACCCGGTTCGTATCGCCCCTGAAGGGACTCGGCGTTTGTTTTCGAGTTTTTCCAGCACTCACGTGCTGGGCTACGATTGTTCCGCCCTCGCGGGCTGTTCTTAGGTAGCCCAGCCCATCGTGATGTTGTCGGCATCACCGCCCCCTGCCATCCCGTGCCAAACCGATGTAAGATTCCAAGCACACTCGTCCTCAGGTATTGCGCCTTACCGACAAAAGAGACAAAAGAGAGGTTACCCGTGATTACCAGGAACTCAGCATCTCGCTTCAGCATGGCCCTGCTGCTTTGGGCCGTCGTTCCGCTCACCATCGTCCATGCCCAGACCTTCCACGTGCTCCATACTTTCTCGGGCGGTGGAGATGGTGGCACTCCCAGCGCCGGCCTGACCATCAGCGGCGGAAATTTCTACGGTACGACCATGTCCGGCGCCTCCGGCAACGGAACAGCGTTTAAGTTGTCGCACATGGGATCGGGCTGGATCGTGAACACGCTCTATACCTTTCAGGGTGGAAGCGACGGGAGCGCTCCTATAGCCCGCGTCCTCTTTGGTCCGGACAGTGCCCTGTACGGCACTACCAGTCTGGGCGGCTTTCAAGGAAACGGCACGGTCTTCCAGCTCCGGCCTCCGGCTACAGCCTGCAGGTCAGTAAGCTGTCCCTGGTCGGAAACCGTGCTCTATCGCTTCCAGGGAGGCAGCGACGGACTCAGCCCACAATACGGAGACCTGGCCTTCGATAGCGCTGGTAACGTCTACGGCACGACCAACGGCGGCGGCCTGGACACTTGCGATGGAACTACCTGCGGCGTGGTCTTTAAGCTGACCCGATCGGGCAGCAGTTGGACGGAAAGCGTTCTCTACTCATTCACCGGCGGCAATGACGGTGGCAATCCCTTCAGCGGCGTGATCTTCGACGGCTCCGGCAATCTTTATGGCAGCGCTTACGAAGGCGGCGACCTTGGCTTGGGCACGGCCTACGAGTTGAGCCCTGCCGGATCGGGCTGGACGCAGAAGACCCTCACTGATTTCAACGGAGGCAGCGGATCGCCGGTTGCAGGCCTGACCTTCGATTCCCACGGCAATCTGTTTGGCACCGGTTTCGTCGGCGGTACGGTCTACGAGTTGCAGCCCTCAGGCGGAAACTGGACTTTCAGCCAGCTGGAAAGCTTTGACGGGATTAATGGCCCATTCGGCAGCCTCACCTTTGACGCAGAGGGTAACATCTATGGCGCCAACCCAAGTGGCGGTACTTTTGGCAACGGATTTGTCTTCAAGATGACACCCTCGGGCGGCGGCTGGAGCCTCACCGACCTGTACGATTTCACGGGCGGCAACGATGGCGGTTTTCCTATCTGTAACGTGGTCCTCGATAGCAGCGGCAACCTCTATGGCACGGCCTATTTTGGCGGCACCGCTGGCCAAGGCGTCGTCTGGCAGATCACCCCGTGACCGGGTACGTTGTTGGGGTGGGTGAGTTCTGGGTGAGCTGAGATTTGTCGCGAAGAGTCCGCTAAGACGGCTCGCATGTCAGGACAATCGTCACCTCGTCCTCGGCGATTGTCCTGAAGGCGGCTGGGAGGAAATGTGGTGTTATGCACCTGCTATCTGCTCAGTCTGCTAAAAGCCCAGAATAGAGATGCCGCTAAGCCGATTGAGACCGGCAAGGTAAGCACCCAAGCCATCAGCAGATTGCGCAGGGTTCCCCACTGCAAACCGGAGTGATTGGCGGCCATGGTGCCCGCAACTCCCGACGACAACACGTGCGTGGTGCTCACCGGCAATCCGTAAAAGTCGGCAGCACCTATGGTCACCATGGCCGTGATTTCCGCCGCTGCTCCCTGACCGTAGGTAAGGTGGTCCTTGCCGATCTTTTCGCCCACCGTGATAACGATTCGCTTCCAACCCACCATGGTTCCCATGCCCAGTGCCAAAGCAACCGCAACCTTCACCCATGTGGGAATGAACTTGGTGGCATTATCGGTGTACTTCTTGTAGTTAGTGAGAACAGTCCAGTCCTGGGCGGTGAATTGAGGCTTCCCCGACTTCTTCATCAAACGCAGGGCTTCGCTCACCAGGTACATGTCGTTGCGGAAGTTACGAACTCGATCGCTCGGTATGTTCGCGAGTTCGTGGTAGAGCACAACCTCGTTGGAAATGTCGTTGATCAATTCGCGCAGCCCCAACATCGTGTTGGGCGTGAACTGTTTCGTCCGCACATAGTCGGAGACTTCGTCGCGCGGGTCGGCCACGACAGCATCGGGCGAGACGTACGGATCGAGCACGCGTGAAGCCTGCTGCGACACGGCTACAAAATCCACCGACTGTTGCGCCGTGAACGCGTGATTCAGGGCATAAGCCGTGGGAACGGTGCCGATCAGAATCAGCATGATCAGCCCCATACCCTTTTGGCCGTCGTTAGAGCCGTGCGCAAAACTAACTCCCGTACAGGTAAGGATAAGAAGACAGCGGATCCAGAAGGGAGGCGGCTCCGTCCCTTTGGGGGCTTCGTACAAGCGCTTGTCCTTAATGAAAACCTTCGACAGGGTCAGCAAACTTGCGGCCAGCGCGAAGCCGACAATTGGAGACAGCACCAGCGATTTGCCCACGTTTGCCGCTTGCCCCCAATCCACGCCGCTGGTCGCCGTGTGCGCCTGCATTAACTGGTTGGCTATGCCGACGCCGATGATGGAACCAATCAGCGTATGTGAACTCGATGACGGCAGCCCAAACCACCATGTGCCCAGGTTCCAGATGATGGCCGCCGTCAACAGCGCGAACACCATCGCAAACCCCGCACCTTTGCCGACCTGCAAGATAAGTTCCACCGGCAGCAGAGAAATGATGCCGAACGCGACCGCGCCAGTCGATAACACGACTCCGACGAAGTTGCAGACTCCCGACCACGCAACCGCAATATGCGGATCCATCGAATGGGTATAGATCACGGTCGCCACCGCGTTGGCGGTATCGTGAAAACCGTTGACAAACTCAAATCCCAACGCTACCAGCAGCGCGATCCCGAGAAGTACATACGGAAACACCGAGGGGCTTTGTACTGTTCGGAGATCGGAAATCAGATGACCAGCGGCGTAGACTACACCGACGACTATCACAACTCCGAAGATGGCCATGCCCAGTTTTCCGGGAGACTTGGAAAGCTTGGCATGAACTCCGTGGGTTGCTGAAACCGATGACGGCGATGATAAAGGCGCAGACGCTGTCGCCATGCTTTATCCCCTTCTTTACGCTGGTTGTTAGGAATGTAAGTGCCTCGCAAAGATACTATGTGCGGGCTGCGCGCAAGATGAACGGCAGTTGAATTTGCCGTGAATACATGATGAATATCGCTGCTGTCGAGGACGAGCTTACAGAGACGTACGATAACGCTGTGCCGCCCCGTTTGGCACAACTATTGAGTTCGCCGGGCTAGAAGCCGTAGTCAATCTTCCTGAGTTCATCTTTATAAAGATTACGAGCGGAAGCTGCTTTCTTTTGCGCGTCTTGGACAGCAAAGTCAGCCGCATCCCAATGCTCCATAGCTATCATCGAGTGATCAGCGGTGGCCAGGGCCTCCTCGGCTCGAATGGAAGCCACCCATTGTTCCGTGGCAGACTTGTAGTTAGCGCGCAACTCGTCCAGCTTTGAAGTGTCCATATGGTTTTGTGGATGCTAGTGCAACACGGAACGAGCGGTCAACAGCGAATCGATTCTTTCATTAAGATTTCACGAGGTATTAACAAAGAACGTCTTGCGAAGTGGAATCTACTAGGTCTCTGTTGGAGGAAAGGCAGGCGCGTTGCAGCAAAGCTATTGCGGATCGGAGGCATCGGAGATGACGAGCATTGCACTCGCCATCCCCAGGGACATTGAATCAGGCTTTCGTCCGACGTCTGACCGCCGGCTTTAGTCTTCTTTCTTCAACTGCTGTGCCAGGTAATTCGCAATGCCCATCTCGCCGATTGCGTGAAGTTGCGCCTCCAGCCAGTCGATGTGGTGCTCTTCGTCCATCAGAATCTTCTCGGCCAGCTCGCGCGAGGCATTGTCGCCCTGGGCTACACAGAGCTTGATACCGTCATTCAGGCGCTTCACCGCGTCGTACTCCACTTGAAGGTCGTTCTTGAATTGCTCCTCCACGGTCGCGCCGATGTTGATTTTGAAGTAGTCGGTCATATTGGGAGTGCCGTCCAGATACAGAATGCGCTCGATGCACTTCTCGGCGTGCACCATCTCTTCGATCGACTCTTTCTTGATAAGTTTTCCCAGCCGTTCATAGCCCCAGTTCTCGCACATTTCGGCGTGCAGAAAGTATTGATTGACCGCCGTCAGCTCCGCCTTCAACACCTGATTGAGAAATGCAATAACTTTAGGATCGCCTTTCATATCGCCTCGCAAACTTCAAAGATAACAACTAATGTTCTAGATACTGCCGGCCCCAGAACTCCAGAAATCTGTAGCTTTGCAGCCCAACTAGCGAAAAGAAGCCACTGCCGTAGGCTCGTCGTCCTCTACTTCAAATATCGTATACAGCTTGGTAATCTGCAGCAGGTTATGAACGTTCTTACTAAGGTTCATCAACTTGAGCTGACCACCCCGATTACGCACCGAGGTATAACAACTCATCAGCTCGCCAACCCCAGCGCTATCAATATGCCGGACATCGCGCAAGTTCAGCAGGATGTTCTTATAACCCTGCTCGACTGTCTCATTCACAACCTGGCGGAGCACATTGGTCCCTTCGCCCAGCCGCAACTCGCCAATGGTGTCGACGATGACCACGTCACCAACTAACCGCGTGCTGGTCTTGATGCCCACGTATGTCCGCCTTGCAGATGAAATTGTGCCGGACCTGACGGTCTTACTTAATGAGCCAGTGAATCTATCCTACACGTATACGAATCGATGAGAAACGAAAAGCGGCGAAAGAGTGCTCCGGACCTTCCGGTTTCGCAACTATTGGAACTTAAACATCATTACCAGCAAAAAGATGGCCTCAGCCGCAGCCAGCGAAATCCATATTTTCCGGCGGAAGCGTGTGCGTCCAATGTCGCGCATTAACTGGACACGCGCTATCAGCAGCACCGGATCGGCTGGAGCTGCCTCAGGGAGTTCAACCGGCGCAGCTTCCCCAAAGCTGACGTTGGCCGGTCTCGCTTGCGGCACATCGGCTCGAAACACCTTTGGTCCGGCGATCAAACTGGACCAATCCAAGAGCTGCATGCTCGAATCGGCTCCAAATGCCGCCACTGGATGGGAAGTCAACTCTAACGGCGGAAATCTGTCCGGCGCGATGCGGTCGCGAAGATTCTGCAACAGAGAGTTCCACCAGCCGTGACTCAGTTCGTCGCCCAGCAACTCGCCGACATCGACCGGCCGCGACTCCAATTCCAGCGGAGGCAAGGTCTCCGGGGAAATCACGTCAGCCAGGTTGCTGAAGACGGTGCGGTACCACGGCAACTCCAGCAACTCTCCCGGCAGAAGCCCGACGTCAACCGGTTTTGACGTCAGCACCAGCGGCGGAAGGCGTTCCGGGGCGAAGCGGTCGGCCAGGTTGATTACCAGCGAACGCCAGAGAGAACGGTTTAGCCCTTCCGGAGGAGAAAAATCGAGATCGAACACCCAGTCCTCGCGTTATGTAGTGCTTTCTGTTCTCCCGCGGAACGCTTTTCCTTCGCGCGGGACGTCGTCAAGGCTAGTGCGCAGGCGGTCGCGTGGTTTCGCGCTCACGCACATTCAGTGTCCTTGCCGCTGCTACTAGCTTCTCACAAACTCAGGCCGCTTGTCCCCTCCAGCTCTCGAAACGTCCCGCTTCTGCTGGCTTCTCTCGCATGATATTCTTGAGTCTGAACAAGTGGGCTTCCGCCGGAAGTAACCGGCGCGAAATAGAGCGGTTCACATCAATTTTTTCCCGGAGCGGCTACTTCGCTCTGAATCGAGAAGGCGGCCATTAGTGACGCAGCGCGAAAAATTCGAGACCAAGAAACTCCCCATGATGCCGATCCGTGACGTCGTCATCTTTCCGTACATGATGACGCCGTTCGTGGTGGGCCGGGAGTCCAGCGTGCGCGCCTTGGAAGAGGCGCTGGCCAGCGACAAGAAGATCTTTCTCGCTACCCAGCACGACGCCTCGATCGACGAGCCCAAACCCAACGAGATCTACCAGGTCGGTACCATCGTCAACATTGTGCAGAGCCTGAAGCTTCCCGACGGCAACATCAAAGTCCTGGTGGAAGGCCTGGAGCGCGGCAAGATCCTTCAGGTTGTCGACACCGACGGCTACTTCGAAGCTACCGTGCGCACCGCCAAATATTCCGCGGAGCCTGGACCGCAGGTCGAAACCGCCATGCAGCGCGTCACTGGACTCTTCGAGCAGTACGTGAAGCTTTGCCAGTCGCTGAACTACGAGACCATGATCGCGGCCGTCCGCAACGACGATCCGGCTAAGTTGACCGATACCATCGCCGCCAACCTGCAGCTCTCGATTGAGGAAAAGCAGGAACTGCTGGA
>Ga0187885_10005028_pt1 | contig 10493 bp, 5 predicted proteins | sample June2016WEW_20_1_3_FD_132970 | JGI IMG/M metagenome (GOLD analysis project Ga0187885, IMG submission 132970) | Peatland microbial communities from SPRUCE experiment site at the Marcell Experimental Forest, Minnesota, USA - June2016WEW_20_100 | ecosystem: Environmental > Terrestrial > Soil >... | reverse complement strand
GCGGGTTTCACCGTCGGCGTCATCACGATCGTGTTCGCGTTCATGGAGCGGCGCCCGCAGGCGTCCTTATCGGAATGGGACCCGCGCCGGCTGCCGGCCGTCCCGGCCAGAAAGCCCTGGGCCAATCTCGAACCGATGACGTGGTACCGCGCGGTAGCGAGCATCGTCTTCGGCGCGCTGTTCGGCCTGGTCTGGGTGTACATGGCGCAGCCGCGGACGGCTGTCTATTTCGCCGGCGTGCGCATCGCGCTCGCGCCCGTCTGGCGGTCCGTGTTCTGGCCCATCCTGGCGGTGCTGCTCAGCGGAGTGGTGGTGGGCGTGGCCGGCCTGCTGCGGCCGCAGAGCGCGCGTCTGCATGCAGCCATTCGCCTGGCCGCCAATGCGCTCAGCCTGGTTGTGGTCGGCGTCCTGCTCAACGCCCACACCTGGGTGGAAATCGCCGCTCCGGGATTGCCGCGGGCCGCGGTCCAAGACTCCGCCGGGTGGACCAACCTCGGCCTGTGGATCGCGCTCCTGTCGGTCGGAATCATCGTACTCGCCGACACCGTGCGTGAAGCGCTGCGTGTGTTCCGCAAGAACGCCCCGCTCAACGGCCTGGCCGGACGGGTTTCCCCGACCGACTGAGTTTGTCAAAGGCCGGCGCTGCGGCAGCGGGGCAGGCCCGGAGATCGATTGCCGGCTACTCAGCCCGCAGCGCGATCATCGGATCCACCGATGGCGCCCGCCGCACCGGAACCTAGCCCGGATGTTTCACCAGCAATCTGCCGCAGCGCGAGAATGCCCAACCAGCGCGGTCCGACGGCCCGGTGCTCCTTCAGTACATAACCTTCAGCGAGAACTGGATCTGGCGCGACGAGCCCGCGGTCCGGCTGATCTGGCCGAAACCGGGGCCCAGCACGATGTTGGAGGGCAGGCCGAAATTGACCAGGTTGAACACGTTGAAGAACTCGGCGCGGAATTGCAGCGCCGCCCGATCACCGCCGGCCCCCTTCTTGAGCGGCGTGTCTTTGATCAACGCCATGTCGAAGTTCCGGAACGCCGGGCCGCGGAACGTATTCCTGCCCAAGGTACCGAAGCGGCCGTGGTTGGGGCCCGTTCCGCCAGGCACGTTAATGGGAATGAAGAACAGGGAGGCGTTCTGACTCCCAAGTCCAAAGTAGTCTTCCCGCACGGTGCGGCTGGTGGAAAGAACGGGCACGCCGACCTGGTCGGGCCGGTCGGTGCCGGCCGATCCGGCCCCCGTCTGCTGCACACCCGAATAGACAGTGAACGGCGAGCCGCTGAGTAACGTTCCGATGCCCAGCAGTTGCCATCCCGCGGTCAGGGTCTTGCCAAGCGACGACAGGAAAGGCACGCGGTCCGCGTGAAGATCCTGAAACAGGCTGAAGGCGAACGCGTGCCTGATGTCAAACGCGGATGGACCCTTGTCCGCGCGCGTGTTGAACGGGTCCTGGGGACCGGTCTGCGAAACGGCGCCGGAGGATCCGGAGACGAATCCGCCGAGCACCGCGCTGGTGTCATCGATGGATTTCGAAAAGGTATAGCTGGCCTGAAACCCAAGTCCGGAGGCGGTCAGGGCATTCTGCGCGGAGATCTGCGCCGAATGATACGTGGAGTGGGACCGGTTGGTCATCAACGTGACCGGACCGTAGCCTCCCGTGACCCGCCCAGAGGCATCGAACGAGGTGTAAGGCGCGAACTCCGGGCCTGCACCCGTGTAAGCGTTCGGAAAATCCATGACGGGCAGTTTGATCCCGGCCGTGCCCACATAGGCGGCATTGAGCGTCGCGCTCCCGATCTTCTGCTCGATGCCGGCGGTCCACGTGCCCATGTATCCGCCTCTGAAATTGCGGGCGATGCCGGCGACAGCGAGCGGAGTGATGCGGTGATCGGGCGAAAGAGCGGCCAAGTCCTGCTCGAAGCGCTGTACGTCCATCAGGGTGTTGCCCGGCACCTGCTTGGAATCTCCGGAAGCGAAGATGGCCGCCCCGGCGGGTGTGTATACATCCGGCAACTGCTCCGGCAAAACCGTGATGCCGAAGCGGATGGGCTGTCCGACGCCGGCAGTCAGCCGGGGATAGACGACAAACGGGTTGCTGCCGGTCAGCGCATTGTCTTGCCAGAGGTTGATCAGGAGGGTCGTGATGCCCCCTCCGACGCGCAGGAGGGTGTTACTGGCCGCGCGCCACTCGACCGCGACCCGAGGCCCCCATCCGTTCCTGTTCACCCGGAAGCCGGGTTGCGGATTGATGAACAGTTGCGATCCGAGAGGGCTTCCGTCTACAGGGGCGAGCACGGGGCCCGAGGTTTGCTTTGCCGCCTCTCGAATCGGGGACACGATCTCGTAGCGCAGGCCGTAGTTGAGCAGAAGGCGGGAGGACACTTTCCAACTGTCCTGGATGTAGGCGTTGTAGGCGTCGCGGCGGATGGCGGCGTCGCCGATACGGTCGCCCTGGGCGAACAGGAGCGGCGCGACAGCCGTGGTGTAGGTGAACGCACTGGCCGTCAGCAATCCGGTCAGCGCGTCGGGCAGGGGATCGCCGGCACGGATGTCGTGCGTCCCGCTGGCGGACGGGATGTAGACCGGCGAGTACGCCACTCCGCCGCCGAATTGATACTCGCCGTTAGGGCTGATCCCGAAGACGGTGGTGTCGCGGTTGGCTCTCACCTCTGCGCCCGCTTTGAGCGTGTGTTTTCCCCGGATCCAGGTGAAGTTCTGCCGAACCTGGAACAGGTTGCCATATGCACCCATGACGGAGCCGGCGGAGTTGTTGAACGCTTCGTAGAGGCCGTCCCCGAACTTCAACGCCGGGTCCGTGCGGTTGGGAGTGGGGAAGGACGGCGTGGTGCGAGTGAAACTCACCGACGATTCGGAGTTGAATCGCGGCGAGGGAGTCCACGTCCAGGTGAGGACGGCGTTGCGCTGGTGGTCGACATAGCGCACGCCGAAGCTGGGGTCAATGGCGGTCTGGCTAGGGTTCGTGGTCGGCCCGGCGACGTTGTTCCAGGTGAACCGTGCGAACATTCGCGAGGCCTCCGAAAGCGCGTGATCGAGGCGCGCCGAGAACTGGTCATACACCGTGGCGACCTTGGACGAAGTGGCATAGGTGCGCGCGCCGTAAGGCCCATGGGGATCGTTCGGCAGCGGGTAGCGCTGGATCAGCGGCGCGATGCGCGGGTCCACCGGCACCGTCAGGGTGTCGCCGGGGAAGGCGGTGGTATCGCGGCCGGCGCGCTCGGCGGCGGTCGGCACCGGGATCACTTGCGTGGTACCCAGCACCTGCCGGAATCCCTGGTATTGGACAAAGTAGAAAGTCTTGTTGCGGCCATCGTATATGCGGGGTATGACGACGGGCCCGCCGTTGGTCAGTCCGAACTCGTTGCGCACAAACGGCGGGATACGCCCCGGAGCCGCCACCGACTGGCGGTCGAAGAAATTGCGGGCGTCGAGCGCGGCGTTGCGAAGGAACTCGAAGACCGAGCCGTGGATGGAGTTCGTCCCCGACCGCGTGACGATGGAGGTGAATCCCGCGGCGCCGCGGCCGACCTCGGCCGGCATCCATCCCGAGCTGGACTGGATCTCCTGAACGGCGTCGACATTGAAATTCGAAAATGTTGCGCCGCCCATTTCCGGATCGGAGCTGTCGGCGCCGTCCATGGCAAAGACTGCCGCGGTTCCCCGCTGGCCGTTTACCGCGAACTGCTGGGTGAAGTTCGAGGCGCCGTTTGTGTCCGTCATGGTGCCCGCCGCGAGCAGGAGCAACTGGCTGAAATCCCGCTTGTTCAGCGGCAGTTCGGAAACGGCCTTGCCCGACAGTTGCTCGCCTCCGGTGCCCTGCGGCGAGTTGGTGTCCTGTCGAAGAGTGAGCTCGCCGTCAGCCGACCACTCCAGCACAGATGAAGTTTCCTGGCCGGATAGTCGAACGGGGCGGGGGGTGTTCGCAGTCTTGCCGTTGTACTCGGCGCTGATGGAGTACTGGCCAGGCTCTAAGGAGGGAAACGTGAGTCGCCCGTCCTGGCCTGTCCGTGCCGTAGCGCGGCTGGTTTCGGATGCGACGCGCACAGTGGCCCCGGCGAGCGCTACGCCCTGGCTGTCTCGCAGGATCGCTGTCCACGGTTTGGCTTCAGGCCGCTCCGCAGCGCTGAGCGCGCAAAACGCGATTCCGGCGAACGCCAGGAGGCTCCACTGCCTGAGACACATCACGCCAGTATATCGCCCATGGCGCGCCCGGCTCCGCCGCCCCGGAGGACTTTCGAGCTCACGTGGCTACTGACATCACCTGCCTGTGACGTCCGATCAGGTCCGCGGCCCGGTAGCCGCCAAGGATTGCCGGGAAACCGCTGTCAGGGGCAGTCGCGCCCGCGAGCGGTTGCCTCACACCAGAGGGTAGGGGCAATCAGGGGTTTCTTTGCGTAAGGCGCGTCTCGTCCTCTAAGAACGCCTTTATTTCAGATGGCTGCGGTTCTGTACTGCGCAGTTCTTTGCTTTCGCGTCTAGAAATCCGCCTTGCCAGCTCTTCGAAGTCAGTGAAAAGGGTCGGGTCTCCGCGCCGGCTCCTCTCCTCGGCAACATAATCCTTACAGGCAGTCCACCACCTTCTCCCGTAATAGCCGAAGGTATCCCGGACCATTTCGCAATCAAGATACCTGCGACGAAGCAACATTCCCATGTCCTCGAAGAGGTTCATCACCTCCTCCTGAATCTCCTCGTGCTGTGTATTGTTCAACAGCTGCAGCGCAAGCTTCTTCCTGGCGGAGACGGTGCTTCCACCGTCGAATCGTTCTACGAGTTTCAGGTACAGTTCAACTCGAAGCTGCTTCTTGACCATCCCTACCGTGACGCACACTCCAACCCAGGTGCCAGCCGCCACCGCGATTGCAGGCCAGTCCATCGTTTGAGCCTCCATACTGATGCAGAAACAGCATACACCCTAGCGGCATCCTGGCAAAGATCGCTCAGACCAGGTCAGATTGTTCTCTACACGTATGGTTGCGGCGGCGGTGGTCACTCGGCGTCCTCAGAGGGGCCGGCAAGCTTAGGATCGTTGAGAACGGCCAGGAGAGCCTTTCCGTTGGTTGGAGCGTCATGCCTCTTGAGCCTCCGCGCTGTCCACGTCAACGGCGGCGGCCATTTCGAGCCACCTGGGAAACGCGATTGCATACGGCAAAGCGGTTCAATCCGTTGGGTACCCGCTTGTCCGGCCCAAACGGCGCCAGGCGGGCGGGGCCGCGTATGTCAATTCAACGGGCTAGAGATGTTTCCTCCGGCTACCTGAGCTGCACGGCGATTCACAAAGGACGCCTGGCCCGGTAGATCTCACTTCGGAAGCGGTCGCGACTGCGATCAGTCACGTGAAGTCTCGGTAACGGCAATGACGTGACCTCGAGGGGTCGCGCGACTGGTGGTGTGCTCTTTGCTGTCGATCGTCCCGTCCGCTCCACTACAGGAGCCGCGGACCTCATTGCGGTGATTGGCTTTGAATCCTCATCCTCCACGAAGGCCCACCGCCCAGGTTGCGCCTGTGGCGATGATGTGGGGCCGGTCGCAACAGCCAACAACAACCGTCTGAACAAGGCTATGGGGGGGGCACAGTGCGGATGCAAGGTCAGATCCGCATGGGGCATCTCCCTCTGACGCTGGCGGCGCTGCCGGTGCCAGCCGGATAGGGTGCGGCGGCGGGCAAGCAAGCAGGTCGAAGGAAGGAGGGGGACGGAGAGGTATGTTAGAAATCGTTTGGAATCAGGCGCTTCCGTGTTATTCCGTACCTGAAGGAGGCAGAGCCCACCCTTCCAGGGTCGCCGAACCCGCTCAGGATGGAAAGGATGAAAAAGAGGGGTCCCACGGAGGCGATCGGGTGTACACTCGATGGCGGCCAGGAAGCCAAAATGGAAATCCTCGTTCAGAAGGGATGGTGGCTGTGAGACTGTCGACGGTTCTTCTCCTCGGTGTCTCCCTCTTTGTTGCTGGCAGCGCGGTTCCGATTCGGGCCGATGATATAGTTCCCGGCCCTAACCCATATGGCGGATTTGTAGAGGGTCAAGTTTTCAACGGCAATGGTAATTACGGTGGGTTTGGTTCTGAAACAGGGTTTTATTATAGCGGTAACCCTGGTGGCATAGGGATATACATTCCTTTGGGATGGCCGGGGACTGTTGAGTCGTCATGTTGGCAGAACACGAGCTGGACCTGTCCCCCCCAAAGCGTTTCTGGTTATATGGGGCTTCTAACTACGGCGTCCGGCTCCACCCAGCTTTCTAGTGCTTCTGCCTCAGGAAGTGTGAATGTCATACAGAGGCAATTGGACTTAGCCACCAATATAGTAATTACCATGACAACTACTGATTCATATGGAAACCCTGTTTCCAGCAGTCTTGCCCGAGCAGATGGCGGAAGGTGGGATTCCTTTTCATTCTCTGGCGCGGCCCCGGGACAAACCGGATTATTTATCCTAACGGTCGATGTTTCATCGAATCGTATTGTGGGCGGAGAAGTAGATAACACAGCAGCGGTTTATGGGGAGACTATGGCGTTGGGAGCAGGGGGGAACGTTCTTTCAAATACGATCTTCACCAACAATGCGGCCCTCAACTATCTCGAGGGCTACAGCAATATCAACAACAACGGGTTGTTTCAAACGTCCATAGTGATTCCTCTGGATAATGGTATAGTGGAGATTGCAGATACTTTTACGATAATGATCGAAGCCCAAATTTGGAATGGTGCGGGATCCTCAGCCTATGCCACACTTGACCCGGATTGGAGTTTCGTCCTTCCGCAGGGAGTGTCGGTTGCCAGCGCAAGCGGCGCTGATTACGGTAGTTCCTCTGCTGTACCGGAACCGGCCACCATCTCCCTTCTCATGCTTGGCTTGGCGGGATTGGCGGCGTTCGGGATCGGCGGTTTGGCGGTACCTCCGCGTAAACGCACTAACCTTCTGAGAAAACACGCTGGTTCGCTGTCAGACCCGACATAGATCCCGTAACGGCAATGAGGCGAGCTCGGGGGCTGCACGACCGGTGCTGTGCTCTTTGCTGTCGATCGGCCGGTTCGCTCCACTGCAGAACCCGGGGACTTCATTGCGGTGATTGACGCTGAATCGCCATCCTCCACGAAGGCCCACCGCCGAGGTTGCGCCTGTGGCGATGTCGTGGGGCCGGTCGCAGGAACCGACAACAACTGTCTGAACAAGGCTATGGAGGTGTGCGCACAGTGCGGATGCAAGGTCAGATCCGCGTGGGGCATCTCTCTCTGACGCTGGCAGCCCTGCCGGTGCCAACTGGATAGGGTGCGGTGCCGGGCAAGCAAGCAAGTCGAAGGAGGGAGGGGGACGGAGAGGTATGTTAGAAAGCGTTTGAAATCAGGCGCTTCCGTGTTTCTCCGCACCTGAAGGAGGCGGAGCGGACCCCTTCCAGGGTCGCCGAACCCGCTCGGGATGGAAAGGATGAGAAAAGAGGTCCCGCCGAGGCGATCGGGTGTACACTCGATGGCGGCCAGGAAGCCAAGATGGAAATCCTGGTTGGATCACTGCCGGAGGTCAGGAGTATGAAACGTCTCGGAATCGTCCTGCCGCTGCTCGTGCTGGCTTTGCCCGCCCGCCCAGCACTCGCCGGTTCGTTGCAGCCGACAACGTATTTTGAGAGTTATTACACGGCGGGATATTGGGACGCCAGTTCTCAGGCGGGCACCTTGACTCGAACCGAGGTTGATCCGGATGGCAGCACCAGCTACGCCCTTGCATCAGCGACCCCCGGTACCGTGAAGGCGGATGCGTCAGCCTCCGGCCCTGGGGGCTATGCATGGCCAAATGCGGATATTCAAGGATCATTCGAGGTGCACCCATGCCCTGGATGTAATCCGAGCATACTTGTACCGCTCATCGTATCTTTATCCGGATATGCGACCGTGAGCGGCAGTGCAGAAAGCGGCATTCAGGCCTGGGTAGAGGGGGTCTACGAAGCCGGCTATACGTTGGACGGCTGGCCCTGGGCATTGGCTTGGACGGTCCAGTTCAGTGGGTGTGTAGAGTCGGGAGGCTTTACAGGGGCAGAGGGTCCCTGCCCATCACCTACGGGCTCTTTTGTGTCCTATTCTATCTCCCAGACGATGATGGTGCTGCCCGACACCGTAGGCACCATAGAGCTTGCCGCCGGTGATTCGGTCAGAACGGGAACAATGCCGGCTTTACCAGACATCGACTTCGGAAGTTTCAGTGCGGCGACCGCATTCCTCGATCCGTTGATTGAGATCGACCCAACTTTCCTCACGGACAACCCGGGCTATTCCATCGAATTCAGCCCGGGATTCCTTGGACCGTCTCCGGTGCCGGAACCCACGAGCGGCCTGCTGCTGGTCACGGGTTTACTGGGCCTTGGGACAATGGTCTTGCGCCGGAGGCAAGCGTAGCGCATGTTTAGCCCCGGACTTTTTGGACACTGAATCGAGTGTATTCATGCAGCGGCTGCGAGTGCAAGGAGCTGCTGGCGAGCTTGGCGAGGGGCAGGCCCAAAACGGAAACTCCGGACAATTCACTCTTCTCCAAAATAGCTTCTGCGCCGTGCAGTTTGGACAGCATACCGCAGGAACTCTGAGGTGTTTGAGGTAGGCAGAGCCGTCAACGCTAAACTGCGCTGTACTCCGGAGCTGTCGTCACTTGCTCGGACGTGCGGGCGCGTTCACCGGTTGACGTGTCTGAATACGTTCAAGAAGGCTTTGGTGAAGGTTTTGGCGATGTCCTGCTCTGTGACCGAGGGCTTCACAACCCTTTCGCCGTACGTCCACACGCGATGCCAGCCGGAGGGGGGATTTGGCCGGAAAGCCTGGCCGACGATATCGGCAACAATAAGCTCACCTTGTTGGGAGTATTGATTGGTGGGTTTGACGATCTGGAAATAAAGCAGCAGATCGGCTTGGTGGTAATCGCTGACCGTTCGCAAGCCTCCCTCGGTTAGAAGGTGTACGATCTCATTGCGGGCCGGCAGGTTCTTTTCAGCGGAAACGAAAACATACCTGACTCCCCGCATCTCGTCCGCCCGCCCATCCACAACCTGGACATTTGGCGGCCGGGGTGGCGGTTGCGGCGAAGATCCGGCCCTGGTCATGGTGAGAGTACCCTTGCCGTGATCCCCTTGGCAATCCGTGCCTGTGTATGTCCCGACGGCCCTGTCGACTTCAACCTTGGCGGTTCCCCTGAATACCCCGGCACAGCCCCGGGTGGACTGCGTAAGCTCGAAAACCAGCTCGGAGTCTTTTAGCGCGCCCTTGATTTGTCCGGCGCCGCCGAGTGAGGTGGTGTAGGTGCCTATTACATCGCCCGCGGAATCCTGGACCAGGTTGAACTGCCAGGACGCCGATCCCTTGGCGTCGGAAATGGTCGCGGACCATGCTCCATCGAGGGTGGTGTTTGATGCGGATTGGTCAGCCTTCGGCTTCGCAGGTTTGGCTGCTGCAGACTTCAGCGCGCCCGCGTTGAAAGCCGCGAGCGTGGTGAGCTGGGACTGATTCAGGAAGTTGATCAGCGGCTTCAGGTAATTAACGGGGACGGCAAAATTGAGATTCTGCCCCGCTAGCGTGGCTTGCGTCACGCCAATGACTTCGCCGGCATCGTTCAGGAGCGGACCGCCACTGCTGCCCGGAGAGATGGGGGCGGTGATCTGCAATATCTTCATGCCCACCAGTTGCCGGACGCCGCTCATGATTCCGTCTGAGACGGAACCGGCAAGGCCGCTCGGGTTGCCCACGGTGACGACATGCTGTCCTATCTGGATGGCGTCCGAGTCCCCCAGCTTCGCCGGCCGCAGATTGAGAGCTTTGATCTTGATTAGCACCAGGTCCTTGCGCCGATCAGCGTCAGCCACGAATACGGCGTCGTAGATGTCACCGTTCGCCAGTATCACCGACGCGGCATACGCGCCGTCCACGACATGAAAATTTGTCGCGATGAGCCCATCGGGTGCAACGACGAAGCCGGTTCCTTGGCCGAGAAAATTGCCGTTCTGGTCGCGCGTGGCTATGGCCACAACGGATGGCGAGACAGAGCGGGCGAGTTCGGGGAGGGAGACGGTCGACTGGAACGCAAACGAGGGCGCGAGGGCGCTTATGAACAGCAAGACCCGAAACGATGGCATGACCGACATGAGGGTTCACCCAGGATTTCCTTCTTGGCCTCCTGGCCAGCAGCAATTATACTCCCAACCGCTTCCACTGGAGCCGTTTCTCTCATTTCTTGCATCCCGAGCGACTCCGGCAGCCCAGGAAGGGGCCACCCCTGGCTCCTCCAGATACGCAGAAGCCTGGAAGTGCCTCATTTCAAGCGGTTTCTCAGACACCTATCCGTCCCCCCCTCGCTCGGTTTGTTTCCCTGCCGCGGCTCAGCCGGTGGCCACCGGCAGCGCTGCGATTCGGCGCACCATGCCCCCGAAGAGCCGCCTGGTCAGATGGCGCTCCGCCAGCAGCAGCCAGCAGTACCGCGATCACAAGCGGCCTGGGTGCGGCG
>Ga0187885_10005020_pt1 | contig 10501 bp, 9 predicted proteins | sample June2016WEW_20_1_3_FD_132970 | JGI IMG/M metagenome (GOLD analysis project Ga0187885, IMG submission 132970) | Peatland microbial communities from SPRUCE experiment site at the Marcell Experimental Forest, Minnesota, USA - June2016WEW_20_100 | ecosystem: Environmental > Terrestrial > Soil >... | reverse complement strand
TGATAGGCTGGGTGTGGAAGCGTAGTAATACGTGAAGCTTACCAGTACTAATCGGTCGTGAGGCTTGACCATAAAATTTGCCCTGCTTGAAATCCATCGTTATCTGATTGGCTGTCAGCTATCAGCCGTCAGCTTTCAGCAAAAAACGATCTGCTGAAAGCTGATCGCTGAGAGCTGATAGCTCTTATGAGTTTCCGGTGACTCTAGCGGAGGGGTCACACCCGTTCCCATCCCGAACACGGAAGTTAAGCCCTCCAGCGCCGATGGTACTGCATTGGCAACGATGTGGGAGAGTAGGTCGTCGCCGGATTAAATTTAAAAAAAGCCTCAGGAATGTCCTGGGGCTTTTTTATTGGATCGGAGTCGGGGTCGGTATCGGGGTCGAACTCACGTTTTTTCGACCCCGATACCGATCTGATTCTGCAAGAACAAAGATCCTTCCCTCTTTAAAGATTCGGAAAAAAGGTCCAACATTGAATTAATAACCCGATTTGCGGAGGCTTGCCCATGAGTATTCCGCCCTTTCTGCAGCGGATCTCGGATACCGTCTGGGAAATTCCAACTTCATACAAGCACGGGATGCGTGTGCCGGCACGAATATTTGCGACGGCAAAACTTCTCCAGGAAATGGATGCCGGAGTCTTTGACCAGGTGACGAACGTTGCCATGCTTCCCGGCATCATCCACTACGCTTACTGCATGCCTGACGGCCACTGGGGGTATGGCTTCCCAATCGGCGGAGTGGCTGTCATGGATCCAGATCATGGTGTGATATCGCCAGGCGGAATCGGGTTCGATATAAACTGCGGAATGCGCCTGATTCTCACCAATCTGACCTATGAGGAAGTAAAACCCCGAGTGCGGGAACTCGTCGACAGGCTTTTCGCCCGCGTGCCTGCAGGGGTCGGCACCTCCGGATTTATCAACATCAAGCAGGACGAGTTTCGCCGAATGGTGGAAAAGGGAGCACGGTGGTGCGTGAAAAACCATTTTGGAACTGAGGAGGATTTAAAGAACACCGAGGAGGAAGGATGTACTCCCGGGGCGGATGCCTCCAAAGTGAGCCAGAAGGCGGTTGAGCGCGGGTATCGACAGATAGGAACACTGGGATCCGGAAACCATTACCTTGAAATCCAGATTGCCAAACCCGAAAACGTTTTCAACCGGGAGCTGGCAGAGGCATTTGGCATAACTATCCCAAACCAGGTGCTCTTGATGTTTCACTGCGGGAGCCGTGGCTTTGGGCATCAAATTGCCACCGATTACCTTCAGATATTTCTCAAGGCAATGACATCCAAGTATGGCATAACTGTCCCAGACCGCGAACTAGCCTGTGCCCCGTTTCGTTCTCCGGAAGGACAGGACTATTTCGCCGCGATGAAGTGCGCCATTAACATGTCCTTTGCCAACCGCCAGGTGATCCTGCATCGGATTCGAGAGGTTTTTGCCGATGTCTTCCATCGAGACCCACAGGATATGGGCATGCGTCAGGTGTATGACGTGGCACATAACACCGCCAAACTCGAAAGGCACCGGATCGACGGGGAGTGGAAAAATGTGCTGGTTCACCGTAAGGGAGCGACTAGAGCCTTCGGACCGGGAATGGAAGGGATTCCGGAAGCATATATGAAGGCTGGTCAACCCGTGATCATTGGCGGAAGCATGGAAAGCGGGTCTTATCTGCTGGCCGGCGTGGAAACAGGCCATTCGGCGTTTTTTTCCACGGCCCATGGGAGCGGCAGAACGATGAGCCGGGCTCAGGCAAAGAAAAAGTTCCGCGGACGGGAACTCCAGCAGCAAATGGAAGCCCGCGGCAATTATGTTCGTACCGCCTCTTATTCCGGCTTGGCAGAGGAAGCCGGTGCCGCTTACAAAAATATTGATGATGTCGTGGATGCTGCCGAACGGGCAGGACTCAGTAAAAGAGTCGTACGTCTGGTCCCGATCGGGAACGTGAAAGGATAAAAAGGATTCGAGATTCCGGATTTGCGCCCGAATTTCGAATCTCGAATTTATATGCCTTATCGATATCTGGAAGATGTGGCAATTGCCGATGCGGCGTTTGAGGCCTGGGGCGGCAGCCTGGAAGAGATGCTGATGTCGGCTTCGGATGCGACCATGAACATCATGGTCAGCGATCTCTCCAGCGTCAGACCAATGCAATATCGGCATCTCCGAATCAAAGAGAATCATATCGACATGCTGCTTTTCCAGCTGCTGCAGGAGTTGATTTACTACAAGGATGCCGAACAGCTCCTTCTGCTTATCCGCAGCATTCGCGTCGAACAACACGATACGGACTGGTCTGCATTTGTCGAGGTCGCCGGTGAAACCATTGATCCGGAACGGCATGATCTCGTTGTCGATATCAAAGCTGTCACGCTTCATAATTTCAGTGCGGTTCAGACTGCCCAAGGGTGGAAAGCCACCGTGATAGTAGATGTCTAGCATGAACTTACGGATATTCTCGGAATCGGTATCGTAATCGCAATCGAAAAAGCCGATAGCGATCGCGATACCGATACCGATTCCGAGAAAAGCAAGGTGTAGAGCAAGCGGGCTAAGACTGCCTTTCAATCGTCAATCGTCAATTGATTCAGGGCTCCCTGCCTTGCAATAATCGCGTGGCTCGATTACATTTGGCGAGTGCGTCGAGAGTTGGGGGGGGGGGACGGCATACAGATTAAATCGCAATCCGGAATCCGGAGTCAGCAAAAGGGCTGGCGCCTAATGCTTGCGCCAAAAACTGATTTTCCGGAAAGACTCAAGGGTAGAGGTAAAACATCATGACCGAAACTGCGACAGAGGAAGAAGTCGAAAAGGCCGCATCAGAAATTGAGGGAGCTCCACTTGTCCTTGCATCGGAAGTGCTTCCAACCCATCTTCCGATTTTGCCAATTCGCCCCCGGCCATTGTTTCCCGGGCTCCCGATCCCTTTGGAGGTCGGTGCGGAGCAGGGGCCGATCATCCAGCATGCCCTCGAGTACTCGTCAAAAACACTTGGGGTTGTACTTGTTAAGGATCCGAACGGCAGCGAAAGCCCGGAAAACCTGCACCGGATCGGTGTAGCAGCCAAGGTTCTCAGGGCATTTCAGGGTGAAGGGGATACCACGACCATTCTGATTAACTGCGTCGAGCGGTTCACTATAGAGGAAATATCAAAAGCGGAATTCGGAATGGTCGCCAGGGTCAAGTACCAGATTCCCGTTGAACTCCCGGTTACGGAAGAGCTCAAGGCTTATGCCATGGCTGTCGTAACCACCCTTCGAGACCTCGTGAAATTCAATCCGTTGCAGTCCGAAGCCATCAAAATGTTCCTCAGCCGCTCCACCTTCGACGATCCGGGGAAACTCGCCGATTTCTCAGCCAACTTAACAACGGCGAGCGGCGCCGAACTGCAGGAAGTGCTTGAGACCTTTGATGTGCGCAATCGCATCGATCGCGTCCTGGTGCTGCTTAAAAGAGAAGTCGAAATATCCAAGCTCCACGTGGAAATCAACAAGCAGATCCAGGAAAAAATCTCGGGCCAGCAGCGGGAGTTTTTTCTGAAGGAACAACTGAAAGCCATCAAGAAAGAGCTGGGACTTGAAAAGGAAGGAAAGACGGCCGAAATTGAGAAATTTCAAGAGAGATTAAAGGACCTGACCCTGAATGCGGAAGCAAAAAAAGCTGTTGAAGATGAGATGGACAAGCTGCAGCTCTTGGAACCGCACTCTCCGGAATATACGGTTTCGCGCAATTATCTCGACTGGCTGACCGTTCTCCCGTGGGGAAAATTCAGCCAGGACTCCTATGATGTGGAGAAGGCGCGAGGGATTCTGGACAGGGATCATTATGGCCTTGCAGATGTTAAAGACCGTATCCTGGAGTTCATTGCCGTCGGAAAATTGAAAGGAGACATCTCCGGGTCCATTCTTTGTCTTGTCGGACCACCGGGAGTGGGGAAGACGTCGGTGGGAAAGAGCATTGCCGATGCCCTCGGCCGGAGCTTTTTCCGGTTTTCGCTGGGCGGAATGAAAGATGAAGCGGAGATCAAAGGGCACCGGCGCACCTATATCGGCGCGATGCCGGGCAAGTTTCTTCAGGCCATGAAGAGTGTGGGTAAGTCAAATCCGCTGATCATGCTCGACGAAATCGACAAGATCGGCGCATCTTTCCAGGGAGATCCCGCTTCGGCGCTCCTTGAAGTCCTGGATCCGGAACAAAACAACAGCTTCAGAGATCATTATCTTGATGTCCCGTTTGACCTGTCTCATGTGCTCTTTGTCGCGACAGGCAACCAGCTCGATACAATTCCCAGAGCTCTTTTGGACCGCATGGAAGTGATCCGGCTCTCCGGCTACATCTCCGAAGAAAAACTGGAAATTGCGCGTCGCTATCTTATCCCCAAGACAATAAAAAGCCATGGATTGAAAAATGGGCAATTTGCAATCCGCCGTGACGCTCTCAAATTGATCATCGAGAACTACGCGCGGGAATCGGGAGTGCGGAATCTCGAGAACCTGATAAAGAAAATTGCCCGGAAGGGTGTGATGCAGATCGTCGGCGGGGCGACAAACAAAATTGTGATTCAAAAGGAAGATGTGGAGTCATATCTCGGGAAAGCCATCTTTAACGCGGACGAGATGTTTGAAAATATTCCCGGCGTTGTCACTGGTCTTGCCTGGACCAGCATGGGCGGCACGACTCTCCAGATTGAAGCCACGGCGGTGCAAAGCAAAAGCAAAGGATTCAAGCAGACCGGGCAACTCGGAGCTGTGATGGTTGAGAGCGCGGACATTGCCTACTCATACGTCATGGCCCACCTCGAGCACTATGGGGCCAGGCCCGATTTCTTCGACGAGCGTTTTGTTCACATCCACGTGCCGGCAGGAGCTACGCCAAAAGACGGACCCTCCGCGGGTGTGACGATGGCAACCGCTCTGTTATCCATGATTCTGAAAAAGCCGGTGCAAAAGCGCCTCGCAATGACGGGGGAATTGACCCTGACCGGACAGGTTCTTCCCATCGGAGGTGTTAAGGAAAAGATCATCGCTGCCCGCCGGGTGGGCTGCAAGTATCTTGTCTTTCCGGAAGCAAACCGGAAGGACTTCGATGAGCTGCCTGAATATCTGAAAAAAGGTCTGACGGTCCACTTTGCCGCACGCTACGAGGATGTATGCAGATACGCGTTCGGGATGCATCCTGAAACGTCAGGATCGAAGGCCAAGGCTAAAGTCCGATGACGACCCTTGTGGTGGGAGGACATTCCCGGAAGGTGGGGAAGACATCGATCACCGCAGGCTTGATCAAAGCTTTTCCCGAGTATTCCTGGACGGCCGCAAAAATCTCTTCGCATTGGCATATGGATTCTCCGACAGGAGAGATCTGTGTCATCCATGAGGAGCGCAATCGCGAAGGGGAATCGGATTCCTCCCGCTATCTTGCTGCGGGCGCTGCGCGTTCATTTTGGATTCGCGTAAAGGAGGAACGCACCGAAGATGCTGTCCAGCAATTCCTGCCGATTCTGAAATCCAGTCCTTTCTTGATCATCGAAAGCAACTGCGTCCTGCAATATATCCAACCGGACCTCTTCATCGTGGTCCTTCGAAACGACGTTGAGGATTTCAAAAACAGTGCGCGCGAGACGCTCGGCAGGGCGAATGCCGTCGTCCTGGTGAATCGCCATTCCTCGCCGCCGACCTGGAAGAGTTTTGTGGAGGAAAAGACGTCTGGAATTCTGCTGTTTACAACCCCGGATCCGGCCCTCCTGCCGCCGGGCCTAATAGATTTGGTCAGATCCAAAATTCGAGATTAAGTTCTTAAATCTCGAATCTCGAATTTCGAATTATGCGGCGCGGACATGAGTTTTGACGAATTCGACAATTTCCTGAAGTGAACTGCCCGGAGGGAATATTCCAGAGATCCCCAGCTCTTTGAGTTTGGAGGTGTCGCGATCCGGGATAATGCCTCCTGCAAACAGGAGCACGTCATCCATTTTCTTTTCCTGAAGCAGGCCGATGATTCTAGGGAATAGATGCATGTGGGCTCCCGACAGTATTGAAAGGCCGATGGCGTCCACATCCTCCTGCAGTGCCGCGTTCACGATTTGCTCGGGTGTCTGCCGCAATCCGGTGTAGATGACCTCCATTCCCGCATCTCGAAGCGCCCGGGCAACAACTTTGGCTCCTCGATCGTGACCATCCAGGCCCGGTTTTGCCACCAAAATTCGGATCTTCCTCTCATTCATGGGACTTCCTCAAAACCTAGCAGCGGACTCGAGTCGGCGACCTGTCCGCAATTAGTCGTTCAATAGATAGCCGGTTCCTGATACTCGCCAAACACGGAACGAAGAGTATCACACATTTCGCCAAGAGTGGCATAAGAGCGGACGCATTCCAAAACAAACGGCATCAGATTCGCCGAGTCCTGGGCAGCCCTCTTCAGTGCGGACAGATGATCCCGGACGCGGGCTCCATCCCGCGTAGAACGCAGATGTTCTAATTTGGCGCATTGACGTTCCGCAACGCGTTCATCAATCTTCAGGATTTCGACCGGTTTTTCGTCTTCGGCTTCGAACTCATTGACTCCGACGATGGATTTCTCCTTGCGTTCCAGAGCCCTCGAAAACTGATAGGAAGCCTCCTGGATCTCGCGTTGCGGGAAACCGAGTTCGATCGCTTCGATCATTCCTCCCATTGCATCGATGCGGTTGAAGTAATCGACGCATGCGTTCTCCATTTCGTTCGTGAGAGTTTCAACGAAGTAGGAACCGCCCAGCGGATCGACAGTATTCGGAACCCCGCTCTCGTGTGCGATGATTTGCTGGGTGCGGAGCGCAAGCCTCACGGCATCCTGAGTGGGCAGTCCTAAAGTCTCATCCAGGGAATTGGTGTGCAGAGATTGTGTCCCCGCCAACACTGCAGCCAAGGCCTGCAGCGCTACTCGAACCACATTGTTATACGGCTGCCGGGCGGTCAGCGAGACGCCGGCCGTTTGCGAATGAATCCGGCAAAGGAGGGAACGGGGGTTTATTGCACGAAACCGGTCCCGCATCACACGCGCCCATATCCTGCGGGCGGCGCGGAGTTTTGCGATCTCCTCGAAGAAATCATTGTGAATATCGAAAAAAAAGCTCAGGCGAGGCGCGAAATCGTCGACCTGCAGCCCGGCTCGAAGGCAGTATTCCACATATTCAATGCCGTCGCGCAATGTGAAGGCAAGCTCCTGCACGGCGGTCGATCCCGCTTCCCGAATGTGATAACCGCTGACCGAGATTGTGTTCCATCGCGGCACGTGCCGGGTAGCGAAAGAAATGATATCGGTCACGATCCGCATTGCCTGCCTGGGAGGATAGATGTAGGTCTTCTGCGCGATGTATTCCTTCAAAATGTCGTTCTGGATCGTTCCGGAGAGATCCTTCCACGCTGCGCCCTGCTTCTCCGCCGTCACGAGGTACATGCCCCAGATCATCGATGCCGGCGCATTCGTCGTCATGGAAGTCGTCACCTGGTCCAATCGGATGCCGTCAAAGAGAGCCTCCATGTCGGCAAGCGAATCGATGGCAACTCCGCAACGTCCTACTTCGCCTTGCGACAGCGGATTGTCCGAGTCGTAGCCGAACAGCGTGGGGTAATCGAATGCTACCGACAGGCCGGTCTGGCCTTCTTTCAAAAGGTATTTAAAACGTTGATTGGTGTCTTCCGCAGTGCCGAAACCGGCGAACTGGCGCATAGTCCAAAGCCGGCCCCGGTACATGTCCTGGTAGACTCCGCGAGTGAAAGGAAATTCCCCGGGCCGGCCCAAATCCCGCTCAGAATCAAGGCCGCTCAAGTCTTCCCGTGTGTATAGCTCTTTGATCGGGTGCCCGGAAATTGTGGTGAATTGGTTTTCGCTGGTCGGTTTCATAAATTCTGAATTGGGTATCCTTTATCTTTTCGTAATTCTCCCAACCCCGAATCCCGTTTTCAAGAGCGCATCCACAGAGTTGCGAGCGGTTGCTGAAGGCTCTTCGGGGAAACCCAGTCTTTTCAATTCAAATTTTGGAACGGGCTCGTCTTCGGCCCGTATTGTCTGAGTGAAAAATATTGGAGGGTTCCATGAGTTCCTTTAAAAGATTCGGCTTCGCTGTGGTTGCCTTTCTCCTTGTATGCGGCGTGGCGCTGCCGATCTCCTACGCGCAGCAGTCCAGGTCCTTGCCATTGGTTATGCAGGTCAATTCATCCGGATCGTATCTCGGGATCCAAATGGATGATGTCACTGCAGCAAACATGTCCAAATACAAACTGAGCAGCGAAAAAGGGGTGATTGTCCGCTCAGTGCAAAAAAGAAGCCCCGCAGAAGATGCCAAACTCCAGGAAGATGATGTGATTCTGGAGTACGGAGGATACCAGGTTTGGTCGGCGTCCCAGTTTGCCCGGTTGGTGGAAGAAACCCCGGTGGGGCGCAAAGTAGATCTGGTTGTCAGCCGCGACGGCAAGCGCATAACTTTGGCAGCTCAGATCGGTACTCACGAATCGAGACGATCCGAAAACCCAATGGAGATACTGCCTGACGATCGTTCCGGACAGTTTTTCCGCAATTTCCCTTTCCGCTTGAATCCCAGGGATCAAGACCTGAAGGAGCCGGCGCAGAAGCCGCGCCTGGGCGTGCAGCTCCTCCCTTTGACAGATCAGCTTGCAGAACATTTTGGTGTGCCCGGGAAAAAGGGCGCTCTGATTTCCTCAGTGGAGGAAGGGTCCCCTGCTCAGGGCAAGCTTCTGTCGGGGGACGTAATCACGCGAGCAGACTCCAAAGAAATCAGGGATCCCGAGGATTTAATCCGGAGCGTAAACGAAAAATCCGAGGGATCACTTACGCTGAAAGTTATACGCGATAAGAAGGATATCACCGTTGTCATCAACCTGCCCGCTCTTCCGGCCGAAGAGGGCAAAGGAATAAAACTGTAAAGCTGTTTCCCGTTTTCCATTCCGCGTTCCCCGTTTTTAATGAAAGAAGAACGGGGAACCTTTTTTTATTGACTTTCACCTTTTCGCCACCTAGTATTTCGCAAGTGGAGAAAAGGTGAAATATGAAACTTACAAAAAGGCAAAAGGAGATTCTCGATTTTCTCTCCGAGTTCATCGAACACAACGGCTATTCACCGAGCATGGAAGAGATCGCAGAACACTTTCATTTTGCATCTCTAAATGCCGTCTTCAAACATCTTGAAGCTCTGGAAAGCCGCGGGCATCTTCACAGAGACTCCAATCGCGCACGCTCTATCCAGCTTTCTCCTTCGAGTTCAACAGGCGTAAGAAATCTGCCCCTCTTCGGCTATATCGCCGCCGGTCGACCTATCGAGGCGGTTTCAAATACGGAGACACTGCAGATACCGGAGCATTTTCTGCCGCGGAAAGGCAATTACTATGTTCTCCGCGTGAAGGGAGAATCGATGATCGATGAGCACATTCGGGATGGTGATTTCGTCGTCGTCGAATCCCGCGAGGTTGCAGACCCAGGCGATACGGTCGTCGCCCTGGTTGATAATGAAAGCGTCACACTTAAAAGGTTTTTTCCCGAAGGCGGCCAAGTCCGCCTTCAGCCCGCGAACGAAGCGCTGGCGCCAATAATATTGGATGGGAATCGAGTGAAAATCCAAGGCGTAGTTGTGAGCGTAATGCGTAAATATCAATAGGAGCGAGCCATGAAGAAAGTTTATTACGTCATGATAAAGGGAAGAATGTTAGAAAGTCGCGATCTGAAGGAGTTGCTGGCCCGTGCCGTTTCCGAAAAGCGGAATTCGGACCGAAAATTTCGCCTCCAAACAGCATCCCGCGGACTGACGCCTGTTGAAAACGGAACTACGGTTTATACCTGTTCAGCTGCGATGCTGTGAAGAATCACCGAGGCTGTGATGCTACTCGGAAAATGCGCAAATTTGCCGATTCGCTGGTGCATCCCCAAAATATTGCTAGTCTAAACGATCTCTGAAGCCGATAAGATATGGTGCCTTTTTTGTTGCACAACATTTATGCAAACAGGTAAGAAGTAATTTTTCTTCAGTAAGTTACACCTGTTAAAAACTCGTCTTTTCAACACTTTTCCACAAATTCTGTGAAAAACTCGCAAAGCAACATTACCGCCACGGATTATCAATACTGCTCTCTTTAAGCGGTGCTATAATGCGCTCCTTGATCGAGGCCGGGTTTCCTGAAGTTCTAACCCGCATTTTCACAGGGATTCGTGGTGAGGCGGTGCAAACAGGCATAGATCCAAGGTGCGCGACCGAGGGCCCGTAGGCGTGTTCGACCGTACGTCGAGGAGCCCGGAGAAGCGCAACGCAGTAGAAATGCCCGTATCCGCTGCTGCAGCGGAGAGCCTGTAAGAAGTGCGGACTTAGCTAATCCAGGTGGGAAAACAATGTCGAAGCTCTTCAAAAAGGATGAGAAGTTTTTCAAAATTTTCGGACAAATGACGGTCTACATCCTGGAAGCTGCCGAGCTTCTGGGGAATATGTTCCGGAATCCAACGGCAGATTTAG
>Ga0187885_10005010_pt1 | contig 10514 bp, 10 predicted proteins | sample June2016WEW_20_1_3_FD_132970 | JGI IMG/M metagenome (GOLD analysis project Ga0187885, IMG submission 132970) | Peatland microbial communities from SPRUCE experiment site at the Marcell Experimental Forest, Minnesota, USA - June2016WEW_20_100 | ecosystem: Environmental > Terrestrial > Soil >... | reverse complement strand
CGGGCATTCGCGTCGAAGCAGACTTGCTGGCAGAGGAAGCGGCACGGCTGAATGAATCGTTCAACAAATGGATCGCGACGGGATTGCCGTTTGTGATTGCCAAAGCCGCGATGAGTCTCGACGGCAAGATCGCCACGCGCACCGGCGACTCGAAGTGGATCACGAGTGCGACGGCGCGGCGCGTTGCCCATCAATTGCGGGGGAACATCGATGCAATCATGGTCGGCGCGAACACAGTGATTCGAGACAATCCGCAACTGACGTTGCGGCACGGCGTGCAGGGCAGGCAGCCGTTGCGCGTCGTCGTGGACGCGCGCGGTCGCACGCCCAAGAGCGCAAGGCTGTTTTGGGACAAACATCGTGGACACACCTTGGTTCTGACAACAACACTGTCTTCTGCGCGCTGGCGCAGATACCTAGTAGTGCGAGGTATCGACGTAGCGGTCGTCCCGAAAAAAGGCCGGCATGTGGAGTTGCGGGCGGCGCTGAAAACGCTGGGAAAACGCGATGTGACGAGCATGCTGGTGGAGGGCGGGGGTGAACTGCTTGGCTCGATGTTCGACGCGCGTCTGGTGGACCGTGTGGCGTTGTTCTTGGCGCCCATCGTCATCGGCGGGCGCGAAGCGGTGTCGGCGGTTGGTGGCAAAGGCGCCGCGAAAGTGAAACGTGCGGTGCGACTGCGTGATTGCCGTTGGCGATCTATTGGGAGGAACGAAATGTTGCTGGAAGCGGAGGTGGCGCGATGATTCTGGTTGTTGGCTTGTCTCCGGCATGGCAACGGACCTTGGAGTACGAACGATTCGTTGTTGGCAAAGTCAATCGCGCCAAGCGGGTCAGCGAAACGGCGTCGGGCAAAGGCGTCAACGTCGCGCGTGTGGCGCAGCAGTTGGGCGCGAAGGTTCGGTTGTTGACGGTGGCAGGCGGCCATCGCGGTCAACTGCTGGAGAAATCGCTGAGCGCACAAGGCATCCACGCGCGCATCGTCCGAGTCGCGGCTGAGACACGGATTTGCCAGACGTTGCTTGCGAAAGGATTTCCAACGACCGAACTCGTCGAAGAAGCGGGCGCGCTGGCGAAGAAAGAGGTTGGAAGAATCCTTGCGTGGTTCACCCGTGACATTCGCACGGCGAAGTTGGTCGTGCTGAGCGGCACGGTTCCACCCGGGTGCGGGGATGATTTTTACGCGCGATTGATCCGCGAGGCGAACCGGCGTGGCGTTCCGGTTCTCGTGGATACGCAGCGGCAGCAACTATTGAACGCGATGCGGCTGAAACCTTGTCTCGTAAAAATCAATCGCGACGAACTGGCGGCGGCGACAAACATGCGATGCGGTGGAATCGCATGGCTTCGGGCTGCCGTGCGGCGTCTGGCCGCGAAAGGCGCCCAGTGGATTGTCGTGACACACGGCTCGGATGAGGTGCACGTCTTCGCAGGCCCCGGCGCGAAGGGCTGGGCATTCAAACCGCCTCGCGTTGACGCTCGAAATCCGATTGGGTCAGGCGACGCGATGCTGGCGGGAATCGCCTGTGGGTTGGGGCAGGGAAAGACTATGCTGGAGGCGCTGCGGTTGGGAATCGCCTGCGGAGCGGCGAACGCAATGACCGCGGTGCCGGGGTTCGTCAGACAAACCGATGTGGCGGCGCTGCTGAAAAGAATCTGAGACCTGAGACCAGCGAGGGGTGTAATTGAAACCTTTGGGCATAACCCTCACCCTGACCCGTCTGCGCCGAGGCTTCGGCAGGCAGGCCCTCTCCCTTGGAAAAGGGAGAGGGGATTCTCCTCTCCCGGCTTGAGGGGAAAGGATTAAGGTTAGGGGAGTTTCGGTTGTTGCCCAAAACTTCCAGCCAGACCCACCAGCGAGGCGATGCTGGACATCGCATTGCGCCACCTGTATCGTGCAGGCATGTTTACGGGAATCGTCGAGGAAGCGGGACGAGCCGAACGGATTCGCAAAGGTTCGAAGTCCACGGAATTGTTTATTCGGCCGCGGAAGGTCGGACGCGGATTGCGCATCGGCAACAGCGTCGCTGTCAACGGCGCCTGCCTGACGGTGGTGGGCAAGCGCAACGGGCTGCTGAAATTTGACGTGCTCGACGAGACGCTGCGTCGGACCAATCTCGGCAAAGTACAGCTCGGCACGCTGGTGAACCTCGAGCGACCGTTGCAGGCGGACGGAAGATTCGACGGGCACATAGTACAAGGGCACGTGGACGGCACCGGTATCATGCGACGTTATGAACGGGCGGGCACGGATTACGTACTGGAAGTCAAGGCGCCTTGCGCGCTGATGAAATACGTCGTCGAGAAGGGATCGATCGCAGTCGATGGCATCAGCCTCACAGTTGCGGCCGTCGGGCGCGATTGGTTTCGCGTCTGGATCATTCCGCACACGCATGAGATCACGAATCTCGCGGCTTGCCGGGCCGGCGACCAGGTGAACCTGGAGGCGGACATCCTTGCGAAGTACGTCGAGAAATCCGTCGGAAGGCGGCGCGATTGACATGCTTGGAGATGGCCGTTACACTGCGATGGTGACCGGTCAGATGCTGCCAATTCTCGAACAACTCCTGGTGATTCAGGACCGGGACCGCCGCATCACGCAGTTGAAGGCAGAGCAGGCACGGATTCCGTCCGAAATCGCGGCGGTGGACAAACGCGTCCAGGAAGAGTCCGCGCGCTTGGAATCGGATCGCCAGGAACTCAAGCACATCGAGACCGAGCGCAAGAAATTGGAGATCGACGCCGAGTCGAGGCGCGCACAAATTGCCAGGTACAAGACGCAGCTTACGCAGATCAAGTCCAACACTGAATATCAAGCGCTGCTGAAGGAAATCACGAGGACCGAAGAGGAGATCGCGCAGGTCGAGGATGCCGAGCTGGAATTGATGGAGAGATCCGAGCAGCTTCAGCCTGCGTTGAAACAGGCGCAGGGGGGGCTGAAGGAAATGACGGCCAAAGCCGAGGCGGAGAAAGATGATCTGCAAAAGCGGGCGTCGTTGATTGCCCAAGAGCTGACGCAGTTGCGCGAAGAACGCGCGAAGCTGGCCGAGCAGATTGATCCCGATGCCCTGGCTCGCTACGAGCGGCTGATGCACAGCAAAGGTGACGTCGCCATCGCGCCGGTGCAGCATGGCAATTGTGGCGGTTGCCACCTGCAGCTTGCGTCGCAGCTCGTCCATGATGCGAAGCACGGTCCGGGATTGGCCAGTTGCGACTACTGCGGGCGCATCCTATATTGGCAACCAGAGTAGGCTCCTGAGTTGTTTGAATTTACTTTTGGAAGGGCGGATAGCCGCTCCCTGAACTCGTTTCGGGGGGAGGAAAGTCCAGACTCCACAGGGTAAGATGCCCCGCGCAAGCGGGGGATCCCGACGTAATTGTCGGGAGACGGACAGTGCCACAGAAAACATACCGCCAAGGGAGCTGACAGCTCTCCGGTAAGGGTGAAAAGGCGAGGTAAGAGCTCACCGCTCCGAAAGTGATTTCGGAGGCACGGAAAACCCCGTCTGGAGCAAGACCAAATAGGCTGCGAGACGCGGCCCGCGTCGCTGCCCCGATCCCGCTAGCGCGGGACGGGGTGAAAGCAGCGGGTATGGGTCGCATAGACAAATGGCTATCTAAAACAAAATCTGGCTTACGGCCCTTCCAAATATTTTCGTCATGCGTTATCCGCTATTCCTCGATCTTGTTGGTCAGAAAGTGGTCGTCATCGGCGCGGGACAAGTCGCCGAGCGAAAGGTTCGCCTGCTGCTTGCCGCCGAAGCCGACATTACTGTCATCAGTCCTCAGGCGACCGCACCCATTCGCAAACTGGCTCGCCTCAAACGAGTCCGTTGGTTGCGCCGCCGTTATCGCATCGGCGATTTGCGAACAGCGCGACTGGCTATAGCCGCGACCAACGATGGAACACTAAACGAGCGCATTTGCACCGATGCCAAGCGGCGCAGGTTGCTTGTCAATTGCGTCGCCCCGCCGGAAGCCGGGAATTTTATCGTGCCTGCCCTGGTGCGATGCGGAAACCTGACCGTCGCCATTTCGACAGGCGGAGCGAGCCCGGCCCTTGCCAGGCGGATTCGGCGTGAGCTTGAACAATATCTCCATGACGGATATGCTCAGGCCGCAGTCAAAATGGCAGCCATCCGCAAAGCCGTCTCAAAAGATGTGAAATCAGCCGCAAAACGTCGGGCGATCTATCGTCGCTCGCTGAAGACCTGGCTGAAGAAGGCAAACTGAGTTGCGATGAGCGACCGAGGTTATCTCTGGCTGGCACTGGTTTTCTACGCGGCAAGTTGTGTGTTGACGGTCTTTCGGCTGCGGAAAAGCCGCCTACTGCCTGCATTGCAGCACCTCAACTCCATTGCAGTGATTGGGGGCTTGACGCTTCACACAGTTTTTCTGTTACTGCGGGGCCACCACATCGGACGATGTCCATTGACGAATCCGTTTGAGACGACGGTGTTCCTCGCTTGGGGAGCGGTGCTTTTTTATCTGCTGATCGGGCCGTCCTACCGCGTTTCGTTTCTCGGCGCGTTCACTGCGCCGCTGGTGCTGGTCATCAGCCTCGTTGCGCTGCTGGGGCTGGACGATACGCGGCGGCCGCCGCCGGTACAGCCGATTCCGTGGGTGGTGGAGTCCCACAAGCCGATCTCCCTTTTGGCGTGCGGTGCGTTCGGATTGGCCTGCGTGGTCGGCGGGATGTACCTGATGCAGGAGCGGCAACTGAAAACGCGGCGGCTCACGCCCGCGTTTTTGCAGATGCCGCCCATCGAGCAGTTGGACGTGATCAATTTCCGTCTGATTGTGTTGGGTTTCGGGATGCTTACCGTAGGTATGGTTGGCGGTATGATTTCGTACAGAATTGTAGGACACTGGACGACGCCGAAAATTGTATGGGCTGTGGCGGCGTGGCTGATTTACGCGCTCCTGCTGGTCGCACGACGGATGTGGTCGTTGCGTGGCCGAAAGATCGCGCTGCTCTCGATGATGTCGTTTGCGTTTGTCCTCGTAACGTTCTGGGGCGTCAGCTTGTTGTCCAGTCTTCACCGCGGCACGCCATGAATCTCATCACGATAGGGTTGAACCATCGGACCGCGCCCGTGGAAGTCCGCGAACGGATGGCTTTTCACCGTGCCGCACTTGGCGAGGCAACGTGCTTGTTGCTGGGAGCGACTCCGCTGTACGAGGCCGCGATCCTATCCACGTGCAATCGCGTGGAAATTTACGGTTTAACTGGTGACCTTGTGCGGGCAAGCGCGGCTATGCGCCGATTCCTGCATGAACATCACAAGCTGACAGAGAACGTCGAGTCTCACCTTTACGAGTTTCGCGATCGCGAGTGCATTCAACATCTGCTGGAAGTGGCGTGCGGTCTCGACTCGATGGTGGTCGGAGAGACAGAGATTCTGGGGCAGGTCAAGGAAGCTTATCTGGCGGCGCAACAGGCGGGCGCGACAGGCATGGCGCTGAATCGGCTGTTCCAGAAAGCGTTCGCTGGTGCCAAACACATCCGCACGACGACCGCGATCACTCGGGGATCGACTTCTGTCGGTTCTGTGGCTGTCGATCTCGCCGAGAAGATTTTCCGCGATCTTGGTTCGCGCACGGTGATGGTGCTGGGCACGGGCGAGATGAGCGAAGCCACCGCGAAGGCGCTGCGCAACCGTGGCGCAGGCTCGATCATAGTCTGCAGCCGCACCCAGGAGCGCGCTGAAACCCTGGCCAACCAACTTGGTGGACGCGCCATTTCCTACAGCCAGTGGCCGACGGAATTTCCTGGCGTGGACATCGTCATCAGTTCCACGGCCGCACCGCACCCGATTGTGACAGCAGAAAAACTCACTCCGTTGATGAAACTGCGTCGTCAGCGTCCGCTGTTCTTGATTGACATTGCAGTTCCGCGCGACATCGAACGCGCTTGCGGCGAGTTGGAAAACGTCTACCTGTACGACATTGACGACCTGCAGCAAATCGCCCAGCAGAACATTGCGGCGCGCGAGCGAGAGATCGTCGCCTGCCGCGCCTTGATTGCCGAGCACCTGGATCGGTTTATCGTCTGGTTTGGTAGTAATCGTGGCGCGTTGGAAAAGCGATACGCGAAGCGCACCCGCGGCGCTTCGCTTCCAAGAGAAGCGCACACGCACGCCTCATGAATTCCGCCATCAACGGCACGCGCGGCAGTCCGCTCGCCCTTGCGCAGACCGAAATCATCCGTGGCCTGCTGACCAAGGCGCATCCACAGTTGCGGATCGAGGTGAAGATCATCAAGACCAGCGGCGATCAGTTCAACAGTCTGTCCCTGACAGCCGGCTTGCCCGCCGACTTGTCCGCAGTAGCGCGAGCGGAGGCGGAAGCCTCGGCGAAGGCGGGTGGCGGCAAAGGGCTTTTCACCAAGGAAATCGAAGACCAATTGTTACGCGGCGAGATTCATCTTGCCGTTCACAGCATGAAAGATCTGCCGACGACGCTGCCCGACGGACTGACAATCGGCGCCGTCCCGCAGCGTGAGGACGCGCGTGATGTGTTGATTCTAAAGGGTAGGGCGCGACCGCCGGGCGCGCCGAATCATGTTGGTTTAGACGGCGGCGCGCCCGGCGGTCGCGCCCTACCGGAATTGCCTGAAGGAGCGCGCGTGGCCACTGGCAGCATCCGGCGGCGTGCGCAATTGCTGGCGCGTCGGCCGGACCTGCAGATCGAGGAGATTCGCGGCAACGTGGGCACGCGCCTGCAAAAACTGGCAGACCATGAGGATCTGGACGCGGTCATTCTCGCCGCCGCCGGACTAAAGCGGCTCGGACTGTGGCAGAAATCCAAACAGTTTCGCTGGCAGGAACTGGACATCGACGTAATGATTCCCGCCGTAGGGCAGGGGATCATCGCGTGCGAAGTGCGCGAATCAGATTTGGAAACGCAGGAACTCCTGGCGCCCATCAATCATGCGGACACATTGGCGTGCACCGAAGCGGAGCGGGTTTTCTTGAGGGTGTTGGGCGGCGGATGCCAGGTGCCGTACGCCGCCCATGCAACGGTGAACGGCCAACAGATGAAACTGATCGGCGCGAAGTTCAGCCCCGACGGCAAAGATTTCAGCAAGGCCGAGGCAATCGGCACGACGAGCGACCCGCTCGAACTGGGCGAGCGCGCGGCAAAACAGGTACTGCAATAAAGACGAGCCAACCGGGAGTGTTAACCCCAATTGACCGCGACCACCGAAGCAGCGATTGAGGAATTGCATCGCGTCAAGAATCAAGCGTTGACCCCGCCGACCGTGACTTATCATGGCGTGCGTCCCTGTCGTGCAAGGTTTCGGAGCTCATGCGCCAGTTTCGATTTCAATGCATCCAAAACAACGGATAAGCTGCGGTCGTACAGTTCAGCTTCCGACTGATCAATCACTGCGATCTTAGACCATGCAAGTGGCTTCATGGGTTGATACAAGTTGTTGGCCGGTGAAGTATACCCTGCGGCAAATAGATGAACATCCATACCAACACCAAAGGCAATAAGCGCGACGACAGCGGCACTCTGATAATGTTCTCGGGAGATGTAATAGATTTGTATTTGCACACCGGTCAATAGGTCACCACTGTCAAGAGGGAGATTGGGGGAAGGTTTGAAATTCGCGGAATGCAGACTGTGGAGATTTAAGTTTGCGCCATGTTCACGGAACTTGAGCATCTCGTTATCCATTGACTGATTGATTTTTGCGAGCGCCTTCTGGTACTTGGTTCGCAGAAGTCCTAGTTGAACATTCCTATCTGTTGACTGAACGGTCTGATTGAGAATATCGAATTGTTCAAGAACATCGATTGCGCCCTCAGAAGAGTTGTCGGCGAAGCGTGCGAGTTCAGTTGTGAACTCGTCCATGGTCTGAAACCGGTCAGAGATGCGGAAGGCAAATCCCGTGTCAAAGAACCACATCAGCCGTTCTCCCTGCTCAATTGATGCCGCAGAGTCCGTAACGAGTTTTTCGTGCCTCTGGTGTGGAGCGCGATCTTCCGCGTCCCGGAGGACAATTGGGGGCCTTCCGGTCAAGCAACTGAAGAAGACACCAACAAGTGCTGTGATGTCAGACCGCAGGTCTCTGTGGCCGCCTTCGAGGTCCTGACATTCGGGGAGGATGATAAACTCGTTCCAAAACATCTCTCCCTCGCGAGTGAGGATCATGGTTTGCCGGGAGTCGAAGCAAATGCCAAAATCCAAGATGTACGGTGACGTGATGTTGCCATCCTTGAGGATGATGTTGGATGGCTTGAGATCCCGGTGGCCTATCGCGTGCTCGTGACAGAGTTTGATTGTCTCGGCGATAGCCCTCGTTATAAGTACACCTTTCTGACTGTTCACCGGAGCGCTTGTCCTGAGCCACTCATCGAAACGCAACCCGGGAATAAACTCCATCAGAAGAAATGGCTCGGCGGTTTCATGTTTTGCGAACGAGTCATATAAAGCCGGGACTTTGGCACCCAAATCGTGCAGTTTTGACAGGATTTCTGCCTCGTGCTGGAGGCGCTGTCGGGCCTGAGGGTCATCCTTCCAGCGCGGCACAATCTGTTTCAGGACCGCTCGCTGCTCCGGATTGGCCTTTGACCGGACTTCAGTGATAATTCCCTGCCCACCGCGTGCTATTTCGTCGTGTTCCGTCCACTGGTCCTTCCAGGGTTCTATACTATCGCTCATCTCTTGATCGGCGAATCTCCTTGGTTCATCATTTCACGATCACATCGGTCAACACATCGGCGCCGAGCGTGCCGTCGGGGTTCTTGCCGCCGCAGCCTTTGTCCACGGTCGTTCCCGTGCCGTACGGCACACTGCCCAACGGGCCATGCGGGCACGTGTCGTCCGCAGTAAACGAGTCGGCAGTGCCATCAATCGGCTCGGTGTAGACGGTGGCGATGTAACGATAATCGTTGTGCGGCGCCGTCTTTGTACTCGCCAGCGAATCAGGCACGCAATTGGTGCTGAACGTCACCTGAAATGCCACGGTGAGTTTTGCCTTCGACTTCAGCGTGATCGGGAACTTGGTTGGCGGGACCAACGTTGGCGTCAAGCCGGAGCAAGTGTTGGTGACGGATTCGACCGACAACGTGACGGCGTTGCCGAGCACGGTCGCGTTGGAAATCACCTCGCTGGCCGGGCCGCGGTTCTGAATCTGGACGGTAACCGACGACGTGATAGACGGTTTCTTGCTCGTCAGCGTGATCTTCTTCGGCGGCTTGATGCTGAGTACCGCCAAGTCGTGCGGCGTCGCTGCCGTGGCCCCAGCCTGGGTCACAGTGAAGGTTTGTCCGGCAACGGTCAATGTGCCGATGCGCCCGCTGCCGGTGTTCGCATCCACGGTGTAACTGACCGTCCCGTTGCCGGTGCCGTTGCTGGAAGTGTGGAGCCAGCTATTGGTGGTACTGGCTGTCCATGAGCAGCCGCTTGACGTGGTGACGATAACGCTGCCGCTGGCTGCACTGGCACTGACGTTGGTGCTGCTCGCGGAAAGCGCATAGGCGCAGCCAAGACCGGCTTGATTGATGGTGAACAACTGGGCACCGACAGTGATGTTGCCGGAGCGGCTGTTGGTGTTGCTGTTGGCGTCCACGGTGAAACTGACTGTCCCGCTGCCGGTGCCGCTGCTGGAGGTGTGGAGCCAGGAATTGGTGGTGGTAGCGGTCCAGACGCAACCGGCGGTCGCAGTCACGCCGAAACTGCCGCTGGAGGCGCTGGCGCTAACGTTGGTACTGGCCGCGTAGAGTGCATAAGCGCAACTCTGGCCAGCTTGATTAATGGTGAATGTCTGATTCTGGACTGTGATGTTGCCCGAGCGACTGTTGGTACTGCTACTGGCATCGACGGTTTAACTGACTGTCCCATTGCCGGTGCCGCTGCTGGAAGTGTGGAGCCAGCTATTGGTGGTGCTGGCCACCCACGCACAGCCGTTTGATGTGGTGACACCAAAGCTACCGCTGGCGGCGTTGTAGCTCACGTTGGTGCTGCTCGCGGAGAGCGCGTAGCTGCAGCCAAGACCGGTTTGGGCCACAGTGAATGTCTGGCTCTGAACGGTGATGCTGCCGGAGCGGCTGTTGGTGCTGCTGTTGGCATCCACGGTGAAACTGACCGTTCCATTGCCGGTGCCGCTGCTGGAGGTGTGAATCCAACTATTGGTGGTACTGGCCGTCCAGTGACAGCCGCTTGACGTGGTGACGCCAACGCTGCCGCTGGCCGCGCTGGTGCTCACGTTGGTGCTGCTCGCGGAGAGTCCGTAAGAGCAGGTCACGGTTCCGCCTTCGTTAATCTTGACTACGAAGACGTCTTGGGCGCCGCCGTAGGTGCCTTGCAGTGCGTTGGCGAGAGGGAAGTTTGGCGACGTGGTCTCCCCACAAACGTAAAGATGGCCAGCGCCGTCCGGGATCCCGAACCCAGTCTCTGTTCCACTGCCGCCGAGATATGTCGAGTAAACGAACTTGCCGCTGGAATCGAGGCGCACGACGTAGAGGTCGTTGCTGCCGCCGCCGTAACCGGACTGGAGCGCG
>Ga0187885_10005007_pt1 | contig 10521 bp, 8 predicted proteins | sample June2016WEW_20_1_3_FD_132970 | JGI IMG/M metagenome (GOLD analysis project Ga0187885, IMG submission 132970) | Peatland microbial communities from SPRUCE experiment site at the Marcell Experimental Forest, Minnesota, USA - June2016WEW_20_100 | ecosystem: Environmental > Terrestrial > Soil >... | reverse complement strand
TGCGCGGCACCGACGGCGGTCTCTGGCAGATGGAGTATAGCAACGGCGGATGGCATTCCTGGACCTCTCTCGGCGGGATCATGTACTCCGGCACCGGACCAGCGGCCAGCTCATGGGACTCAGGTCGTCTCGACGTCTTTGTAGTAGGCACGAACCTCGGCCTGTGGCATCAAGGGTATAACGGCGCGTGGTCCGGCTGGGAATCCCTCGGCGGAATCCTCACCTCGTCACCCGCGGCGGCGTCACCGGCCTCCGGTAAGATCGACGTCTTTGTGCGCGGCACCGACAGCGGCCTCTGGCAGAGGGAGTATTACAGTGGGTGATACGACTGGAAGGACAACGGCGGTATGTAACGCCGTCACCACGCGCCGCTCTGGGTAGTGCACTACCAGTGCGCATGAGCCGTCCCGCACCGAGAAACGCGCACTGCCACTCTCGAGAGCGGCACAGCGGACATTTCTAAGCTGGTCACCATCTGGCACACGTTTACCGTCAGGTTTGATGGAGACGGACATTGTTATCCGACGTCACTTTCGGGAACGTTCTTGGTGGCCAATGAAAGGAGAATGTGTTACGGTCTAGAGGCAGCGAAGAAGAAGCGTCAAAATAACCGCGCTGATCGCGACCTTGTCCTGGCGGGCGGGGTACTGCTGCGTTCTTCAAGCGATTGAGATTCTTGACCGCGTGAAAGCGGTGACTCAAGAGGCGTTCGTACAAGACGAATGAACCTTTTTTCTTCTATTCTGTTCTGAGGCCGCCCCAATATTCATTAAGCTGTGGTCTTTTTTGCCTGCCGCGATTGGAACGAGCGATACGCAGCGAGCAGAAAGCTATACTGTTGAACTCCGGTGTCGAAACGTCAGCGCAACACGAAGCCGAGCGCAATGCCGCGATCGTTCAGGCACTGAGAAAACAGTGCGATCATCTTATCGGCGCATCCAAACGCTGAATTGAACTAAACTATTAAAGGACGCTGCAGCTGAAGAAATGAGGTACAACGTCTAAACGATGGATCGTCAACTCGTTGAGATGATATGCTACCGACTTTCAATCGAATTCATTATGGAAGCTCTTAGAGGCGCAGCAGAGGTTTTGCGGCCGAAAAAAAGTCCTTTCTAATATCCTTGTCGGGTTAGGAGAGGATGATGATACGATCATCAGCGGCATGCACGAAGTGGTCAAAGCCGTTCATCGCGTTTCTTTGACGTTTGAATATGGGTTCGACGTGCTCCGACGATCACAAAAACTGCTGATTAGATTAAGCTTTTTGTGCGAGCGAGAAGATTGTGAAGCGAAAGTTCGTGAATTGTTTTAAAACTAAAAAGTCGTGCTTTTCGAGCAATTCTCTTATTTTTTTTGGGCTATAATGATTAACGTGACCACACCGTTGCTTGAAATAGTCATCGCCAAATACCCAGCCCTGCCACAAACAGTGTAGCCAAAACAACGGCTTCCACGCGCTGAAAAAAGTGTCATAGGGAACTGTCAACACGAGCTTGCCATCTTTTTTGAGTATTCGCTTGAGTTCGGCAAGCGCCTCATCATGATCAGAAATATGCTCGAGAATTTCTGCTGCGATAACAATATCGGCACTCTCGCTCCGTAACGCGATTCGCGTTATGTCACAGATCACTGGGCTGCTCACGCGTCCCTGCTTAACAGCATATTCCACAAGGTTTTGGGCAACGTCAACGCCCACGACGGGGAGCTTGTCTGTGTTCCACACGCAATTGCCACACCCAACGTCTACGATGATGTCACCGCGTTTGTAGTTTTCAGTGACGAGCTCCCTTACGGCACATTGCCGAAACCTATGGAACCAAGATCTCACCGGGTTGCGTGATTTGGCTAGCCTAGAGTGAAAGTCTTTTTGGCGCTTCTCGTAGAGTTCTATGTCGTTCATATTTCACAGCCACGTTCACTACACACTTTTATCGCTTTGGCTCTGTCGGCGTACTAATAACGCCAAACAAACTGTCGATCCATGTGCGCGCTTTTCGAGATCGTTTTGCCATTAGTTAAAGCCCTAAGGGAAGCTGATTGCTAATAACGCCACGTTGTATTTCGTCAACCGCCCGGCGATTTCCATGCGATGAATCATCGATCTTCACGCTTTGTTTTGATACAGCATAGCATTATTGATTATGCACGATAAGGTTCAGAACTTAGTTTCTGCACCGCATTACAAAATACGCAACCGTTCATAGCGCTACTGTGCGTGCGCCACTTCACAGCGCGGCACTCTAAAAGCCCTCTGCGCCGTCGCGCTGGCAAATTTTGAGCGGGGTCAAGGCGATGAAACTAGGCATACAGCTACCAGTCATCGCAAAGCTCCATTTTGCGCTGCAATCGATATGCCACTGCTTCGCTTAGTTAAGTGCCTTAATTCGTAACTGTAGGCTCTTCGCGCTAACCTAACGAAAGGAACTTTGAACATCTTGCAATCCAAAGTTTGCTAAAAGAATCCTTTTTGTGAGGTTTGTGCTAGGTTTTTGACCTTCTCGCTTGTAGGAGACAGAAATGGAACAAACAATTAACCGGTTCGAAGAACAATCTTTATGCCCGAATGTGCGTGTTAAGAAAAGAGAATGATTTCCATTGTCATTCCAGCACACAATGAGGCCGACGAAATAGGCGGACTTCTCGAAGCGTTCAGCGCGTTCGCTGGCGTGGAACTCATCGTCGCCGAAGACGCGTCGACAGACGGGACACCGGATATCGTGCGGGAATTCGCCTTGCGCAACGACAACGTCATGCTTACGAGCAGCCACACTTTGGCTGGCAAAGGTGCGGCAGTGAGGAGGGGACTTGCTCTGGCGACGGGAGACGTGCTCGGCTTCATCGATGGGGACGGATCGATCCATCCGAGAGACTTCATGCGCGTCGCAGCTGCGATAAACGACGGAGCCGATCTTGCCGTCGGATCCAGAGCGCTCCCCACCTCCATCATTGTCCGCCCGCAACCGCTGTCGAGGCGAGTTTCGGGGGCAATCTACGGCCTTCTCGCACGCGCGCTGCTCGACATCGACATACGGGATTTTCAGTGCGGATGCAAGGCGTTTCGCCGCGGCGTGTGGACCGCACCGAGCGTCGCCTGCGAGGGATTTGCATTTGACGCTGAACTCATCGCCAAGGCGCATAAGCAAGGGTTCACCATCGTCGAGGTGCCCATAACGTGGAGCGACAAATCAAACAGCAAGGTCAACGTCGCAAGACAGACCCTGCCGATGTTCAAGTGCCTGCTGAAAACGCGCGCCGAGATACGAAGGTGAGCGAATGACCCGCAAGTACCTCGTCGCACTACTTGCCGTCGCGCTCGCGCTCTTAGAGATTGTGGTTTTGGAGAGCTGTGAGTAGTAGGAGCCACAATTTGGGCAGCAATAAGGCCTATCACGACTGAAAGAAGCGCATTCTGCCAGAGCTCACGGCGCGCAAAATGATAGATTCCTTTATAAGAACAGTTACGCACGTATATTTTAAAAAAAGCAGACTGCGCAGTGCCACGCTACGTTGAACTTATGCACAATGAGAACACGTCGATAGTAATTCCTACGTACGTTGAGCGGGACAACATACGCGGACTTTTAGAGCAAATTCATCGTTCCATGGAGCCATTAGGCTGCGCATTTGAGATTATCTTTGTAGATGATGACGGTCCCAATGAAACGTGGAACGTCGCTTCACAATACGCAGACAGGTATCCGGTGCGCGTGATACGACGACAGGGAGAAAGAGGGCTTGCTGCTGCCGTATTGAGGGGCATTAGAGCAGCGAAGTACGACATGATCGTCGTTATGAACGCTGACTTAGGGCACGCTCCTGAAAATGTACCTGAATTGATATCGCGCGTTGAAAATGGCGCCGACATAGCGATAGGCAGCCGGTGCGCGACGCCCGGCGCTTCTGACCGCCCCAGTTTCTTGCAACAAATCACTCGGAAAGGCGCTGACTTGTTCGTACGAACTCTGTTTAGGGGGGTACGCGATGTTACAGACGTGCAGGCTGGTTTTTTCGCTTTCAGAAAGGACGTCGTGACGCGTGCAAACCTCAATCCAGTAGGAGACAACATACTGTTGGAAATCCTCGTTCAAGGAAACTATGATTCAGTTTCCGAAGTCAAATACGACGCCGGTAAGCGAGACGCCAGCGAACGTGAAGGAAGGGCTAACATTAAGGCGTACGATCTCCGTCACCTCTCAAGCCTCTTCTGGCGATCGGGTGAGTTTCACCGTTTTTTGAAGTTCTGCGCGGTGGGCGCGGTGGGCGCTGTTTTGAATCTAGTCGTCTTGTATTCGCTGACAGAGCTGGGCATGTTCTACCTACTGTCGGGCTTCATAGCTATAGAAGCGGCAGTGTTATCAAACTTTTTTTTAAACAGGGCATGGACGTTCAGGGACACAGGGACTAGAGGGCTGAGATCCGTGCTCACCGCTTTGTACAGAGATCATGCCGTAAGATTCGTCGGGATTGTGCTTGACCTCGTGATCTTAGGGCTTTTAACCAGCGTATTCGGTCTCTACTACCTCACCTCACAGGTAATCGGCATCGCCGTGGCTATGCTGTGGAACTATGGTGGGAACCAGTGGTGGACGTGGGAGCACAACTTGTAGCCGCAAGCGCGACGATATGAATCCTCCCGCTTCGTCAAGCAAATGCGGCGAGGGTGACTTCTGACAACGTATTTTCACTATGCTAGGATTCAGTTGGATATTAACGGCAATGCCTTGCTGAGAAGGAGAATCAGGTTCGGACAAGCATATCGCTTCTGCGGATGTGCTTGCAGAGGGACCGATCTAAGCGACAAGGCAGCGACGCGCATTGCTGTGTGCTTGCCGCTCGCACGTACGAGCGATAACGCGGCACACATTAGGGCGTCAGCAGAGGCGAACACAGGCACACCCGAAGAACATCGCTCGGTTAATCGCAGGCCGAATGAGCGGCCAATATTTAGCCAAGATGGCTCCACTGAGGAACAAGGACTCCTCTCCGGAATCTCTGTTAGCTACGCTTTAATGCCAATCTTGAGTATAGCTCAGGGTTCGTGATGCCTCATGCTTGCTTTTCAAACAAATAAACGTCGTAGCCAATATAGCTCTTATTATAGGTCGTGTTATATGACGCGTTGTTGAAGGTTTGTATGGTCTGATTGAGAACCTGTGGGTCGATGCCAGACTCTGCCATCCACCATACGCGATTATGGCCGTTAATATCCGATTGTAGTTCTTTGATGTTGCTTGCGATGCCTTGCCCAGTTGACCACGAAGGAAACTTCGTGACATTCAAACCGGCAACGAAACTGTAATAATTGAACACGGGATCAAGATAGCCAGTAACTAGCACCAAGTCCCCGTCTTTTGCGTTTTCATTGATGAAACCAACTGCTTCCCGCGCTTGGGGCTTCGTGATTGTTGTATAGTAGGTTTGCAGGTTCGCTGCGGATAATGCGACGATAACGAGGACGACAGCAAGCTTAGCATATCGGTAGTTGATGTTTGTGATCCCTTTTGCCACGATCAAGAAGAGCGCCACTGATCCCGCGATTGTGTATCTAGTAACGTAAATTGGGCTGAGAAAGAGAGAAATGACAAACGGTATGACGTTGATGGCAAGCAGCCACACTGCCAGAAAGTACAACGCGTTATAATCCTTTGTGAAGCCCACTTCCCACGCATAGCTCTTAAGAGCTTTCACGGGTGCTTTCCAATCAATTGAGCCGCGTACTTTTCGAAACGTGAACAATGAAAGCACAGATAGCGCAAAGAAGAGTCGTAATAGGTTCGTGGTTATGGCAGACTCTAAGCTCCATCCGGAATACGTATAGAGTGTTTCGATGAGTGCGTTTATTGTGGGGGTTGATATCCAGCTCGTAAAGTATCCGTTCCTCACGCCAGAGATCTGCGAGATCACAACGCTGATCCAGGGGGCAAAAAAAACCACGAGCAGCGCTTGAAGCACCACCCAGTGTCTCAGTCGAAACGCGCGGTCGCGTGAGAGGAAGAGCAACGTCAGGAGGTAGACATTCTGCGCAATAACGACAAATATCCCGTATAGGTGGGTATACAGCAGGAGCGTTGTGCAAAGGACATATCCGACCGAGATGGCAACGGTGTTCCTGTGCAAGAAACGGATGAAGAAGTACATGGAGAGGAGAGCGAGGAGGACCATTAAGCTGTACATTCGCGCCTCTTGCGAATACTGAACATTAAACGTCGAAAAGGCGAGAATGAGCGCAGCCAGCAGCCCCACTTCCTCTGTAAAGAGCCGACGGCCCAGCACATAAATAACGGGTATCGCGAGCACGCCGAACAGAACCGACGGCAACCGCACCGCAACCTCTGAGGTACCGAACAAGGCTATCCAGTAATGCAGAATGAAATAATATAAAGGGGGATGCACGTCTACCCCCGCCACAGTAGGCACTATCTGAGACAAGCTCATTTTAGAGATCCAAACGGAGAAGGCTTCATCGAACCAGAGGCTTTGCACGCCTAAATCGTAGACCCTGAGAAATACGCCGATGAGTACAATACCGAGCAACGCGACGCTGTATTTGCTTATCGTTCGGCCTGCGACTTGCACAATCTGTGGGCTGTGGCTTCAGAGCTTAAATGTTGCGACTTCATCGTCTCCTGAACAAATGGCGTGCTTTAATGACGACATCGCACGAACGAACGCAAGCGCCTTAAGGCTCGAAACTCCGAATAGCGCATTTATGTTGTTCGAGTCGCGATTAACAACATCCGTCGCGCGTAAACGTCCGGAAATTGCAGCAAGTGCTTGGCCACACAAACATTAGTACAACGGCTTGTATCTGCAGTTGAACGATCGGGGCCTGCAGCACGTTCATGCTAGTGCGTTCACGATCTTGAGCGAGGTGGTGGAAAAACGAGCACATCCAAAAACGGCCAGCTAGCGGCTGCAAACGGTCCGTTGGTCACTCGTCAAAGGTCCCGCTAGGGTCATCGAGGAGTGGCCGCTGACGGTTGACCATCGGCCTTGCGGGTAGCAACTTTTCCCGCAGCGCGGAAGAATGCATCCGGCGTGCCGACGATTGTGGAGTGCGGTGCAAGGCGAAGCACAAAGCATCGAAGTGAACGACGTCACGTGCATTTGCGGCAAGACGAATGTTGGCCTCTGCGACTATCACCTCATCGACCAGGCCGTCGTCGATGTCTCGCTCCACCTTGAGCGATTCTCATTATGCGCGGACACGCCGATCACTTCATTCGGGCGAACACGCTGAAGAAACGCACAGGGGCACTCTTCGCGACTCTGGGGGCGCTAGTGTAAGACACTTTGAGCTCTGTTGGCCGAATGGCACATCTAGCATGAGATGACCTCAAGCCGGATGCCAACCGGCATTTGGCTCGTACCACGTGGAGCCCAATGTCGTTGCGTTCTAGGCCAAAAGCTCGAAACGTCGCAAACTAAATACATAGAGATGCCAAGTATTTGTCAGAGGGATCTCGGCAATACGTAGTGCGTACGGCTTTAAATCAATGATTTCAGTGATTTGTGTTTGTAACGATCAGCAGATATTGCAGGAATGTTTGCTCAAAAGCCTCTCAGAACAAGAAACAGCCTGCGAAACCATCATCATAGACAACACACAGAACCGATTCAAATCGGCAGCCGAAGCGCTCAACTGGGGCGGCTCGCAGGCTGTTGGAGATTACCTGATGTTCGTACATCAGGATGTTGATCTATCAGGTTCGTTTTTTGACGGCATGGAGGCACTATTGGACTCGTTGTCCGATCTCGGCGTTGCGGGGGTAGCAGGAACAAGTGAGCGCGCCGGTCCATTTGTTGAGCGATGCAGCAATGCTATACATGGCAGGGGACCAGCGCGATTCCGAAATGCCATCACACACGGCCCGCAAAGAGTCCAATTTGGAAAGCCGATACGGGAGCCAGAACCCGTGCAAACCCTCGATGAGTGTCTGGTGATAATTCCTAAGTCAATATTTCGGATGATGCAATTTGACGAAGTTACGTGCGATGGCTGGCATCTCTATGCGGTCGATTACTGTTTGAGTGTCCGCGCGCAGGGGTTTGGCGTTTATGTAATCCCGAAGCTTATGCACCATCAGTCAATAGGACACAAAGAGAAAAGCGCGCTAGAGATACTCGTGTCTCTCGGATTACAATCTGAAGAGTACTACGTCACCCTAGAACGCGTGCTCAAAAAACACAAGGACGGCTACAAGTGGATTCACACGTCTTGTGGTTCCTGGGATACTGCATCTCTGCTGAAGTTGCAACGATTTCGGTCCGCCCTTAAGCGCGTCGTTCTGTCTCTTGTCTTTTGAATTTGACTGTGCGGGGACAACATAAAGGGCGGCGTTTTTAAAGCACGCTACGTCACCCTGCAATATGGTGGTGGTGAACACCGGACAAAATCGTGGGCTCGCTTTGCGGATGTGCTAACAAAAGGGCTGATCTCAGCTACAAGAGCAGCTCTCTGTGACCGAGTCACACGGACTTATTCATCTACGTTTAGTAACAAGGTTAAGATTAAATAAACCTCATATGCGTCACAAGACCACTCTTCGGCGCGTGGCTTATTAGGCGGTTTGTTGGACTTGGTGGCGTCAGATCAAACAGTTACTGAAACAGGGCTCTAGTTGAGGCATCTAACACGTAGTTCAAAACAGGCCTTCGTTTTATGAATTTTGCTGGAACTCCGCCGACAACCGTCCACGGTTCTACATTCTTTGTGACAACGGCTCCAGAAGCTACGACCGCGCCAACACCAACGCGCACATTGGGTAGAATTGTGACTCGCGAGCCGATATAGACTCTATCTTCAATGAATACGGGCCCTCCCATTACACCAAAAGTCGGGCTGGAGAGATCATGTTCCATTGTCAAAATCAGTACTTGAGCGGCTATGCTCACGTTGTTTCCAATGTATAAGCCGTTTCTTCCATCTAGGAAAGCGTCGTTCCCTACAATCGAGTTATGGCCTATGTGTACACCATAAGGGTCAAAGAAACGGCAGCGCCAGTAAATTGTGGAATCCCTGGGGATGTCTACACCAAATACTGAACGATAGAGCACAAAGCGTATAATGTGAATAGGGATATAGCCCGTAAGTGTGGCAAAAAAAAAGAGAAGATCGCGAAGTCCACGCATTAGTATAGTCAGTGCTGAAGTGGGATGCCTACGCGCGAATTGTTCGATTTTTTGTTCTATCATCCACTCCCCTGCCAAGTAGCCGCATTGTGGGCGCCGGATTTTTGAATGGGCGCTCGTCCCCCCCGCGAGTCCAAAAAAACCAGCACATAAATGCATCTCAGTATTGATGACTAACAGTTTTAATAATTTCCGAATTTGTTAAACCTGCGGACTGCTGAGGCTGCAAACCGAAGCGCTTCGCGGTGATCGGGTAAGAAGTGCGTGACGCTCGGAGAGGTCCGTTAGTGTAGATCGATGATCCAAGTACAACGAGGTCGCAATCAAAGCTCACAGCGTCCGCGACATTCGCGCTATCGTGCAAAGCTACCTTCACTGAGGAATGCCCTCCAAATAGCCGCATTTTTGTTTGGAAATGGCTTTTGAATTGACCAACCCAAGCGTCGCGAGGCGACTCTGAAAACGCCGAGTACGGCGTAATGTCAGAAGATCAACACCGTACATCGAAACAGCTATATTAGAGTGAGTTTCAGGTTAAGTCGTGTTAGAACCTAGAACGAGGTAATCGCGGTGCGTGACAGAACCGTCGGAATCGTTGGTGCGCGAGGCATAGACAATTACGGCGGATATGAGCGAATGCTTGCGGACTTGCTGCCTCGACTTGTCCAAAAAGGCTACCGTGTTCGTTGCACCTGCGAGCAAACGGAGGGTGGCGACTGCCCGACCGATTATATGGGTGCGAAACTTGACTACTTTCCGCTTAAAGCGCCCGCGAACTACACCTTAAGAAAAGCATTCGAACTTCTTTATGACAGTTTCTTCGTCGCGAAGTATTCGCTGGTTTGCGATATCATTTACGTACTTGGAATTTACGGCGGAGCGTCTCTGCTGATCCCCCGGTTGTTGGGGAAGAAGGTAATTGTTAACACAGACGGATTAGAATGGAAGCGCGCCAAATACCACATAGTGGAACGGAGCCTCATCATATTATACTTCGCCGTTTCACTTAATCTCGCCTCAAAAATCGTCATTGATAATGAACAGCTGCGCCGATGCATTGGCAAGAAGCACAGCTCCAAGATCTGTTATATCCCGTACGGGGTTTCCCGGCAGAAATCCCATTCGTGGGACCCGGCTAAACTAAGCAGCCACTTTGCTGAGCAGATCGACGGCGCAAAGATAGAAAAGGGCAAGTACTGGTTGCTCGTATCGCGTTTGGAGCCGGAAAACAACATCGACGTAATCGTCGATGGGTTCGTTAAGGCAAGACCAAAGTATCCTTTGGTCGTCGTCGGCGATTTTACGAGCAACAAGTATCGAGATCGAGTTTACGGGCTGGCATCTAACGGCAATTCATCCGATATAGCGTTTTTGGGATCGATATAT
>Ga0187885_10005006_pt1 | contig 10526 bp, 8 predicted proteins | sample June2016WEW_20_1_3_FD_132970 | JGI IMG/M metagenome (GOLD analysis project Ga0187885, IMG submission 132970) | Peatland microbial communities from SPRUCE experiment site at the Marcell Experimental Forest, Minnesota, USA - June2016WEW_20_100 | ecosystem: Environmental > Terrestrial > Soil >... | reverse complement strand
GGCGGCCTCGGCCCCACCGAAGATGACCTGACTCGCGAATCCGTGGCCGACGCGCTGGGATTAAGGCTGCAGCGCGATCCCGAGATCATTGCGAAGCTTGAAGAGCGCTTCGCCAAGCGCGGCTACAAATTTTCCGCCAACAATGCGAAGCAGGCCGACATCCTGACCAGCGCCGCGGTGTTGCCGAATCCGCTCGGCACCGCGCCCGGACAGTGGATTGCCGGAAAATATGACGGCGAGGAGCGGCTGCTGATGCTGCTTCCCGGCCCTCCCTACGAACTGAAGGCACTGTTCGAAACCGAATGCATTCCGAGACTGCGCGCCCGAATTCCTGTCCAGCACATCGCGTCGCGAACGCTCAAGGTAGCGATGATGCCAGAATCGCAAGTGGACGCGCGGGTCGCGCCTATTTACAAAACTTATACTGATGTGGAGACTACGATCCTCGCGGGCGGGGGCGAGATTCAACTCCACCTGCGCTGCCGGAAGGATTCACAAGCCGAGGCCGAGGCGCGCGTCGAAGAACTCGCCGACAAAATCGAAGACGAACTTGGCGACGCCATCTTTTCCCGCAAAGGTGAAACCATCGAACAGATCGTCAGTTATCTGCTGCAGATGCGCGGCATGACGCTGGCGGTGGCCGAATCCTGCACTGGTGGCCTGCTGGCCGAGCGCATCACTTCGCTCAGCGGCAGCTCGCGCTATTTCATTGGCGGCGCCGTGGTCTACTCAAATGAATTGAAAACGCAATTTGCGAACGTTCCCAAAGCTCTGATCGACCAGCACGGAGCGGTGAGCCGCGAAGTGGCAGCGTCCATGGCGGAAGGCATCCGCAAGCGCTGCCTCGCAAGCTACGGTGTCGGAATCACCGGAGTCGCCGGCCCGAGCGGCGGAACCGAGCAAAAGCCGGTGGGACTGGTCTACGTCGCGCTGGCAGGAGAAGAAGGAACGCAAGTGGTCGAACGCAATTTCCCCGGCGACCGCAAGCGCATCCGCCAGTTTGCGGCGCAACAGGCATTGGAGATGATCCGCCGGGCGCTCTTGTAAGCGCGCTGTGCAAGTGATGCGAATATTCATCGGCATCGATCTCGACCCGGAAGTCCGTGCTCGCATCGAGCGCTTCCTTGAAGGCGTGCGAGGCTTCGCTCCCGATGCCCGCTGGGTGCGCCCGGAGTCGCTGCACATTACGTTGAAGTTCATCGGAGAACAACCGCCGGAGCGAGTCGAAGCCATCAGCGAACGTTTGCGGCAGATCGAGAGCAGCGTTCTTGATATTGGCTGTAGCGGATATGGATTCTTTCCCACTGCAAAGGCTCCGCGCGTATTCTGGATCGGAATCCAAGCCGGACCGCAACTGGCCGAACTGGCCGAGAGCGTCGATATGGCCGTCGCCGAACTCGGCATTCCGCGCGAAGACCGGCCATATAGTCCGCATCTGACTCTGGCGCGCGGCGGCGCCGGGAGAAAGTCGGGCTCGCCGAAATGGCGCACGGGAGATGGCCCCACCGCAGTCTTCGCAGTGCTCGAACGGCGTCTCGCCGCGATGTCCGAGCTTGATTTCGGCAAAATGACGGCCCACGAGTTTATTCTCTATCGAAGCCAGCTTTCGCCGGGAGGATCGAAGTACACGAAGCTGCAACGGTTTCCGCTGCGGCGAGGATAGTGGAGGAGGATAGTGGAGAGAGACGGGCGGGGCGCCCGCCGCTCCACCCGCAAATTTGGATAAACAGCAACCAACATGAATCCCTACTTCATCGCCGCCAGTGAGAGCTATCTGCTCGGGTCGATTCCGTTCGGCTACGTGCTGGTGCGGATCTTCACGGGTGAGGATGTACGTGCGAGTGGCAGCGGAAACATTGGCGCTACGAACGTAGCCCGTAGATCTCCAGCGCTCGGAGCTCTGACTCTGTTTCTGGACGCCGCCAAGGGCCTGGCTGCGGTTCTCGTGGCGCGAGCGTTGTTCGTTGGACTTGGACCTGGACCGCATCAACAACTCATTATGACCACCGCCGCGTTCTTCGCCGTGCTTGGCCATCTGTTCCCCGTCTGGCTCAAGTTCCGCGGCGGGAAGGGCGTTGCCACTAGCCTTGGAGCTTTTATACTCCTCACCCCGAAATCCGTTTTGTGCATGGTGGTCCTGTTCCTGCTCATTGCCGTTGTGTTCCGCTACGTCTCGCTCGGTTCGGTCGCTGTGGCAGCGGTTTTTCCGTTGCTGGCGTGGGCCTTCCGTGAATACGTGGACTCTCGGCAGTTGCTCTTGATCGCCGCGGTTTCGCTGCTCGTCATCTGGAGACACCGCCAAAACATCGGCCGCATCGCCGCCGGAACGGAATCCAAATTAGGAGCAACCAAGTCAGGAACATTCGGAGCAACCCGGCAATGACAATAACGACGAGCCGCATTGCCGTTATCGGCGCCGGCGCCTGGGGCACTGCGCTGGCCATCGTCCTCGGACGCAAAGGGACACACGGTTTCAGGCATGATGTCCGGCTCTGGGCCAACGAGCCTGAAGTTTCGGAAAGCATCGCAAGAAGCCGAATCAACGAGCACTTTCTACCCGGGTTCATCCTGCCAGAATCGATTGCAGCAACCGGCGATCTGAATACGGCGCTCGACCGCGCGGAGATCGTGGTCAGCGTGATGCCTTCGCAGCATTGTCGAGCTTTGTTCGAGCGCATGGCGCCGTCGCTTCATCCAGAAACACTTTTCGTCAGCTGCACCAAGGGACTTGAAGACGGCACTCTACTGCGGATGACCGAAGTGATTGGCGACGTTTTACGCAGCCGCCGGTTCACGCCGCGCGTGGCTGCACTCAGCGGCCCGTCGTTTGCCAAAGAGGTGGCGCGCGGCGATCCGACGGCTGTCACCGTGGCGTCCGTCGATGGCGAGGTGACGCGCGCCGTGCAGCAAGCGTTCAACGATTCCCGCTTTCGCGTCTATACCAACGACGACGTGATCGGCGTGGAGTTAGGCGGGGCGCTGAAGAACATCATCGCCATTGCCGCCGGTGTCTGCGACGGCCTCGGCCTCGGCCACAATTCGGTTGCGGCCCTGATCACGCGAGGTCTCGCCGAAATGGCGCGCCTGGTCGTGGCCTGCGGTGGCCGCCTGGATACCATGGCTGGACTCGCCGGCCTGGGCGACCTCGTCCTAACCTGCACCGGAGATCTCTCGCGCAATCGCAGCGTCGGCGTTGAACTCGGCAAGGGCCGCAACCTTCCCGACATCATCGCCGGCATGCACGGAGCGGTCGCCGAAGGAGTCTTCACCACCAAGGCCGCGGTCGGTCTAGCCCGCAAGAAAAACGTCGAGATGCCGATCACCGAACAGATATTTGCCATCCTCGAAAACGGCAAGTCGCCGCAACAAGCCATCGAAGAATTGATGACGCGCGCGGCGCGGTCGGAAATTTGCTGAGCAATGGCGCTTGCTTCCCACCCGCTCACGCTGCTATTTTCGTTGAGCCACAAAACCTCGGGCGCGGGCTTGAAGTTAGCAATAACAATCCAAAGCTCATTCTGAGACGTACTTCAGGAGGATGAAGATCGGCGTGCCGAGCGCTGACATCAACGCGATGCCGTCCGACCTTGCGCTGGTGACGGCGATTCGGTCTGGCGATCAGGGCGCTATGAACGGCGGGGTTAGACTTAGGAGGTAGTCCTTGGATCCGTTCTCCGCCGTGAACAAAGAAGACGAAACCAGCCCAATCGGGTTCCGCTCGGAACAAATTACGGCACGTTTCTTATCGCCCGATGGATCAACGGTGATGAAATCTCTGGAGGTCCGGTTTGACCCTTTGCTGGGAACCTCGTCCCGTATCGCCGAAGGCGTCGTACTCTCAAAGGCCGATGAGGGCGCACTGGCTCCTCTTCAAGTTCCCAACCCGGGCTGTCCGTTCTGCCCAGATCGAATAAATAGGGTCACTCCCAGAGTGTTGGAACCAATTCACCCCGGCGGACGCCTAGCGCAGGGAGAGTCAGTGTTGTTCCCCAACCTTGTTCCTTACTCTCAGTACGCAGCGGTCGCGGTTTTCTCCGAGCGGCATTGGCTGGCATTGAACGGATTCACGCCTCAACGACTGTTTGACAACCTCGCAGTTGCTGTGGACTACGTGCGCAAGGCGCATGCTTTCGATCCGCGGGCCGAGAACTGCGCCTATAACATAAATTACCTGTATCCGTCCGGCGGGTCGCTACCGCATCCGCACGCGCAGATCTATCTCGATCCACACCCCACAACTTTCATGCGCTTGCAGCGTGAGGCCAGCGACGCTTATCGGACAGCCCAAGGCCGGTCGTATTGGGAAGACCTGGTGGAAACCGAAGAGGCCCGCGGACTACGATTCGTGGCTCGGGTAGGCCGGACCGCATGGATTACTGGTTTTGCTCCTATCGGCTTCAATGAGGTGCGGGCTGTTGTTTCGGGCTGTGAAACCTTTCTCGACCTCACGGAAGGTGATCTGAATGCACTTGCAACAGGTATCTCGCGCGTCCTCCAGTGGTACGAATTGACGGGGTACAACAGCTTCAACCTGGCGCTTTATTCGGGACCGCTGAACGCCTCGCGTGGGTGGCGCGTCCATCTGTCGATGATCACGCGCACGGCGATGCTCCCCTATTACCGGAGTGACGCAATGCACATGGAGCGCTTGCATTGGGAAGCGGCAGTGGATCGCCCACCCGAGCGCATCGCCGACGATCTTCGCGCCCATTTCGCCGGAGCTTAATTTCCGTCCCACGCGTCTTGAAGTTTTTCTCTCCTTTCCTGCTTGCCTGTTGCGATTAACTATGGTTAACTAATAAAAATGATCTCCGGTTAATGGATTACAGCAGGTAACCGCAGCGGTCATCCCAAATGAGCGGGGGAACTCAATGGCACGGGCAGGTCGCTTTACTCTTCTTGTGTTGAGTGTGGCGTGTCTTCTGTCAGCGGAAGCACTGGGACAAGGCGAAACCACCAGTGCCATCGTTGGCGAAGTAAGGGACGCAACCAACGCAGTTGTGCCGGGTGCCACGGTGACGGTTACAAATCACGAGACCGGTCTAAAGCGCAATGCCCAGACAGATAACGCAGGCCGGTTCAATTTCCCACAGTTAAAGCCGGGCACTTACTCGGTCAGAGTGGAAGCGCGAGGCTTCGACCCGCGGCAAAATGACAATGTAGTTTCGGGTCTGGGCCAGAAGCAAACGGTGGATTTCACGCTTAAGGTGGCGCGATCCAATGAGGTGGTTGAGGTAAACAGTGAAGCTCCGCTCATCAACCCGGAAAACGCAAACACCTCCACCACTCTGAATGCGCCGGCGCTGGAAGATCTACCGAATCCGGGTGGCGATTTAACTTACCCCCTGCAGTTTGCCCCTGGAGCGCTCATCAACACGGCGGGCAGCAGCAACGACTTTGTCGGCGGGAGCAACGGATATGGCAACGTGGAATTTAACGGACTGCCGGCTCTCTCAAACGGCTACATCGTTGACGGGTTGGAAACGAACGACCCGCTCACCAATCTCAACAGCGGTCTTTCCACCAACCTCGTCCTGGGATTGAATTCGATTTCCGAAGTGACGGTCAACACGCTTTCGTATTCCGTGGATCAAGGGCGCTATGGAGCATCCCAAATCGACTACGTCACCAAGTCTGGCACGAATCAGTTTCATGGGAATCTCTACGAACTGTGGAATGGTTCACTACTGAATGCAGCCGACTACTTTACGAATGCGACACCGGGGAATCACAAGCCGCGATCCACTGTGAATCATTTTGGCGGCAGTTTGGGAGGACCGATTCAGCACGACAAGCTGTTTTTCTTCTTCGACAGCGAGTGGGTGCGGATCGCGCTGCCGATTGTCACGCCGACGATCGTTCCCACTGCGCTGTTTCGAACCTACGTCTTGGGGCAACTTCCGTCGCAGGAGGTGCCGTTTTATGAACAGATGTTTTCGCTCTATGGAAATACCAGCGGTGCACCCTACGCGATCGACGGCTGCCCGCTCGCGGCGGGGGAGGGTTGCGCGAATCAGCAGAGCGTCTCGCACTCCAGCGACGACCACGAGCAAGTACAGACGTTCCGCCTCGATTACAACATCAATCAGAAAGATATGGCCTGGTTTCGCTTTCAGTCGGACACCGGGCTGCAAGCCGCCTACACGGACCCCATCAACCCGGTGTTCAATGCATTTTCGCCGCAGCCTCTCTATTCGTTCGCCGCCGGACACACCCACGTTTTCTCGCAGAACCTGGTGAACTACTTCAATCCGGCGTTCTCCTGGTACGAAAGCTTGTTTGGGCCGAGCAACTTTCAGAAGACGCTTTCGGCTTTCCCGATTGTATTGCAGGGCACCGGCGCCACCCCCTTCACTCCCATTGGAGGGCTTGACAACACCTGGGTACAGGGCCGGCGCGCATCCCGGTTTTTCATCAACGATAATCTTGCCTGGAGCCATGGCGCTCACGAACTTCGGTTCGGAACCAATACCCGTATCTTCCGGCTGAACGATTACGACTTCGGAGAAGGCACGGTTCCCACCGTGACCTACGCGAACCTGCAGCAATTTATCGATGGAGTAGCGAACACCGCGTCGGAGACGTTCCCATCGAACCTAAATGAGCCCTTCAACTTTCTCAATCTCGATGTCTACGCGCAGGACACCTGGAAAGTGACTCGTACGCTGACCTGGACGTTTGGTCTGCGCGACACCTTCAATTCCAATCCACTGAACCCGCATGATCAAGTTGCCCGTCTTCGCGGCTCCTTCAGTTCCATCGTGCATGATGATCACCCGCTGAACACCGTTATTCAAACTCATCTCGGCCATCTGTTCTCGTCAACCCCGGTAGCCATTCTGCAGCCGAGAACGGCGATTGCGTGGCAGTTCGCGCCAAAATCCGTGCTCCGCACCGGCTTCGGAATTTTCAGCGATGTCTTGCCGGGCACGGTGGCCGACCTGATCGGCACAAATCCTCCCTACGACAAGACGTTTCAGGGAGGACTGCTCGGCAGCGTGGGCGGCACGGCCATCGCGCCGGGAGCGCCCAACAGCGCCGTGGGCGCAGTCGTTGCTGCGAATCAGACATTTACTTTGGGATTTCCCCTGGGCCAGTCTTCTCTTCCGCCACCTGCGATCACAGCCATCCCAGATGGCAAGCTCCATGCTCCATATTTCATGGAATGGAGTCTGGGAATTGAGCATCAATTCGGAACGACAGCTAGCGCGCACGCGCAGTACGTCGGCACGCGCGCTGTGAACCAGCCATACTCAACCCAAGTCAACGGCTATCAAACCGTATGCCAGGGTTGTTTTGCGCCGTTTCCCTACATGCAGCCTACCGATTCACGATTCGGCGCGGTAACGCAGTTCTCCACCGGCGCAAACAGTCACTACAACGGTCTTCAACTGACCGCGATGAAGCGGCTCGGCCATGGTTTACAAGGACAGATCAACTACACCTGGAGCCGTTGCATGGACACTGTCTCGAACGGAGGATTCCTGCAATTTTCCGCCGGAGGAATTCTTTCTCCTCTGCCGGGAGAACTAGCCCGCGATTACGGTCCTTGAGATTACGACATTCGGCACAATCTTAACGGGCAATACGTGTATCAGTTGCCGGTCAGAGTGCGGAATCATTCGCTGGGCTATGCGCTCAATGGCTGGCAGATTTCCGGAACTGCGTTTTGGCATAGCGGCGTTCCGTTCTCAGTGCTGAGCACGCCCTATTCAGCGATCAATCCAATCACGATGCAGGAAGAGGGCATCGTGCAGGGCAGTGGACCGGAGTTCGCCAGTCTTGTGCCGGGAGTGAATCCATACTGTCGTCATTGCAACCTGGGCGTTACCCAAGCGGGCACAATTCAGTGGCTTAATCCGGATGCCTTCGTCTCAACCGTCGATTCGAGCGAGCAGTCCATTAATGGGCAGATCGTGCCCGCCGGATCCTGCAATGGCGGCGACAGCCCGCAGAATTGCCAGTTCGGAAACCTCGGCCGCAATGCCCTGCGCGGTCCGGACTTCCTCTGGAGCGACTTCTACCTGACAAAATGGTTTGCCTTGACCGAGCATGTGAAGCTGCGATTTGAGAGTCAGTTCTTTAATGTCTTCAACCATCCGAATTTCAGTCTACCCAGCGTGGTGCAGGCCGGTATTCCAGGAAATCCTTCGACGCAAACTGGATTCGGAGCGCTCACGTCGACCACTTCTCCACCAACCGGTTTGCTGGGCGTAGGTTTGGGAGGCGATAGCACTCCGCGCATGATCGCGTTTCAGGCGCGGCTGGAGTTCTGAGCATTCTCGAGATGCTCGGGCATCGCTATGTGCTACTGTGCTGGGTCTAGGACAACGAAGCTATACGCTCGGCCAATGCTTGCTCGAATCTTCACCGCGCTGCTGGCATTCATTTTGACCGGAACGCTGCCATTACACAGTCAAGATCAGCCCGCAAGTGTTGATCCAACGGGACCGATCGCAACCGATCGGCCGGCAGTAACGAACTCCAGCATTGTCGTGCCACGCGGCAGCCTGCAGGCGGAGAATGGCTTCCTTGAAACCAGCAGCCAGGGGCGGAGCGTCTTAGACGGCCCGGAAAGCTTAGTGCGTTTTGGCGTTGCCAAGAGAACCGAGTTGCGTTTCACGGTACCGGACTATTTCTACAATCTGACAACCGGCAACGGCGTCGGCTCGGGATTCGGCGACTTTGCCTTCGGAGTCAAACAGCAGCTCGGACCCACGCACGGCTTCGATGTTTCCGTCATCGCGTTTCTCAGTCTACCGACCGGCGCCAACGGCGTGTCCAGCGGCGGGTACGATCCGGGATTGCAGGTGCCGTGGTCGCGCGCGCTCTCCGCCAACTGGACGGCGGCGGGAATGTTCTCCGTGTACTGGCCTACTCAGTATCAGTCACCCCAGGGCCACACGCGAAACGTGACTGGCGAGTCCACGTTCCTTTTCGATCGGCAATTGACGAAACCCTGGGATGCATTTGTCGAGTACGCGGGTGATTTTCCAGAAGTTGGCGGGCCCCGGCATTTGCTGCACTTCGGAACCGCACTAAAAATTGCAGAGCAGCAACAGATTGATTTTCATGTCGGTGTGGGCCTATCGTCGGCGGCAGTGGATCATCTCATAGGGATCGGCTATTCGTTCCGCTTTCAGGCAATCCGGCGCTAGCGTGCTTCTAGGCGAAACCTACATGTAGAAGCGAGACTCCCGCGCACCGCACAGAGCCTACTCAGGTTTCCCTGTGTAGTGTTGTTCGCGGTGGACCTCACCATGGTCTTCCAGGGACTCCAGGTGAGTGATGACCTCGGCGGGCATCCCCAGTTCGGCCGGCAGGCGTTCTTCCAGAATGGTGGCGAGGCGGTGGGCCTCGCTGACCGATGTCAGGCGCGGGAACAACAAGTGCACTTCGATAATCTGGCGGTATCCGGTGGTTCGGAAGCGTACGCCATGGTATTGAATGGCCAGCTCGGAGCAAACGGCATCCAGCTTGTCGCGAATCTTCCGGCCGGCTGCGGGATCAGAATAATCCAGCAGCCCGACTGCCGAACGCCAGACCAAGCGCCCTCCCGACCAGAGGATATTCGCGGCTACGGCGATGGCTACCAGCGGATCGAACGGTTTCCAGTGCGTCGATAGCACCAGTCCCAGTCCTCCCACAACGCCAAAGCTAGTCCAGCTATCGGTCAAGACATGTTTGCCATCGGCTTCGAGAATGAGTGAATTGATCCGCCGGCCAGTCCGCAGGAGATAGTAGCCGAGACCCGCATTGAGTATTCCAGCAATCAGGACCAGCAATCCGCCTGCTCCCAGGTGCTCCAGCTGTAGCCCGCCGATCCACTTCCGGATCGACTCAAATAGAATTGCGATTGCGGCCACGACGATCATCGCTCCTTCAAACCCAGCCGAGAAGAAGGTGATCCTCTCGTAACCGTAGAGGAATTGATGGGAAGCTGGTTTTGTGCTGAGCCGAAGACTGAAACTAGCAAACCCCACGGCGATTACGTGGACGACGGATTCGGCCGCGTCGGAAAAAATGGCCGCCGAATGCGTCATGAAATAGGCTGTGGCCTTACCGATCAGCATTGCCAAACCAAGAGTCAGGGAGAGACGCATGGCGAAGCGCGCCTCGCGCAACTCCCGTTCGTCTCTGCGTGTTGCCGGGCTAACCGTGGCTGGCGTAGGCACGCTCTTGATCCCTATCCCTGGCTAAGAAGCTTAGCATTGGACATAGTCCCACAGAGATCGCAGCACACGATGTGATGTCGCTCACGCAGGGAGCGCCGCGAGCTTGGCGATTCTGCACGCGCAGTCGCCCGCTCGGAGTCGGACTCACTGCATCGCCTCGTCGGAACTTGTTCCCTTCCAAACAGCCCGACGCGGCACTAGAATGCTCTTAGCGGATCAAGCAGGGCTGGTGGATTTCTACAGTGCAATTCAATACGTGATGTTTCTGGCCATCGTTACCGCCCTGGTGGAGCCCCTGGGCGGCTACATGGAACGGGTCTTCTCCAAGCGACGGACCGTACTTGATGGTTT
>Ga0187885_10005000_pt1 | contig 10535 bp, 10 predicted proteins | sample June2016WEW_20_1_3_FD_132970 | JGI IMG/M metagenome (GOLD analysis project Ga0187885, IMG submission 132970) | Peatland microbial communities from SPRUCE experiment site at the Marcell Experimental Forest, Minnesota, USA - June2016WEW_20_100 | ecosystem: Environmental > Terrestrial > Soil >... | reverse complement strand
GCTACGAGCAGCGCGGTCCTGGCCGACCTGCTCGAGATCGTCCGCAGCGGCCTGAGCACATGGGCCGATCTGCCGCCGGCGGCGCCGGAGCTGGTCGTCCTGGCCGACGATCGCGCCACCATCCGCCGGCAGTGGTTCGTCTGCCTGCCCGGCGTGCTCCCGGACGAGGTTCCGGGTCGTCTCGCCGAGGAAATGGCCGGCCCGCCGCCGAGTGCCGTGCCGCGGCATCGGAGCCGGACCTGGGTCGCCGTCCAGACCCGGCCGCTGCCGCTGGCCGAGGTTCGCGAAGCGATCGAGCCGCTGGTCGCCGCCGACCGCGACGTGCCCATCTACCCGATCCTGACCTCGTAGCCGGAGCGATCGAAGTGTCCGCATCCCGCGCCAGCCGCTCGCCCGCCAACCGCTCGCCCGCCAACCGCTCGCCCGCCAACCCGGCTGCGGTCGCCTCTCCGGCTGGCGCAGGCGCCATCGCTCGCCCGCGCCTGGTGGAGCGCTACCGCGAGTTCCTGCCGATCACCGAGCGGACCCCGATCATCAGCCTGGGCGAGGGCTTCACGCCGCTGGTCCGGATCGACCACATCGCCGGGCGCATCGGCGTGCCGAACCTCTACGTGAAGTACGAGGGCATGAACCCGACCGGCTCGTTCAAGGACCGGGGCATGGTCGTGGCCATCTCCAAGGCCGTCGAAGAGGGCGCGCGGGCGGTCATCTGCGCCTCCACCGGCAACACCTCGGCCTCCGCCGCGGCCTACGGCGCCGCCGCGGGCGTGGAGGTGATCGTCGTCCTGCCCAAGGGCAAGATCGCCCTGGGCAAGCTGATCCAGGCGCTCGCCGCCGGGGCGAAGATCGTGGCCGTGGACGGCAACTTCGACGAGGCTCTGCGCGTGGTGCGCGAGATGGCCGAGCAGAAGGTCCACCCGGTAACGCTGGTCAACTCGATCAACCCGTACCGGATCGACGGCCAGACGACCGCCGCCTTCGAGGTCTGCGACGACCTGGGCCGAGCGCCCGACATCCTGGCCATCCCGGTCGGCAACGCCGGCAACATCACCGCGTACTGGGCCGGGTTCAACCGCTACGCGGCAGCCGGGCGGATCGGCGCGAAGCCGCGCATGTACGGCTTCCAGGCGGCCGGCGCGGCGCCGATCGTGCTGGGCCATCCCGTCGAGAAGCCCGAAACGATCGCCACTGCCATTCGCATCGGCAATCCGGCTTCGTGGCGCCAGGCCGTGGCGGCCCGCGATGAGTCCGGGGGGCTCATCGAGACGGTCAGCGACGACGAGATCGTGGCCGCGTATCGGGACCTGGCCACGAGCCAGGGGATCTTCTGCGAGCCCGCTTCGGCGGCGAGCCTGGCGGGCGTTTGCAGGCTCGCCGCGGCGGGGCGGATCGACCGGAACGCCACTGTTGTGTGCGTCCTGACGGGCCACGGTCTGAAGGATCCCGAGACGGCCGAGCGGACGGCCGGCGGCGCCGGCGCGATCCTCGAGGCGGCCCCAACCACCGCGGGCGTCATGCGCGCCCTCGGCTGGTAGCGCGTACGGGCGGGGAGCGTCATGAGCTGGACCGATCGACTGGCCGGACGGCGACTCATAGTCGAGGTGCCGGCGACGACCGCGAACCTCGGCGCCGGCTACGACTGCCTTGGGCTGGCGCTCGAAGTCGTCAACCGCATCGAGGTCGAGCCGCTGCCGGGTTCCGGCGGGGGGGTAGAGCTTGCGGTTGAGGGCGATGGCGCCGCAGAAATCCCGGCCGATCGATCCAATCGCTTCCTCGTCGCCCTCGAGAAGGGCCTGCGACGCTCCGGCGACGAGCTGCCGGCGGGTCTTGGCTGGCGCCTGCGGATGCGCAACGACGTGCCTCTGGGGCGGGGGCTGGGGTCGTCCGCCACCGCGACCGTCGGCGGCCTCGTCGCGGCCAACGCGCTGCTGGATCGAATGCTGACCGTGTCCGACCTGCTGGCCATGGCGAGTGAGATCGAGGGCCACGCGGACAACGCCGCGGCCGCGCTGCTTGGTGGCTTCGTCGTCGTGGACGGACGCGGCGATTCCCCCGTTGCTCTCCGCTTCGACGCCCCGGTTTCACTGCGATGCGTGCTCTTCATTCCCGAACGCCAGCTCTCCACCGAATCCATGCGCGCCTGCCTGCCGGCCCAGGTCCCCTTCGCCGCCGCCGCCGCCAACCTGGGCCGCGTGGCTCTGGGCGTGGCCGGTCTCTCCCAGGGTCGCCTGGAAGTGCTGGATCGCCTCACTCGCGACGAGCTCCACGAGCCCTACAGGGCCCGTCTCTTCCCGGAGCTGCCTCAGCTGATCGCGGCGGCCCGCGAGGCGGGCGCCCTCGGGGCGTGTCTGTCGGGCGCGGGCTCCACCGTGGTGGCGTTCAGCGATTCGCCGGGCGAGTCGGACGCGATCGGCCTGGCAATGCTGGCCTGCGCGGAACGTCTCGGGCTGCCGGGCGGGATCCGAATCGTCGGAGTGCGAAACCTGCCCGCGCGGGCCTTCGAGCTGTAGCCGCGCTCAGACCGACCCGTCGTCCTCGTCGTCTTCGTACTCGGGCAGCTCGGGCACTCCGACCACCTCCGCCCACGGGGCGTACAGGATCACGGCGTCCCCCGGCTCGAGCATGTCGGCCATGGCCAGGGCGGCGACCGCGTCGGCGACGGCGGGCCCCGCGGGCTCGCGAACGCGGGCCAGGCTCTGCGGCGCGCCGAACGAGTAATCGCGCTTCTCGCTGCGGCCGCTCATCCAGGCGAAGACCTCCTCCTGGGCTAGGCGGAGCTGCTCGCGCCACCTGGGGTCTTCGTCGGCGAGGGCCTGCAGGTTGCGGTGAGCTATCCGCAGCTCCTCCTTGGGCTGCCGCCGCCAGGCCGCGATCAGCCCCGAAGTCTCTGCCGCGGTCAGCGCCGCGAGCCTGGTGAGGAACTCGAGCACGAGCGCGGTGTTCGGGCCGAACTCGCCCTCCTCCTCGGTGCGGCCCTCTTTCTCTGCCCCGCCCTCCGTGTGGGATGCCGGCGCTGCCGCCGGCGCCGCCTCGTCGGTCTCGTCGCCTTCGGACGCTTCGTCCTCCTCATCCTCCATCACCTCGGACCACGGACCGTACAGCGTGTCGAAGTCCACGTCGGCGAGCTCGTCCTCCAGGACGAGTGCGTCGACCGCGTCGGTCGCCGCCTCCGCGACGATGGAGTAGACCGCGTCGTCACCTTCGAGTTGCATGGACGCGAGCCAATCCGAGACGGCATGCTCGGCGGCCCACAGCTCGGCCTCGCGCCCCCCGCCGCGGTGGCTCCGCCGCACGACCGATCGGGCGACCTTCCGCTCGGCCTCGGGGATCGCCTCGTAGGCGTCCGCGATCGCCTCGGCGGTCTCGTCGTCGATGTCGGCCAGCTCGTCGAGCAGCGAGGCGACGTCTTCGCCGTTCGGGCCGTACATCTGCGTTGGGTTCGAGCCGGTCAGCCCGAACTCCTCCGCCTCGCGCTCGAGCTCGGCCCGAAGCGCGGCCGCCCGTTCCTCCGCCGTCCTCGCGCCCGACCGGCCGAGTTCGTCGCCCTCCTCCGGCTCGCCCTCCGGCTCGTCCTCGAAGTCCTCCGGCTCGCCGGGCGAGGCGTTCGGCCCATCCGAAGATGTCCAGCTGAGCGCGTTCGGCACGGCCTCGTCGATCAGCCGGTTGGGAGCGCCCTCGTCCTTCTTGTAACGCCTGAACATCGACATCTCCGCCGTCCTCGCCGCTGGCCGTCAGTTCTCCGCCCTGTCCGAACCGGCCGGCCGGCCCTCCTCATCGGCCGGCTCCGGCAACGGCGGCGCGCCCACGAGATTGAACCACGGCGCGTAAAGCGCTTCCGCGTCTTTCGGCGCCAGCAGGTCGCCGACCACCAGGGCCGCGATCGCGTCGGCGAGGGCCGGGCCCGCCATCCGGCGCGTCACGCTCTGGCCGGTCTGGCCCATGAAGCCGGCCGTCTCCTGCAGCCGGCCACCGTTCAGCCAGGGAACGATCTGCTCCTGGGCCCGGCGGACCTGGTCATGCCAATTCGGGTCTTCCTCGACCAGTCCGTGAAGGGCCTGGTGAGCCAGTTCCAACGCATCGTGAGGGGCTTCCTGCCAGGCGCTCACGAGCCTGGCGACCTGCTCCGGAGAGAGGAGCCAGAGCCGGTTGAGGAAATCGGCGACGGAGTCAGTGTTGGGGCCGAACTCGCCCTCGGTCTCCTTCTCGGTCTCCGCCTCGGCTTCCGCATCGCCCTCGCCCGCCTGAGCGTCGACGGCTCCGGCGCCGCCCTCGATCTCCTCGAGCTCATGCTCCACCATCACCTTCTCGAGGGCCTCGGTCCAGGGCAGGAACAGAGCCTGGTAATCCGGCTCCTCCAGCTCGTCTTCCAGGATGGTCGCGGTGACGGCATCCAGCGCGGCATCGCTCACCTGCGAGCAGATGCGTGCCCAGTTCGGGACGGCCTTGGCGTATTCGGGGTATTCGGCGGCGACGGACAGCCAGGCTCCGATCTCCTCCCGCGCCATCTGGACGTGACGGGCCATCTCCGCGTCGGCCTCGGTCAGCTTGCGAGCGGCCTTACGCGCGGCATCGCGATCTGACCTGGGGGCGCTCCGCCACTCTTCGGCGATCGTGGCGGCGTCGTCCGGACCGACTTCCTCGAGCCGGTCCAGAACCGCGAGCACGGCGACGGCGTTGGGGCCGTAGAGCCAGGCGTCGTTGTCGGCCAGGTAGTCCGCCGCCTGGCTGTCGAGGTCGACGTCCACGTCCTCGGGCGCCGGCTGTTCGGCGGCGTCGGCGGCGGCGTCCTCGGCCTCGGGCCCCTCGTCCGCGTCGGGTTCGGCGCCGTCGCGCGGCCGATCTGCGGCCTCTGGAGAGCTGCGATCGCGTCGCCTGAACATGAGGTCCTCCGGAGTTCCGGCGGGGCCGCGGCGGTCCCGCCTGGCACGCCGGAGATCATGCCACTCCGTGCGCCTCGATGAATCGTCTCACACGAGCCCAAGCGTCGTCAGACTGGGCCTGAAACTCCGCCTGCTTGCGGTCGAAGAAGCTGTGTGGAGCGTCCGGCTCTACGACGATCTCGTTCTCGACGCGGGCTTCCTGCAGAGCGTCGCGGAAGGCCTGGACGACCGAGACCGGAATGCCCTGGTCGGCCCCGCCGAAGATGCCGAGGACCGGGCAGTCGAAGGCGCGCACGGTTTCGGTGGGCGCTGGCGTGTCGTTGCGAGAGGGCCCGCCCGGCCAGCCGTAGAACCCGATCACGCCTGCCAGCCCCAGGCCCAGAGTGGCGGACAGGAAGGCGTTCCGGCCGCCCATGCAGAAACCGGTCGCGAAGATGGCCGGTGGCGCGGCCTTCGTGGCATCGGCCGGCCGAGCGCCCCGCTCGCGCAGGAAGGACGCGGCCGCCACGATGTCGGCCGACAGGCCGGCCCACGTCGTCTGGGCTACGTGCGGCCCCGAGTCGAACGTGGCGTCGCGCTCGCCGGTGCCCGCGGTCCGGCCGAAGTAGTCGATCGAGAGCGCCTCGACGCCGGCCTCGGCGAAGCGAAGGGCGAGCTCCTCGTAGTAGTGATGGAGCCCCCGGACGTCGGGCAGGATCACGATCGCTTTGCCGGTCGGGACGGCCGGTCGGGCATGGAAGGCCCGGAATCTGTTGCCGTCGGCGGCCGAGAGAATCAACGGCTCATGCTCAACGGCAGGACCGGCCGCGGCCGGGATCGGGGGCTCACTGTCGAGATCGAAACACATGCCAGGCGGCTCCTCCAGGGTGGTGGAGCCCTATCTTCGCCTCAATCCGCAGCGACACCCGGCGGCGGAGATCCGGTTGCGCCTCGCGGTGCCGAAGCGGCAGTGCTCGCTGCTAGAATGCCCGCCATGCCCAAACAGCTTGTCGTCCAGAAGTTCGGCGGCTCTTCAATCGCCAACGCCGACCGGATCCGCCGCGTCGCCGCGCGCATCGCCCGTGACCGGGCGACCGGCACCGACCTCGTGGTCGTCGTCTCGGCGATGGGCGATACCACCGACGAGCTGGTCGCCCTGGCCGGCGCCATTACGGACGATCCGGATCCGCGTGAGCTGGACATGCTCCTCGCGACCGGCGAGCACCAGAGTGCTACGCTCGTGTCGATGGCCCTGCATGCGCTGGGCATGCCGGCCATCGCGCTCTCGGGCGCTCAGGCGGGCATCACTACCGACGGCAACTACGGCAAGGCACGAATCGCCGACATAGACCCCAAACGCATCTTCGCCGAGATCGAGGCCGGCCGAGTCGTCATCGTCGCCGGTTTCCAGGGCCAGAGCGTGAGGGATCCCCATCTGGCGGAGATCACCACGCTGGGCCGTGGCGGCTCCGATACCACCGCCGTTGCGCTCGCGGCCGCGCTGGAGGCGGACCGTTGCCAGATCTTCACCGACGTCAGGGGCATCTACACGGCCGACCCCCGATTGGTGCCGGACGCCCGCCAGCTGCCCGTAGTCTCCTATGAGGAGATGATGGAGCTGGCACACCAGGGCGCTCAGGTGATGCAGGTCCGAGCCGTTGAGCTGGGCTGGGTCAACAACGTGGTAATCGAGGTGCTGAGCTCGTTCGAAGACGTCCCCGGCACGCTCATCAAGGAGGATCCGTTCGTGGAGCAGCGCAACAAGGTTCGCGGGCTGGCCCACGACCGCAACGTGGCCAAGGTCACCCTGGTCGAGGTGCCGGATCGGCCCGGAGTCGCTCACGCCGTCTTCGCGCCGCTGGCCGAGGCGGGCATCAACGTCGACACGATCGTCCAGAACGTCGGCCACCACGGCACGACGGACCTGAGCTTCACCATCACCCGCGGCGACCTCGCCAAGACCAAGCGAATTCTCGAGCCGATCGTGCGCGAGCTGGGCTTCCGCGAGATGACGACCGACTCGGCGATGGCCAAGGTTTCCATCGTCGGCGCCGGCATCCAGAATGCGCCCGGCTACGCCTCGCGCATGTTCGCCGCCCTGGCCGAAGCGGGCGTCAACATCGAGATCATCTCCACCTCGGAGATCCGGATCACCTGCATGATTGCCGAGGATCAGGTCGAAACGGCGGTCCGGGCGCTCCACAAGGCCTTTGCCCTGGAGGAGCCCGAGCCGGTGCTGCAGGACGAGGCCGGAGCGGCGGGCGCCGGTGGGACGGCGAAGTCGGGCGCGTGACCACGAGCGTCGCGTTCCTCTCGCGACAGGAGCGGTTCCGATCGGTCCCTTCCACCAACGACATCGTCCGCAACTGGCTGACCGCGGGAACCGCTGAGGTCTGTCTGGCCGTGGCCGGCGAGCAGACCGCCGGTCGCGGGCGCTCGGGTCGATCCTGGCTGGCACCGGAGGGCGCCGCCGTGCTGCTATCGCTTGGCTTCCGGCCCGGCTATGTTGCCGCGGATCGCGTCTGGCGCCTGGCGGCGCTCGTCTCTCTGGCGATGGCCGACGCCGCCGAAGAAGTCGCGGGGTTGGTGGCCGGCAGGCTGCGCCTCAAGTGGCCGAACGACATCGTCGCCGAGACAGGGGCCGGCCTGCGCAAGCTGGCCGGGGTGCTGGGCGAGACGGAGGGCATCGGGACGGCCGATCCAATTGCCATCGTCGGTATCGGCATCAACGCCGACTGGCCCCGCGTGCGCTTCCCGACCGAGCTGGCCGATTCGATGACGAGTCTGAGCGAGATCTCCGGCGGCCGGCCGATCGATCGCGAGGCCCTGCTCGACTCCTTTCTGACGCACCTGGAGCCGCGGGTGCTGGCCCTGCGCGACCGCTATTTCGACGTGGCCGGCTGGCATGCCAGGCAGGTGGCGACCGGTCGCGTGGTCCGTATCGAGAGGCCGGGGGGCGGGGTCGAGGAGGCCCGCGCCGTGGGCGTCGACGGAGCCACGGGGGCGCTGCTGGTCGAGGATCCGGCATCTCCGGGCGGCGAGTGCGAGATTCTGGCGGGCGAGATCGTCCACGTCCGTCTGGCTGTCGAGCGCGAGAATGTAACGCCATGAGCAGGCCGGTGTTTGGAAGTTCGGAGGAGAGCGCCCGGCCGGCTCGGCTGGATCGCGACCGCGGTCTGGTCGAGGCGGCCCGACGCAACCCGGCCGATTTCGATGCGCTCTACAGGAAGTACCTGGCCCAGGTGTACAGCTACGCCTTCTACGAGCTTCGAGACCATCACGCCGCGGAGGACGCCACGGAACGAATCTTCATGCAGGCGCTGACCGGGCTGCCCCGCTTCGAGGAGCGAGCCGACGCCTTCGTGAGCGCCGGCGACCCCGGCGCCGAGCCCCCGGCCGACGCCTCCACGTTCCGCGTCTGGCTGTTCCGGATTGCCCGCAACGTGGTGGCCAACGAGCGCCGCCGCGACCGTCGCCGCCCCGTCTCACCGTTGGAGCACGCCAGCGGCCTCGCCGCTGCGGACGACATCTTCGAATCTGCCGCGGCTCGCGAAGCCGGCAGCGCCGCCTGGCGGGCGGTGGCCCGCCTGCCCGAGGATCGGCGCCGGGCGGTCATCCTGCGCTTCGTGGACGAGATGTCGACCGCGGAGATAGCCGAGGTGCTCGGACGCTCCGAAGGGGCCGTCAGGGTTCTGCTCCATCGTGCGCTCCGCTCCGTGGCGACCGATCTCCGCGGGAGGTTCCGCTGATGCTGGACGGCGGCGCGCGCGATGCCCGCCGGACCGAGCGTTTCCTGGACGGCATCATGGAGGCCGAGGAGCGCGGCGCCGCGGCGGCGCCAGCGGACCTCGACCTGGACCCGGGCGTGCTGCTCGCCGCGCACGAGCTGCGGGCGGATCTCGTCCGGGTGCACCCATCCTTTCGGTTCGAGGAAGGTCTCGCGTCTCGCCTGGCCCAAACCGGCGGCCGCATGCAGAGGACGCGAGACGATCTGGAACCGGCCCTCGGGGCGGCCTCGATCGCGCCGTTCCGGGTCCGCCGGGCCGCCGCCGCGGAGCAAGACTCCGACGTGCCCCATCCTCAGGCCGCGCCCGGATCTGGCGTCGCGCCCGCTCTTCGCAGATTGCCGCTGAGCGGCCGACCCTCCCGTCCGTTCGTCTTCGGAGGTGTGGGCGTGGCCTCGGCGGCCATCTCCATCGGCGCCGTGTACGTCGCCTGGCGATGGTCCCGCGCCTCTCAGACGCCAATGGTCCGCGCCGTGCGCGCCGCCAGATCCGGACGCGGGGGGCACGTCTCCGGTCAGGGTCGCCGCGCCGGAGGTCTCCACGGAATCTTCGGAGTGATGCCCTGATGCCGGTCCGACTCCCGTTCCGACCACGCCGCGACGCGTACCCGCCCGACCTTTGGACCAAGTGCCCGGGCTGCGCGGAGATGCTGTTCAACAAGCAGCTGGACAAAACGCTGCGGGTCTGCCCTCACTGCGGCCACCACTTTCGCATCTCGGCCAGGGCGCGCATCGCACAGCTGGTCGATCCGGGCTCCTTCACGGAGCGCGATGCCGACCTGACGCCGGTCGATGCCCTCGATTTCGTGGACCTCAAGAGCTATCCGGATCGGCTCATGGCGGCCCAGCTCGCCACCGGCCTGCGCGATGCCGCCGTCTGGGGGCTCGCGGCGATCGGCGGCAAGCCCATCTCGATGTGCGTCATGGATTTCGGCTTCATCGGCGGCTCGATGGGCTCCGTCGTGGGTGAGAAGGTGGCTCGAGCCGGTGAGGCCGCCGTCGAGGAACGCGTCCCGCTCCTGATCGTCTCGGCCTCGGGCGGGGCGCGCATGCAGGAGGGCACGTACTCGCTCATGCAGCTCGTCAAGACGATGGGCGTGATCGAGCGGGTCAAGGAGGCCTGCGTGCCGTACATCTCGGTCATGACGGACCCGACGACGGGGGGCGTCTTCGCCTCGTTCGCCGTGGTCGGCGACGTCAACCTGGCCGAGCCGAACGCCTTGATACGCTTCGCCGGCGATCGCGTCTCGGCAGGAACGATCGGCGAAGAGCTACCGCCCGGCTACCAGCGCGCCGAGTTCTGGTTCGGCCACGGCTTCGTGGACCGGATCGTGCCGCGAGCCAAGCTGCGAGACGAGATCATCGCCCTGCTTGGGTTCCTGATCGCTCCGACGAACGGCCCGGGAGAGCCTCTGGCGAACCCGATCTCCCGGCCGCGGTCGTTCCTGTCCGCCCTCACCGGAGCGCGCAACGCCGACAGCAATGGCGAATCGCGCGCGCCCGAGGCCACACAGGCTCGTGGGGAGGCCGGCAATGGTTGAGCGACTGCTGGGCCTGCATGGCGCTGCCGAAGACCACGCGGACGACCCTCTCGACGCCGTCTGGGCCCACGTCCAGCAGGCTCGCAACCTCAAGCGGCCGCACACCCTGGAGCTGCTCAGGGCGATGGCCGATGAGTTCATCGAGCTTCACGGCGACCGGCTCTTCGGTGACGACTCGGCCATCGTCGCCGGCCTGGCCAGGATCTCCGGTCGCCGCATCGCGGTCGTCGGTTTCCAGAAGGGCCAGGACACCGAGGAGAACATCCGGCGCAACTTCGGCCTGCCGCATCCCGAGGGTTATCGCAAGGCGATGCGGGTGATGGACCTGGCCGAGCGCTACGCCATGCCGGT
>Ga0187885_10004998_pt1 | contig 10537 bp, 7 predicted proteins | sample June2016WEW_20_1_3_FD_132970 | JGI IMG/M metagenome (GOLD analysis project Ga0187885, IMG submission 132970) | Peatland microbial communities from SPRUCE experiment site at the Marcell Experimental Forest, Minnesota, USA - June2016WEW_20_100 | ecosystem: Environmental > Terrestrial > Soil >... | reverse complement strand
TCGGGATGGTATCCCGTCAGCGCGAAGACGTAATCGTTGGCCAGCGTCACCTCGCCTTCCGGCGTGTCCAGCACTACGTGTTCCAGCGTGATCTCCCGCACCGTGCTGTTGAAGTAGGCATTCACCTGCCCAGCCTTGATACGATTCTCGATGTCGGGTTTGATCCAGTACTTCACCGACGGACTGATACCCGGCCCGCGATGCACCATCGTCACCCGCGCTCCGTGCCGCCACAATTCCAGCGCGGCAATCGCCGACGAATTCTTTCCCCCAATCACCATCACGTCCAGTCCGAAGAAGGGATGCGGCTCGCGGTAATAGTGCATTACTTTGGCCAGGTCCTCGCCCGGAACGTTGATATAGTTCGCCCGGTCGTAGTAGCCGGTCGCCAGGATCAACTTGCGCCCGTGATATTCGCGCTTGTGGCCGTGCAGGTTGGTCGTGTGGACGACGAAATTGTTGTCGCTGCCTTCGATCTTCACCACCGGCTCGTACTGCCGCACGTCGAGCTGGTAGTGCTCAGCAACCTTGCGGTAATACTCCAGCGCCTCCTGCCGCGTCGGCTTCTGGTTGGGACTGCAAAACGGAATGTCGCCGATCTCCAGCAGCTCCGGAGTGGTGAAGAACGTCATGTTGCTGGGATAGTTGAAAAGCGAGTTGACCAGGCAGCCCTTGTCGATGTTGGTGACGCTGAAGCCGGCGCGCTTGGCGTCGATGCCGCAAGCCAGTCCAGTCGGCCCCGCTCCGATCACGACCACGTCGAGGGAAAAAATGTCGGCACTTTCACGTTCCATAGTCCACAGCATATCGTGTCCGCGGACGGCATTAGCGTAGTGCTGGGTAAAGTGGAATTTTTTATCCGAGCCTCACGGGGGCCTTGGTCTCGCGCCCCAAGGGTTTTGAGAAGTCTCTTAGAACTTCTTCGCCGTAATCCGATCCGCGCCAACATACGGCCGCAGCACTTCAGGAATCAGCACGCTGCCATCGGCCTGCTGATAGTTCTCCACGATCGCGACCCACGTCCGCCCGATCGCCAGTCCGCTGCCATTGATCGTGTGCACCAGTTCCGTTTTCTTGCCGCCCTCGGGACGATAGCGAATGTTGGCCCGCCGCGCCTGGTAATCGAGATAGTTCGAGCACGACGAGATCTCGCGAAACAGTTGCTGTCCTGGCAGCCAGACTTCCAGATCGTACGTCTTCGCCGACGACGGCCCCAGGTCCGCCGTGCACAAAGCCACAACGCGATAATGCAAGCCCAGCTTTTGCAGCACGACCTCGGCGTTGCGCGTGAGCTTCTCATGCTCCTCCCACGATTGCTCAGGCCTGGTGAACTTCACCATCTCGACCTTCTGAAACTGGTGCTGGCGAATGATGCCGCGCACGTCTTTGCCATACGATCCCGCCTCGCTGCGAAAGCACGGCGTGTACGCCGCCAGAGAGATCGGCAGCCGCGCGCCGTCGAGCGTCTCGTTACGATAAAGATTGGTCACGGGGACTTCGGCAGTGGGTATGAGATACAGGTTGTGGTCTCCTTGCGGAACCTTGAACAGGTCGGCCTCGAACTTCGGCAAATTTCCCGTGCCAAACAAGGAATCCGCATTGACCAGGAACGGCGGCAAGACTTCGGTGTAGCCGTGCTCGCGCGTGTGCAGGTCGAGCATGAAGTTCATCAGCGCGCGCTCCAGCCGCGCGCCAAGGTCCCAGTAGACGGCAAAACGTGCTCCCGTCAGCTTGGCCGCGCGCTCCAAGTCCAGCACTCCCAATTCCTCGCCCAATTCCCAATGAGGCTTGGGCGCGAAGTCGAACTGCGGCGGCGAGCCCCAGCGGCGCACCTCGACGTTGTCCGCCTCGCTCTTGCCGACGGGCACGCTGTCGTCCGGCAGATTGGGAATGCCGGTCAGGATGTTGCGCAGCCTTGCGTCCGCCTCTTCGGCAATTTTCTCGGCTTCGGAGATCTTCTCGCGCAGCTCCTTGGTCTGATTGATCAGCGCGGTGGCGTCTTGCTTTTCCTTCTTGAGCTTGGCGATTTCTTCCGTGGCCTTGTTGCGCTCAGCTTTCAGGATCTCGGCTTTGGTGATCGCGGCACGGCGATCGAGATCTATGGCATGAAAATCGCCGAGGACGACTTCAGGATTCATGCCGCGCTGGCGGAGTTTTTCTTCAACCAGAGGGAGATGATCGCGTACAAAGGCCAGATCGAGCATAAGGGATCAGACTACGCGAAGACACCGCGCATCACAAAACCGGAAAGGCCGTTTTCACCACGGAAGCACGGAGCGCACGGAGGAATCTAAAGTCAAACTTGCATGAGAGGAATCCTTCTAGACGCCAAAGCACGGGTCACAGAAATGCCGAAGCGCCGTTTCTCCATGTTGAATGATTTCGGGTTTCTCCGTGCGCTCCGTGCTTCCGTGGTGAAAAAGCTCCTGTTCGGAGTGAGTCAGCTCTTTCTTGCCACCGATTCGAAGTCCTGCTGTTTGTCCACCAAATGCCGATGCCAGTCGGCGGCGGCTTGTACAAAGGCGCGAAATATGGCGCGCGACGCCGGATCGCTGTCGTAGGTTCGCTCGGGATGCCACTGCACACCCAGCACAAATTGATCGGGCGAAGTTCCTTCGACGGCCTCTTTCACGCCGTCGTCGGGAGACCAGGCCACCAGGCGCAATCCATCGCCAACCACATCAGCCGCTTGGTGGTGGCTGGAGTTGACGGAAATCGCCAGATCGCTCCCGGGCAGCGCGCCTGCATCGCGCAGAATGGCCGCCAGCTTCGACTCGGGATCGATCTGCACGCTGTGCGCGTGCGCCACCTTGCGTCCGGCTTCGTGGTTCACACCTTGCGGCACCGCTTGATCCAGCGTGCCCGTGCGCCACACGTTCAGCGACTGCAGTCCGTAACAGATGCCGAAGACCGGCTTGCGCATGTTGTAGGCGTCCTGCAACAGCAACTCGTCTGTGCTGTCGCGAAAAGAATCGGCAGGCGCGGTGTCGGGGTGCCGCTCTGCGCCATATTTCTCGGGATCGACATCGGCAGGACTGCCGGGAAGCAGCACGCCGTCGCAAGCCTTCACTGCCTGCGCAATCTCCGAGGGCGTCGCATTCACATCGATGACGACGGGCTCGCCGCCCGCGTTGCGCACCGCCTCCGCATATTCCGGCAGGGAAGTGCTCACATAGGCCGGCCGCTTGGAGTTCGGCACCGGAATGGCGATACGAGGCTTCATAGAGATCCGGGGCTAAAGCCCCTCTAATAGTTAGCGCCCTGGACGCTGGCCTGAAGGCCACTCTACCGGCAACTGGATGCTGGCGCGAACGCCGGCTCTACTGCCAGCTGGACTCTGGCGTGAACGCCAGCTTCCACAGTTACGTGTTCACCATCGCCTTAGGGTCGCCTTTGCTGGTTGCATTCAGTTGGGGCGTCGGCCTGGCGTGCGAATCGTACAACTCAGCGATCGCCTGCCGCACCTGCGCCGCCAGTTTCTCCATGTCGCGCAGGCGCATCCCGGTAGTTGGAATCGGCTCTCCGATCACCAGATCAATGTCGCCGGGAAGCATATGAAAGCTGTTCATCGGCAGCAGCTCAAAGCTGCCCACGATAGCCATTGGTACAACCGGCGCCTGGGCTCGGATGGCGACATAGAACGCGCCGTTCATGAACTCCTGCAACTGTCCGCTGCGCGAGCGCCCGCCTTCGGGGAACACCACCAGCGGCATGCCGTGGCGTAGTGCTTCTCCGGCGCGATTCAAGCTGCGCAGCGAGGCATGGGCGTCGCCCAACACAATCGGAATCTGGCCTGAGCGTTTCAGATGCCAACCGAGAAATGGATAGCGAAACAATTCCCGCTTCGCCATGATGCGAAATTTCCCCGGCAGATGCGCGTACAGGACGGGAATATCGATGGCGGATAGATGGTTGACCGCATAAATCGCGGGCTGCTGCGGATGCAGGTGCTCCAGACCTGCAACCCGCACGCGAATGCCGGCCGTCTTCAGGATGAGCCGCGCCCAGAGGCGTGCAATCCAATGCTGCACCCGGCCGCTGCGGTCGAACAACGAACACACCAACGAAATCGTTCCCAGCACGCCGGTGTACACGTACACGATGGGCAGGCAGAAGCAATACGAACGCAGCCGGGTGAAGAGAGAACCGCGCTGCGGTGCGGCCTGCGCGAGTTGTCGGTCCGTCGAGTTCATAAAGACAGCAACCAGCAATTAGCTAGCAATTAGCTCCGAGCCTCGAGCTAAAAGCCCAATGTTTCTTTTCTCCGTGCTCTCCGTGTCCTCCGTGGTGAAAGCACACTTCACGTCCCGACTCCCATCGCCTCCATCGCTTCGCCCACCAAAAAAATCGATCCGGTGACGACAATGACGCCGTCTGCCTTACTGAGTTCGCGCGCTTTTGCGAGCGCCGCAGAAACGGTCGACTCCTCTTCCAGCGCTCCTCCAGTGTGCGATGCAGCCTGCCGCAACTCGCCGCTGGTGGCGCTGCGCGGATTATTCACCTGCGTCAACACCACTTGCTCGGCAATCGGGAACAGTATATCCGCCATCTCCTGGAGTGCCTTGTCGCGCATGGCGCCGAAAACCAGCGTTAATTCTCGGCCGGCGAAATTCTCCGACAGCGCCGACCGCAACGCCCACGCGCCCGCGGGATTATGCGCTACATCAAGCACCATCTCGCGCTGATGCGTCGCTGCCGACGGCGGAAGCACCTGGAAGCGTCCCGGCCAGCGCGTCTCGCGAATGCCTTGCTCCACCTGCTTTGCCGTGACCTTGAATCCGAACTGTCCCAGCTCTTCCGCTGTAGCAATCGCCAGCGCGAGGTTTCGCAACTGATGCCGTCCCGCCAGCGGCGAATCGATTTCAATCTCCTCGCCCATAGCGGCGAGCGGATAGCGGCTTCGGCCCGACACGGGAACGGTACGTCCTCCCAGGTCAGCGACAGCACCCGGCGATACCGGCGGCACATACTTGGCGGCGCTGACGCCCCTCGCATCGTTTTCCACGATCGCATTGCCGATCACGTCGTTGGCCTGCGGATGCTGCGGCAGCGTCACCACCACTCCGTGCTTGCGAATGATGCCGACCTTCTCGCGCGCGATCTCGGCAATCGTGTCGCCCAGGTACTTCTGATGATCGAGCGAGATGTCTGCGATGACCGAAATCGCCGGATCGACGACGTTGGTCGCATCCAGCCGTCCGCCCATACCGACCTCAAGTATTGCGATCTCGACGCCGACGCTGGCGAAGTACTCGAATGCCATCGCCGTCAGCATCTCGAAGAAGCTGGGATGCCAGGGCAGCTTACCGGAATGCAGAAGCTGTTGGGCCACGCGCTCCACGCGATCGTGAATGGCTCCGAACTCGGCATCGGAGATCATCTCGCCGTTCACCTGAATGCGCTCATTGATGCGCAGCAGGTGCGGCGAACTGTAGAGCGCGGTGCGGTATCCCGCAACCCGCAGGATCGACGACAGGGTCGCAGCGGTCGAACCCTTGCCGTTCGTGCCCGCGATGAGCACGCTGGCAAACCGCCGCTCAGGGCGGCCAAGCTCCTGCAACATCTCCCGCACGTAAGCCAGATCGAACTTATGCGAAGGAGTGCTGGCCAGCTCGTGGCCGAGCGCGTAAAGCTGCTCTACCGTGTGTTGGTAGGACATGAGACCAGAGTTCAGATTACAACAGTTTGAATGTGCGTTCGAGGCTGTGCCTGTCAAGGCCGTAGCACCGAAAGCCGTCTTCTGTTGTAAAATTTGTACCTTTCCGCCGCCCGGTGCATCTTTTCCTGAGTCGGCTTGGTGTTCACGACGAAAGATGGTCGGCCTAAGGACTTTCTGCATCTAAGGTGATTTATGTCGCGAGCGGGCGCACATAGTACCGTCGAGGGCCGTGCTTCTGACAATCCGCTTTGTCAGCAAGACGCGTCTCTGCTGCAGAAATACCTGAAGGTCCGGGATACGTCGCTGGAAATCTGTTCTCCGTTGAGCGTCGAGGACCACAACCTTCAGCCCAATCCGGATGCGAGTCCGGCGAAGTGGCATCTGGCGCACACCACGTGGTTCTTCGAGACCTTCGTGCTGTCGCAGTACATGGACGAGTTCCGCCAGTTCCATCCTGCCTTCCGCAATCTTTTCAACTCCTACTACAACGCGGTTGGCGATCGTCCGTTGCGGGCGCTGCGGCATATTTTGTCGCGGCCCAGCCTGGACGAAGTTCATGCCTACCGGATATATGTGGACGAAGCCATGGTCCACCTGCTGACGCTGGAGCAGCCTGCGGCCGCGCTCGACCTGATTGCGCTTGGCATCAATCACGAGCAGCAGCACCAGGAGTTGATCGTCACCGACGTCAAGAATGGACTGTGGACCAATCCTCTGCGGCCGGCGTACCGCATCAAAGGAGACCTGGCAACACCGGCGAACTCGACTCCATCTCTGCAGTGGCACAGTTTCCCGCAGGGCGTGTATTCGGCCGGCTTTGAAGGCAACGGTTTCGCCTTCGACAATGAAGGTCCGCGGCACAACGTCTACCTGGAAGCTTTCCGCCTGGCGTCGCGCCTGGTGACCAACGGCGAGTTTCTGGCATTCATGCGCGACGGCGGCTATAGCAACCCGCTGCTGTGGTTCTCGGACGGATGGGACTGTGTCCGCAATAATCAGTGGAACGCGCCGCTGTATTGGGAACAACGTGACGGCGAATGGTGGAACTACACGGTCGAGGGCTTGCAGCCTGTGCAGTTGAATGAGCCCGTGTGCCACGTCAGCTATTACGAAGCCGATGCCTTTGCCCGTTGGTCTGGCGCGCGGCTGCCCAGCGAGTTCGAGTGGGAAGTGGTGGCGCGATCATGCCCAATCGGCGGCAATTTTCTTGAGTCGGGCGCGCTGCATCCGCAACCTGCGACTGCGACCGGACCACTCGCGCAGATGTTTGGCGATGTGTGGGAGTGGACGGCCAGCCCCTACGTTGCTTATCCGGGCTTTAAGCCCGCGGCGGGAGCGGTGGGCGAGTACAACAGCAAGTTCATGTGCAACCAGATGGTGCTGCGCGGAGGCTCGTGCGCGACGCCGCAATCGCACATGCGGGTCACGTATCGCAATTTCTTTCCGCCCTCTGCGCGCTGGCAGTTCATGGGGCTGAGGTTGGCCAATGGCGACTAGCAAGCAAGTTCAGCTTTTCACCAATGACGCGATCGCCCTGGATGTGCGCCAGGGGCTGACCGCTTCGCCAAAACATCTTCCCTCCAAGCTTTTCTACGATGAGGTTGGCTCGCAACTGTTCGAGCAGATCACCGAGCTGCCCGAGTATTACCTCAGCCGCACCGAGCGTTCGATTCTGGAGCAATATGCCGGCGAGATTCTGGCAAATGCCGGGCCGTCGCTTACCCTGGTGGAATTGGGCGCGGGCACGGCCGCCAAGACTTGCGTTCTGATTGAAGAGCTGTTGCTGCGGCAGAGCAGGGCGCTGTTTTATCCCATCGATGTTTCGCCTTCGGCGCTGGAGCAGGCGGTGAGGCAGCTCGGCCGGCAGTTCCCGTGCTTGCGGGTGAATCCCATTGTTGGCGACTACACCGGCGGCGTGCCCGCGCTCAGCCGCATTACGGGCCGCAAGCTGGTGCTGTACATCGGCTCCAGCATTGGGAATTTCGAGCCGCCACAGGCGATTCGCCTTCTGCGCCGCATTCGGCAAACCCTTCGGTCCGGCGATGCTCTTCTGCTGGGCGCAGACTTTGCCAAGAGCCCGAAAATCCTGGTGCCCGCCTACGACGACGCCCAGGGCGTGACCGCTGCCTTCAACAAGAACATCCTGGCTCGCTTGAACCGTGAGCTCGAGGCCGATTTTGTGGTCGATGCCTTCCGCCACATCGCGCTGTGGAACCGGCGCTGTTCGCGTATGGAAATTTATCTGGAGAGCATGACGGCGCAGACGGCATTTCTGCCCGCCCTCGATCTCGATGTTTCTTTCGAACGCGGCGAGCGCCTGCACACTGAAAACAGCTACAAATACACCGATGCCATGATCGAATCGATTCTGCGCGAGAGCGGCTTCATGCTGGAGCAGAGCTGGTGCGACCGCAAGAAGTGCTTCGGGCTGCACCTGGCGCGGGTGTAGCGAAGACCCATCTGGTTCCGCAATCGCAGATCACTTCCGTCCCGGTTAAACTCTTCGTGAAGGTTTCAACCCTCCGACCGATGTGTGATCCAGATGAAAGGTAGAACCTATCCCATAAATCGGTTTGTGTCAGGGCACGGCTTTCAGCCGTGCCGTCCGACCGCGAAAGAAATTCGGGCTTTAGCCCCTGTCGGGCATGTTTTGCAGGGGCTAAAGCCTGGCTCTTTTTACAGCGCCATCGGCACGACTGAAAGTCGTGCCCTGACACGAAGCAACAACTCATGAGATGAAAACAAGTATGCGTCGAACCGCAGTCTGCCTGTTGGCGATTCTGTGCCTTATCTCAGCGGCGTGGCCGTGGGGCAATGAAGGCCACAGCGCGATCAACCGGATCGCAGCCGAGAAGTTGCCGCCCGACGTTCCCCCCTTCCTGCGCAAGGCCGAAGCTCATCTGGCCTATCTTGGACAGGAGCCGGATCGCTGGCGGCAAACTTCCGAGCTGGCCCTGAAGCGAGCGCAAGAGCCTGACCACTTCATCGATCTCGAGATGGTCGAGGGCATCGACCTTCCATCCGACCGTTACAGCTTTTATCGCGCGCTCGAAGCCCGGCGCCAGCAGACGCCCGGGCATTCCGATGATCTTCTGCCAGAGCGGGTCGGGTTGCAGCCCTACATTGCAACCGAGATCTTCGAGCGGCTGGTGGTCGCCTTTCGCGAATACCGCCATGCCATTGCGGAGCATCGCAACACTGATTTTGCCGAGGCCAATGCCATTTTTTATGCGGGATGGCTGGGTCACTACGTTGGCGACGCGTCGAATCCTTTGCACACAACCATTCACCACAACGGTTGGATAGGTGCGAATCCGAAGGGATATACGACGTCCAACACCATTCACTGGAAGATGGAAGGGATTTTCGTCGCCGACAATCTGAAGCAGCTGCAGTTTGGCGAGCTGGTGCCGGCGCAGCCGCGGCTGCTCACCGATCCCTTTCAGGATTACTTGAAATATCTTCACGAGTCGCATCAATACGTGGAAACGGTTTATCAGTTGGAAAAGGCGGGAGGGTTTGACGGCGCGGGCACTGCCGCGTCACGCGACTTCATTCGGCAACGGCTCGCCGCTGGTGCTACCATGCTGCGCGATATGTGGTACACGGCGTGGGTGCAGAGCGGCAATAACTCGGGCGCATCCGCCCCGCCAAAGACGGCCGCAAACTCTACTCCTCAAGCGCGCTGAACAAAGACTTTTTCGCTCCCTGTATTCCCACGCGGAACTGGTGTAGAGTGTTCTCACCCAGGAACCGAATACCAAGTAGCAGTGCGAGGCATGGCCAAAACGCCCCGGAAGAGTCAGCCCATCCCTGCCAATCCAGCCAGTCATCCTGCAAGAAACAGTGCAGCCGCTGGAGCCGTGCCGGTCGTGGCCAATCAACTGCGCCGCTCCTTTCGCGTGCGGGATGGGGTAGCGCTCATCATCTCCAACGTGGTTGGAGTTGGCATCTTTACCACACCGGCGCTCATTGCCAGGCTGGTGCCCGCACCGGGTGCGATGCTGTGGCTGTGGATTGCCGGAGGCGCTCTCGCGCTGGCTGGGGCAATGTCCTACGCGCAGCTGGGCAAGCTATGGCCTTGGGCTGGCGGCGAATACATTTATCTCTCCAAGGCTTATGGCCCGACTGCCGGATTTCTTTCTGGCTGGACATCTCTGATTGCGGGCTTCTCCGGCGCGGTTGCCGCCTGCGCGGTGGGAATGGTTATCTACCTTGGGCAGTATTTTCCCGCCCTGGCTTCGGACCACGCTTTCTTCTCCATCAACTTTTATGTAGGCTCGTTCAGCTTCTCACCGCGGTCGCTGACGGCGGCCTTCGTCGTCATCGTGTTTGCCGCACTACATGCCTGCAACCTGGGCGCGGGCAAGATCACGCAAAACGCGCTGGCCTTCCTGATTCTCGGCATTGTGGTCGTCTTCTGCGTGGCCGGCTTCGCCTCAGGGGCAGGATCTTGGTCGCACTTCCGCGCCGTCGATGTGCCTTTCCGGCCGACGAACTGGCTGCTGGCGCTCATCCCGATCATGTTCACCTACAGCGGATGGAACGCGGCAGCCTACATTTCGGAAGAGATGCACGACACGCGGCGTAGCATCGGCCCCGCTCTGTTGATTGGGACGTGCATCATCATTGCCCTGTACGTCGCACTCAACACGCTGTACTTGTTTGCGATTCCTCCGGCCCAGATGCAGAGCGCGATCAACGTGGGCGACGTCGCCGCCCATGCCTTGTTCGGGGTGGGACGCAACTTTGTGACGCCGGCGCTTATCATCGCGCAACTGGGCGCAATCAGCGCCATGACCATTGCCGGGCCGCGAGTTTACTTCGCCATGTCGCGCGACGGCGCGTTCATCCCCAGTTTCGCGCGCGTCAGTCCGC